>Ga0315282_10000209_pt1 | contig 116833 bp, 144 predicted proteins | sample YL17G07_20_MG_FD_203693 | JGI IMG/M metagenome (GOLD analysis project Ga0315282, IMG submission 203693) | Sediment microbial communities from Yellowstone Lake, YNP, Wyoming, USA - YL17G07_20 | ecosystem: Environmental > Aquatic > Freshwater > Lake > Sediment | place: USA: Wyoming | collected... | reverse complement strand
TCTCTCCAGTTTCTAAAGTTATAGAAGGTCGCATGGTGACGGGCGGAACTGGAAGCAAGGTTATTATTAACCATTCAGGTCTTCCGCCATAAAGCCCTAGATCTTTTAAATCTTCATCTGGTATTCTTTCAAATCTTTCTCTAATCTCTATTGGAGAAAGTACGTTTTCATCTTCATAAAAAGAGTAAGGCTTTTCAAACTTGATTTGCTTTTGCTCTTCTCCGCAGTGTGGACATTTTTTTATTGTTGTTGTTAAGGATGTTGAGACTACTCTTCCACACTTTCTACAAGTTTGTTTTAATATCTTGTGGATTAATTTTGAATACATCACATGAACAACAGGTTTTATAATTTCTATATAACCAAAATGTCCAAAGTCTGCTCCCATGCTTTTACCACAGGTTCTACACTTCAAACCAGGATCTATGACACCAAGTCTTGGATCCATAACTCCTCCTTCTAATGGGAATCCATCATTATCATAAAGTTCTGGTTTTGATATTTCTGTTGATGACATTTGTTTTATCATCTGGGGAGATAACAAACCAAAATCAATAGAACCTATCAATCTTCCATTTATGTTTAGCTTTGGATAGATTAGCATAGTCTTTAACTCGTCTAGCAAAAGTTTGAAAGCATAAGACATCTCTACGTCAATAACATCGCTATCCTTACAAACAGAACAAATATTTTTATCTAAGGTCTTATTCCAAACAGCAACCAAACCACATCTCTTGCATATGGGAACCGTAACTTTATCAGAATCAAATCTTTCCTTGAGTGTAAGCACAGCACCATGCGCAATCAAGCAATCCTTTTCCATTTCTCCAAGTCTTAGGCCACCTTCTTTTGCCTTTCCCTCAGTTGGTTGCCTGGTTAAAAGCGTAACCGGTCCCCTAGATCTTGCCTGCAATTTGTTTGCCACCATGTGGTCCAATTTTTGATAATAAATCAAACCTGTAAATATCTCAACTTCAAATTTTTCTCCAGATATACCATTATAAAGAACTTCTTTTCCATCGTTTCTAAAACCCAGTTCGTGCAAAATATTTTTAATTTCATTTTCGTTTAAATCACTAAATGCAGAAGCATTTATTTTACTTCCGCTTAATGCAGAAGCTTTAGCTGTTAAAATTTCCAGTAGCTGCCCAATAGCTTGTCTAGAAGGTGTTGAATGAGGATTTAAAACAATATCCGGTGTCACCCCAGAGGAAGTAAATGGCATGTTTTCCTGATCTTCTATTAAACCTATTACAGACTTCTGTCCATGCCTTGATGAAAACTTATCTCCTAACTCAGGTATTCTTAAATCTCTAATCGAAACCTTGGCTAATTTATTTCCGTTTACCGTCTCTGTTAAGAAAACTCTATCAACAACACCCTTTTCCCCGTGTCTTAAACATATAGAGCTTTCTCTCATATTAGCTATGCCAGACATTAGCTCGTTTGCAGACAAGAATCTTAATGGCGAGGTTCTACCAATTAAAACAGCATCGCTCTCTACTGATGTTTCTGGTGATAACACTCCATCTTCTGCTAATTTAGCATAATCTTCTTCTGACCTGTATCCTCTAACATCTTTTTCTGGTACACCAATCTCATCTTCCTGACCACCCCAGTATCTTTTTTCTTCTCCGGGATAAATCCTGTAGAAAAATGATCTGAACAAACCTCTTTCTATTGAGGACTTGTTAAATACAACACCATCCAACATGTTATATCCTCTATAGCAAGCAACTGCTACCACGACATTTTGACCTGCTGGATGATGACCTAAACCAACAATATCAGTTGTATCAGTTTCAACCAAAGGAGTTTGAGGATAAACTAAAATATTTGATTTTGTATCACTCCTTAAAAAGTAATTGGACTGGTATAAACCAATAGATTGACAAACCATTTTTGCTCCTAGATTTACTCTATCTCCTCTGTTATGCTCTGGGAATGGAAGCAAACTAGCAGGAATTCCAAGAATGCTTAAAGATGTTAATTCTAAATGAGTATGCTCAGGAGTTATGCTTTTTTCATTTAAAGCAACCAAAGCTGAGTCTTCCTCTTCAGTATCTAAATATTCAATCAAGCCTGCTTTTACCAAGTCTTGCCATCTTATTTCATTGCTTTTTAATTTTTCAACCACTTCTTGCGTTAACCTAGGCTTGCCATTTTCTAAAATTATAAGAGGTCTTCTAATTCTTCCAGAATCCGTGTTAACTCTAATTTCCTTTAAATTAGGATAGTAAACAAAGTTTATTTCCCTTGAAATTTTCCCTTCCCTTCTTTTATTTCTAAGTTCTTCAATAAACTTTTTCTCATCCTCTACATAACCTACTATAACACCATCAACATAAACATCAATCCCAGATTTATCAAGTTTTAAACTAGAAATAAATTTCTTTTTCTCAGATTCAATTATACCCTTTGTTATCTCTGCAAGCAAGGCTAAGTGCTTTCTAAGCCCTATGGTTGGTCCCTCTGGTGTTTCAGCTGGACAGAACTTTCCCCAATGAGTTGGATGCAACTCTCTTGCCTCAAAGTGCTCCTGGGTTGAAGTTAAAGGCGATAGGACAAGTCTCATGTGAGAAAGAGAATCTACGTAATTCTTTCTTTCTAATCTTTGCGATACACCAGTCCTTCCACCTATCCATGCACCCGTTGCCATTGCAGATGCTAGCTGATTCGTAACAACGTTTGCTTCCACGATTGTCTGGGCGGGTGGTAATTTTCCACGCTTTGCCATTTTTTGATAATTATATTTTATTCTAGCTATCAAACCCCATCTTCCAACAAGAATAGACCTAAACAAAAGTTCTAGCAAGTCGCCGGAAAGTTTAATTCTTTTATTGCCGTAATGATCTAAATCATCCTCTGGTATAATTCCTAAGGCAAATTCAATTATCTTTTTTATTGATTTTAAAAGATAGTTTGCTTTATCTATTCTGTTTTTAGACTCTTGTCCTAGATGAGGTAGCAAATATTTATCAATAATTTGTTCTACCCTTTCCTTCCTGTATTCCTTTTGAACAATTTTCAAATGCTTACCAATGTATTCTAAGGCATTTTCCTTTGTTTGAACATCAGTTTCGTAGAGGTTAACATAAAATTCATTTATTATTTTCTCTTCTTTTAAACCTTCTACAATGTCCTTATCCTTTTCCAAGCCTAGATTCTTTAGCAAAACAACAATCGGCAGCCTACGAATATTTGCGAACGATATGTAGATGGTTCCGTCGTTTTTTCTTTCTATGGTATGCCTTTGAACAAAACCATTTCTTTCAGAATTTATTCTTATCAGTTCTGTGTAGTTGCCGATGTTTTGTTTCTCAACTATCATTCTGTTTGGTGCAATTTCTTCGATCAAAACCAAAACTCTTTCTGTCCCATTTATTATGAAATATCCACCTGCATCGTCTGGGTCTTCCCCATTTTTTTCTAGTTCCTCTTTACCCATCTTACTTAAAGGGCATAACTTAGACTTTACCATTACAGGCAATTCTGCAAGTAAAACATTAACTGGTTCTTGCTCAACTTTATTTACAATAGGTGTTATCTGAACATAAACTGGAGCGGTATATGAGAAGTCCCTTATTCTAGCTTCCATTGGCAGAATTTCTCTAACAGAACCTTCAGCTTCCTTAGCACAAGGTTTACCAACTGAGATCTTTTCAAATTTTATTGTTAGCTCGCCGATCTCAGGGACTTCTGGTTTTATTTCACCAATCTCATCTATTATCTTTTGAAGTCTGTTATCAATAAAATCATTATAACTTTCAATTTGAAATCTAACAAAGCCAACGTCATTCTTAAAGCTATTTAAAATTTCTTTCATGAAATCACTTCTTTGCAACAACCCGATAATAGATAGATGTTCCGGCAGTTGAAGATTTTCTTATAATTTTTAAAACATCCCCTTCTTTTGCACCTATCGCCTTTACAACAGGATCGTTTGTTAAGATTTTTGGTAGATTAATAGCTGTTAATTTTAATTTTTCAAATAATTCCTTTTTTTCATTCTCGTTTAATATTATGTGCTCAGGAACCAACTCATGCTTTAGAATATTATAATCTTTCTCCAACACACCACCATATTACTCTGTTTAAGGAGTAAAACAAATAAAATGTAATTTCTATATTGGAATCTATAGTTTATAAACTTTACTGTTTGTCGAACTTTTACTTTCTCTTCCTTGGTTTAACTGATTTTTTAGGTTTTTTAACTTTTACAGGAACTTTTTCTGGTTCTTCTACAACCTTTAGTTCAACTGACTGCTCAGGAAGAGGTGGAAAATATATTTGAATTGCTAAATTCAAAATTGATACTGATACTAAAAACATACCGACTATTATTGCTGTTGGATCCCAAGGATTAGTAAAGACTATCAAAGCACCTAATACTAGGAGTATCACGGTTAAGATAAAGGTAAATACTCTTTTCATAAGTTAAATATGCAAAAATCAGCTTAAAAGGTTTATGGTGTGGGCCCAACGGGATTCGAACCCGCGACTTCCTGGTTTGAAGATGCTCTTTCTTCCTGTCATCACGCTTTCGCGTTAAACATGCTTTTATCAACAGATAAAAGCCAGGCACTCTACCAGACTGAGTTATGAGCCCATGATTTAGTATTCTTTTAGTATATTTTTAAGTTTTTGAATCTTTTCGTTTGTTAATTGTATCCATAATCCAAAGCTTCCATTTAAATCTGATATTTCTACCATGTCTTTGTGATCTTCTTTATGAGGTTCTATAATTATTTCTTTATCATCCATTTCTAGTGTTAATTCTTTGCCAGTTAAGTTTCTAGATTGATCTGGTTTAAGATCTACCCACTGCAAAAGCTTTTCAGCTGTACCTTTGTCAATTTTCAATATTACTGTCATGATATCACTGACGCCTAGGTCGAAATACATACAATATTTCAAAGCCTACAAATATAATTCATCTCATGAATTTAAATCCTGATTTTTCTTTATATTTATTAACAGATATTTCGAAGCGGCTCAAATACTAGTAAACGAAGTACATATGTTTACTACTAAAAATAGCAGAGAAATGATATGACTATACTCTTTCTTCTAATAGTTTTTTTAATCGACTTACCTCATTCTCAAGTTGTGCATATATTGTGGTAATTTGACTTCTCATTTCTTTTAAATTTCTAAGTTCTTCATCTATTTCCTCTAATTCAAAACTTTTTCTGTTTGATTTGTCTTTAAAATATTCTTTAGATCTTTTAATAGTGTTCATGTTTTCTTCATATGATATTCCTGCTTGAAGAAATCCAGAATAGTCAAGCGATCTTCTCAGTATACCGCCCCAAGGGCCTCCTTCCATTTTCATCACCAAATAATTCTTAGATTCAGAAACCTTTTAATTCTTTTTACTACCTATGGTAGTAAACGAAGCTATAAAACTAATGAGAATCTATTTTGAAGACGAGAAATATGAAGTTTTCTTGAAACTAAAAATAGAATTAGTCCTATGTTTTGAACTATTATTAAGCGCCTTGGCCGGGATTTGAACCCAGGTCACGTGCTCGACAGGCACGTATACTAACCACTATACTACCAAGGCATATTTAGTTTAATGGCTTTTTCAATTAAATCTCTTTTGTGTCTTATTGTAATGTAAGGTAAAACATATTTTTTAATATTTAATGTATTTTTGTATGTTATGTAAAATTCAAGTTCGTAGCAATGCCCTATAACTATTCTGCCATCTCGAAAAACCCCTCTTTTTTGATATCTTTTAAAATGAGTTCCACATTTAAATAACTTTGCTGTTACTGTGCTTACAGTTTGAGGGTTTTCCTCAGAAGAAATTCTTATAGCATATTGAGGATATTTAGGTCTTTTCACCCTTATGTCTCCATCACCATCAATTAGACCAGCTAAGTATGCACCAAATAATTCTATCTTATTTTTAGTCCATGAAGGTACGGAAAGCTTTCTTGGTAAAATTTCTAACTTTTTAAAAAGGCTCAACAGCATATTAATTGATGTGTGGGCATCGTTCATGCCTCTGGATGTTTTTGATATGGAAATTTTTCTATTGAAAAATTTATTCAAAACTCTACAAAATTCAAGTACCATAGGTAGAGATGCATCAGAAGCTTGAATACCAAAATCTGCTTTTTTATATATTTTGTTATTGTATCTTCTTTCATTATATATAGAAAAACTTCCATCAGTTTGAACAACACCTATGAAATATGATATTTCTGGGCATTTAAAATCTGTAATTTTTAACATATCTATTCTTTTATTGTTAATGATTTAAATGCTTTAATAATTTCATTTAAGATATTTTAGAATATCTGAAAAATAGATTAGAAAAAATTAAAAAAAGGTCGCCAACTTCTTCGGTTTCCCATCTTTTCGATAGTACAGCCGAAATCGATGAGACGATTCATTACTGAGTTCGAGACGGGATCAGATCTTGCCATCTCTCTTTGGTCGGCGACAAAAATTAGTTCTATCTCGAAAGTATTTAAATGTTATTAATGATAGGGATTTTTTATTATTTCTTCAAACGGCATTTGCTCTTTGATTATACCAATAGAAAGACCATAGTTTCTGGCCTTTTCAATTTTAGAATTTTCATTTTCCTTAAACCTGAATATTTTTCCTGAGAAAACAACTATCATTTCGTCGTCCTTGCAAACATGTGTATACCACTTGATTTTTATCGTGCTTTTAGCTTCTTCAAGAAAATCTTCCAGATTCTCATCTTTTAGTTCAAAGTAAAGAAAATGATATTTACCTCCTTGTATTTCTAATCCGGTTGTTCTTGTTCTGACTATTTTTATCTTGTCTATCAACTTTTCATTTTCTAGACTTTCTTTAATGATGACTCCTTTCCACATGATCATCATTTTTCTATTTCTTTTATCTTATTCAATCTTCTTATAAATCTTTCGCCACCAAATTCATTGCCTTTAAAATAAGTTGTTAACCAAATGTCAATAATCTTTTTAACGAATTCAATATCCAAAAATTTTGCTCCAAAGCAAAGAACATTCGAATTAAGATGTTCTCTATCATGTTTTATAATTTCTAAAGATTCCTCAGTCGGTGAATAAATGTTTGTGGCTATGATATTTTTGAACTTGTTTGAAGCAACTGTCATTCCTGTTCCAGTTAAGCAAATGAGAATACCTCTTTCATATTTACCTCTAGAAACAGCTTCGCAGACTTTTTTTGCATAATCTGGAAAATCACAAGATTCTGAGCTAAATGTCCCGAAATCTTTAACCTCATGATTTAGTTTTTCAAGAAGTTGAATTACTTGTTCCTTTAATTCAAAGCCTGCATGATCAGAGCCTATTGCAATTTTCATAAAAATCAATGTCCCCAGAGTGGGATTCGCACCCGCAACCTATCGGTGATTACCGAGCGACTGCTAAGCAGCAAGCACAACAGTGCTCGCCTTTAGCCCATTTGAACAGCCGATCGCTCTGCTATTTCTCCAATTGAGTTATACTCAATTTGATTGAGCTATCTGGGGATATTCAAAATTAATTTCAGAAGTATTTATAAATTTAATTAGCTTGTCCCATTTCTTTAATTGCTTTTTCTACATCCGCAAATGGTGGTTTTTTAAGACCTTCTAAATATTCGATTCCTTTAGGTGAAGGTCTATACCTTTTTTCATCTACCTTTTCTAATAATCCAGCCTCTACAGCAGCATCAAAATAAAGATATTGTTCTCCACTTAAGTGTGCTCCGTTCATTATATAAGTTTTAAAACCTCCTTTTTCATCTGGAGATTTTTTTGTTTCTTCTGCTGCACTACGAACTATATCAGCTATAATTTCTCGTCTATCTCTATTCTTAATTCTCATAAACCTATTTTGAAAGAAAACTTAATTCTTATCTGCTAACCTTTACCATTACAACTTTTGTTCCCTCTTTCTCAGGATACAATGAAACTTTGTTAGAATGTTTCAACGCTAAACCTCTACCACCGACTGCCTTTGCCAACGCAGAGGGTAAACTAACTTTTCTAGAAAGTTCTGCATTTGGTCTTATGGTGTAATGCAAAACCCTTTCTTCATCAGGACTCAAACCTCCTAGCTTCCATATAAGTTCTATTCCATCAGCAACCTTTCTTATTAATGGCTTTACTGTCTCAAATTTGCTTACAACTGAAAAGTTTGGTGGAACCACGTCTCTTATAGCAACCTTATCAATACCTCTTCTCCTGCTTCTTAAGTGCAAGGAAATAGAAATGTCTTTTCCGAATTTAAAAGAAGGTCTACCTATTACTGTTTTTTTAAATGTAAAGGCAGTAGATTGCCAATAAACAAAAACTAAAGCTAAAACTACAGCCAATACTAAAACATAAGTTGGCCAATAAATCTCAGAGTAGCTTAAGCTTGTGCTTTCCCCAGGCTCTAGGGAAGTTCTCCAAAAATAATATCCTATCATCATACCTGTTGGACTTGGCCCAGAAATAAAAGAATACCAGTTCTGAGGCGAATCAGATTTTAAATCAGCATCTGAAACAACATTGCCTAAGTTGGTAGCGGTTACTGTTATTAAACTTCCAAAAGGTGTTGATGAAACTTTTTTATCATAAATAACATTTTCTATAGCAGGTATTTCAAAAGATGCAGACTCGGTATATAAAACATTGCCATTAGTATCAACAAGTATTATATCAACACTATAGTTCTTTGGTTCCATGCCCTTTAAATCAAGGGTTGTTTGAAAATCTCTTTTTTCATTAACGTCAAGCTTTCCTATGTTTACAGTTTTTTGCTGATCAGCAAACTTAAATACTAACGATAAATCTAAGACTCTTGAACCAACATTTATAATTTTTCCAGAAATATCAACCTTATCTAGACAGGTTGTACAGCTTAAGGAAATATCCTTCAATATAGCAGAGGTTATTTGAACAATATTAAGAAGCAAAGGATTTTCTATTTCGTCACCAGAGCTAACTCTTGTAACTTTAAGGAAATATTGATATATGTTTGGTATTGCATTCCTACTTGGTTTTACTTGTATTCGCATAGAGCCGCTCCCCATACCAGGAACCTTTAGTATAGATGTTTCAACATTAACCCAATCTGAAGGAACACCAATAACTGATATTGTAAACCAATCTTCTTGCAATGGATTGTTAATTGTTAAGGTTATGTAATCTGTTTTGGTTGCATAAAAAGGATAATCTGTTTTTTTATCAATGCTTATTGAAAAATCTGCAGCAAAAACTGACTGAATTAGAAGTGGAAATATAATAAAAAATGAAATTAATATTTTTCTCATAAAAATCATTCGCATTCTAAGCTTAAATATTTATTCTAAAAAGCCCCATCCAATAAGCTTCCACTTTTCCATAATTCTCCTCGCTAAAACAGCCCTATCTCCTTTATCAGCGCACACGGGAAGCCTAAGATCTAACTCGCATCTGTCTTTTTTAATATTTTTTATGATACCTAGTGTCCTTGCTGTTCCAACATTTATCATAAGTTGTTCCCCTATTTTTAAAGGCTCTACCTCTTGGTTAAAGATACTAAATTTTAAACTTATCTTGTTTAGGATTGGAGGCAGATCTTTACCAGCAATTGATCCTGTAAGCGAGTCTGCTTTTGTCAAGCTATTATCCAGTTCAGTCATAACACCAAGAAGTCCACCTGCACCAGCAGCCTCTAAATTTTTACCAGCTTTTTGCAAGCCTATGACTTTTGTCTTTAAAGGAACCCAACCTTCCTTAGACTTTATACCAGGCCTAATCTCAATCTCATCCCCTAGTTTTATTTCACCCTGGGTTAATGCCCCTCCTATTATTCCACCCTTTAATTTTTCAATGTCTGTTCCAGGCTTGTTTATGTCAAAAGACCTAACAACAAGCATTTTAGGTGGTTTAGATAGATCTCTTTTAGGCGTAGGAATATTACTTTCAATCGATTCAAGCAGGTTATCTATATTAATTTTCTTTTCAGAAGATACGGGTATGATAGGAGCGTTTTCAGCTATTGTTCCTTTAACAAAATCTTTTATTTGTTTGTAATTTTCTAAAGCTTGTTCTTTTGTAACCAAGTCAATTTTCGTCTGAACAATTATAATATTTTTTATTCCAACTATGTTTAAAACCATTAAATGCTCCTTGGTTTGAGGTTGGGGGCATTTTTCATTTGCAGCTATAACAAAAAGAATGCCATCCATTAAGCTTGTTCCAGACAAGACTGTCGCCATCAACGTTTCGTGCCCTGGTGCATCTACAAAAGACAAAGTCCTTATCGGTTCACATTTTTCAAAACACTTGGGACAGCTTTCACTTGTACAAAGCATATTACATTTTTCGCACTTGTATACAGTCGCATCAGCATAGCCGAGCTTGATGGTTATACCTCTTTTCAATTCCTCGGAATGTAAGGCTGTCCATTTTCCTGTTAATGCTTGAACCAAAGTGCTCTTTCCATGGTCAACATGTCCCAGTGTTCCAATATTAACTTCTGGTATTAATCTTGAATCCATTTCTTTGAAATTACTCACCTTCTTTCTTCTCAGGTTTAGACTTCTCTGATTCTTTGGGTTTTTCCTCAGCTTTTTCCTCCTTCTTTTCTTTTGGTTGAATTCCTAGAATCATTGGAATATCGCCTTCGCCTTCTATGACTTTACAATTAATCTGAATTATAGAATCAGATACTGTATTTCCTCTTACATATTTTCTTTTTCTTAAACCTTTTTTTGTTGACCTAAAACCAGGACCCTTAGATAAAAGAACTTTTTTTCTTGCAATAGTTGATAAATCATATCTCATTGGAAATCCGTCTTTATCACTTCCACCAGTTATCTGAAGAGTAAATCCTGATAAGCCTATTAGAGCTCCATCGAATTTATCTCCGATTTTTAATCCAATTAAAGAAGGAACTTCTTTTTCTATTTGCCAAGATTTTCTTGTTTTAGGCTCGTTTATACAGATTTTAAATGCCATATTATCACCTCAGTTTTGCTGCTAAAACAGCACACACCCAAGTGTTCTAATAATTAGAAAGAAAGTATTTAAATCTTAATTCTTTTATCTAATTTATTATTTATAACAAACAAATAAATTCTTATGGACACGCGACTTTGGGAAGTAGACCTCTCAAGAGGAATTGCAATAATTTTAATGATAATTTTTAACTGGTCTTTTGCTCTAAGTTATCTACACGTTTATACTTTGAATAGCGGATTTTTTTATTGGTATATATTTCCTAGATTCATTGGAGGAATGTTCATTTTTATATCCGGCTTGTCGCTAACGCTAGCCTATAGCCAAATTAAAATAGAAGTTCATAAAAAATTCTCTCTAAGAGGTTTGAAGATTTTTAGTTTAGGTATTTTAATAACAGTTATTACTTTTCTAACTTTTCCAGAAGCTTTTATAATTTTTGGAATACTTCACTTCATAGGAATCTCTATAATATTTGGTTCATTCTTTCTAAAGTATAAAAAGTTGAATCTTTTACTAGGATTATTACTTATTGCTTTAGGATTTTATTTACAGAATTTTAGGTTTGACTTCTCATGGCTTTTATGGTTAGGTTTTATTCCTCAAAACTTTTATACTTTTGACTACTGGCCAGTTTTGCCATGGTTTGGAGTAACTTTATTGGGCATATATTTTGGAAATCTTTTATACAAAAATGGAAAAAGAAATTTTAAAATTAAAGACTTTTCAAATACTTTTGTTGCAAAATTTTTATCGTTTTTAGGAAGAAACTCGTTAATCATTTATCTAGTTCATCAACCTATACTAATATTTATTTTGCTTATTCTAGGGCTTAAAGTATTTTGATATTGGCAAAGTTTTTCACAGGCATTATTTTAAAACGTAGAAACTAAAATTCTATAATGAACGATAAAATAGTTTATACAATAATTGTGATAGCTTTAGCGTATATTATAGCTTTTGGAAATTCATTTGGAAATAATAAAAGTAGCAGCAATCAGAGCAATACAGTACCTTCAGGAACAGCAGGTTTGGAATATTTAAAAAAACAATATGCATCAGACTTAGCTAAAGCACAAAGTCTTTGCTCAAGCCAGTTTAAAGGAAATTGGGTAGACACGTCAAACAGCATAGGCTGTTATAGTATGCAAGGATTTTCTACATATTATTGCGGTGTGGATGTCATCCAGAACCTTGTAAATGTCTGCAAATCAATAGGAGGAACTCCTACTTGTTCTTCAACTCAAGCTAGCTGTAGCGTATAATTATTCTTTTTTCATTATTTTTCTAGCCAGATCAATTTCCTCTTTCATTCCTAATTCTTCAAGAACTTTCAAATCATTCTCGCTTATTATTGTTTCTAATTCATCTCCTTCCTTTATGTGCCTACCAACAACAGGTCCTTCAATTGAAACCGCAACTCTTTCTCCTTTGCTTGCTTTAGGTAAAGAAACATTTTCAGATTGTATGGCCTTTATTTCACCAATTTCCTTTCCTTCTTTTTGAAGTTTATATCCAGCCTTTATTGTTCCTTCCAGAACTTCTACTCCTACGATAGCTGGGTTAGAAGCATGAAAAACATGACCTGGAAGAAGCTTGATTCTAGCAGGTAAGGTTATTATTTCGAGTTTTTGCATCTTAATTTTCTCTTCCTGCTGCTTTACAAAGTTATCATAGTCTTCTATTAACCTGTAAATTATATTGTTCTCAAGAATAGGTATTGACTTATCCTTTGCTTCTTTTGCAGCAATGTCGTCAATCCCAACATTAAAAGCAATTATAATTTTTTTCAAAGGGTCTTTAACAGCTTCTATCTCTATCAAATCACGCCTCATAACCTTCCCAATTTCAGCTTTTTTTATTGTAATCTTATCTTTAAAAATTCCTATCAAAGCCTCTAAACTGCCTAGTGTGTCTGCTTTTAGAATTATTCCTTCTCCTGTTTTCTCAAACTCTATTTCTTCTATTCCTGCCTGAAGTTCTTTTTCCACTTCTTCTATTTGTCCACCTTCATGAACAGTAGCTATAGGACTTCCTGCTGTTGCTTTTTCTAATTCAGGAGCTGAAATTTTTATCCCAGCTGCTGCAAAAACATAATCCACGTTCTCGAATTGCTTTTCTATTCTTATCTCTCTTGATGGTGGGGGTTTTAACAAAGCCTTTATCTTTGTTACTATAGGTTTTTTTCCGCCAACTATTAGCCAGTCTCCTCTCTTTATTTCACCGTCATACAGAATGACATCTATTGTTGTTCCAAGTCCTCTAACTTCTTTAATCTCTAGTATAGACCCCCTGCCAACTCCTTTTGAGACTTCTAGCTGATCTTTAAGAAAAGCTTGTGCAAGCCCAGACAAAACAGTTAGCAGCTCGGAAATCCCTTCACCGGTTATCCCAGAGCAAGGAACAATCGCAACTGTTTTCTTAAAGTCTGAAACTCTGTCAAATCTTTCAGACTCAAACCCTCTTTCAGAGAGCTGACCAACTATCTTATAGATTTTTTCATCTAACTTTTGCTTTATCCACTCTGGTTGTTTTGAAAAGCTGTCTAGGAACGAAGAAGTTTTTTGTGGAATCCAACCTTCTATCTTATCTATTTTAGTTGCTGCAACAACAAAAGGAGTTTTAAAATGCTTTAGAATCTCTATTGATTCATCTGTTTGCTCTTGCATTCCTTCAGTTATGTCTATAACTAAAATTGCTAGGTCTGCTATGGAAGAGCCTCTTTTCCTTATGGTTATAAAAGCAGCATGACCAGGAGTGTCAATAAAAAGCAACCCAGGTATATCGATTTTTATATTAAATTTTTCTAGCAATTCTCCACAAGTCTTCTTAATTGTATCCACAGTGATATAGCTTGCGCCAACATGCTGAGTAAGCATGCCTGGCTCTTTTGATGTAACAGCCGTTCCTCTAATCCTGTCTAGCAAAGTAGTCTTTCCATGGTCTGAATGACCAACTGTTACAACAATCGGTTGTCTTATCATAATTATCAAGAATACTTGATTTTAGAACTTTAAAAGATTAATTATCTTTTACGAAAGTTAGTTATTGAAAAAGAACCGTTTGGTAAATATCTGTACCTGAAACCCTTAAATCTAGTTTTATTTTTCGGTAAAGCTTCAGCTTCTCTATAAATGTCTCCATGTTCTGCCATTGATTTTAAAGAATAATTTTTAACTATTTTACTTATACCCATTTCAATTTCTTCTTTTGAAAATAATCTTTCAGGATCTTCGTAAAACTTTCTTTCTAAAAATTCTATAACATCTGATTGGCCCATTTGTTCACCGAAGAATTAAATTTTTTCTGTTTTTTCTTTTCCATTATAATTTTTCCATCTTTTATCTGTTACTTCAGCCAAGTAAATTCGAACATCAGTCACAGGATAATTCTCTTTAAGTCTTGTTATTTCTTTTTCTAAAGCTTCTGTTAATTCAGGATTAAATTTCAAATGACCGTGAATTCCGCCATTTACCTTTGGTTCAATCATGAAATCTTAAGCTAAAGATTAGTTCAACTACATTATAAACCTAACCACGACAATTTCAGAAAAATTAGCAATCAACGAAGAAATTTGCGATTGTCGATTAAATTAGCTTTCTTTGATCAGCCCAATCTTTAACTTTACCTGTTAAAATATATTTTGCATTTTTTAATTTCTCTATGTTTTCAGAACCAGTTAAGAACATTGCAAATTTTAATTCTTCATTTATTTTATCAACAAATTTTTTCAACACTCTCTTCTTTGGGTTGTCATTATCATTAATTACTATTTACTTTTAATAAAAATGATTAATATAAAAGAGAATAAATTTATACTTTTATAGGAGAGATTATTGTTATGATAACAAAGGAAGAAGCAAACGAAAAGGTAAAAGAAGGTTGGTTAAAGGCATGGATAATGTTTGAAGTGCTGGCTGTAAACGAAAAAACAACAAGAGAATCTTTAGATAGTTTAATGAATAGACTAGAAAAAGACATCAGAGTTAAAATGTATAAAAAAGATTTTGGAGAAATTAAAAAAGTTGAGAGACCATTGCCAAACATAGAATCTGGTTATTCTTTAACTTGCGAAGTTGAACTAGTATCTAAGAAATTTGATAACTTGGCTCAAATAGTTATTGAATATGGCCCTTCAGCCATAGAATTGTTAGAACCATTGAAATTTAGCATAGACGCAGGCGAAGCTCAAGCCATTTTAAATTCAATCTCTCATGTAATGCATGACTTTGCAGCAGCAGGCGCTGGTGGAATAGTTTTTATTAAAGGTGATTAAATGAAAATTTTTATATCAATATTAATAGGGATTATTTTATGCTCTGTCTTAGTTAAGGCAGAGAATTTATATCAGTACTCAATTAATGCAGAAATTTTTGGCAATAATTCAGTTCATTACAAGTTAAACTTAATTTTTGTAAATCACTCTTCTCAAACTGTTATGATACCCTTAGGATTGCCTTCAAACATTCAAATAAACTCTACTATTAGCTGTAATGAGCAAGGAGGTATATTGGAAACTGTTGTTGTTTGTTCTATGGAAGCATCAAACAGAACTACCATAGCAATAGAGTATGACTCAAACACAGTAAGAAAAAATGATAACTATTATTTATTTACAGACTCCTTTAATTTAATAAGAGATACTAAAACTCTTTCTGTTTTAATTAAATTACCAGAAGGAACAGGATTAAAAGAACCAATAGAAAATTCTTATAGCCCTGAAGGTGCTTTGATCGGTTCAGATGGAAGAAGACCTATAATCAATTGGGTTGAAAACGATTTGAAAGGAAGTGATAAGTTTGATGTTTCTATTGCATTTGAAAAAATAGGGGAAACAACTTCTGAATTTCCGTTTGGAATTATTCTAGTAATTATTTTAATAACATTTTCTAGTCTAGGTTTGTTTTATCAGTTTTATTGGAAAGGAAAAAACGTTAGATTAATTTTACCTGTGCTTAAAAAAGATGAAAAAATAATTTTTGATACTATCATAAAACATGGAAATGGCGTCAATCAAAAGATAATTGTCAAGGATAGTGGTTATTCAAAGGCAAAAGTCTCAAAAGTTTTAAATTCTTTGAAAGAAAGAGGACTTGTTAAACTTGAACGAATTGGTAGGTCTAATAAAGTTCATATAGAAAAGAATTTCCAAAAGAAGTCATAAAACAGCTTTAGAAACAGTTAAAAGCTATAAAAATGCTTATTTCTTGTTAATTTTATACTGAGAAACAATTAGAGGCACTCTCGGAAACTGTTTCTATGAATTTATATATCCTATGTATACGCATATATTTTTACAAATTGGTGCCTAGATAAGACTATACAGTTTAATCTTTTTGGCGCGTAAGCGCAATTTTGGCGCCAATAAAAAGCGCATTCACCGCGCAACAAAAAATAAAATATGGAGGAATAAAATATGCAATTTAAAAAATTAGCTGCAATAGCAGGTTCAGCTTTAATGGCTGGTCTTAGCTTAGCAGCTCCAGTATTAGCAACTTCAGTAACAAAACTTAGTGATATTAGTAAACTAGTTAGCGTAACAGGAACAACTGTTAGCTTCCCAATGTTTGTAATTGGAGCAACAGCAGCAACATCTGATGTAGCAGGCGCAGTTGATGTAGCAGTTAACTTAGCATCTAATGCAGTAGTAACAAGTCAAGTTACAACCACAGGAGCTGGGGTGTCAATAACAGGCGGAGTTTCAATGGCAACACCATCAAACCCAATAACAATGTGGGATAACTTCTCGAGTTCAAGACAAGTTTTAACTGCATCTGATTTGCCAGACATTCTACAATCGCAAACATATTCGGATGCGGCTAGTGTTACGGCACCTTACGCACAATACTTGACCTTTACAAATGCAGCGGCAAATGGCCGAGTAGAATTTAACCAACCTAGCGGCGGAACTGCACCAGCATTAGGTCTTAGGTTCCCCGGAGGATCAGGCGGTCAAATATACAACTATTTGCTATCGTTTACAAAACAGGTTTCAGAAGCAGTTTCATCTAATACAATAACAAATATGGGTAACACCCAATTGAATATGCTCGGACAGATTTGGACTGTAACAGGAGCAACAGTTACTTCAACAGGTGACATGGATATTATGATGTTAGCCGGACAGAACTCTCAAACTGTTACAACCGCAGCTCCAGCAACTTATACTGTAGGTAGCAATACTTTTACAGTAACTTTGGTAGCTGTAGGTTTAATCGGTACCACACCGGCTGTCACATTAACAGTTTCGGGAGGAACTTTAGCTTCACCACAAACCTTGCAGATATTGTCTGGTGGAACAAAATCTCTACCTGACGGAACTATGATAGGAGTTTCATCTATATTTTCAACGAGCAAAACAGGCTCAATAGATTCTGCAACAGTGTTTGTAGGAGCTAACAAGCTTGAGTTGGAAGATAACATAATAAATGATACAACCTACTATGCAGGCATAAAATTGAATGGAAACTCGCTAACAGATGCAACAGTAAGAATGATAGGAACTGTTCCATCAGCAACAGCTGTGACATTGAACTCGATAGAAGTACAGTGGACGCCTTCTCTAGAAAAGTTTATGACAGCAGGAACTAGTCTGCCTGATTACGTAACCAATGGGGCGTTTAAGATATTCTTTGGAGGAATATCCCCTGCATTAGATGACACAACAAATAGAGAAATTATAACTGTAACACCATCAGGAACAACAGCAGGAATAGCTTTCAAGGATGCTGGTGGAAATAGTTTGAATCAAAACTTTGCTCACAATATAAATACATCTTTAGTTAATGGAGCTTTAGCGTTAGCCGATGCAGGCAATTATACAATCCATGTGGTAGAAGGTGAGACCGTAAATCAAAATGAGTACATGGTATTGGGACAAAACAGCTATGCTGCTAGTGCTCAAAACCCATTCGGACATATAATAAGAGTACTATCGCTAGGAACCTCTACAACAACAACATCTCAATTCCAAGATATAGCAAGTGGGACAACTCTCCCAGTAACAGGTGGAAACACAACAATGTATTTAGATGGTCAACCGTACCAAGTTTGCGTGCTATCAACTACAACAGTTAAGTTTACATGGGGAACCGGCGCATACGCAAACACAACTGGTTGTAGTGTAGGAAGTGCATATGATGTATTTCCAGCAATACAAACTAGTAAAGGTGCTATGGTATCATTAACAAATCCTGTGACATTAACTACTAGCGGAACTGCAAATTTTACACTTAACCTTCCAACAGGTAGCCTTAATATTAACGCTACAAACGGTCCATCAGGACTTCAAACAGCTGGAACTGGACTCGGCAAATACAATATTACGGCATTAGGCACTTCAATAGTAATTAAAGCGTCAGACAATTCATTAGCACCCTTTAGCACACCAGGAGTTATGGTTGTTGAAGGTTTGGATGCTAGCACATTAAGAAACATAATAGCATTCAGATTAGATTCTGATACAACCGTTAACAGAATTGACATAGTTGCACCAACGTCTTTCTTCACTTCGACTACAACTACAACATCTGGCATTAGTGGAACCACACAAAACAAGTATGTAGATGTTTTCGGATCATATGTAACATATGATTCAACAGCAGCAGGAACATTCAGTTTGTCTTATCCATCTAGCCAAGCAGTAGCAATTGTTGGTGTAGGAGCAAATCCAGCAGCCGGAACAGGAACATCTGGTGGAACTATAACAACACAAACTGTATTGCCAATAACAGCTGATGTAGTTAAACTGGACAGCGAAGTGACATCTGCAGACCAATCTGCTAACGATTTGATCTTAGTAGGTGGACCTTGTATCAACACTCTAGTAGCAACTTTAGCAACTGCTAACAAATTCCCGTACACATGTGCAAACTGGCCAGGAAGAAACTTTGGTAGAGTCCAATTGATTTCTGACGCATTTGCAACAGGGAAAACAGCATTGGTAATTGCTGGTACAACGGCAGCTGATACAGACTTAGCATCAAGAGTTGTCCAGACAGGATTCTCAGGGGCTACAGACACTCAGAAAGCTGGATCTTCAATAGAAGTTACCGGAAGCGTTTCATCACCAGCTTATTCGTAATAGCTAAGAATTTAGGGTAGTTTTCTACCCTTCCTTTTTTCTTTTTTTAATTCTATCAAAGGCAAGAATATGAAAAAGATTATTTCACTAATGATTTTAATAATTCTCATATCATGTTGTATAGGAGAACCTTCCAATCCTTTTCAAAGAGAGTTCGCAGGAGTTAAATTAAATTTTAGAGCAAATTTAGACGAAGCAGAAAAAGTTCCAGTTTATCCTAATGAAACAGTACTAAGAAATGTTCTTTTAAACAATTATGTAGAAGAAATAGGAATAGCTTACATACCGAATGAAACTGAGAATTCTTTTTACTTAGCATCGTCTTATGAATTAGCATACAAATTAACAATAATAAACAAATATTATTTTAATAAAGTAAAACCAATAGATTCTATTCCTGTGAATTCAAGCCTAGAAGCTTTATTCATGTCTTCCATTCAAAAACCAATAATAATGCTTGTCGGACCTCCTAAAACAAACTCAACACTAGTTAATGTTGTAGGATATTTCATAACAGTTCAAGGAGAAAGCTTTGAAGAAAATAATAGAACGTACAATGACTTGGATTTAGCTACTGATAAATTATTGTTAGTTTTAATGAAAGAAGTTAGCATTTAACATACTTTTCTAATTCTCCCATGCTTACTGGACTGTACAAGAGAGTAGACTCGTTTATTAAAATTGCAGGGATTTTCTGGATATTATAAATATCTTTTACAACCTCTATGGTGCTTATATCCATGTCTGCTGGAAACGTTATATAAATTATTTGTGGCCCACATTTTTGTTTTAAATCCAATAAAACCCTGTCTTCAAAATTTTGTTCAATTGTCTTGTTGTAATAAGAATAAAAATATATTACTGTCGAATAACTAGCGTTGCATGTTTTTTTCAAGTCAATTGAATTTAGCCAAAACTGCAAGTCTAATAAGGCATACCTTTCTTTTTCAACAATAATAGTAGGAGTAAATCTATTTACTTTTTCAATCTCTTCTACTTTACTTCCTTCATTATATATTTTATCCCCTGATTTTAGGTTTTCTTCCAAAAGAAAATTACAGTAAGAACTTTTATTGTCTGAAATTCTTTGAATATAATATTGTAAAAGCCTTGCATCGTTCCATAAGTTATCTATTTCCGTTAACCTGCTCTTTACCTCTTCAAGCCTAAGATTGTCAAGTAGCACTCCAGCAAAAAAACCTATAATGAAAATCATTAATGTTAAAGCAAGCGTTTTTAAAAAAACCTTTTTCATTTTACCACTCATATCTCTTTGTAATAAACTTTATACTGCTATGAACCAGGTTAAAAGGAGATATACAGATATAAATAAAAACATATAGTAAAAGGGTTTTAAAACTATTTGGAAATTCTACAACACCTCTCATTGTTTTAAAATTTATTTTTATAAAAAAAGCAGTTAAAATCAAGCTAATCAAAACAAATGCAAAGAATATATCAGGCGCTAGATAGAATAAAAAGGGTCCTATAGGATTAAAACCAAAAATATAAGACCCTATTAGATATCTAACGCCGTTAAACCCTGCATAAAATATAAATAAAATTCCTATGATTGAAAGAACATAAGACAATGAAAACAAAGGTAATAAGAATGTACCAACACTACTAAATTCTTTTTTCATAAAAAGGTTTAAATACTTAGCAGTTGTTTGCAAACCTCCAATATTCCATCTTAATCTTTGATGCCACCATTTTTTAATTGTTTTAGGAACATTAGTATAAACTTTCGTATCCAAAGCCATTTTTATTTTATAATTATTCATAATAAGTCTCCATGCAATCTCTATATCTTCTGTTAGATTTTTTTCATCAAACCCTCCTACCTTTTGTAAGATATCCTTTCTATAAAGGCTCATTGGACCAGGAGTTACGTATATAGCATTCAAATATTCAAAAAGTTTTCTAGACCAAGATACCATTACATATTCTATTTCTTGAAGTCTTTCAAGTACGCATTTAGCATTTTTTACAAAAACTGATGTTGTTACAGCCGCTACATTTTTTTCAAAAAATGGGACTGTTTTCAATAAGGCATTTTTTTCAGGATAAGAATCCGAATCTATGCACGCAACTATCTCTCCGTTTGCATGCTTAATACCAAAATTTAATGCACTTGCCTTCCCTCCTCTTCTCTTTCTTAAGATCTTAATGTCTTTAAATTCCTTGGCTATTTCAAAGGTTTTATCGGTTGATCCATCGTCTACAACTATTATTTCTTTGCTTTTAGGGTACTCTAGCTTTTTAATATTTTCAATCGTATCTTTTATACTATCTTCTTCGTTATGAGCAGGTATTATAATACTTAAGGAAGGATATTTTCTTATTTTAGGTCTATGAAACATTCTGTTTTTATTGGCAAAGTATAGCAATATTAATAAAAATGTAAAATATAGTCCTACAAATATAAAAATTAAATTTACAAAGTCTATCAACATGTCCATATAAATACCTACCTTAGATAACTTTATAATCTTTTATAGCATAGATACAGTTAAAAAATCTCTTAACCCTAGTGCCAAACCGAGTATTAATATTATTATTTTTAAAAATCTTTTAAAGAACAAATCTTCTTTCGACTTATCAATATAATAAAGCACTATCCAAACCACTGCTATTTTTAATGGAAACATTATCCATGGTCCAAATTCTAATGTTTTTATGAAAAAGTTAGGCAAGACGTGTTGCTCGTAAAAACCGAAGAATGTTAAAGCTGTAAACGTAGAGGATGCATCAAAAAGATGGGAAACTATTATTCCTGCATTCTCTAAAGAAAGCAGTTTTGGTTTTACTTTGTGTATACCATAAAATAATAAAGACCAAAAACCAATTAAAATAACTATAATGCTAAAACCAAAGAAATTTTTTATGGTTGTTAAAGATAAGTCATACAATAAAAATAAAGTTCCAATTACAATCATAACCTTTTCATAAGGAATCTTCTTGGTTTTTCTTTCTATCAGTAAGCCTAAAAGCAAAGATGCTAATGTTACAGCATAAACAAAAAAGTAAATTGGCGGTGAACAAAAGAGTTTGCTTTGCCCATATATACCTAAATTATAGTCCCTTAATGCTCTTGTCCAACCACCATAAATTATAAAAGGCAATAATGCTAAAAAGAACCTTTTATCAATTTTAATTTTTAGTTTTTTTAGAAGTTTGTAAGTTCCTAGGACTGCTAATATTAAAATCAAGCCATAAGTTATTGTCCCAATTGTTGTATAATAATAGCATAAAGGATTTAAAAAAATTTCATTTATAAAATCTTCAATTATCATAATAATTTCAACTTTCCTGTTATTTTATCTAATTTTTTATCTTCTGTAGGTCCTATCCCTAAAGCAGTTACAGAACCTGGTTCAATCTGGGTTAAACCAGCATCACTTATAATTTGGCAAGGCAATTTATCTTTTTTTGAAAGTTTATAGAATTCTTTTATTTCTTTTTCGCTAGAAACTTTTAAAACAACTTTCTTCATACCACCGTTTATCCATTTTTCTCTACTTTTATTATCAGATTTTAAAAAAGCTGCAATGCTAGCGTGACAAGCTTGTGATATCTGCTTCCCTTTTGACATTTTCAAATCGGTTCTTATTAGAACAGCTTGTTTCATAACACAAAATTGTTTTGTTTATATATATCTTTTTATGACTGTTAGAAACCTTTGCAATGCCGATATATTAGCTAAAATGACCGTTATTGCAATCAAGTATGAAGCATATTGAAGCGAAAAGATAGAAATTAAAATTATTAAAAAGAAAAGTATTAGTCTGTCAGTATGTTCTAAAATACCACCTTTAAGGTCTTTAAACACTTTTTTTTCAAAAGCTGCTGCTCTTGTATACGTTGACATAAAAGATCCAAATAGTAAAAACAACAACCATATTTTTATTGAAATAATAAAGTCTGGATAGTTGCTAAGAAACAAGCCTAGGACTATTATAAATTCTATTACTCTGTCTGTAATGCTATCCAAATAACCTCCTATTTTTGTTACTTTTTTAGCTTCTCTGGCAACCGCTCCATCTACCATATCAATGAATGCTGTAAATGCAAAAATTATAGATGCAAATAAAAAATTTTGATTTATTAGAAAATAAAACATTATCAAAGCAAATACTAAACTTAGAATTGTCCATTGATTAGGAGATAAAGATATCTTGGAAAATATAAATCCTATTTTTTTACCTAATTTATAAAAGTAATTTCTCTTCTTGTAGAGCATAATTATCTTTCTATTTTTCCTTCTATAAACATTTCTACTCTTTTCCTAGCATCATCATCACTCATTTGAATAGGTGGATGCTTACAAAAATATGCTGACGCAGAAATTAATGGCCCACCTATACCTCTATCCAAGGCAATTTTCAAACACCTTATTGAATCAACTATAACTCCAGAACTATTAGCCTTGTCTTCAACATCTAGCCTAGTTTCTATGTTAAATGGAACATCTCCAAAAAGTCTACCTTCAATTCTTATGTAAGCTATTTTTCTGCTCTTAAGCCAGGGAACAAAATCTGATGGCCCTATATGAATTTTATCATCAGGCAATCTTTTTGTCATTTGACTCTGTACAGATTCTGTTTTTGAAATTTTCTTGCTTTTTAATCTTTCCCTTTCAAGCATTGTAAAGAAATCAGTATTTCCACCAAAATTTAATTGATAAGTTTTATCTATTACAGCACCCCTATTTATGCAGAGTTTCGTCAATACCCTATGCAATATAGTTGCTCCTACTTGAGACTTGGAATCATCACCAATTATTGGAATTTTTGAACTTTCAAATTTTTTTGACCATATTTCATTTGAAGCTATGAATTCTGGTATTCCATTAAGAAAAGCACAACCAGCTTTTATGGCCTCTTCAGCATAAAATTTTGTTGCTTTTTCAGAGCCTACTGGTAAAAAATTAATTAAAACTTCTGTTCCAGAATCTTTTAATTCTCTTGCTACATTTACTGATTTTTGTTTGTTATCAATATTAACAATTGTTGACATATACTTTCCGATTCCATCAAAAGTTTTGGATTTTAAAACAGTAACATCCAGTTTTGGTACATCAGCTATTTTTACAGTATTGTTTGAGCCTTGCCATATTGCCTCTGAAACATCCTTACCTACTTTCTTTGAATCAATATCAAAAGCAGAAACAACCTTTATATCAGAAATTTTATAACCTCCCAAGATAGGGTGCATCAATCCAGGAATATTACCATCTGATTTTACATTTTTGTAGTAAAGTAATCCTTGAATAAGGTTGCTCGCACAATTGCCAATTCCGACTATTCCTAGACGAATTTCTTTCATACTATTTTATTACATATAATAGTATATAAATATTTTATATTATATAATACCTTCTATGAGAGAGCCTTCAAATAGATTATTGGATTCGATAACAAAAGATAATCTCTGGTTCTATATACTTTCTCTTTTAATGAAAAAAAAGATGTATCCTTATGAAATTAGAAGAGAAATCAATAAAGAATTTGGATTTAATCCTGGTTTTGTAACAGCTTATGTGGTACTTTACAAGCTTGAAAAAGATGGATATGTAAAAGCTGGAGAAAAAATGAAGATGGGTGGTCCTGAAAGAAAATATTATAAGATAACTCCAAAAGGAAAAGAAGAATTAAAAAAAGGTAAAATTATCTTTGGAAAAATACTAAAGATTAAAAGATGACTTATGAATTTTTGGATTTTAAATATAGTTTTTCTTTGCTCCCGACAATCTCCATTCAACAGATCTTATAAACTTTCTAGATATCAGGTATGCAATATCTAAAAATGGTGTTTTTCTACCAAAAATTTTTACTTTTCCTTTTATTATATCTTCTAATGGATCATTACAAATTATTCCAGCATTTCCAACCTCATTTATAGAATGAGCATCACTACCAGCTGTTATAGGCTTTTTAAAAGTTCTTGCTAATTGCATAGCTCTTTTGTTTTGCATATTTGTTAAACTTGAATTAAAAACTTCTATTGCGTCTGCTTTTACAGCATCATCTCTAACGCATTTCCTAAAAACATACCTTCCAAAAGGATGGGGAGCTATACCTATACCTCCTAGATCATGTATTTTTTCTATTGTTTCTTCAAGGCTTAGGTTTTTCGGTATATTCTCCTTTACTCCCAATGCTAAAAAATCTCCAGAATTGGTCTGTATTTCTGAGCCGGTTATTATAATAAAATTTTTATATTTTTTAGCAATTTTCTTTGCAATTAAACTTCCTTTTACAGCATTGTGATCTGTTATTGCTAAACCATCTAAACCTTTTTTTACGGCTACCTTTATTATTTCTTCAGGTTTGTTTAAAGAATCAAACCCCCAAAACCAGTGCTTAGAATAAATTGTGTGACAATGACAGTCTATTTTCATTTTACCACGGTTCTTTCTTTACCCTTATTTTATGTGCAATTATATTAGCTATTCTATGTATTATTGGAGTTATTAAAAGCATTATTAAAAACATCCAAATTGTTATTTCTGTGAAAAAATAAGCAAATATGACAGCTCCTATAATAAAATTCCATTGATCTAGCAAAGGAACATCAGCACCTCTTTTTAATCCAAATCTTCTTTTTATAAAACTTCCTGCTAAATCGCCACATAATGCTCCTAAAGCTATCATAAAACCAACAAACAGATTAATCAATGGCAGTTTAACTCCATATTGCATTGCATAAGAATTTAAATCAGGATAGAGGTAAGATTCTAAAGCACCTATTAAAAAACCTACAAAAAGACCAAAACCAAATCCTTCAAACGTTTTTCCGTCTCCAAATATTCTATTTTTATCAAACCATTTTTTTCCAAAATCTATAGGTTTAGTCCCTCTTGCTAAAGGCGGAAAACCATTAGCTGCATATGCTGGAAAAATAATTAATAATGCTTTAACAAATTCTATCATTAAGTCAACCATTGAACCACTAAGAAATCTTTGCTCCAATCTCTATATCCTTTTCGGGTTGTAAAATAACTATTTTTTCGCCTTCGGTTGCAGCTAAAATCATGCACTCTGACAAAACGTTTCCTATTTTCTTTGGCTCTAAATTAATTACGAATATAAATTTTTTATTCAGTAACTCTTCTTTAGCGTAACTAGGCTTTATACCTGCTATAGCTTGTTTAATCCCTAAGGGTCCAAAATCAACTTTTATCTTGTACATTGGTTTCCTAGTTTCTGCATCCTCAACTTCAATTACCTTACCTACCCTTATATCAACCTTTGCAAAATCATTTATTGATATCATAGAAAATATCTTTAGTTTTTATAAATAAAAAACTATCTATATTTCTTTTTTTTCTAGATTATGAAGTTTTATAAGTAAAGAATTCTAAATTGTAATCATATGAAGAGTGTATCAATAATAACAACGAGAGAAGATGTTAAAAGAAATATCAAGTTCTATAAAATTTGGATTGCTATATTTATTTTACTTATCATAGTCAGCCCATTTACTAATAAGGCGGCATCTAATTTCTTTTTTTGTGCTCTTTCTTTATTTTTAGCATCGATTGGCCTGTATGTTAATAAAAAATATTTGAAACCAAAGGATAAGATAGTATCAAAAACTATTACAGATATAAATAATATAAAAAATGCTTTATTGGTTGATAAGATTATGTTAATTTTTTATTTAGTTATCATGGGAATATTTATTATTAGCGGAATAATTGCACGGTCTGACGACGTTATTGGAATTTTATTCTTTTTCATATTTGTCTTATCTGTACTTTATAAAAAAATAAAGATAACATCATCTTATACAAAAAATAAATGATTTTATGTATAGGCTTAGAGTTTTAATGGTTTTATTTTTTATCTTCCTAATACTTACTTTAATATTTTTCAATTATCCAGCACTTGCAGCAGCAACCTCTTTTCTTTCAGCCTTGATAGCTGCTATAGGCCTTTTCCAATTTTTATCAGAGTTAAAAACTAAAAGAATAGGTAAAATAAAAATTGAAGAAGTTATGTTTGTTAGAAACTTTGTTTTTAGAGCTTATACCAAAGTAAAGGACATATGGATTGTTTACGATAAAAAAACAAAGATGTTTAGAACAGCTGATTTTAGGGAACTTCCTGTTAGAGCAGGACTAACAATTTTACTTGGCTTGGTGTTCTTGTACATATCATATCTAATGCTCTCAACAATAACCCAAGCCCTAGAGCTCTTATTATTTAGAGCAACTGTTTTAATTATTTTCCTAACTGTTGGATTTTACAATTTCTTTGTAGGCTTGGCTAGAATTTCTTCTATAAAAACTGAGAATTCCATAAAGGTCTGCAAGTTCTTAAACAAGAATAAAGCTTTAAAAAACCTCATTGAAAGGGGAAAAATATCCTTTGAAATTACACCAAACTTTCTTCTATGGAATGGATTTGTAACATCTATAGAGTTTATATCACATAAGAAAATTGAGACAAAATCAATAGAAAAAATCCTTGTCCAAATTGCTAAAATACTAGAGAAAATCAAGTAAACTTGGATTTAAATGATAGATTTATCTAAGGTTTGGTCGTTAGATAAAAACGAAGTTTTAAAACAATTAGATTCTTCAGAAGAAGGGTTAAACGAGAAAGAAGCTGAGGCTAGACTTGGTAAACATGGATTAAACGAATTGCCTGGAAGAAGGAAAAGAAAAACATTAGAAGTTCTAATTTATCAGTTTAAAAGCCCTTTAGTTTTAATCTTAATAGCGGCTTGCATTGTTGCCTTGTTTCTTAAACAAATAGAAAATGCTTTGATTGTAATAGCAATAGTTGTTTTAAATGCTTTCCTAGGGTTTTATCAAGAATTCAAGTCAGAAAAGGCTTTGGAAAAATTAACCAAATACATTAAATTCATAGCTAAGGTTTTAAGAAACGAACAATTAGTTGAAATTGATACAAAAAAATTAACAGTAGGAGATATAGTAGAATTTGAGACAGGAGATATAATTCCAGCTGACTTAAGACTTTTAGAATCTAATGAACTTTCTATTAACGAGTCCTTGATAACAGGTGAATCTCTCCCAGTTGAAAAGACATCAAAACCAATATATGAAAAACAATTAATGCCTCATGAAATGAAAAACATAGCTTTCATGGGAACAACAGTTGTTAATGGTTCAGGCAGAGGCATAGTCTATTCTATAGGAAAGGAAACCTACCTTGGTAAGACTGCTTCTTATCTTAAGGTTGAGGAACCGGAAGGCGATTTTCAAACAAGCATGAGAAAGTTTGGAGATTCTTTAGTAAAGATAATTTTAATAGGAACATTGATAATATTCGCAATAAATTCTTTTTTAGGAAGAAGTGTTTTTGATTCATTTCTTTTTGCGATGGCCCTTGCAGTAGGAATAGTTCCAGAGTCTTTGCCGATAATAATAACTATCAGTCTTTCTAGAGGTGCTATGGGAATGGCTAAGAAAGGAGTTATTGTTAAAAAGCTTGTCTCTATTGAGGACTTGGGAAACTTAGACGTTCTATGCTGCGATAAAACCGGTTCCATAACAGAAAGTCAAATAACATTAGAAGAATTTGTAGACATAAACAATCACACTAATAAAAAAATTTTAACTTATGGTCTTTTATGCAACTCTGCTATAATTCACAATAATTCAATAAGAGGAGATCCAATTGATACTTCAATATGGCACTATGCAAGAAAGCATAACGTTACTTTAAATCAAAGATATCAAAAAGTTTACGAAATACCTATGGATTATGAGAAAAGGAAAATGGCTGTTGTAATAAAGAAAAAAGGCAAATGTTTGCTAATTTCTAAAGGAGCTCCTGAATCTGTCTTATCTTCATCCTCTCATGTTATAATAAATCATAAAAAATATAGAATAGCAGCGTACAAAAGAAAAATTGAAAATACTTGGAAAAAGTTAAGCAGCAGAGGATACAGGGTAATTGCTATTGCAGCAAAGATTATTCCTAAAAAGATAAGCTATAAGGAAGTAAACGAAAGCAATCTTACTTTTCTAGGGTTCTTAACTTTTATGGACCCACCAAAGAAAACAGCAAAAGAATCTTTGGATTCTTTTAGAAGATTAGGAGTTAAATTAAAAATATTGACTGGAGATGATCTAATAATTACAAGAAGAATAGCGAAGGATGTTGGCTTTTCTCCAGATCAATATGAAAAAATTATTCTTGGGCAAGATATTGAAAAAATGAGTGAAGAGGAATTAAGAAAAATAGCTGAAGAGATTACAATATTTGCAAGAATTACTCCAGAAAACAAGTATAAAATAATCAAAGCCTTAAAGGAAAATGGACATATAATCGGATTTCTAGGCGACGGTGTCAATGATGCACCGGCTTTAAGACAAGCAGACGTTGGAATATCTGTTGAGACTGGAACAGACGTTGCAAAGGATGCTGCTAATATAATTCTTACTCATAAGAGTCTTAAAGTAATAGCTGATGGAATAGAAGAAGGAAGAAAAACTTTTAGTAACGTTATCAAATACGTCCTTAACACTATTAGCGCTAACATTGGAAACATGACAACTCTGGGTATTATTTCTTTGTTCTTGAACTTCTTGCCTTTGCTACCTGTACAAATACTTTTAGCGAACTTTCTTTCTGACGCACCTTTACTTACAATATCTACCGATAACGTGGATAAAGAAGAATTATCAAAGCCAAGAAGATGGAACATAAGATACATAGAAAAGTTTGCTTTCATTTTCGGAGGAATAAGCTCTATTTTTGATTTTGTAACTATAGTTATTCTTGTTTATGCTCTTCATGCTTATCCAGAATTATTTAGGACCGGCTGGTTCCTAGAGTCAGTTTTATCAGAAATATTGATAACCTTTGCAATAAGAACAAGGAAAAGGTTTTATAAAAGCAAGCCAAGCAAACTGCTATTGATTATATCTATTGTAATCGGACTTTTGGCAATCTGGTTAATATTTTCTCCATTTAGATATTTATTTGAATTCGTTCCTTTAGTTAATTGGCTTTTGATTGCAATAGGATTAATACTAATAGCATATTTTTCTATGGTTGAAATTTTAAAGAGCCATTTAATGAGTAAAGAATAGTACCCCTACATGATATAGAAAAAATGTTTAAATCCCAATAATAAATTTGCTGTAATTTTATATTCTGATTTTTCTATATGTTTAGTATGGTAAAGAATGTTATTAAGAAAAAATCAAATAAACTATGGTATTTAACAGTTCTTATTCCAATGATAGGTGGCATTATTGGTTTGGCGGTAAATATTGTACTTTTTATTTATTTAAAATTTAAAAAATATGATGCCTCTAAGAAAGTTTTAGTGTCAACTATTATAGGATGGATGATAATGGTTATTATAAATGCAATAGCTTCTATTATGACTTTATAAAATGGCTGTGCCCCTACCGTGATTTGAACACGGATTTGCTCCTTTCTACTAGATCCGCAGGGAGCTATTCTATCTGGGTTTATTCTATCCAAGTTGAATTATAGGGGCAAATAATAATTAATTTTTAAAGCTATTAATAAAGCCTACACAAAATAATTTTATGCTCGAAGATTATCTAAAGAAAACAAAAGAAATAAACCTAAAAAAATTAGAAAAGACGATTAAGTCATCTGTTATAGATCCTCCAAGTCAATTAAAAACCTATGAGATAAAAATAAGAAGTAACCCGGCATTTGCTTCCAAATCAAGAATAGCCCCTGAAAGAGAATTAAGAAAAATAGAAACTACTTCTGTTCCGCAACAAACTTCAAAAGAATGCTTCTTCTGTGATCCCTTAGGTAAGGGTGCTAGATTTGCTAAAGATACTGGATTGCAAAAACAGTATTTTTTGAATGAATCGGCTGCATTCTCAAATCTTTTTACTTCTGGAAAAATACATGGTGTAATTGTTTATAATTATAAAAAGCATACAACTGACCCGAGAAAATTGACGATAAACAATTGGATAGATGGATTAAAACTTGTACAAGAAATAGGAAAAGAATCTAAGAAAAAATATATCTCCTCAAATATTAATTCTGGCCCAAAGGCTGCAGCTTCCTTAGAACATTTTCATGGTCAGTTTCATTGTGAAGACGAACCTTTATCAAAAACCTCTTTAGCAATGAAATTAGGAAATAAAAAATATTGGAAGTCTTGGGTTAAAGCCATACTTAGAGCTGGTTTAGTTATAGATTTTGATGAGGAAAGTAAAACTGTCCTTTATGTTGAGTGGTCTCCTGCTTTCGGAAAAACAGAACTAGTTGTAATTAATTTGGAAAATCCTTGTTTTCAAAGTATGAACGATAGCGAGGTAAAAGCCGTTGCAAAGTTTTTAAGCAAGGCAGTAAAAATTACCATGAATAACGTTAGTGACCAATTTAACATAGTTAATCTTAGCGCCTCTCCTAAAGATGATTTCTGCAACCAATTTAGAATATTCCCTAGAGCACCTTTGAATCAAGGAGTAAAGTCTTGGGAAGGATACCTCGAAGCAATGGGTGAAACTGTTCCACACATAACTCCTGAGAAACTTGCTGAGATTGAAGGAAAACATTAATTTTTCATTGCTAATTTTATATTTATTTCTATTTCTTTTTTAATTTTTATTAAATTAGATTGTTTATATGCTTCAATCTTTAATTCTAATTTTTCCTCTGTGTTAGATGGTCTTATCAAGACAAAACCATCTTTTAAGCTTATCCCTACACCATCTATCAAAGTCAATTTATAATTTTTAAATTTCTTTTTGAAAAATTCAATAACTTTACTTTTCTTATTTTCTTTACAATTTATTCTCAAATCTACAGAGGGGTGATATGGTAGTTTATTTATCAAATATGATAGCGGTTTATTTTCTTTAATTAATATTTTTGTCAGCATTAAAGATGCATATAAACCATCATCATAATCATTATCTTTTTTAAAGAAGTAATGCCCAGAAATTTCACCACCAAGAACCGCTTTGGCTTTAAACATCTTTTGCTTTACATAACTTCTTCCAATTCTAACCCAAAACATTTTCCATTCAAATTCTTTTGCAAGTTTTTCTAAAGCTTTTGTACAAGCAATGGTTGCAATTAATGTATCTCCTTTTTTCAAAACTTCAATTGCAAATAGCATTAATATAAAATCAGGGTGGATGTATTTGCCTTTCTCATCTATAAAAATGACTCTATCGCCATCAACATCGTATGCGATTCCTAGGTCTGCTTTTACATCTTTAACTTTATTTTTTAATCCTTCCAAGTTCTTTTCAAGTGGTTCGGGTGACCTATTTGGAAAAGTGCCATCAAACTCGCAGAAAAGCCTTGTAACCTTAAATCCTAACTCTTCAAAAACCTTAGGAGCTATCTTACTCCAACAACCATTCCCAGCATCTATAACTACATGCAAAGGTTTTTTTATTTTGAACTTTTCTTTAAGTTGCTTTTTATATTCCTTAGAAATGTCTTTTTTAATAATCTTACCTTTCTCCTTTTCTGAATATTTTTTATTATATATTTTTTCCAGTTCTGCTATTCCAGATTCATAAGTAAGATCAATAGCTTTCGCTTTACATAGTTTTAACCCATTATATCCTAAAGGGTCGTGAGAACCGGTAATGTATATGCCTGCTTTCATTTTGTATTTGACTATAAAATAATAAAATAAAGGGATAGGAACAAGACCAATATCAATAACGTCACACCTTTGGGAAATTAAACCTTTAATAACAGCTTTTTTTAATTCTTCAGAAGAAGTTCTTACGTCTATACCTACAACTGCTTTTTTAGCTTGTAAAAGATTAACAAAAGCCTTTGCTATCTTTTCTGCTATTTCATCAGTTATATCCTTTCCATATATTCCTCGGACGTCATAAGCTTTGAAAATGTTCATAATAATTATTGTTTTCTATTTAAGAAAATACTTTATTCTTTATGAGAATGTAAAATTATTGCATGAATTCTTGTCATATCCTCTATGCTATATTTAATACCTTCTCTTCCCATTCCAGAGCTCTCATCTCCGCCAAATGGAAATATACCTAAACCATGCGTCGGATGAGCGTTTATATGAACAGAACCTGCCTCGATTCTTTGTGCAGCATCAAAGGCTTTGTCAATATCCCTTGTAAATATGCAAGCATCTAATGCATACTCGGATTCATTGGCCAGTCTAATAGCCTCTTCATAATCTTTAACTCTTATTATTGTAACAACTGGTCCGAATGTCTCTTCCCAAGCAATTCTCATATTTCCATTAACATAATCCAAGACGGTCGGCTCATAATAGCCAAGGGCATATTTTTTTCCACCATATAAGAGTTTTGCGCCTTTGCCAATTGCATCGTTAACCAAGTCTTCAACTTTTTTAGCTGCTCTCTCATTTATCAAAGGCCCAACCAAAGTATCAGGACTTCTTGGATCTCCAAATTTCCAATTCTTAACTTCTTCTAAAACAGCATTAACAAATTTATCAGCTATTGACTCGACTACTAGCACCCGGCTTATCGCATCGCATCTCTGTCCAGAAAATTTTAAAGAGCCGGTTACGCATTCTTTAACTGCCAAGTTAAAATCGCAATCCTCTAAGACAATGGCTGGAGCTTTCCCGCCTAATTCTAAATGCAATTTTTTCATTCCAGCTATTCCAGCTATATGCTTGCCAGCAACGCTACTACCGGTAAATGAAATCATATCAACCTTAGGATGTGAGCATAAATAATCTCCTATTTCTGAACTAGAACCAGTTATAACGTTTACCACTCCATCTGGAAGTCCAGAATCCTGCATAATCTTTCCAAACATAAGCAAGCAAATCGGATCATCGCTTGCAGGCTTAACTATAATCGAATTACCAGATGCTATTCCAGGAGCTATTTTTGCTACGCCTGTGAATAAAGGATAGTTGAAAGGTGTTATTGCTAATAAAACTCCTACTGGCTGTCTGATGGCCATTCCTATACTTTTTTTATCAGCAGCTACATCACCTTTTATTATTTCACCTCTTATTTCCTTTGCCTCATCAGCAGCAAGGCATAGCCTGTCTATTGATGAGCTAACCTCTCCTTGAGCTTGTTTAACCGTCTTTCCTGATTCTTTCATGATAATATCTATAAACTCATCCTTGTTTTGTTCCAGCAAATCTGCCATTTTATCAAGAGTTTTTGATCTATCGCAAGCATCCATATTTGCTATTTTTAGTTTTGCATTAAAAGCAGCCTGTACTGCTTGCTCAGCTTCCTTTTGACTAGTCTTTTGAACCTTTGCTAAGAACGACCCATCTACCGGACTTTTTATTTCAAATGTATCAGAAGCTTCTAACCATTGCCCATTAATAAGTATTTTATAAGTAGTTTGATCATTTCTTACAAATCTTATTGAATCAAAAATGGACATTTCTATCTATTAAAAATACCTCTTATCTCAATATATTTGTAATGGTTTAGTAATACTGCGCTAGTTCAAATCCTGCCTTCCGAATTGAACCTTGTGAAAATCTTTATATTTAGGCATTAATAATTTGTAGTTATAATTATTTTCTGTTATAAAAAGCAAAATTATATATGGACAAAAATAGGAAATATTTAAATCAGGTGTAGTGCATGAAAATTACACTAAGCGTAATTAAATGTGATGTTGGTGGATTTGTTGGTCATTCTGCAAGTCATCCAGCAATTCTTGACTTAGCGAGAGAAATTCTTCAGGATGAAAAAAACAAAGGATTTATGAAGGATTTTCATGTAACATCCTGTGGAGATGACTTGGAATTGATAATGACCCATGAGCATGGTATTAACAATAATGGAGTTCATGGGGTTGCATGGAACGTTTTTACTAGGACAACTGAAAAGGCAAAAGAACTTGGATTGTACGGAGCAGGCCAAGATATTCTAAAAGAAACATTCTCCGGCAATTTAAAGGGAATGGGACCTGGTTATGCAGAGATGGAATTTGAAGAAAGAAAATCAGAACCAGTAATAATTTTCATGGCAGACAAAACAGAACCTGGAGCTTGGAACTTTCCTATGTATAAAATTTTTGCAGATCCTTTCAATACTGCTGGATTAGTTATTGATCCTGAAATGCATGATGGATTTAGATTTTTGGTTGAGGATGTAAGAAAAGAAACAGAAGTAATGATGGATACTCCAGAAAGCATATATGATTTATTAGTCTTGATATCTACACCTAGCAGATATGTTGTAAAAGCAGTTTACAAAAAATCAGGAGAAATAGTTGCTGCAACAAGTACTCAAAGACTATTTCTTATTGCAGGAAAATATGTCGGAAAGGACGACCCAGTAATGATAGTTCGAACTCAACATGGTCTTCCAGCCGTAGGTGAAGTTTTAGAACCATTTGCCTTTCCACATTTAGTCGAAGGATGGATGAGAGGAAGTCATAATGGTCCTTTAATGCCAGTTTCGGTAAAAGATGCAACACCTTCTAGATTTGATGGACCACCACGCGTAATTGGATTAGGTTTTCAAATAAAAAATGGAATGCTTATAGGACCAAGGGATATGCTTGCTGATATAAGTTTTGATAGAGCAAGACAAACGGCAAATGAAATAGCAGATTTTCTAAGGCAACATGGTCCATTTGAACCTCATAGATTAAGTCCAGAGTCTATGGAATACACTACTCTACCTGAAGTTTTGAAAGAACTTGAAGATAAGTTTGTTGGAGAAACTAAAAGGCATAGACAAAGACTTTTAGCTCATGCAACCAGATTAAAAGTTTTAGAAAAACATAAGAATAAAATTAAAAAAATCATTTAATGAATTCTCTACTTATAAAAATAAGAAAAAACAATAATTATCAGATTAAAATGAGAACACCTTGTCTTGTAATAAACTTTAAGGCCTTTAAAGAAGGAACAGGAAAAAATGCTATAAAAATTGCTAAGGCAGCAGAAAAAATATCTAACAATCTTAACGTCTGTATAGCAGTTAGCCCAAACTTCTTAGACTTAAAGGAAATAGCTAAAAAACTAAGTATATTTGTTTTTGCTCAGCACATGGATGCTGTTGATGAAGGAGCTTTCACAGGTCACGTGACAGCTTATCAAATAAAAGAATCTGGAGGAAAAGGTGTTATCATTAACCATTCTGAAAAAAGAATGGAACTTGATGACATAGAGTATGCAATCGAATTAGCTAAGAAATATAAACTGACAACTATAGTTTGCGCCAATAACATTGACGTTGCAAAAGCTGTAGCTGTCCTTAATCCAGACTTTTTAGCATTGGAACCACCTGAATTAATAGGTGGTAATATTTCTGTTTCACAAACTCAGCCAGAGGTTATAATCAAACTTGTTGACGAGATTAGGAAACTTAATTCAAAAATAAAACTTCTAGTTGGCGCAGGAGTAAAAACAAAGGATGATATTAAGAAAGCTATAGAACTTGGGACAGACGGCGTTATTTTAGCTTCTGGTGTTGTAAAGGCGAAGAACGTTTCTAAAGCAATAGAGGATTTAGCAAGTGGTTTGATATGAAGTTTAATATTAAAAAGTTCAAAGGAAATAAAAGAATATTAAAAGTCAAGGATGTAATTGTTAAAGGAAAAAATGTTTACAAGAATATTAAAGGACATGAAAATGAATTAAATGAAGTTCTAATTGATTTGCCTGATAAAAAAACTGGATTAAGAAATCTAACAATTTGTATGAATACGCTCTATCCTGGGAAGATCAATGGCGAATTCAAAATGATGCGTGGGCATATGCATAATGCTGAGGAAGTTTATCTTGTTTTAAGCGGAAAGGGATATTTTATTATGAATAATAAAAAGTTTTCAATTAAAAAAGGAAACTTGATGACGATACCTAAAAATGCTTGGCATAGAACTGTAAATACTGGAAAGGAAAAATTGGTTTTTCTTACAATTTTTGAAAAGCATGAAGAAAGTCATTTAAAAAGCTATTGAATATTTTATAAATTATTTGTCTATAAGCCTTGCTTTTTTTATTATAAAAATTCCTGAATTTTCTTTTGCTTCTATTTTAAAATCTAAGATTTCAATTCTTTTCTTAAAAAAAGGAGCATCCAAAACAGTGGTTTCTATTTCTCCTCCTTCTCCAGAAGGACTTACACGATACTCTTCTTTTAATTCAGTTAGCTCTTTTATTGTTTTTTCATTTATTTCTCTACCAAGCCAAGTCTCGTCTAAAGGATAAGCAAAAATTCCTGAAATTATTACTTTAAATTTATTTTTTACCAGTTCATTCAAAAGTTCTACTTGATCTTTCTTCCAAAGAGGATTTAAACACAAAAGATCCAAATCATCGCATATTTTCTGGATTCTTTTTGACTGATAAACCGATTCTATTGCACCTGTAACAACACCTTCTATATTAAATGCTTCCTTCGCCTTTTTTATGGCTTCTTTCAAATCCTTTAATTCCTCTTCCTTTATACCTTTAGTAATTACTTGAATTATCGGCAGACTTATTGCCTTTGCTTGAAGCTTTGTTATTTTAATGTTTGGTGTATGAAACATGTAACTTTCTTTATTTTTTGAAATAATAGAAATAAGGCAAACAACATCTTCTTTCTTTACAAGCAAGGCATAGGTTGAGTCCTTTCCACCTGAAAATAATACACCTAATCTCATAATTTTCTGTTAGTTTTTGATTTTTAAATACATCTAGATATGTTTTTAATTTTGTTATTCTTACTTCTTATTATGAAAGATATGACCGCAGCACTGATTATAAAGGATAGAAAAATCTTGTTAGTTCATAACACAAAACACAATAGATTAAGAATAGAACCTCCTGGAGGAAAAAGAGAAGGCAATGAAGATTTAGAAGAGTGCATTATAAGAGAAGTGAAAGAAGAATTAGGAATAAGAATACAACCAATAAAATTGTTTGGGGTATTCGAAACAAACTCTCCAGAAGGAGATTTTAAAGTTTACATGTATTTTTCTGAAATAAAAGGAGAACCTACTTTGATGGAGCCTGATAAAATTTCTAAATTCGGATGGTACTCATTTGATGATATGAAAAAATTTAAAGAACAAGGATTTCTTGTACCTAACTTGTGTTCTGCGCTCGATAAACTTCAGAAGTATTTGTAGCACTTAAAGGTTAAGTATTTAAAATTTAGCAGTCATTTAATTTCTATGGAAGAAAAAATAGAGCTCAATGCTTTTTTAAACCAGCTTATAGCAACCGTAAACAAAAAGTTCGAAGTTCTTGAGGAAGAGATTAGGAACGTGAAAAAAGACTTGGATCTAATAAGGCAATCTCAAACTAAGGATGATGAACCTTTAAGGAATTTGGAATCTAAGATAAGAAATCTGGAATTTTCCGTAAACTCCCTTAGAAGTAAAAGTCAGGTAGACAAGTCATTGCTTAGGGTTCTAGAAAGTGAAAAAACATGAATGAGGAATTTGAAAACTTCATTAGATCTCAATTAAAAACATTGCAAGCTCAGATTGAAATAATGAAAGGATATTTAAACGAGTATGAAGAAAGAAATAGAAAGCTAAAGAAAATAATGTCTGAAGAGCTTATAGCAGCATTGATTTTAAGATTTGAGAAAAACGAGGAAAGAATAAGAAAGATGGATGAAAAGCTAGATTCTATACATTTTACACTTCACGAGAAAATATCACAAGAAATTAGAAACTTAAAGAATGAAATAAGTGAAACTCAGCTTTCAAAAGCCATATCAAGTTTATTAGCGGAAAAGGAAATAAAAGTTGATTCAAAACCATTGGATGAACTTAAAAAGAATTATAACAGCTTTTGAGAATAAAATTTTTCTAATGCCATGTTGTGAGCTTTAATGTAGTTTTTAATCAGTATTTTCCAATCCGCCAAAGAAGCTAAATACTTTGCTTGAGTTTTTTTTGGAATTCTTTCATTTCTAGACATATTTACTATTGCCCAAAGTATTTCAAATAATTTTTCAACAACCTCATTATGTGTTTTATTTTCTCTTTCCAAAACTGTTATTCCTGACGGTTCTTTTTGATTAGAGTGTTGTTTAATGAATATTCCGAAACCAGACAAATCAGAAGTTATGGACATAACCCCATTTGCAGAACATTCCAATGGAGTATATCCCCAAGGTTCATAATACGAAGGAAAGACTCCTAAATGAGAACCTTGTGTTGCTTGTTCATAGTTTAAGCCAAGCAGTCTGTCTGTCGTTGAAAGATAAGAAGGATAAAGTATAACCTTAACCTTGTCCTCTTTTTTATTTAATAAATTATTTAGCTTAAAATTGCTTACAATAAGGTCATTTTCATCTATAATATAAGCATAGAATGGTGGATTTCCCTGTTTTTTAAATGAGGAATATTTTTTCTTGCACTCCTGTAAAAAGTCCTTTCTAAATATTGAACTTGCTTTGGGTAATTTCCCCTTTATAACAGAGTCTAAAATCATTTCTTCTATCCATGGTAATTCGTCAGAAACTTTCTCTTTCATATCATCATAAAGTTTTATGCTTTCAATAAGCTCTATATCTTCCTTAATATCATCCTTTGGAACATAAAATAAAACAAAAACATTCTTCTTAATTCCTTCTTTTTTCATTTTATCATTTAGCTTTCCTAATGCCTCTATAAAAATATCATACCCCTTGTTTCTAAACTCGTATCTGCCTGATGTAAAGAAAACCATTGCATCCCACATATTGGTTTCATAGTAAGGATTAAAGTAAGCATTAAAGAAATGCTTCATTTTCTCCAAATATTTCCTGTGCAATATTGCAAACTCCTCCATGGTTGGAAATCTTTCCATATCCAATCCATTTGGCAGTATCATATCAGGCCTTTTTTCAAGAATATACTCAGCTTCTTTTGCAGTTATTTCAGAGACAGTTGAAAAAATAGTTGCATTGTACGCACATGCTTTTTCCATCAAGTGCTTTGCTTGTACGCCGTATTTGTAAGGCCTTTTAGAGTCTATCTTAATACCTTTTTTTAAACTATCGTTAACTTCGGAGTATAAATCCTCACCCCAACCAGCTATTGTTCTCCCAAGCGTTGTTGCATGCGTAGTAAATACAGTAGGAATTTTTTTGTGAAGATAAAGTAAGGCTGCCCCAGATAGCCACTCATGAAATTGCCCTATAACTCTTTTTTCCTTAAACAAAGGAAGTAATCTATCAACTACCATACCACAAGCAATTGAAAAAGCAACTGGTTCGTCAAAGTCAAACCCAGTCTCTAACGAGTCTATCTTATAATCTCTCCAAAGCTCCCATTTTATTTTATTAATATTTTTTAAAATCTCATCAAACTCAACTAGAATTACGTTAGGTTTTCCTTGAACTAGCCACTTTCCAAAATGGCAATTAATACCTTCATCTTTCAGTTCAGAAAATATCTTTTCAAAAGGTTTTGGTGGATTTTGCTTTAAATATTCTGTTACAGCCTTTTCAGGGTAATATGGACCAATTAAAAAGTAATTATCTTTATACAGCTCTACCATTCTTTTAGCTTTAGATTCTAAAACAGCGTATATGCCTCCAACTTTGTTACAAGCTTCAAATGAAACTTCAAATAAAACTTCTGTTCTAGGCTCCACGATTATTACCTCTTTTATTATTGTTGTTAAATCTCCTATCTAAATAACTATCGCAAAAATGAGACCATAGTTGTATTGGATTTTTCATAGGAACAGGCTCGTTACTTGTTTTTGTTTGATTTGGATTTTTACCTTCTGGTAAAGAGAACAATTCGTTACAATAAAATATTGCTCCCTCATCCATCTGATGCCAAAGGTTACTTTCAAGAATTTCTTTTACTTCTCTTTCTTCACCTATTATTTCCAGATACTTGATTAAATACGGATTATCTCTTAGCCATACAACAGACCCGTGATATTGATAATCATTAAAGTATATCCTGTCGCTTACGTTTCTAGCAAGCATTCCAAAAATTTTCCCTCTTTTTTTAACTAAGAGCTTCTCAACAACAGGCCACATATTTTCTAAATCTTTTTTTGTAAAAACATGCCCATGTAAAAGAACAGACGAAACCATAGCCATTGAAGTCTCAGTCGGGTCCTTTTTATCATCTAGTACAATAGAGTAAAGATAATTTCTGTTCTTAAAAATTTTTTTGTATTTTGATATAGCCTTTTTGTATTGATCTATAAAGTTCTCCTCTGAGGTTACTAGATCTGACAAAAATTCCCCAGCCTTTAAGACTCTTATGTACAAAGCATTTATCTCAGGCATTAGTACAGGCTTACACAAATCTTCAAGCTTTAATTCCTTTGTCCACTCAAAAGGAATTCTTGCTGATATTAATCTCCCATTAAAAGATATTCTTGAGTCTGTCCAGGAATGCCAAGGCATTGAATACAGTATATCATTTTGAATAACAGGCGGTCCATCAATCTCAATTTTATTCTCAGAAAACTTTTTTAACATTAGATTCAGACTTTTTAAAACATCTGTTCCAATTTCCTTGTCTTCAAACTTCCTCAGATACTTTTCAGCAAAAATAAAGAAAAGCAGACTAGCATCAGTTGAGTCAAAGTTATTTTTAAAATTAGGAAATCTTCCTGAGCTGAGATCTTGCTGCTTTAACATCCACCTTAAAATATTTTCAACTTTCTTTTTGTTTATTTTAACTAGGGTATTAAAATTGCTAATGCAGAACTCCATCAAATCTCTTGTCCATACTTGTTTAAACCAAAAATCACTTGCTTCAGGAATAATGCTCTTGCCGTTTTCAAAAATTCCAAACTTGTCTAAGGTTATTATCCTTGCTAGAACTTCCTTTTTACAATCAAACTTGTTTATTAATTTTTGCAGGTAAAGCTTTTCCTCTTCCTCATTTTCATCAAAATCTATAGTGCTATTTTCCCTATTACAGTTTATAATGAGAGAAACCTTTTCGTTATCAAGAATATTTTTTCTTATTTCACCAATCATCATTGGGTTTTCGTATTCTGAAATGAATTTTACCCCTTCGCTTGTTTGCTGCCTAAAGCCGCTTCCTAGTTTATACCACCAGTTAATAGTCTGTCTTTTTTCAGTTATCTTACCGTCTTCAATGAAAAATGATATCTTGTTCCCATTGTTCGAAGCAATTAAATGCTCATCTTCGATGTTAACGTTTGTTCTTTCAGGAGATGAATGAGAAAGAACATTCCTTATATCAACCAATGGTTTTACAACAAGCTCTTTTTCTCCAGAATTTCTAAAGTCAAATAAAACCCTAGCAGATATTCCATTTCTTAAATCTTTAATTAAATAGTATTCTACGTTAACTTCAATGTTCTTTCCAGCGTATTGATAAATACTTTTCCATGGAAAAGCTATTACTTTTATAGGTTCTAAGGCAACATCTTTTAATCCAAAAAATATGCAATCTAAAAATTTCCAGTATTCTTCTCCAACCATAGCATTTAACCCTTGATACCTATAGTCCCTGTTTGGCGCTATTAGATTTTCATGTCTAACAGAAAATATTGATTGAGACCATGTTCCCTGAGGTCTTTTAATAACTGTAAAAAGGTTTCTAGCAAAATCCCAGTCAGGATTCTCCTTAGGAACATACTCCCATTTTAAATTGTTTACCTCCAATTAAACACCTAATCTGCTTTTAATATCCTGCAGAACATTCATGTAATTTATAAAAGCATCATATGGCGAGTCGTATGCATTGAAGTACTTGTGAACATCGCCATCTGCAAACCATTTTGTGCACATGTAATAAAAGTGGTCAGACGTCTGAAGCAGCCTCCATAATTTAAGAAGCTCTGGATTTTGTTTTACTTTTTCTTCTAATTTAACCATTTGTTCAAAAGCAAACCTTTGCATCTCATTTTCAAGCCAAGCAGATGAATCTCTGTCAATATCTGCCCAAGACAATATATATGGAACATCTATTGCCCCAACCAGCTTGTAACTTTTAATTAGTTCAGAGGGTGTCTTAAAGTCAAGATTCTTGTATTTTAAAATCTCACTTGGCAAACGTTTTAAAAATTCAAATATTCCTGTATCTTGCCATTGATGCTCTCCAAAAGTTTCGTAATCTATGAATATGTTTATGCAGTCTCCTCCGCATTTTGAGAGCCAAGCAGCATACTTATCTGCTGTTAAAGGATATTCTTCCCACCATTTTGCAGAAAATCTAAAGCCTATATCATCGCTAAGCTTATAGTTTCTTAGCAGTGCTGCTATTTTCTCACAACTAACAGGTTTATACAAATAATTTGGAGATCTCCAACTAAGTATCTTTTCATGACCTTCGGTTATTATTCCCTTATAACCTAGATTTTCTATTGTCCTTGCTATACCATTGGAATACATGGCTTCTGTATTTCTAAAGACTTCTGGTTTTTGTCCAAACAAGTCATTTATCAAGTCTTTATGAAGTTTAATTTGTTCCTCAAATTCTTTCTGAGAAAACAAAGCAGATAAGGAATGATAATACGTCTCACTTAAGAATTCAACCTTACCTGTGTTTGCTAGGTGCTTAAAAGATTCTATAACATCTGGTGCATACTTTTGACACTGTTCTATGAAAACTCCGGTTAAGCTAAAAGCAATTTTAAACTTACCATTAAATTCGTCAATAAGATTTAACAAAATCCTGTTGGTTGGCAAATAACATTTGTTTGAAACCTTCTCAAAGATACTCCTGTTTTTAGATTCATCAAAATAAGAAGCATTGTTATTGAAAATATTAAACCTGTTTAGCCTCATTGGTTGATGAACTTGAAAATAAAAACATATTGATGTCATAACAAACTCCTGTAAACATCTATGGTTTGATCAGCAGTTCTTTCCCATCCGAACCTTTTAATTTCGCTATAGCCATTCTTTCTCATACACTCTCCTAAAACAGGATAATTTAAAATTCCAAGTATTTTATCTGCCATTTCATGAGTGTCCCAAAAATCTACTTTAAAACAATGCTTGATTTCTTCAGCAACTCCAGCAGTCTTTGATATTATAACTGGTGTCCCAGAGGCAATCGCTTCTAAGGCAGTTATGCCATAAGGTTCTGCAACCGAAGGCATAACATAAACATCGGCAGTGGCATAAGCATAATTTAATTCTTCTTCAGAAAGATATCCAGTAAAAAGAACATGATCTGCTATGTTAAGTTCAATGGATTGTTTTATAAGCTCGGGTAGTTTTTCACCCTGTCCCGCAATCACAAAAAGCACATCTTTTTTCATTTCCAGAACCTTTTTAGCAGTATGTAAAAAGAAGTAAGGTCCTTTTTGGTTGGTAAGCCTTCCCAAAAATAAGACAATATTTTTTCTTTCTTTTTGTGTTAAACCAAAATACCTTGAAACATCTATACCATTATAAATTACTTTGATCTTTTTCTCATCAGCACCATATCTTTCTATTAGCTGCTGTTTCATTTGTTTACTTACAGTTATTATAACGTCTGCTTCCTGAACACCTATTTTTTCTATATCAACTATATTTTTTAGAGGATAGATGTTAGCAGTTCTGTCATACTCAGTTGAATGAATAGTAAATATCAAGGGTTTTCCTGTTTTCTTTTTTATTTCTATTCCAGCATTTATAGTTATCCAGTCGTGGCAGTGTATCAAGTCAAATTTTTTCTTTAAGGCAGACTCAACGCATTTTTTATTAAAGGCTTCTACTTCCTTAAAAAAATTCCAGCCATAGCCCTTTTCGAATATGGTAGTAGATTCTCTAGTTGAATTGTAAGGCATTATAGAAACAGAGCCAATTTCTTCTATCTCTACGTTTGGCATGTTATGTTTAGCAGTTTGACTTCTCTTTGGAATTAGGAAGGTAACACTAACGTTCTTTGATCCAAGGTTTTTAACAAGCTCGTAACAGTGTGTTCCTAAACCACCTGTCTTAGCTGGGGGAAACTCCCAGCCTACCATTAATACACGCATTCCACATCATCTTAATTCCACATCATCTTTATAAGGAAAAGTCTTAATTAATATTTTAAAGAAAATGGTATTTAAAACTCTCGTAATGGTGTTGTAATGTCCAAAACAGTATCAAAAGAACAGGCATTTTGGTTTTGTAATAATAAAGGGTGGATAGGTCAGATAGCTCACAGCGTAGATGAGTTTGCAAATCAAATTAAAGTAGTTCCTTTAGATAGCTTGGAGTTTCATCTTAGAGATAACAAAAATGATTTTGAAGCTTGGCTAAAGAACGTAATGCAAGAAAAAAGACTAGCTAAAAGTATAGAAAAAATAAAGAAGCAAAGCCTTAAAGGCGAAGAACTTAGAAAAGTTTTGGTTAGCTTGTTTGAATAATTAACTTAATATCTTAACGGCTTGAACAGAAGCAAAAACATCCCCAGTTCCAGTTAATCTTTTAGGTTTAGGATTAAAAAAAGAAGGAACTAAACAAAAATTATAGTTATTTAACTTTTTCTTTATTGGAATAATCTCTTTTGACAAGTTTAATTTATCAGAAGCTTGCATCCCTGCAACCAAGCATCCTGCTGTTAATGCATCCATCTCCTTTTTTATATCATACTTTGAAACTGAAAATGCAAATTTAGAACTATGAACACATATTCTTTTCAAGTTATACTCCTTTACGGCTTCAAGCGCTGACTCTACCAGATCTTCCTTGTTTTCAGAACTAGCTTTCAAATATTTTTTACACTCTTTTTCATTTAAACCCCAAGAATCACATCCACATTCTGAAAACTTCTCCATAGCATATCTCATTGATTCCTCACTTCCTAATCCGAACTCTAAATGAATTCTTGGCCTTTTTTTCTTTATGAAATCTAATACAAAATCAGTTCTTTTTTTATATTTAGGTAAAAGCAAATGCGCATAACTGATTATCGCTATATCAGTAAACTTTGTATCAAAAGCAAATCTTAAGAAATCTTCGTCAAACACACCTTGAGATGACATCAAATCCCAAGATAAAATATTTCTCCATTTATTAGATTCAAAAATTATATGGTCATAAGCAGGATCATTTTTTCTTATCGCTTCTTTTGGGGTCTTGAATTCATTCCCAAAAGCAACTTTAAAATTTGAAGAACATTTCATAAGCTTTTCAGGTCTAATTGGATAAGAGACTAGAGGAACGATGTCTTGCTCAAATAAAGCCCTACCCATATTATTGCCATTACCGCCTGTTCTCATCTCTCTTTTTGGAAACAGCAAACTTAAGCTATCATAAGCTTTCTTAGAAATCAAAGATTCTGAATCTCCATTTTTAATCGAATTCTTTAAGCTAAAAGTTATTTCTTCCATAGAGTCTAGCACAATTTTTTCAGGTCTTTTGCTTTTATAAGCTTTAATCCATCTTAATATTTCTTTATCAACTTTTACTATCGAGTCCCAATGAGAATAAAGCCCTGTAGCAACTTTAGCTTTAGGTAATTTTAAGTTTTTATAAGGCATTAAACCACTAATAGATATGTTTAAATATATTTAATTTATAACTGATTAAAATGAAACTTATATGCTCTAGCTGCGGGACAAATGTTACAGGGCAAGAAGATTTTGTTAAATTCAAATGTCCTAATTGCGGAGAAGGAATTATTATAAGATGCAGAAAATGCAAAAAGCTTTCTAATTCTTACAAATGCGTTGTTTGCAATTTCGAGGGTCCTTGATGGGAAATGTTGCTGTTGCCTTAAAAATAATGCCTGAATCTCCTGAAACAGACTTGGAAAAAGTAAAAGAAGAAATTTCTAAGAAAATGAAAATTCAAGATTCTAAGATAGAACCAATCGCCTTCGGCTTAAAATCTTTGAAAATACTGATTATAATGCCGGACAAAGAAACCGGAGACATAGAAGGCAAAATAAAGGGGGTTAAGGGAGTTTCTGACGTAGAAATAGAGTCCGTTACTTTAGTATAATTTGTCACCTAACGGTAGATATTTAAATGTTTATGATGCTTAATTTTATATAACTAAAGGAGAAATCACTTTAGAAAATAGGGAGGTATAGATAGACATGGTAGAATTTGAAACTATTGAAAGCAAGGAAATCAAATTTGGAAATAACAAGTTTTTAGAAGTAGCAAGAAAAAGAGCAAAGACACCTGAAGGTGAGAATGAATTCATTTCAATTTCTAAGGGATTTATTACACCAACAGGACAAAAGAGATTTAAGAATGCTTTAGGATTTCCAGCTGAAGAAGATATAAAAAATGGTTTGATAGAAGCTTTACAAACTATATAATAAAATTTGGAATTTGAACTTTAGTTAATCGGAAACGAGATGAAACTAAACTTTCTTTTTTCCTTCGCACAACTTACAGCCATTAGAAGTAGTGCATTTTATACAAACAGTAGCACCACAAACTTTACAGGTTTGTGTAGCAACACTTCCGCAGACCTGACAAATACCTAACTTCATTCAATCACTGAAACTTTAGTTTGGATAACAAATTTATATAGTTATCTAGTCTCTTTATTTCTTCTTCTAAGATATTTAAAACGTTCATGACTCTTTTCTTATCAGTATCTCTGGAATTCTTTAAATTCTCTTTATACTCATTAAACTTGTTTAAACTGTCTGTTATGCTTTTTTGGATTTTTACTATAAATGCTTTTTTAAGGCCTTCTAATAAATCTCCGTGTAATTCTATGTATAACTTCCTATCGCCTGCGTTTTTTATTTTTTTAATCATTCCAAAAAATTCCAGCAAGTCTAGGCTTAACGAGAGAGTAGATATTGAATAGCCTGTTTTTTTTGCCAAATCTTGCAAGGAAAGTTTTTTATTAGAAACCATTAATGCAGCAATTATTCTACCATGAATTTCTGAATAGCCGATTGTTGAAGCTATTGATGAAAAGCTAGAATAAATATCTCTTTCTATATCATCAACTTTCATAGATAATTTTATATATTTACTAATATATATATTTTATAGTTTTGAAAACTTTCAAATGTTCCAAATGATTGTTATGAATATTTTAAAAGAAACTCAATCTATCTGTCCAGAGTGCTTAAAAATTCTACCAGCGAAAATTTTTGAGGAAAATAACAAGGTTTGGATAAGAAAAGAATGTCCTGAACATGGCGAATTCTTAGACTTGTACTGGGGAGATTATGAGATGTATCAAAAAGCTTTTAAATTTTATCATGATGGAAAAGGAATTCATAATCCAAATGTTGAATTAAAAGATCCCTGCCCAATGAATTGTGGTTTGTGTAAAATGCATACTTCTCATACAGCCTTAGGAAACATTGTTGTTACTAACAGATGTGACTTACAATGCTTTTACTGCTTTTTCTATGCAAAGGCAATGGGTTATGTATACGAGCCAAGCTTAGATCAAATAAGAATGATGTTAAGGAAAATGAGAGAAGAAAAACCTGTTCCATGTAATGCAGTTCAGCTAACAGGCGGAGAGCCAACAATGAGAGAAGATATAATTGATATTATAAAAATTGCAAAGCAAGAAGGTTATGACCATATCCAATTAAATACCAATGGTATTCGTTTGTCTCAAAATTTAGAATTTGCTAAAAAAGTAAGGGGGGCAGGAGTTAACACAATTTACTTAAGTTTTGATGGAACAACCCCCCAAACAAATCCTAAAAATCATTGGGAAATACCAAAAATATTAGAAAATTGCAGAAAAGCAGATATAGGAATAGTTTTAGTGCCGACAGTAATAAACACTATTAATGACAATGATGTTGGAAATATTTTAAATTTTGGATTAAAAAATATAGATGTAGTTCGTGGAGTTAATTATCAACCCGTTTCTTTGGTTGGAAGAATAACAAAAGCAGATGTTAAGAAATTTAGAATAACTATTCCAGATGTTATAAAGAAAATAGAAGAGCAAACAAACGGCGCAATTGCAAGAGAAGATTGGTACCCTGTTCCAACAGTTGCTCCAATAACCCACTATTTTGAAGCCTTAACCAATCAGCCTAAATATGAATTAACGGCACATCCCGCATGCGGCATGGCAACTTATTTATTCTTAGATGGAGACAAAGTAATCCCATTACCAAGATTTTTTGATGTTGAAGGATTTTTAAAATTCTTAGACGAATTATCTGAGCAAGCTAAAGGAACCTCTGGAAAAATTTACACAACCTTAAAAATACTTGTAAAATTAAACAGTTTTGTAGACAAAGAAAAGCAACCAAAAGACCTTAAACTTGCAAAAATACTTTTTAACATTTTAAGATATGGAGATTACAAATCCTTAGGAAAACTTCATAAAAAATCAATTTTTGTTGGAATGATGCATTTCATGGACTTATTCAACTATGACATTGAACGTGTAAAGAAATGCTGCGTTCATTATGCACAGCCAGACGGCAGGATAGTCCCTTTCTGTGCTTTTAATGTTATTCCACAAAAATATAGGGATGAAATACAAGAAAAATATTCATCCTCTATTCCAGAATGGGAAAATAGGACTGGAAAAAGTTTAGACAATGACTTGTACAAAAGAAATTAGAAATAAAGATATAAACAAATTAAGATTCCTAAATTTAATGTTCCTAAAGCAAGAATAACAGCACCTATTAAAGTTATAAACCAATTTAAATTCCACCATTCTAAAGGAGTATAATTTTTCATAAACGGAACATAAACCTTTTTCCTTTGACCTTTAAACTTACTTTTTTCCTTTTCTTGATGTAGTTCTCCACAAGCTATAGCAAATGCAAAATCAGCACCCCAAAAACCTAAAATTATCATAACAGAACCTAGGATTATATTAAAAATAGATACAAAATTTTAAAAATACATTATTTAGAAATGAAGAAATCATAAAAAATATAAAAATAATAATTATTCCAATAAAACAATATGTATACTCTTTTTGGAATTTCATAATAATTATTGTTATAACTATGTTAAATAAGTTCTCATAAAACTTCTTAATTTATATTCTTCAAATTATTTAAGATAATTATGGGAGTTCAGATTTTTGATATCCTACCTAAAAAGGAAATAGAGATAGAAGATTTGTCAGGAAAGACAATAGCTGTAGATGCTTTCCTATGGTTACACCAATTTCTTAGCATAATCCGCCAACCAGACGGCACCCCATTGATGGATTCTAAAGGAAGAGTAACCAGCCATTTAAGCGGTATATTCTATAGATCATCAAGACTAATAGAAAATGGAATAAAGCTTGTTTTTGTTTTTGATGGGCCTATGCATAAATTTAAAGCATCAACAGTTGAAGAACGAAAAAATTTGAAGGAAAAAGCCAAGATAAAGTGGCAAGAAGCTTTGGACGCTGGAGATATTGTAGGAGCAAGAAAAGCAGCCCAAGCTACTTCTCACTTAACAAGCGAAATGATTGAAGAGTCGAAATTACTTTTGGAATACATGGGCATTCCTGTTATACAAGCTCCTTCTGAAGGCGAAGCTCAATGCGCTTATTTATGTCAAAAGAACTTTGTCTATGGCGTTTCAAGCCAAGACAGCGACAGCCTTTTGTTTAACTCACCAAGGCTTATAAGAAACTTGTCTATGACTGGAAAAAGAAAGCTTCCGAGACAAGGCACGTACATAGAAATCAAACCAGAAGTGATAGAACTAGCTAATGCTTTAAAAGAATTAAAAATTACAAGGGAACAGCTAATAATTATTGGCTTGCTTATTGGAAGCGACTACAATCCAGGCATACGCGGCTATGGGCCTAAGAAAGCCTTAGAGCTAGTAGCAAAAGAAAAGACATTGAAAAATGTTTTGAAAAAAATAGAATGGAATTACGAAACTCCAGCAGAAGAAATCTATGATTTTTATTTAAACCCACCTGTTGAAAGAAATGTTGGTATAGAATTTAAACCAGCACAACCAGAAGAAATTTTAAAATTTATGGTTGACGAGCATGAGTTCTCTCAAGAAAGAATAGAAAAAATTATTAAAATTTTAACTCAGGCTAAAGCAAACTCACAAAAATCTTTAGGAAGCTGGATAAAATGATTTTTTCTGAAGCTCCAGAATTTAAAGACTTGGTAACTTTTATTCCAAACAAGAAAGAACCTATTCATAACTGGTATTATTTCAAGGAAGGATTTTCAAAACAATTGGTTGATGTTTTTATTGACAAATTTCATTTAAATGAAAATTCTTTAGTACTGGACCCATTTTCAGGGGTAGGAACCACCTTACTAGCTTGCAAACAAAGAGGAATAAAGTCAATTGGCTTTGATGTCTCACCCTTCTTTATTTTTGTTTCAAAAGTTAAAACAAGAGATTATCAATTGGATGAATTAAAGGAGACAATTTCTGAAGCATTTAAATGGAAGTTTGAAAGACCAAAACAACTTCCGAAGGAAAAGTACATAACAAAGGTTTTTTCCAGATACACTTTGGAGGATTTTGTATTTTATAAAAACAAAATATTAGAAATGCAAAACGAAAAAGCAAAGGATTTTCTTATGCTTGCTTTGATAGACTCTGCCATAAAAGCTAGCTGGACTATGAAGGATGGTGCAGTTGTTAAAATAGATAAGAAAGGAAAGCCGCCCTTAAAGAAATACTTCAAGTACAAGGTTAAAAGAATGTTTAAGGACTTGAAAAACACAAATCTAAAACCAGTAGAAACTACAGTAGAAATAGGCGATGCGCGGCAACTAAATTTAGATAATGATTCGGTAGATGCTGTTATAACTTCTCCACCTTATCTGAACAAGATAGAGTATACAAAAATATACAACATCGAGATGTCTTTTCTAGGGGTTCCTGAGAGCGGTTTAAGATCACATATAGGTTCAAAGGTTGAAGATACTAATGTAAGCGAGTTAGGCTTGGATGAAAATTTGCCTCTATCTGCAAAAGTATATTTTAAAGATATGTACTCTGCTTTGAAAGAGATGTATAGAGTTTGCAAGGAAAATGCTAGATTAGCAATTGTAATCGGTGGCGGTTGCTATCCGGATAGAGCAATAGAGGCTGACAAATTAGTTGCTGAACTTGCTGAAAGAACAGGGTTCGATGTGAAAAATATTTTGGTTGCGAGGAATTCTTGGTGTACAAGGGCAAGAACAATAAAGGTTGGGCAGATAAGAGAAAGTATAATTCTTTTAGAAAAGTAGATTCTAAACCCTAACAATTTTAACTGTAAACGTATCATCTCTTAAATTTTCTGAACTCTATTGCAGATTTTTTATCCTTTCTTTCCAATTCTCTTAAAACGATTGCCCTTATTTCTGTTGTTGGCATTCCATCATATACTTCATTGCTGACAACTGTTACAACTTCGTTTGCTAATTTTGAAGATGCTCCCGCTTTCTTACAACCTTTTATAACTTTATTTTTATTAAAATCTTCTAACTTACCATCTTTTTTTCTAACTTTCATAAAATCATCTATTAAATATTAGAAATTTCCTACTTAAAACCGTATCTACCAATTAACGGAACAAACATGAAAGAACCGATTGATTTCTTCTCGATTTTATCCTTTAATTTTTTAACAACATACATTTCCTGTAAATATAAATTTCCAACAGGTATAATCATTATTCCACCAACCTTTAACTGATCTAACAAAGGTTTTGGAATATCAGGACAAGCAGCTGTTACCATTATTTTATCAAATGGAGCTTTCTCCTTTAATCCTAAAGAGCCATCTCTTACAATAACTTCAACATTTTTTACTCCAACCTTGCTTAAGTTTTCTCTGGCAAACTCAGCAAGTTCTTCAACAATCTCAATGGTATAAACAAAGCCTTTTTCTCCTACCAGACAAGACAAAATTGCAGATTGCCACCCAGAACCTGTACCAATCTCTAAAACTTTATCGCCTTCCTTTACTTCCAAGGCTTCTGTCATAGCTACCACCGTTGATGGCTGGGAAATGGTTTGATTAAAACCAATGGAAAGAGGAAAATCCCTATAGGCTAGGTGCCTAATATTCTCTGGGACGAAAAATTCTCTTCTATATTTTCTTAAGGCATCTTCAACATTTTTTGACTTTAGGTATTCTAAGCACTTTATGCCTTCTATTAATTTCTCATTTTCATCAAGAACCATATATTTATTTTATACTTTAAATATATCAATTTATGCAAGACAGCCTTAACGAGTTCATTAAAAACATAAAATCCTTAGAGATTCAAGGTGCTAAAGAAGTTGCTATTGAAAGTTTAAAATTCTTAAGAAAGCTTGCTAAGAAAAAAGGATTTGGAAAAGAATTCAATCGAACTGCTAAAAAAATTGAGAAAACAAGGCCGACAGAAGTTATTTTACACAACTGCTTGGAAATAGTTAAGAGAGAGAAAAATGTTAAAGCGATAAACAGATTGATAAGACAATTAAATAAAGCAACCAAAGAAATTGCAAAAAGAGGAAGCAGATTGATAAAAGACAATTATAAAATAATGACTCACTGCCATTCTGGAGAAGCCTTAGCAGTTATAGAGCAAGCCTGGAAAGAAGGTAAGAAAATTACTGTTTACGCAACTGAAACTAGACCAAAAGAGCAAGGAATAAAAACTGCTAGAGAGTTGTGTAGAAAAGGTATTCATGTTTTTTTAATAGTTGACTCGGCTATCGAATATTTTATTAAATATGTGGACATTGTAATCGTTGGCTCGGATGCGATTAGAAAAGATGGTGTTGTCAACAAAATAGGGACTTATCCGCTAGCTGTAGTTGCTAAAGAACATAAGAAGCCTTTTTACGTCGTAGGTGATACTTTAAAATTAGATAAAAGAAAGAAATTAATTATTGAAATGAGAAGGCCTGAAGAAATTTATAAAGAATATATAAAAGATTTGAAAGAAAAAAATCCGGCATTTGATGTAACGCCTTGGAAATATATTAAAAGGGTTGTAACAGAAAAAGGAATAATGACACCTGCAAATGTTTTGAGGATGTTAAAATGAAAAATGAAAAAAGTCCAGCACTTGCAATGCTTTTAAATTTTATAGTTTGGGGTTCTGGATATTTTTACTTAAATAAGCAAATTATCAAAGGTTTCGTAACATTTATTTTATATGTTTTAATTTGGCTTTTCTCTTTGCTACTCATATTATCAGCAAGTCCAATAATTCTTTCAGTTATTTTTTGGGTTATTTTTTGGTCTTTATGGTGCAGCATATTTCTTGCTTACGATGCTTATAAAATATCTTACGAAGTAAAGTTACCGCCATTAAAAATTAGTAAGGTGAAAAAAGTTGTACGCAGATCTAAAGTACGAACCAGAAAAAGATGACTTGATTTGTGAATTTAGAATCGAACCATCAAAAGGAATTTCTGTTAAAGAAGCAGCAGAGCACATAGCAGCTGAATCAAGCATAGGCACGTGGGTTACTGTAAAAACAATGAGTGATAGAATAAGAAAGCTGGGAGCAAAAGTCTTTGAGACAAAAGAAAATTATGTAAAAATTGCTTATCCTTTAGAATTGTTTGAACCAGGAAATATGCCTCAAATTCTTTCAAGTATTGCAGGAAATGTTTTTGGGATGAAAGTTGTAAAAAATTTAAGATTAGAAGATGTTGAATGGCCTTATGAATTGGTAAAATCATTTAAAGGACCTTTATATGGAATAGAAGGAGTAAGAAAGTTGCTAAAGATTTGGGACAGGCCTTTATGTGGAACCATCATCAAACCGAAACTCGGATTGAATGAGGAAGAACATGCAAAGGTTGCTTATGATGCATGGACTGGCGGAATAGATATTGTTAAGGACGATGAGAATCTAAGTTCGCTAAGTTTTAACAACTTTGAAAAAAGAATCCTTGAAACTTTGAAAATGAGGGACAAAACAGAGAAAGAAACTGGTGAGAGAAAAATGTACATGCCAAACATAACAGCTGAAATTGACAAAATGTTAGAAAGAGCAAACTTTGTTAAAGAATCTGGAGGAGAATATGTCATGGTTGATATCATAACAGTTGGTTGGTCAGCATTAGAGACGTTAAGAAATGCAAACGAAGATTTAAAACTAGTCTTGCACGGCCATAGGGCTGGACACGCAGCTTTTACTCGTGGAAAGCATGGCATCTCAATGGTTGTTGTTGCAGACGTCGCACGTTTGATAGGACTAGACCAATTACATATAGGTACGATAGTTGGAAAAATGGAAGGCGTTAAAGAAGAAATTCTGGCAATCGAGGATGAAATTGAGAAAAAAATCATAAAAGAAAAAAGCCATTCTTTAGCAGAGGATTGGCACAATATAAAACCGGTTTTTGCTGTTTGCTCAGGCGGATTGCACCCTGGCTTGGTTCCTTATCTTGTTAAAACTCTAGGAAAGGACATAATAATACAAGCTGGCGGTGGAATCCATGGTCACAGGCTTGGAACAAAGGCTGGAGCAAAGGCCATGAGGCAAGCAATAGATGCAACTTTAAATAATATTCCTCTTAAACAATATTCAAAGAACCATAAAGAATTGAAAATCGCTTTAGAACAATGGGGTTGATATGCCAGAAGAACATCATGCTGAACACGAAAAACACGAAGAACATAAACCTGAAGAGCATAAGATAGAAGAAAAGCAAAAGAGAAAATTACCATTTAAAATAAAATTAAGCAAAACAGATATTGTTGCAGTAATAGCTTTAATAGTTATTTTAACCTTGCTCGCTATACCAACCTATCTGCCAAAAGATAATTGCGAGGTTGCAAGACCAGAGTATAAGTGTGATTCTTTAAAAAACGTAATGATCGAGAACTGCAATTACTGGGGTAATTATAGCTGCAATACTCAAGCAGATGTAAGCCTACCACAAATAGAGTGGTATATTGGAAACTTATGCAATCTTCAAAATCAATACCACAACTCTGGGTTAGATTGCTCAAACTTAAAAAAAGCTTGCAACCAGATTACTGCAAAACAAACTTGTCCAACTATTTAATTAATATAAATCAGGAATTCTAATTCTAACATATGACTCTAAAGCAATTCCTAAAACCAGACTGGAGAAAGATTATAACATTCGTGATTTTATTTGTGGTTTCTTTATATTATACATATTATGAAGCTTGCCCAGAACTATGCTACCCAACTAGAGGGTTGCCTTTACCAATACAAGGAGCAGGCTACACCAAAGCAATTAGTAATCTATTAATAATTTTTTTGATGATTGATTTAATTTTCTGGTATTTTATCTCCTGTCTTATAGTCTGGATTTACGATAAGGTGAAGAAAAAATGAAACTTATTGCAAGACCAATAGACTTGGAGGTTGGAGGTAAGTATATAGTAATTATGAATAAAGAGGATATAGAATCCTTAAGCTTGCATTCTTTGGACAGGGTTAGAATAAGGTATAATGAAAAAGAACTTACAGCAATAATAGATGAAACATCTAAGTTTACAGTAAAAGGTGAAATAATAACAAATGATGAAGTAACTAATTTTTTTGGTATAAAAGGAGGAGAGCATTTGGAAATCTCTCCTGAAAGGGAACTGGAGTCAATTATTTTTATAAGGCAAAAAATAGCTGGATGCAGGCTAGAGTATCCGAAAATCAAAAAAATTGTTGAAGATATTGTTAGCAAGAAGATATCAACCATAGAACTTTCAGCATTCGTAACAGCCCTCTATACGAGGGGCGTATCAATTGATGAAGCTGTTAACTTATCAAAGTCAATGGTTGAAACTGGAAAAAGAGTAACTTTCCCTGGGAAATTAATCTGCGATAAACACTCGATTGGTGGATTGCCTGGAGACAAGACCTCTTTAATCCTGGTTCCAATAGTAGCTGCTGCAGGTTTAATCATTCCAAAAAGTTCTTCAAAAGCTATCACATCGCCGTGCGGAACAGCAGAAAGAATGGAAGTTCTAGCGCCTGTAAATTTAACATTAGAAGAGATAGTAGAAGTTGTTAAAAAAACAAATGGCTGCTTAGTTTGGGGTGGTTCTTTAGACATTTCCCCAGCGGATGACATGTTCATTCAAATAGAGTATCCTCTAGGAATAGACCCGTTGCTTTTGTCGTCTATCATGTCGAAGAAAAAGGCAATCGGAGCAAATTATCTGGTCGTAGATATTCCAACCGGTAAAGAAACAAAGATTAAAACAACTGATGAAGCACTGGAACTAGCGGATGATTTTATTGAATTAGGAAAAAGATTAGGAATACATGTTGTATGCGGAATAACTTTTGGCGATCAACCTCTAGGACACTATATCGGTCCAGCATTAGAAGCAAGGGAGGCTTTGCTAACTCTTCAAAACAAAGGGCCAAGAGATGTTGTAGAAAAAGTTATAACCTTAGCAGGACTTCTTTTCGAATGTGTTGGCGTTGGTGATAAAAAAACTGCTTTAGAAATTTTAAAATCTGGTAAAGCAGAGAAAAAGTTTAGGGAGATAATTGAAGCTCAAGGAGGAAATCCAAAAGTTCAACCAGAAGATATAACGATAGGAAATAATTTCATACAGATAAGGTCTAAAAACGAAGGAAGAGTTTTATGGATAAAGAATTCAGCAATAATTCAGATTGCTAGAAGAGCTGGAGCTCCAAAGGATAAAGGTGCTGGTATTCACCTAAATGTAAAAATGGGCAACGTTGTTAATAAGGGAGATATTCTTTTTACCATTTATTCTGATAATTATATGAGATTAAACGAAGCTTTTAACCTGTCTGAAGAAATAGAACCAGTGGTCGTAGGTAAGAAGTTTGAAGAAAAAATGCTGTTAGATAAAGTATTTTCTGAACTTCCAAGAAAAAAAATATTCATGCTTGAGAGGTGATAAATTGCCTAAAAAGAAAGCTAAAAGAGTTGCTAAAACAAAATCGAATAAAAATTGGTTTATCGCACTGGCAGTGATAATTTTAATTGCATTATTTGTAGTATCTATACTAGTGCTTGAGCAAGGAGAGCAAAACGAAACTCCATTTCAAGAACAGAATGAATCAGCCACAGTAGAGATAAGTAGCGGAGATATTTGCAAAGTCGACCTACAATGTTTCTCAGTAAGTTGCAAAAGTACACCAACTATCTTTGAATGTATTAATGTAACTAACCAAGAAACTTACTACAAGCATTGTAAAGCATATTGGGATGTAAACGTTGTTCAAGATCTCTCAAGTTGCACATGCATTCAAGGAAAGTGTACAACGGTAAGATAATAAATAAGCTAAGTAAATTATTATTATGCACAAGAAAGTTCTTTTTATCATACTTGATGGTATCGCAGATGATTTAGAACAAACACCGCTGCAGCTTGCTATAAAACCTAATCTGGATATGATAACAAAAAATGGTTTTGCTGGCTTGATAGAAAATAAGGAGGGAGGACATCCCGACTCTGCTATATCTAACTTCGTTCTGCTAGGCTATGATAAAGATGAATATCCTGGCCGAGGCTATCTAGATGCGTTAGGAATAAATCTAAAACCAACTCCCGGCAGCGTCTACGTAAGAGCAAACTTTGCAACCGTTAAGGAAGTTATGCACGATGAAATGAAAACAGGAACTTTTGAACCGCATTTTGTTGTGGTTGACAGAAGAGCTGGAAGAGATATGAGCGGATTATTTGAAATGGCTAAAGACATAAAAGAATTTTTCCTGGATGGAGTAAGAATTGATTTCTACAAATCCCTTGGCCATAGGGGAGTAGTTGTTTTAAACAGCATAGCGATTTCTCCAAATGTTTCTGATACTGATTTAGAAAAAGAAGGAGTAGAAGTTCCGGAAGTAAAACCTTTATCAAATGATAATGAAGCTGCTAAAACAGCAGCAGCTTTGAATAAATTTGAAAAAGAAACTTATAGAATTTTAAAAGAGCATCCTGCTAACAAGTATAGGACTGTCCCAGCTAACTTCATTCTTCTGCGAGGAGCAAGCACCCACAGATATGTTAAAAGTTTCAAGGACAATCTTGGATTAAGAGGAGCTTGTATTGCTGCTTCACCTGTAATAAAAGGAATAGCAAGAGCTGCTGAGATGGATGTGTATGATGTTTCCGGTGCAACAGCTGATTTAAAAACAGATCTTAGAGCAAAAACTTTGAAAGCTTTAGAAGTTTTAAACAAATATGATTTTGTAATATTACATTTTCTTGGATGCGATGTTGCTGCTCATGACAAGAAACCTAATTTAAAAAGAATATTCATTGAAAAAATTGATAGAGAAGCTTTTGCAAAAATTCTAGAATATGTTGATTTTAATAATACTTTACTCGTAGTTTGCTCGGATCATCCTACTTCTTCTAAAACAGGAGAGCATATTTCCGGTTTCTTACCATTTGTCATCTACACAAAAGGAATAGATTCAAATCATATTCAGAAGCTTGATGAAGTAAGCTGCAAACAAGGACCGGTTATAAACATAGAAGAATTTATGGAAGAAGTTTTAAAGTTTGTTTAATTTTACAAATTTATTTTAATATATCAAATAGAATATCTAAAAATTTTAAAACAATAAAGTTTAAATACTCTCAAGAGATATAGATTTTTACTAAAAGTGATATCATGTTCGCCTTAATATAACATTGGCGTTAGCTGACTAGGCGACTAGATGATGCTCCTTCTGACAACATTATAGTTGTCATTTATTTGACTAAACTATCAAGTTCGGTCTACCATATGAATTAAACTGTAATTGAGCGAAAGCGATGAAAAATCCAGGGGTAAATGATGGTAAATTAAGATGCGCATCACAAGGATGCTTTGTGGTGTAAGGGTTGAAAAAAAGACTATGAATAAATGAACGAACACCTTTTGATGCAATGGCAGATGACAATAGGTCGATAATATGAGTCTTTTTAGATCGTTTTGATCAATGATACCAGCAGAAGCAAAAGATAGGGTTTGAGCAGGAAGCCAACAGGTGGATAGCTAGATTCCAAACTCCGATGAAGAACGCAGCAAACTGCGAAAAGTCTTGGGTAGGCGTAAGCAGCCTTTGAACCAAGAATCTTTGAATGCGACTTCGTGCTAGCTTCGGCTAGCAATCCGAAAGGATAGGGAACCCGCTGAATTGAAGCATCTAAATAAGCGGAGATAAAAGAAAACAATCGTGATTCCGTTAGTAAAGGCGATCGAAAGCGGAACAAGGCAAACCGAATTGCTGCAGAAATGCAGTTAAGATGTGGAGCCCGGCAAAACTTAGCTAGTTGATTCGAAGTCCGTTGGAAAGCGGCACTATAGATGGTGATAGTCCAGTAGAAGAAGACTAGAAAGTTGATTCGGGAATAGAGTACTGTTCCTCGGATATGGAGCAGAAAGATAGCCCGCATCAAGGGCTAACCTTAAATAAGTTTGGAGTTCGATAGTGAAGAAGTAAGGCGACTGAAAACTGAAAAGCATTCTTAACCGAAGATGAAAAGAACTTGAAACCTGTTGGTTATAGTCATCCATGGTCTGAAAGGTTCTCTTGCGAAGGAAAACTGTGTAAGCAGTGTGTACGAGTAAGAGATTACAGGATCATGGAGTCCGTTTCGGATCCAGAATAAGTGTTGAGCATTTTTCTGGCGAAAAACACGGGACAGGGAGTTCACTCTTGTGGCGAGGATAATTCTTAAAGAAGTATCCGTAGCGAAAGCGAAAAGTGCGTAACGAAAGCATGGCACTAGGTCTGAAAGGGCCTGCAGTCACAGGGGTGGGACCAGAAACCACTTGATCTAACCCCGGCTAGGATGAAGCGTAGCGAAAGCTGCGTGGAGGTCCGATACCAACGTTGAGCTGCAAATCACCTGGGTGAGTTGGGGTTAGGGGTGAAAAGCCAATCGAAAGTGGTAATAGCTGGTTCCTTTCGAAATGTGTTTCAGCACAGCCTCATCTGAGATAGTTAACAGGGTAAAGCACTGATTGGGGGACCAAGGAAAGAAATTTCCAGTTTTCCTGTCAAACTAATAATCTGTTAACATCAAAGAAGATGGGAGTGAGGGCACTGGGGTAAGCTTAGTGTCCGAAAAGCAAACAAGCTAGCCTGGGGTTAAGGTCCCTAATACTAACTAAGTCATAAAGTTTGTGTCAGTCCAAAAACAGGAGGGCGGTAGGCTTAGAAGTAGCCATCCGATAATCAACGTGTAATAACGGACCTCTCGAGGACTGGCGCGGCGAAAATGGACGGGAGTAAGTTAGCCACCGAGACCCCAGATTACGAAAGTAATAGTGTAGAAAGGCGTTCTGTGTGGGCAGAAGCATCTGTGTAAACAGATGTGGACCGCATAGAATTGAAAATCCTGTCGGTAGTAGCATCAAAGAGAGGTAAGAATCCTCTCCGCCTAAAGGGCAAGGTTTTCACGACAACATTTATTGGTCGTGAGTTAGTCAATCCTAACCCTACTCTTAACTGAAGTAGGGGAAGGGAAATCTGTTAATATCCAGATACCACAGACATACGTGTGGCAACACAAGTCTAATTGCAGACACTTTGGGATATATTGACGCAAGTTAAGTAAAGAAAACTAGGAAGTTCCGTCAAGGAGAGAACTAGTTGAATTTACGAATAGCTCTGCTGTATAGTGGAGTTCAGTAAATTTCCAGATTCCTTGAAAATGTAATTAGAAAGGATTGTTTGTGTTTGTACTGAGAACCGATACAGGTACCCTTGCTGAAAAGGCAATGGCGTGTCGAGTAATGCCAGTCTAAGGAAATCGGCAATCTAGACCCGTATGTTCGCTATAAGGGTTGCCTATGCAGAAGTGCATAGGTCGCAGTGACAAGGAGGTGGCGACTGTTTAACTAAAACATAGCTGACTGCTAAAGAGAAATCTTGTGTATAGTCAGTGAGGCCTGCCCAGTGCGAGTGTGTTAAAGCTGGTTTCAACCGGCCTAAGCCCTCGTTAACGGCGGCGGTAACTCTGACCGTCTTAATGGGCACGAACATTGTCGGCCCACGACATAGGTAGCGTAGATATGATTAGAAAATCTAATCATACGCGAATCCCTTGTCGTTTAAATGACGACCCGCATGAATGGCTTAACGTCTGCCTCGCTGTCTCGGGCTGGTGCTCGGCGAACCTGCTATCGTGGTGAAAAGGCCACGGACCCTCAGGGGGAAGAGAAGACCCCGTGGATGAATTAAGGAAAATGAAGAGAAGATTTGACAGTCTTTATCTACCTCTATTACCACTTCGGTGGTAAAAAGTAGATAAGGATTTAAAAACAAAATATAGTTGTATGAAACAGTTGTTAGCATATGAAACTGGCGTCCATTTAGGAGATGGATGCCTTTATGTAGATTCTAGTCACGGAACATATAGAGTAGAATTTTCTGGAAATTCGGTAAACGATAAAGAGTTTTACTCAGAAGTATTACCAAGAATTATATGAAAACTCTATAAAATAAATCCAAAAATATACAAAAGGAAAAATGAAAATACAATCTTGGTTGTAATAAATTCAAAAAAGATTGTTCAACGAAAAATAAATTTAGGAATTCCATTTGGTAATAAATTAAATTTAAAAGAAGTTCCAATGTGGATACAAAACAATTTAATTAAACATTTCATTAGAGGCTTGGCAGATACAGATTTTTCAGTTTCGTTTAAAAGAAATAGAAAAGGAATTAACTGCGAACCAAGAATAGAATATTTTACAAATAATGAAGTTCTTGGCAATTTTGTTTTCACAAAATTAAAGAAATTTGGTTTTAAGCCTTCATTTGAAAAAACTTTTAGAAGAGGATTTAAAGAGATTAGAATTAGAATGTATGGAAAGAAGATGTTGAATAGGTGGATGGAGATAATTGGTTTTTCGAATTCAAAGCATTTAACAAAGATTCTTGTTTTTCAAAAATTAGGTTATTGCCCTAAGATGTTGACAACTCAAGAAAGAGCAAGTCTACTCTAATTTCTTAATTCAGCGGTGAGCTCTGCGGTAGCCTGTCGTTGTTGTACAGTTGTGATTGCATAGCGTAGGTAGGAGCTGCTAAGTCAAAGTTTTTGGACTTTGAATAGGCGACAATGTAACACTGCCTTCTTACAACTTTACGACTTACCTCAACTTTTTGGGGGACACCGATTGGTGGACCGCTCGGCTGGGGCGGTACGCCCATGACAGGAGATCATGGGCGCCCAAAGTGATCCTCATCCGGGTCAGAAATCCGGAGTAGAGTGTAAACGCAAAAGGATCATTTATTGGATTCAACATGGTAATGAATCCAATTGTGAAAGCATGGGTTAACGATACGCCGAGTTGTTCTTGATGGATGTCGGTGACTTCAGAAAAGCTACCCCGGGAATAAGAGAGTTGTGGCGGGCGAGAGCTCCTATCGACCCCGCGCGTTGCTACCTCGCTGTCGGCTCCCCCTCTCCTGGCCGTGCAGTAGCGGCCAAGGGTACAGGTGTTCACTGGTTAAAAGGGGACGTTAGCTGGGAGAAAGCGCAGGGAATAATATTTTGGGGTGAATAAAAAATCTTCTCTAGGTCTGAATGAATGATTAGTTATTAGTGTATGTTTAGGTAGCTACGCTATTTAGCTAAAGATGAATTCTACAATACGATTTAGAGAAACTTGGAATAAAATATTTTAATAAAAGTTAGTTTTATTATTTTGTAATATCCCAATAATTCCTTGGCTTTCCAGCATTTCAGTACGTCGTGATCTGACGTGGAGTCTTCTTTTCATATCTAAGATAGCATGATGAGCGTTAGCTATAGCTAGCCATGATATCATGTTACCAGGTATGGCAAATTTGGTGATGAATGAACCGTCCCAATGCGAAACATTCGCGTATGGAGTAGCTGATGAACCAACTCAAATCTACGTCAGACGACATAGACAGTACGGTTTATATCTACTGAGGGTGTTGTTACCTGACCCAAAAGATGGGCAAGTACGAAAGGAACGCTCATCTGTGGCCTCTGGTTGACTAGTTGTTTTTAGCAATGCTGGGCAGCCACGCCATAACAGTTAACCTCTGAAAGCATCTAAGAGGGAAACTGTTGGGAAAAATAGGTAATTGGCACGGATAGACGATCCGTTTAATGGGACAGGAGTGTACGCACAAAGCTTCGGCGATGTGTTCAGCTCGCTGTTCCCAACGCCTTTAGCTTAAACCCCTTTAAATGCTTCTGCTGGTTTTTTTTTATTTTACAAACTACTGTGAAGTATATTATTTAAATAAAGAAACACAAAACTGAAATATGAAATTACTGTTTATTTCATTAATATTAATTTTAATTTTTTCTTCTTTAGTATTTGCTCAAAGCTTTAAAGACAGAGCATTAATATCTCCTGACATTGCATTTTTGTGGAACTTTCAAAGAGGAGTTGAAGAATTATACAGATTTATAAAATTTACATCAACCATGAGAATAGGGTATTCTTTAGAATTAAGCGAAAGAAGAATTGGAGAGATGGAAGTTTTAATCAATAAAAGCAAAACAAATTTGATTCCGATGGTAGAGAATGAATATGAAGTAGAGATTGATAAAATCAATTCTGAGATGAACTCAACAGATATTTTTTCAAAAATTTTAAAGCCTTTAGATGTTAAAGAAAATGTAACTGAAAGATTAAATTATGATATAAATGTTTTAAACATTATCTCTAGCAATGTTTCTGAACCAACAAAAGGCTATTTAACTGGTGCAATAAAGAAAACTTCAAGTTGCATAGATTCTATAAACAAAATGGGTGGGTGAAATGAGTTGCGGATGTTGCGAGACTACTAAAAAGAAGAAAAAGAAATAAGGTTTTTAAACCTTTAAGATATAATAAAATTGTGAGCTGGGCAGATAGCTATCGCTGCTTTGCAGTGAGGAAGCTCCATCCACCTTTATTAACTGCCGTTCATGAGAACTAAGCTGAGAGGCTTAGACGTTTCATAAGGGCTTTATGTCCTAATTGAAATTGTTGGCAAGGTGCAAGATCAAATAGTCCTAATGGACAGGTAGATCGCTTAGACAAATGCTATCGTGCGAAGATGAATGTATTGACAGGATTTGCTTACAGAAGATGGATTATGCCCAGCACACATGCTACTTTATTCAGTGTGTACACAATGCTATTCATTGCGCTTAACCGTTATATAAAGCTTGTCATAGAGCTCAGATAAGCATGCCGTTAATATATAGAACTATTTTAGATTGATTACAAATAATTTTTTTTGAAGTTCTTCAATTAATTTTTTCTCACTTTCATTCATCAAATTTTTTATTTTTTCAAATCCTTCTAAGTTACGTCTGCCATCTAACCACCAATGTGTAAAATCTTCTGCTTTAGCATCTGTATTCCAAATTTTTCTATCGCAATTTTTACTACAACACATAATTATGCTCAGTTTTCTTCCATTATGATATTCTGGTTTTGAAGCATATTTTAGGACCATCTGTGAATCACATTTTGGACAAGAAACACTCAATTTTCTGAATTCCTGAAAGTATGGTCCTGCAGTCTTTAACAAATCATCTATTAATCCCATTTAATCATTCTGAATTAAGCGTTCTATTTGGCCAAGACTTGGCTAAATTTTCCATTATATTATGAATATCCTTTTCAGTGGGCTGCTCTCCTCCGCTATTTAATATCTGCTTTGCTAATTCAATGCATACGGAATCTATACTTTGCATTGAATTTTTTACTATTTCAGGTTCATTTTCTTTTTCAAGTTCGGATATGACCTTTGCTTTTATGGTTTTGAAAAGTATCAATAATCTTAAACCCTTTTCCTTTTTAGTGATTATAAATTCATTTAATTTCTCTACATTATTCGAGCGATTGTTCAACAAGATTTATCTCCTCCTCTGTTACACTTCCCATGATTGTATCTATGGTTCTATGAGCCATTTCTTGATAATCAGTAGGTATTCTGTCTTTAATACTTCCGAACAGGGCTTCTGTTTGATAAGGTCTTAACAATCCATCAGCTATCTGTTCCCTGACAAAGTTGTAAGTAGCCTTTCCTAATCCGTCATCTTGAGCAGTTTTCACAAAATTATAGGAAGTTGACCATGCATTGTAAACCCATGAGGCAACCTGATAACCGACATAAATTTCTCTTGCGAAGGGGATTGCATATGTTATGCCGAATTTTAGTACGTTCTCGGCCGCAAATTCCACCACAGGAACTGCTATTGTATTTAGCACTTTATCCTTGAGTTCATATTCTTGTTCAAGTTCATCAAAATGCTTGTTACGTATATGCAAATAATTTCTGATTTCGTGAACTCTATCAAACCTCAATTCCCATAAGCACTCGTTACCTCTTTTATATTTCCTAACATATTGCCTATCGTGGAGGTGTGCCAATGCACTGTATATGCTTTCTCTTTCAATACTCAGGTATTCAGCTATTTCACCTGTAGAAAATCTATCCTGATTATCGTAAAGAAAACGCAATACTCTTCTTTGAATATCTCCTGCGTAAGGAACATTAAATCCCATAGTTACCAATCCGCCACGAATTCCTTTATCTCTCCATTTTTTTCATATCTAATCGGTAATCCTTTTTTACCGTGAAGATATAGTCTTTTTGTTAGTTCTATATCGCTCTTTAGATAATTTTTTACCTTCTTCCTTTCATCCTCATTACCGCTGTTCCACATAGAAGGAATCTTCATATGGTCTTCTGTTTTTTCCAAGCCAAAAGTTACCTTAACAAGATGGTCCAGACCAATGAAAATACCAGTTTTATCCTTCGTAGCCATCAAAGTATCTACTGTTTTTGGATGGAGAATGGTCATATCAAACCTCGTATAAGGTTTCAAAACAAGATAATCAAATTCAATTAAATTATGACCTGCAATGATATCTAAGCCTTTCAGTATTTCTATCAAGTTTTCAACATCTTTGTCCTCAAAGAATTTTATCGGCTGTTCATCTACTACAAGGCCTGCTATTGATAGACCTAATTTTGGTGTTTGAATTTCCAACGGGTATCTACCGCCAATTTCTTTAAATAATTTTAGGGTCTCCAAGTCAAAAAATCCTATTGCCATAAAATATCTTATATTCTTAAGTTTAAAGCATTTTCGACTATCATATAAATCTTGAATTTCATAATACCGTTATGAGCCTTACAAGCTTTATTTCCATAGAGGAGATAAATGAGAAATTTAAAGAGACTTTTACTATGCCTACTTTTGACTTAAAGGACTGTATAAAGTGTCCCTCATTAACAAATAATTATTCTCTTATTGGAACTGCGTTTGATTATTTGTTTAGATTTATAATAGAAAGAGAAAACTTGGGAGTAAATGTTGTTAAGAAAGATTGGGTTTGTGAAATTGCTATTGAGGATTTTGCAGGCAATAAAAAACAATTAAAGCTCGCCAAAGAAACTTTAGAAGAAACAAGGATGCTATACGAACAATATTTAAAAAATGGTGTTTTAGATAAAAAGTTAATTAAGAATTCTCTAATATTAGCCCAAACCGATGTGTCGTTTAGAGCCGGAATAGTTGACGATAACTTTGGAAAGATAGAAGAAAGGGATATTGAAGACTTAGAGAATTTGATTAAAATAATACCTAAAAATCTTTTCAAAGCTAATAAGTTTTGTGTTTTAAACCCTACATTTGGGAAAGGTTCAGAAATAGTAGGAGGTGCTGATGCTGATTTAATCATTGATAACACTTTAATTGATGTAAAAACCGTTAAAGACTTGACGCTCCAGAGAAAGTATCTTCACCAGCTTATAGGTTACTATGTTCTCAATGAAATAGGAAACATTGACGGCGTTAAACAAAAAGTAGAGATAGAAAGATTGGGTATATATTTTGGTAGGCATGGTATACTGTATACGTTTAATTTGAAGGATGCTCTAAGTGGTTTAGACATGCCAAAATTTATAAAATGGTTTAAGAATCAAGCACGCTTCTATTTTTAATCTAAAAATTACACCAATCTCTTCTTTATATTTTTCATTCTTTATATCGGCTTTTTATTGAATTTGTATATAAATAGTAAAATCAAACTTAAAAAATCAAAAAAGAAATAATTTATTTCTTAATTATAATTCAGTTAGAAAATAAGATTCCAAAAATATTTTCTGCTTCAGAAGAATACATACAGTTAACAACGCCATACTTTATCTCTTCTAATCTTTCAAAAAACTCGTCTCTATTTTCAAAAATAGGGTTGTTTATTAAGTTTAAAATTACCTGTTGAGTTATTAAGAATAATTGTTTCATATCTTTTGGTGAGACATCTATTAATCCATGATGAACAATTTCCGATCTTAGATCATACAAATCTATAATTATTTTTGAAAGCTGAATTCTTCTTGAAGGTTCAGATTCAAGTAAAAATGCTGTCCTTTCTGCAAGATTTTTGTTTATAGGTTCAGTTCTATCCTTTATGAAGATAGATTCCAGTGCAACGAAAAAATACACAAATCTATCTTTATCTTCAATATTTTTTATTGCTTTACCGAACCAATGTAATGCGGTTATTAAGCTCATTTCAAATTTGTTTGGTTTAATTTTTGTCAAAATAAAATTGATTTTAGAAAGCCCATTATCTTCCATTATTTTAATAAAAGAATTATCAACTTCCAAAGGAAATAAGAATCCTTTGGCTTGATGTTCAGATGAACACTCGGAGTTGTTATAGAACAGAATTAAAGAATTTGTAGAAACTATATCTCCTAAAACACCAGTAAAACTTCTTTGTGAAAATACGTTAATAGGTACATAAATTCTAAATACGTCTAAAGCTTGCTCAACCTTTGAATAACCAATTTCTAAACTCTTGTAAAATTCTGCTTTAATTATTAACTTTGCACAACTTAAAGAATCTAAGAAATTGAACATTTTTTCATATTCTTCTTTTAATGTTCTTTTTACTGCTTCAGGTGATTTGGTTCTATCTAAAATTCTGAAATAATGCTTTTTAATGTTTTCACGTTGCTCTTTAAAATTGAAAAATTTTATGTCACCAATTTTAATACTCTTTTCAAGATTCAAATTAACTATGGGAACAACGATTATCCATTCTTTTATATCTTTTTTAATCTCTTCCCTAAAACAATTAAGCTCAGAATCTAAATCAGAAAATCTTTCATTCTGTTTTAAGAATATTTTTACAATAAAATTTTGTAATTTTTTATCTATAAATTTTTCACTAAAATTTTTCTTTATAAAATCATCATTCATTAATTCGTTAAGTATCTCATAGTAAGCATCTAAAGATAGATCCTCAATTTTTATAAGCGTTCCTTTATTGAAAAATAGTTTACTCGGTTTTGTAAAATTCTCAAATGCTTTCTTATCGAATTCTTTTACGTCTTCAAATATCTTTTTCAAATTATATTTAATCTTCTCTTTATCCATAAAATAAGTAGGGAAATAAAATATAAAAAAAGTATTTTATACGTTATTATAACTTTCTTTATCCTAATAATTTACCAGCTTTATTTTGTTCTCTTAGTATCCAGATAAAGCTTACTTTTCTATTTCCTATTAACTTCCATATTTCAACAGCAAGATTTCTTAAATCATCTTCTTTTATATGCCATTCATGGTTTAGTTGGTTGACTACAAGCTTGGAATCTGAGTATATTTCTATGTCTCCTGTTATAAACTTTAAAGCTTCTAATACTGCTAAATATTCTGCCTGATTGTTTGTGATATTTTCTTTGGTGAAAACTTTAGCTTCGTTAGTTTCTTCTATGAAAAATCCGTATTTGTCATTACCGCTACCATCAACATAGACCTTCATTTGATCACTTTTCAGCTACTAATAAAACTCCCTTGCAACTAAACTTATAAGGAGGGTTTGATGCTTTAAATTCTTCTTCAAAGACTTGTAATTCTTGTATTTTAATTTTATATTTTCTAAAAGTTTCTTTCAGAAGTTCCTTGGCTTCATCTAAAGTATATTGTGGTTCATCTCCGAATACGATAAGTTTACCGTCTGGTGAAACTCTCCTAATATCAGTTGCAAAATCTATTATGACCTTTCCTTTTGGTTTAAGTATCCTATCCATTTCATAAAATATTTTTCTAAAAATATCTCTTGGAAATAAATGTAAAATGCCAGCACAAAATATACCATCAAATGAAGCGTTATTGAATGGAAATAATTTAGTCATATCAAACACTTTAATTTCTAATTTGTTTCTATACTCTTCAGGGGTTATATAGTATAATTTGCTAAGTGCACTTTCGTCAATATCAGAAGCTACAACAAAATTAGCTTTCTTCAATAAATTCAGGTTATAACGACCATCACCCGCAGCTAAATTTAACCATTTTCCTTTAATTTCTTCTTTATCTAAAAGTTCTAACGTTTCCTTATCACCTGTCCCCCAAATAGATGTTTTACCAGTAGTAAAATAGTTTATACCTTCCGTAAATATACATTTTTTGTTATCAGGTTTGCAAGATTTAGTTACTTTTTCCATTTAATCAATTTTAACTTTCAATATATATTCCCAACCTGGTTTCCATTCTTTAGGTTGTTTTAATCGCCAATCTTCTTTAACGGCTTGTTCCCATGTTTTTCCTTTTAATAGAATATCCAATGCCAACTGTGGAGCTTTGTGAGCAATAATAGCAACATTTTTTCCAGCATAATTTTTTAATAAATCATTTAGAAAGCTTTTAATTCTTTTTTCTACATCTTTGTAACTTTCTCCATTCGGAAATGGTTTGTTTATGTGTTCTAAGGTTAGTGACTCAACTATTTTTGAATCAGCTTTAGTTAAATCTCCGTAGTTAACTTCTCTTAGTCTCTTATCTTGGATTATTTTAACGGAATCTCCAAATGTTAATTTTGCTGAATCCACTGCTCTTTTTAAGTCTGAACAGGAAACAACATCAAACTTCTTATCTTTTATTAGTTCTTTTAATTCAATAGATTGTTTTTTGCCTAATTCTGATAATTCTCCAGGAGACCAGCCAGTAGCTATTCCCTTCTCATTGTCGGTTGTGGTTCCATGCACAAAATAAGTAATATTTACTACTGGTTTCATATCGACGAAAGCAATATCATCTCCTCCGGGCCATTCATCGTGTCTTCTAACAAATTCAGATTTCAATATTCTCATCAATTTTTTATTTCCATTTGAATCTATGCTCCAAAGAAGAAGCAAACTATTTTCATCTGCATCAACAACCGGCATAATATGCCAACCACCTTCTGGTCTAATAGCCAAAGAAATTAGTACTGGCTGTTTCTTTGTAAGTAACTCTTCAATAAATTTCAATTTATCACTTCCAGTTTTGAAGTGTTTAATAGAAATTGAAACTTGAGGATATTTTTCTTTAATTTTGTTTGCTACTGTCTCAAAATTATTTTTTCCTATTTTGAGATATTCAAGGTCAAATTCATCTTGAAAAGTATCAAAATCGATTCCTTTAATATCTGCAACTCTTAATAACATCTCATACCCAGTAGGAATACAACCTGTTGCAGACCTTTTCTGAGGTACGGCATATTTCTCCCAATCAGGAAAAACAGTCATATTTTCTATTATAATTAAACAGTATTTATATTATATTTTTACAAAATATTGACATAGACGATAATTGTAGGAGTATTAGTTGCATTAATTGCAATTTTCGCCATTTTGAAAAATAAGAACAAGAAAAAATAACCCTTAAATCTATTGAAAATTGATTATTTGATAATGACTACAGATTTACCAAAATTCAAAAAACTAAAATTGTTAGATGAATTATTAGTTATAGGCAGTAGTGGATTTGGAAGAAACCCAAAAGTTATTTACAAATCTCTTAGAGAAGATGAACATATTACAGTTATGGTAAAAGATGGTATCCTTGATATTCATAAGAAAGATGAGAAAACAGGGAAATACATATCAATACTGCAAAAACCTTTAATTCAATTAGAAGCAGAGATTTCACATATAATTTTAAATCAAATTAAAGAAATAAATCCAGCAGACCCTGAGTATGCAGGATATTTTGTTCTTATTATCGATGAAGAAAAAAGAGACAGTCTATTAGAAAAAGCTTACAAGTTTAAAGGTAAGAAAGTAGAATTATCAAAAATAGATGTAGAAAAAATACCATTAGAAAATTTTTCTGTTATAATCCCTATGTCAAAAGTTATTAAGCAGAAGTTCGCAAAGGCTTTCGTCTTGCATAAGAATGGAGATATTGTAGGAGGTCTCAATTTTGCAAAGGATAAGTATTACTTTTCGAGTTTTGAAAAGATTAAGGAAGAGTTAGACAAAATTTTTGGATTTGAAAAAAATAATCATTAAATTCTGATTTTTCTATACCTTTATTATGAAGCAACATTATACAAGATGCTACAAATGTGGTAAGAAATCCAGATTACTCAGGTGTAAATACTGTGGAAATTATTACTGTAGAAAATGTTTTGATCCTAAAATGCCTTTAACTCCAGCTATGGTCTTTAATGAAAGAGACCCGACCCTAAGGCAATTATACGAAAGTGAATGGAGAAGAGGGATAGGTCACGCCTGCGTTCCTTATGGAGAGCATAAATTAAATGAAATAAAAAGGCAAAGAGAGATAGATGATGAAGCTATTATTGACGCACTGAATAAAATAACAAGTGTTCCAGTAAAGAGACCTGAGCAACCCAGATATATACCACCAAAATTACCTCTTATTAAAAGAGGGGATTTAAGAAATATCGTTAAAAAAGCAATTGTAGTCGTAGCATTTCTGATAATTTTATATTTAATTTTTATTAACCAAGATTTGATAACTAATGCTTCAGTATCTCAATTCATAATTAGTCTTTTAAGAGACTATCTTAGTATAGATTTGAGCAAAAACTTCATCCTGTTTTTTATTGGAACTTTATCACTTGTTTCTGTCTTATTTTTTGTTTCCAAGACAGCTGTTAAAGTAACCATCACTGTAATCATAGCTGTTTTCTTGGTTATATTTTTTGTTGATATGTTTAGACCATCTTTACAGACAGCAGGGCAGGAATTAGGTAAGGTGGGAGAAGAAATAAGTGGAAAACCTGAAATCAATGTAGATGAACTGGAAAAAGAAATTCATAACTTTGTGAATATAGAAAGAACAAATAATGGACTTTCCCAATTTAATTGGAATGATAGATTAGCAGATATAGCAAGAAGGCATAGTCAGGATATGGCTAACAGAAATTTCTTTGATCACATTAATCCAGATGGACAAGACCCAACAGCCAGAGCTAATGCTGCTGGTTATTCTTGTTACAAGAATTATGGCGGTTATTATACAGTTGGCATAGCTGAAAATCTGTTTCAGAATAACCTTTATGATTCGGTAACTTACGTTAATGGAATACCGATTTATAGCTGGAATAGCCAGAATGAATTAGCAAGTTCTACTGTTAGTGGTTGGATGTCAAGTTTTGGACATAGACAAAATATTTTAACCTCAACTTTTGACAGAGAAGGAATAGGAATCGCAATATCAAGTGATAAGGTTTATATAACTCAAGTTTTTTGTTAGTTTTTGTATAAAAGTATTAACCCTTAAATCCTGATTTTAGAAAGACTTAAAAAGCTGATTTAACTAATTATTTGTGGGGCGTTAAATATCAAAAAATTAGTCCTATTTGTAGTAATAATAATTAATATATTTTTAACCATATCTACAGCAGTTTTTGCTCAATCACAAAGCTGTCAATTAGCTTATCCTATGATGGAAGTTTTAAAATGTGATAAGGCTGATGCTTTTTCACAACAAATCAGTTTTACATCCAATTCACAAACCAAAATATCAACTGCAGGTTACACGTGTGTAAGCGATTGTACAATAAATTTACAATTGAAATGCGGGTGGTTAAGTACACTCAAAGGCGATATAGTCGCAGGTGGTATAAATGATATTCTTAACCAAGGTATGATAGCTGGCGGAACTTTTACACGCACATATAACATAGGCGATGGTGAACAATTTTCGGTTACCGCATATTGTGATGTTCCTATTCTTGGACCCCAATTAATAACCATAGGATCCGCATCTGATAGTATTATTCAAATTCACGATTATAACAAATATTTGTTTGCGTCAAATCACGAGTGGACTGATCATCAACTATATGATACAAAAAACTGTATTCCACAGTCACGCGTATCAACTTTTATTAATAAGCAAGTAACATCTGGAAGTTTACCTTCTGTTTATCAGACAGGTGGAACTGACGTATTGAGTAATGATATAAAAACGTACGCTGCCGATTACAGTATTTCAACACTAAATTTAAACAGTGAAATGAAGGTTGGTAACACTCTTTCTTATTTCTATAGATGGGAACCTGTTTCTAATATTAATTTGAAATATGACTCTGACAAAACTCCTGTTTATTGTGGTGGCAGTTCTGATCAAAGAAAACTAATTAACTACAATACTATAACAACAAATGATGGCTGCTATTATGTTCCTTCTACAATCAAACGAAATGTTGAATGTTGTTTAGATGGTGATTGTGCATTTGCTGGTAAAATATGCGGTCCCGGATTCACCTGTACAGATAAAAAGCCTTGCAATAGTGTTGTAGAATGTGGAACTCAAGAATCTCAATGCAATAATAATATTTTGACCTCTTGGAACTGTGATTCTTCACAAGGTTCTGTTAATCTTCCTAATGGTATAACGTATTCTGGATGGTGTTTAAAGCAAACAAAAAATGTTGCTTGTTGTCCAAATTCTTGTGGAGTTGGCACACACTGTGAATATGATAAAGGATGCATATCTGATATTAGAATAATAGACTGTCCAGTAGGAAAATGTTGTGAATCTGGTGGAAACTATAAACCTCATAGTTGTCCATCTGAATTACAGTGTTGCCACTATGGTGATTCAATAATCGGTGAATGTAAATCAAGCTGTTCACCTACACCTATACAGACATCTCAAGAAACCGGACAGCAACAAACATCTCCTTCATCCGCGATAGGAGGTGCTTCAATAACAGGTTATCCTTTGTTAAATTTAACAGGTACTAATTTAGCTATTTTTGTTGGCATCTTAATTGCAACATTTGTGGGTGGATTTTTAATTTGGAAAAACAAAAAATCTAAATCTAAAACTGGAAAAGAAGTAGAAAAACCCAAAACTTCTGCTAAAAATAAATTCTGTACTAAGTGTAGTTCTAAACTAAAAGAAGGTCAAAAATTCTGTACTAAGTGTGGAAAGAAGGTGAGTTAATGAAAGTAGGACTATTCATATTTGGTTTGATTTTACTAATTGGAATGTTCATATTCTCAAATGTTCTTATAACACCGCAACAAAAACAAGAAGTTCAGCTTGCAAATTCTTTATGCAATTTAAACATAGGTTTATTTGGGTTTAATATACCTATTGGTCAAGGCGCTCAAGCTTTATCTCCAGATATAGCACAGAAATGTCAGAATATTTCTACGATAGCTAAGATATTATCGTACGAGATGTACGTCTATTTAATAGGTTTCATACTTGTAGTTTTAGGTTTAGCTCTTGGCGGTCATAAAGAAGTTGTCAGAGATGTTATAAGAGAAAAAACACGTAAAGAGGAGGAACCTTCTGAAGAAGAACCAGAAGAGGAAGAAAAAACTCCAAAAAGACATATTAAAAAGAAAGAAGTCAAATATTGTTCTAATTGTGGGAATGAAGTGAAAGTTGGAGAAAAGTTTTGTGGAAGTTGTGGAAAAAAACTTAAATGAGAAGTTTATATCCTAATTTTTCTATATTTTTTGTATGAAGAAGAAAGTTAAAAAAGAAGTTAGGTCAGAAGATACGGTATTAGCAGCTATTTTACTTTCTGTGGTATTTCCAGGATTAGGACAACTTTATAATAAGAATTTTGGTAAAGCTATCTTGATATGGATAACTCTTGTATTTTTTGCAGCGTTATCTCTTATTTTAATTGGGATACCTCTATTAATTTTGCTTTACTTTTACAATGTATATGATGCATATAAAGTTGCTAATGCAAGGATTGAATTATAGGAGGGTCAACAATGGCTGTTGTAACAAGAGAAAGAAGAGTTTTTAAGGGTAGCTGGGCTGTTTTTATAATTTTGCTCTGTTTTGGGATAATACCGGCATTAATATATTATTGGATTAAATGCGAAAAAATTACAGAAAAAGTAAAAGAATAACAATGTTAGCAAAAAAATGCAGAAAATACATCTTATCGCATCATTTACCTAAAGATTATAAAAGATGTATTAAATTTGAGGTTAATAATAAAGTTTATTTGATATGTTCAAGATGTCTTGGTTTATATCTCGGGTTTATTATTTTTTTGCCTTTATTCTTTATGTTTCAAAATTTTTTATATAACATAAATTTTATTCTTTACTTACTTCCACTTCCTGCAATCATAGATTGGAGTATACATAGATTTGGCATATACCAAGGTACCAATTCTTCAAGAATCGCTACGGGATTCTTCTTGGGCGTTGCTTATGCAGGATTACTTTTTACATTTATTAAAAATCCGTTAGATTCAAATTTTTGGATTGTTATTATAAGTTATTTAATCATAGGAGCTACAATTTTCAAATTAACAAAAATAGAAAATACTTAAATTTATTTTATATTCTTTAAAACTTCTCTTCCTAATTTAGTTATTCTATATTGTTTTCCTTTACGCAGTGTTGGCGTCAAGCATTCGATTAATTTGTACTCTTGCAACTCAGCCAAAGTCCTACTAATATGAGACATTTTTATGTTAAGACTTTTTTCTAATTCCCTCGGTGTAAAAATTCCTTCATTAAGGTTTAATAACACAGATTTTCTATAGCTACTGGCAGATATCTTACCTTTTAGTTCCCATTTATTTACCATATAAAATTGTTTCAGGAACGTCTTGACTTCTATTATTCCCAGTTAACTACCAGTTCAATACCAAGATTTATATCTCTAATTTTCTATAGATTTTTTATGAAATTGCTATTAATTATTATGTTTTTACTTGTGGTCTTGGTAGCAGGTTGCACTCAACAATCCGCATTATTAGAAACTCAACAAACACAATTAGTCACAAAATCCGTATTTGAAATGCTACCAGTAATGAACGATTTAACAACAGAATGGAAGTTCAGCGGTAACGGTACAAACGAAACGATTAACGCTACAGGATTCGACTCCGGTGCTTTATCAAGTGTTAGAAAACCTTCTGATTCAACACAAGTAGTTGCTCATATATACAAATTTGATTCGATTGATAATGCGAACAAATATTATCAGACGAGTGTAGATAATCAAAAGCAAGAAGGAGGATATAAGGAAATATCAACATACGGAATCAATGCAAACTGCTATGCCGGAGATCAGGATTCAGTCACACGTGACATAGCATTTGTTTACTGCATTAAGAGCAATATCGTTTTCTATTTGAGAGCTATAGTTCCTTATTCAAGTGGCGTTTCTGATGATATGTTGACAGTAGCAAAGGTTATTCCGTCAAAAATAGCTGATTAGAATGAAAAAACTGATTATTTTATTATTAATTTTGATAATTTTTATTGCTGGTTGCACGCAACAGCCTACAGGCAGAGCATTAGAAGTCAATACTCAACAGAATGCATCTTCTACAGAAAATCAGCAATCTTCACAAGTATCAGTAGATCCTTGCGCCAATATGGTTTGTAACGATTACTGCTCTGGAAATACGAGATATACCAATGGATATTGTGTAGGTGGCCAGTGTAAGTATTCTTCTGATTACTGTCAAAATGGTTGTAGTAATGGTCGCTGTAATCCCTTACCAAAAAGTTATAGAGTAGGAGATACTATTCAAATGTCTGGATTAAAGATTACTCTTAACAGCATAAGAACAGATTATCATATAGGAACCTATTACACTTACATAAATCAATATCAAAATGAGGCAAAAAGTGGATACAAGTATTATATAGTATTGATAACGGTTGAAAATACAGGAAGCGAATCCAAGTATGTTTCAGCTGGTTATCTGACAATTCTTGATAGTAATAAAAATCAGTACGATTATTCGTCCTCAACATATTCTTTAACAAAGAGTTTCGAAGGTAAGGATTTATTGTCTGGTGCAAAAAACAGCGGAGAAGTGGCGTTTGAAGTACCAGAAAGTGCATCCGCACTGAAATTATATTATGAGATTGACAGCTATAATGATATTTATGCTATATGGGATTTGTCTAACGTAAATGTTTCAACTCAATCTTCAAAGGATTGTGGCAATGCAGGCCAGTCGTGTTGTGATAACCAGTGCAGCAGAGAAAACATCTGTTCAGGTGGAATTTGCGTAGCTTGCAGTAAGGATAATCAGCCACCTTGTTCTGATGGATGTTATTATGGATATGAGCTTATTGGTGGAACTTGTAAAAAAGAATGTAGTTACGGTCAGATGAGAGTTGGAGGAATATGTCAAGATTGCGGTGGATTAAACGAACCGTGCTGTTCTGATAGCAAGTGTGATTATAGTAAGGTTTGCAAAAATAATGTTTGTGTTAATTGCGGTAGCGAAGCAGGTCAGCCGTGCTGTTTAGGTGAAACAAAGTGTTTGTCCTTCCCTACAACGACTTGTATAAATGATGTTTGTCAATATTGCGGAAGAACGGGAGAAATATGTTGCGAAGGCAACAAATGCAACGCTGGGCAGATATGTAAAAACGGAGTTTGTGAAGAATGCGGCAGCACCGGACAACAATGCTGCGGACCTGAGAATTATTATACCTGCTTTATCGGTTCGTGCCAGAGTGGGATTTGCGTATATCCGTAAAATGTTCTAAATTTCTTTATTTTCATCAGATTTGTCTACAATCTTAGAATTAGCTTCTGGTTTCATCCATTCGGGTTTAATAAACCTCACCTCTACAGGTTCCATCGGTGCTTGTTTAGTCTTGAACAATCCGGTCTTTATCAGATAGTCCATCTTATCATTATCTATTTTATTAATAAATCTCAATGCCTTTATCTTGGACATATGCATGTTTTCAGAAATGCTGAAATAGTTTTTTACGGTTTCATCCCTGATGCCATCATTCATATAGTATTAAAAAAGTAAAAGAACAAATAATATTATGAAAAAAGTAACTGTGTATGCTGGAAGATTAAATTTTACATTTGAAAAAACTGTTACCAATCCAGAAAAGATTGAAAGAGAAAACATTATTAAAATGGTTTCTAAGAATGAAAACTTAGCAGAAGATGAAGATTTCTTTTGGAGGTTCGGCGGCATAAGGATACTTGAGAATAAAAATATTATATTAGGTAGAGTAGGAAAAATAAGAAAGTCCAGACTTATGACTGAATTTGACGATAAAACAAATGATTTTATAGAGAAGAAGACGGATATAAAATTTGCTTATTCTTCTAATTTTTGTATATTCTTAGATAAAAACCTGATACTCTTTGAAAGAAAGTTTGGTATAGGTTTTATGGAAATAAAAAATAAAATTGAAGAAATTTTTACTGATATGTGCAAAATAGAAATGGAAATAGAATTACTAAAAGACAAAAAGGAAGTGATGAAAATAATACAGGAATCTGATAAACTAATAGAAATCGATTTTAGTATAAGACCTACCAATCCTGATTCAGACGAAGATATGAAGGTTATTGACAACCTTCTAAAGCAATCAAAAGCTAAAAAAGCAAGAATGAAATTTGAAAATAAAATAGAAGGATTAGAAACCAAAGAAAAAAACATTATTTCAAGTGGTATCGCTTTATGCAGCAAGGGTTATGGAAGCTATAGAATTAAAGCAAAAAAAGGAGACAGAGAAACAACAATAGACTCTGTAAAAAAGATAATTAAAGAATCCGAAGTCCCTCCAAAACATGGAGAAGAATTGGAATTTTTCTTTAAAGTATTAAAAGCAATAAATAAAAGGTTGGCATAATGCCAGACTTCAAAAAAAGATTATTAAATTATGGCATAAAAAGGTTGATGTATTCAAAAGACTTTTATATAGCTTCTCTTTCTTTAGCTGTTTTCTGGATATTTTATTATCTATCTGCTTTTCAAATTAGCCAAGACTTTATGAAATCTGTGTTAAGTGATATTATGTTAGCATCAATTACTATAGCTACTATTGTGATGGCATCATTTGCAGTAATAATTTCCTTTATGGACAAGTCTTTTATAAGATTCATACCAAAGAAAAACTTTAGCAATATTATATTTCTTTTCGAATGGAATATTTATGTCTCTTTCTTTGTTTTCTCGATGAGCATAATAAACGAACACATATTTACTAATCCCTATCTATTTCTATTTCTGATTTCTTCCTTCACTTATCTTATAATAAGCATTTTCCAAATGGTTTCTCTGCTAAGCAAATTTGGAACACAGAGAAGCGAGCATGTAAGGTTGACAAAATAATATCGATTTAGCTTTCTATCGGCTTTTCCAATATCTTTTTGTCCTTTAATCTTAAGTTTGTTCCTGTAGACTTAGTTTCTAATGTTTCTGTTTGCAATTTGGAAAGCTCCATCTCAAGCGATTCTGCAATCTTGGTAGTTCTTCTGCCCAATAACTGTAGGGGCATGATGCCAAGCTTGGACATCAACTTATTCAAATGATTTTGGAATCTGATGATATATTCGTAGACGGGGTTGATCTTGGATTCGAAATCAATACTTTCTCTGACGATTAAATTGCTGCATATCTCAAATCTGTGCAGTCTGTTCATCCTTACGAGGGTCATGGCGATTTCACCCATTATAACCTCCGCTGCAAAATTGGGTTCCAGTTGAATTTTTTTGAGATCTTCTTTTAGCTGCTCTACAATTGCGTGATAATACATCTTTTCCTGTAGACATTGTCCACTTTCTTCTCGAGCTTCGCAAGTATCCTTGCAGTTATTGCATGATTTGAAACCTAACTCAAATATTGCATGGCTGATTGCGTTCTTCGTAAGAGGTCCATCCTTTTCTTCCAACTTTGTTTTTAATTTCTTTAGTTCATCCTTATTCATTTGAATCACATGTACACTCTCATTTTTCAAAATTTATTATAAAATGTACAGATTTTGTAATATTCAGAGACTGGCATAATAGCATTTCTCCTTCAGTTTTGTATATGTCCTAACCAAATCTTTTAACTCTTGCACGTCAACCAAATCATCAATCTTCATGCCAAGTTCCTGATGCTTTAAAAGTAGAATTTTCAGATCCCTAATCATAGTGCTGCTTGATTTCCTTAGTCTGTACCTAAACACTCTTTGATAGTTTTTGGACAGATCATCAAAGTTTTGAATATTTCTGAACTGTTTGTTGGTTAACATACCTTTCCTCCGGTTACAAGCCCTTCTCTCAAAGTTTGATATCTATGATAAGAACACAGCTTGGACATAATCTCTTTTGGTGCTTCAGACACCACTTTGTTTAATTCATCTATATTTTTGACCAAAGGCTTTCTCGTATCGCTGTCCTCGATTCTTGTCCAATAAAAATCTTGCATCTGTTTATCTAATATTTCTTCTTTTTGGCGTTTTTCTTCCTCTTCTTTCAGTCGTGCTTCTTTTGCTTTTCTCAACCTTTCGACTTTTTCACTTTCATTACTATGCCTATTAGGCTGCTTTTTATGATCAAAGTTGTCCAATTTATTTATTATAACTGAATCGTTTATCAGACCCTTCAATAAACCCTTTATTTGCGGTATGAATTCTTCAAATCTATCAGAGAATCCCTTACTTCTTCTATAAAATCTCATGCTCCTTCCTGGAGCGTTTGTTCCTTCCAAGAATCTGCTAATTATATATTGAACATCCGTATCATTTACGTTATCTATTTCCTCTATCAAACCAGTTTCTAACAGTTTTTTGATTTCGTAACTCACACTTCCAGGGCTTACGATAAAGTGCCTGCCAAACTCTTCTGGATAAGCAGTCTCGTATTTTAATAGAATATAGAAAATGGCCTTTCCAAGGTTATTGCACTGCGATATCTTACTTGACAGTTCCCAAGCGTCAACAAAACCATCATTATAACTACTTAATTTTTCTGAAGGAGTCTCAATTTTTACTATCTCTAAAGTGTTAGAAGTACTACTACTATTTAATTTAATAAGTAGTTGTTTGTTGTTATTATCTATATTGTTCTCTACGAACTCCTTAATTTGATTTAATAAGTCAGGCGTTATCTGCTTTGTTTCCATTATAATCTCCTTTATGCTTTTTTGACTGTTCGAGTTTTTCCAAAAGCTCGACCCACTTGGGTGTACTTTCTGTCTTCATACTCATCATTACTAATTTTGTAATACTTTTATATGTCTCAATATGTAATACTTTCATTACGGAATGATCATATGAAAATAAAAGGTGGCGTTTTATTAGCAACAAAGGAGTTGGAATGGATAAAATGCTTAAACCGTGATGAAAAGTTTTCTAAAAAAGGAGAACTTGGCGAAAGAAGGTACAAAACACTTGTAGAGGAAGGTTTTAAAATCTTGTCAGATAAAATAGACTTGTTTTTAGAAGAGATTAATGAATTAGCTATGGCTTCTGAGTCGAAGCTGGATATAGATCCAACATATAGAGAAAAAATGCTCGGCAAGATATTCAGTGGCGCATCAAGATTTCTTGAACCACTAATGCCGTTTGAAAGAGTGAAAACTTTGGAAAAGGCTTTAGAGGGTGCAAGTATGGAATTTTTTACTTTTCAAAATAGGCTAATATTTCAAATGCTATATAATAGACTTAGAAAGATAAACGTACACCCTGGAATAACATCATTTGAAGAGGATCTCACAGCTATATTTGATGAACTCGGATTGGACCCAGAATTTATAATGATGCGTAAGAATAACGAGAATAACGACGGCTTTTATGGAAAGGTAAAGCCTCCTGAAGGGGATATTTTTGACCAGTTTAAAAAACTTTCTAACGAAGAATTGCAGTCAGCCGTGAATAAAGTAATATTTGGAAATATATTAGAGAAACCATTACGTTACACTTACTGGTCCATACGAAAGGAGTATTTTGATAAACAATTTCTATTAGAACACAGGAAACGTGCCTTAAAATTTTTGGAAGAAATAAAAAATGGAATAGTAAATAAACGAAAGAAAATCCTGAAGGATCTATACATTCGAGGGTTGGTAAATGAAAATAAACTAAATAAAGTGGAGATTATAGAAAATTATCATAAAAATGCATTAGAGTCCGCTAAAGGATGCGAATTTAATAGAGTTGGGTTTAACGATATTAAAATCGCGTGTAAATGCATAAAAAATGTTGAAGTATTCAAGGCACCAAAAAGTTTTCATAATATCACGCTGCATTTAACGGAGTATGGCAAAGAACTCTTAAACGAACTCACGAATTGATTATTTTTTCTGCCTTTTCCTTGAACATATAGGCAAACTCTGGATCCTCCAACATCTTGTCAAGTATATCGCTGGATTTCTTTAACTTTAGATCATTCTCTATGGTTTCAACCATTGTTTTTTCATCCAAAATAAAACCGCATTTCAAGCAAAACTTATTTGTCGGAGGATTGACGGTCTCGCAACGCATACAATTCTTGGGTTCAAGGTTACTTTTTTGTTCGTTCGTTTCATCTATGTTTATACCGTTAACTTTTAGAAGGGCTTTGTCAACATCACGACCAGACATATGTATATAGATTGAAGCCATTCTGGACGATTGAGTCCAGCCAAAATGTTGTTTTAGTTGAGCATCTGATAAGTGATTGGCTAAAAATGTTGCACGACTATGTCTGAAATTGTGCGGGTTTACGGCCTTCTTCACACCGCATCTTGCTTTTAGCTGTCTAAGTAGCATCTTTGCCCTGTTGTATGAAAGAGCGTGATTTCCTTTTCTCTTGCTGAGCCACAAACAAGCTTCAACATCGTCTTTGTAAGGATGGTCGTTCAACCATTCTGTTAGGTAAGGTACTGAAGATATTATTCGAACGGTTCGCATCCCTGTTTTTCCGTCTACAAGCAAATGTGCACCATACTTGTCAAAGCTTATATGCTTCATTCTTAGAGAGAGTAATTCGCCTATTCTGCATCCGCTCTCGTAAAGGACAGCTATCAAAGCCTTGTCCCTTTTCTTGTCTGCGGTATTTATCAAAAGCTTTACTTCGTCTTCAGTGAGCAAATCCTCAGGCAGTTTGCTGTTATTCAGCGTTCTGTGGCATTTAAGCCATCTCACCTCTTCTGGATATTCTTCTGTATTTTTCAGCCATTTGAAAAACTTCCTTAGCGTAATCTTCATTTCCTGCTTTGTTGCATATGCATAATTGCTTTTTTCCAATTCAGCAATTAAATTAATGATATCATCTTTTTTGCATTCGTTAAAATCCTTCTTTGTCCATTCTGCAAAACTCCTTATTGCATATAAGCATCTTATCACTCTTGACAAACTCAAACCTTCAACTATGCAGAATTGATGAAACTTGAAAAGTGATTCTTTATTACTATCAATTATTTCACTATCTTCTCTGATTTTTTTCAACACATACTCCAATCTTTTAGGACTTTCATAAATATCGTGTGACATGGTTCATCATCCTCCGATACGCTATTTAACCACGATAACACACGACTTTTTAGAAGTCTTCTTTGCCCAGCACACAACTCCTTTTTTAAATGTTAAAAATCTAAATAAAATAAGTGATATCATGGCAGAAAAACAAAAATTACAAGCACCTTCTGGCATAGCAGGATTGGTAAGATATGAAGAGTGTGAAGAATCTCTAATAAAAATGAAGCCGATTCATGTTGTTGGAATTGTTATTGCTCTAATCGCCACAGAAGTAATATTATTCTTAATGGTTCCAGTTTAAATGAAACTAAAAGATTTTGTTAAAGAATATGGAAAACCTTATTCAGAAATGCTTGGAATAAATTTAAAAAGTAAAAAGAATGAAGAGATTTTAAAATGGTTTCTTGCTGCAATTTTATACAGCAAACCAATTCAAGAAAGTTGTGCAACAAAGACTTACAAATGCTTTGAAAAATATGGTGTACTGACTCCAAAAGAAATTTTAAGAGCTGGTTGGAACAAACTTGTAAAAATTTTAGACGAAGGTTCTTACACAAGATATGATTTTAGCACGGCTGATAAACTATTAGAAATTTTTAGAAACTTACAAAAAAATTATAATGGTAATTTAAACAAATTGCACAGCTCAGCAAAGAATAGCAAAGACTTGGAGAATAAAATCAAGTCTTTAGGGAAAGGAATAGGCGATACAACAGTTTCAATTTTTCTTAGGGAAATGAGAAGCGTTTGGGAAAAAGCAAACCCAGAACCTTCCCCTTTAGTAAAATTAGCAATGAACAAACTTAAAATAAGAAATTTAAAAGAGTTTTCAAAGAAAAATAGTTATAATTTAGTAAGTTTAGAAACTGCCTTGCTAAGACTTGGAAAGGATTTTATAAATAAAAACAAAAAAATCAAAATAACTTTATAAGTAAATTGACATATATTTTATTAGGTGACTTGTTGGAAAGATTAAAGGAAATTTTGGTAAATCCTGTAACAGCTATTTTAAAAGCTAAAAAAGAAAAAGATTTGACAAAGACTTTGCTTATATTGATATATTCTTGGCTTTCAATTGGCGTAAGTTTTTTCTTGTTTTACAGATCATCATCAATGCTAATAGCTTTTGGATCATCGCTAGCGATATTCTTATTTGGAATTCTGTTCAGCTTGTTCTATAGCTATTTAATAGGCATTGTAATGAACATTCTTGGAGGAAAGGGGAAATACTATGAAAGCTTAACAGCAACAACTTATAGCTCTTTACCAATTTCACTAGGTCTTCTTTTAATGTCAATACTTTTTGCAATCAACACTATGCTAGGAATAATAATAGGATTCTTTGTAATTGCAATTACAACAGCCTTAAGCCTATCAATTTACTTTAGAGCAATTAAAGAATTTTATTCTACAGATATGCTAATTGTATTTTTAGGATTTCTAATAATATTATATGTACTTATGATAGCAGTGTACATCTCGATTGGATTTTCAATAGGTTCTAGTTTATTTGGAAAATTGATATCAAATCTTAATATTTAAACCTAAGAAAAGGTTCCAAAATTTTTTGTTTTGCTTTTTCAACAAATTTTTAATAATTAACGCTTGAGGGAAAAGCTTAGAAAGCTTAAATAATTTAGATTAATTCTCTTAGAACTTTTTCTATAATTTCTGGAGCATCTTCAATATTTTCTATGTGCGTATCTGCAATTTCTGACAGTTCAGGAGAATTTGAATTAACAACAAAAACATATCCTCTATGTGCTTTTACTGCTTTTCCAAGGTTTATATCATTCTCTCCTTGAATTATTCCTATAAGTTTTCTAGGTTTATAATTTTTTACCCAGTAATTAACAATTTCAGGTTTAGGTGTAAAAGGTGACAAACCGCTTGTATATTTACCTCCTCTTATCTCTGCTGTGGACGTTGATACAATATGGTTAACGCCCATTTTGCTCTTAAATATCTCTTTATTCTGAATAATTTGTGCTAATGGATTATCTGTTATTATTATAACCTCGAGGCCATGCCTTTTAAAAGTCTCTATTGACTCTTTTGAACCAGGAAACAGTTGGGCCTCTCTTATTTTTTCTGCTCCCCTAGAAACTGGATAGTCTTTAAGAAGTGCCATCTGTTTGGCTATAGCTTCGTAACACGCACCGCCATTTCCTACAAACTCTTTATATTGAGTTTCCATTCCTAAATCTCTAGCTATAGGAAGTAGTGGATGCCAGTAAAGACCATCTGAATCACTTACAGTCAAACCATTTTCTCTTATTCTTTTGCAAAAGGCATTCCAATCCTTTTCATCAGCTTCCATTAATTCTGGAAACATAAGTACCGTTCTTTTTAATTTGAAAAGTTAGAATATAAAAGTAACCACGACAAAAAACGACTTACGTTAATTGCTGAACTTTTAATATTTTCACTACCGTAAGTGGTTACAATCATATATGCTAATAAATTTTTCATAAATTAAGTATGGATAAAAAGGTTGTGTTTGTTCCGCACTGCATATTAAACCAAAATGTAAGAGCCGTTGGAAAGGAAAAATCAAATGGAACAGTAAAGGAGATTGTAAACTTTTTTGCAGAGGCTGAGGTTGGAATTGTTCAATTGCCTTGTCCTGAAGTTGAGTTCGATGGAGGATTAAACAGGCGGTTTAAAACAAAGGAAGCTTACAACCAAGTTTACAGGAAGTGTTGCAGAGAAATTTCTTTGAAAGTTTTAAAGGATGTTAAGAAATATTTGGACAAGGATTACAATGTTCTTGGAATTCTGGGAGTGGAATTCTCTCCAACCTGCGGTGTGCATAGAATAGAAAACGGAAATAAGATAATTCCTGGTAAAGGAATTCTTATGGAAGAGTTGGAAAGAGAAATGGGAGAAGAGAACTTTCAGGTTCCAATAATATCTGTAAACATAAACAACATCTTCTCAACTTTAGAGAAGCTCAGCCTTCTGCTAAAAAACTCTTGAGGTGATAAAATGAATGAATATAAATTAAAAGATTCGGTTGGATATTCTCCAAGATTATATACAGAGCCGGCAGTTTCTTACTTCGATAGTATTTTAGAAGCTGGAGAGAAGACTGTCATGGCGATGGTGGGTTCAGCTACTGCGGTAGCTCTCGCACTGCTTTCAGCGCTTACCACATCTTCGAGGGGTTCTGAAAATCCTCTGGAAAAGTGATCGAGTGTTTGATTTTCAACAGATGATTTCAGACTTGAAGGAGGAAAGGCTTTTGCCAGCTGTTCCTGGAAGGTCAAATCAGATAGAACTGCTCAGGGTAACAAGCAAGCTGCTAGAACAACTTCAAAGCAAGAATACTTTTCCCAAGGAACTGGATAATCCGTTGGGATGCCAGTTAGAATTGACGCATAGATGTAACCTGAGGTGCAACCAGTGCTACAATCAGTCTGGCTGCTCCAAGCCGGACATCTCTTTCGACAAATGGATGGATGTGACGAGACAGCTTGTTGACATGAGCATTTTCGAGTGCGTGATCTCTGGCGGAGAACCGCTTCTGCTTAAGGACAAGTTGTACAAGTTAATGGACATCCTAAGCAATAGTGGCGTGAGATTCATATTCGTGACGAACGGATTGCTCCTGGATGAGAGAAAAGTCAAAAGGCTCAGCAAGTACGATTACTATTGGATCCAGGTGAGCATCGATGGTTCTAGACCAGAGATACACGACAAAATAAGAGGAGTAAAGGGAAGCTGGAAAAAGGCCGTCAATGCTGCAAAACTTGTAAGCCAAGCAGGTTTGCCCTTGGTAATATCCCACGTCATCCAGAAAGACAACATAGAATATCTTGACGAGATGATAAAAACATCTTATCTGCTAGGCGCCAAAAGGATGATAACAGGAAAGTTCACATTTTCTGGGAGAGCAATATTAAACAGAAAATCAATAGACGTCGGCTATGACAAGATAAGAAAAGCCTACCAGCTTCTGAAGATAAGGCACAACGAATATGAAGGAAAGATGGATATAGTGACTTCAACTGACCCAGCTTTCTATCTTAGGTACAGAGTCATTGAACCTTCCAATGTCTTGCTCATTAGACCGAACGGTGATGTCAAGGTCGACTGCATACTTCCTTTCAAGATAGGCAATGTGTTGAATGAGAAAATTTCCAGCATATGGAACAGGATTGGAAAGTCAGCTTGGAAAAACAATGAAATCATAGAATATGTAAAGTCAATAAAAGAGGAAAGAGACATGATTAGCACACGTCCTAGACCGTATGTTGATGAGGATGTTCTGATAAGGTAATAAAATGGAAAAGTATGTCATAGACATTCTGAAAAGGTTGAAACCTGAAAAAATGCATGTCAAGAAATTTAGGAACGAAAAAGACTTTCTGTTTGTAAGAGAAAAAGCAAAGAAAATTCTGGTCCTCAACAACACAGCAAGGGAAATCTATAGCGCTTGCAACGGCGCAACCGTAGGAGAAATTATAAAAATAATGAGTTCACGCTATCCAGACATAGAAGTGGAAAGAATATCGATTGACGCCCTGATATGCCTCAGAGATTTGGAAAGAAGCGGATTACTTGCTTTGAGATGATAAGTCTTGAAAGAGGTTCCGCTAGCATTCAGGTGCAAGAATCAGCAGATAGCAGGTGTCCTTCACCTACCAAAAAAGAAAAATCCTCCGCTTATAATAATGTGCCATGGTTGGGGTGCAAACAAGCTTGGGACATGGCAAGGACTTTTTATTAAAACTGCAAGAGAGTTATGCAAGAATGGATTTGCTGTTCTGAGATTTGATTTTAGAGGTTCTGGAGATTCTGAAGGTGAGTTTGAAAAACAAACAATCGAAACAATGCTAGAGGATTTAGATTGCATTCTGAATAATTTGAACTTTATAGACACTGAAAAAATTGGTTTAATTGGACATAGCTTAGGAGGCAAGGTAGCTATTTTGAAGGCAGCAAAAGACAAAAGGATAAAGTGCTTGGCTGTTTGGTCAACCCCAGCCTTGCATCAAGACGTGTTATCAAAGGCTTTTGTTGACGAAGTAAAAGATAAAAAATATTTATGGTTCAAGGACATTGGATATGGAATTGGTATAAAGCAAGTAGAAAGCTGTTTAAAGTATAATGCATTAAAGGCTTTAAGAAAAATTAAAATTCCTATCCTAATTGTCAATGGTAGCGAGGATGAATCAGTTCCTCCTTCTCATGCAAAGAAATTGTACAAGAATGCAAACAAACCAAAGAAACTTGTCATACTGAAAGGCGCAAACCATGCCTTTTTGGACAACAAAGAAATTATCAAAGAAACTAAAGATTGGTTTAATAAATGGTTTACTCACTATGGTGGTAAGTAAATTATATGCTTGCAATATTTTATTAATAGTTTCATGTTTTTCAGAAAAAGCGTCCATGAAAAAATAAGTGATCTTGCAACTAAGGTTCGAATAAATGAAGATGAATTTATAGAGATTCCAGAGTTGAATTGTAAAATAGCTTCGGATAAGTTAAAATATAATGACGGTAGAACTTTAAGTTTAGATTTTGCAGAAGCTCAGCTGCTAACAAGGGAACTAAGCAAAGATTATGGTATTAACATAAGACTGCCAACATTGAAAGAGGATTACACTATATTTCAAAAATTAAGTAACAGGTACAAAGAGACTTCGTATCTTTCTGAATGGAAAGCAGAACTTTTGGACGGAAGTTTTCTTATGATAAACCCAGAAGTTAGAGTTGTTAATCATCCTAGAAAATATGATTTTTCAAGTCCAATTACAATTATTGAAACTTCTAGGTATTCTAGTGTTAAAAGCAATGGAAATTTATGTTGGCTTGGAATCTCTAAGGATAAATACGATAGAGCTGCCTTTACAAGCAACTCTGGCGAGAAAAGGTATTCAGCTGGAGCAATACCGCCTCTATCTAAGGATTGTTTAGGAGTTAGACTTTTGATAGAAGAAAAATGAAAGTATCATTAATATAAAAAAGATTAGAAAAAGAAAATTACAAAAAAAAACTAAATTAAAAACAATTAGCTTCTAGATCCGCTAAGAGTACCTGTTTGCTTGAGTGCAGTTGCGCCTACAGTGTAATCAATTTCAACAGTTATAGTATAACTGCTTCCTGTAGATCCTCCGACAGCCCCAGCGCAAGTAAGTGTCATTAAACCAGTTGTAGGCCATTTTGTACCAGCTGTTACCAACGCGAATGCCGTAGGGTCTGTTAATGTACAATTTGTTGTAGCTGTAGGACCTGAATTTGCTTTAACGTTGGTTATAGTTATATCTTGACCAACTCTATTTTCTACTTGGAATTTTAGAGTTCCTGCTGTATCAGAGCTAAGATCCCATGGTTGAAGAACACTGACCTGTGTAAATCCTTTGGCAGATGGTCCTAGAAATCCTGATGGTGCAAATATTCCATAGTATGCTAGTACTCCGGCTACTATCAAAATTATCAATATAGCCCATCCGTAAGTCATTAGGTACTCAATTGCTGTTTGTCCTTTCATTTATAATACCTCCTTTATGGATTCTATTTTGTTTAATTGATACTTAAAGGTTTCTCTGTTATATAACGAAAAAGCCGCCGAACAAAGCCCTTATTAAGTATTGGGCTACAAAAAACACAATCAATGCTCCACAAGTCAAAACCGGAATATATTTTATACCGTTTTTTTCTTTTCCAGTTTGGATTAATCCTATTATTAATGCTCCAAACATCGTAGTTATTACTATAGATAAGGTAGCAAACCAAAAAATCTGATTTTCACTAATAGTTGGTGCGCCTGCCTTTGATAATATACCACCACCCATTGTAGAACCTGTCACTTTAATTCCACCTAGTGCTTTCGGTGACCAAAGCTTTGTCATAATCTCTACAAAAAACAAACTTATCGCATACAGAGCAGGAGCTCCTAAAACAGCTGCAAAAAATATGAATATTGAATATGTAGTGACAGATGATTTAATTTCTTTTTTCATTGATTGAATAGTTCTTACATTGTTTGCAGTTTCTTCCAGCAAATGTGCAAGTTCACCGCCTGATTCTATGCCTTCTATTACTAATCTAAATGTCTTTCCAATCATATCAGACTTTACCCTTGCTGACATTTCCAATAAGGCAACTTTAATAGACTTGCCGCCGACAGTCTTTGCCCCAGCTCTTCTTAGTTCCTCCTCTAACACACCGAACTCAGGCCTTGCAGCAAGCCATATTGCCCTGTCAACCGTCATTCCTGCTCTTACGTTTGCTGCCATTAATTGCAAAGCATCTGGCAATACTTTTTCTATTTCAGCAGCTCTAGCATCAGCTATTAAGATAACAGAAAGTTGGATAACGACCAAGAGGAATAAACCAGTCCCTATGCCTAAAACAATTCCATTTAAACCCCAGCCTATGAGCCAGAGGTCAAAGGCAATAACAAAGCCTAAAAATATTGTAAAGAAGAATGAAAAACCTATGAACTTACCAATTATATCTTCCCTTATTCCAGCGTAAATCATTTGCTTTTTTAGGAAATTTTTATATTTCATTGGAGTAAAGAATGCTATCTTCTCTCTAAATCTTGTCTTTTTTAAAGCTGGTAGGTTTAGCCTTATCATTAGCTCACCATTGAAGGCCTTTTAGTTTTTATGATACCCATGTAGAAGTATTGGAAAATTACTAACACTAAGAGTATTAAAGGAAACAAAATGTCTGGAAATTTTAATCCTGCAAATGAAGATAAGATTATCAGGAACGTGATTCCTAACGTCGGCATGATAACAGCAATAAGCATGTACATCAAGGTGAACGGGCTTAGCTCTTGTCCGTATCTTCTTATTGAAATTATCTGATCCTGCGTCAAGGAATCAACTATTGATTCTAAAGCAGATGCTACATCGCTTCCTGCTTTCATTGCATTGGTTATTTGCCATAAGGACCTTCTAAAATACAAAGAAGGATTCCTTAATGAGGCCCTTTCTAAAGCTTTTATCTCTGAAATACCAGCATTTACCTCCTTGACAACTATTTTAAATTCATCGCTTACATCACCGTAGCCTTCGGTTACACCAATCATCGCATTAAACAAAGGAACTCCGGATTTTATTTCTATAAGCACGTGCTGCAAAGAATTTAGTAAATCTCTTTCAAGCTTTTTTGTCCTTCTTAACGCTATAAACTTTGGATACCTCATTAAATAAGAAAAAACAAAAAGTGAAAATATACCACCAATAGCTAAAGGAAGTAAAAAGTCTGGTTTTCCTCTTGCTAAATATCCTATTAAAAATATAATAGGAGTCATGACAAAAAAGTAAAAGGTTGTTGTTAACGCTATGATGGAAGCATAAACCTTAGGATGCAAAGGTATCTCAGCCTGGAAAAGATCCAATTTTAAAGATGGATTAGACTTGGAAATAACAGCTCCTACTCTTTCAAACACTTTTGCTTCTTTTACAGCTTTTCTTAAATTAAACGGCACAAAAGGTATCATCATATTAAACAGCTGTTTTAAGTTCTTCGGCAAGATCTCTTCCTATAATTTCTTCTGGTTTCCCTTTTGATTTAACAATTTTTAGTACTCTTTCTCTATCATGATAATATTCTGCAACTACCTTTCCTACGGTATTAACAGTTCTCACGTTTTTATCTAGCATCCATTGAAGTATATTTTCTTTTTCTTTAAGATCTGCTTCCATTTGATCGTCTGTCATACCTGTGTGCAATCTTATCTCATTTATCAGTCTTATACTACTTCTTGCTCTTTCGATTGTATCCGTGGATGGTTTCCATCTATATAAGATTTCCAATCTTGAAGAGAATTTTCCAGACTCACCTGGTATGAACTCTGCTACTTCTAAAGTCCTTCTTATTCCAAGTCTTCTATGCCTATATTGAACTATAACAAGATGCAAAGATTCTAACATGCTTTCCGACACGTTTATAGGAGGATTGGTTAACCTCCTTATCACTTGTTCTGCTCTATCAGCGTGCAAAGTTGCATAAACACTATGACCTGTATGCATAGCTTCAAACAAAACTTCTGCTTCTCTTTGCCTTCTTATCTCTCCTACCACAATTCTATCAGGTCTCATTCTTAGCGAGTTGACAAGCAAGTCAAGCATTGAAACTTCTCCTTTACCTTCTGGATTTGGCTCTCTTGTTGTTAAGGGTATCCAATGCAAGAAATCTGGCAAACGAAGTTCACGGGTGTCCTCAATACTTATAATTCTATGATTTGGGGGCATGAATGGCATTAACGCGTTTAGGACAGAAGTTTTTCCCGAGGCCGTCCCACCTGAAACCAAAATATTTAGTTCGTATTGCATGCATAACCAAAGCAAAGCAGCAATTTCTTTTGTCATAGTTTTTTGAACAGGATCGATAAAGTGGACGATAGTCCAAGGCTCTCTTCTAAATTTTCTTATTGTTATTGTATTTCCCTTTGTTGATATTGGGAACAAAGTAGCATTTACTCTGTCGCCTGTTATTAAGTGCGCATCCATTAAAGGATTTAGATTAGTAATCTGTCTTCCAATCTTTCTTCCAATTAAGCTTGCATAATTGTATATTTGTTCTTCTGTTGGAATGGTAATGTTTGTTTTTAACCAGCCAATTTTTTTATGAAATACCCACACCGCCTCAGAAGAGTTGTTAATAACTATTTCTTCAAGGTTGTCATCATTTAATACAACCTCTAGCCTACCTAAACCAAGCATCTCATGAACCAAAGTTCCTGCTAGAATATCTTTTTCCTTTTCGCTAACAGCAGGCAATTCTTGGCTTATTGCCGTTTTAGCACTCTCTAAGAATCTGTTCTTTATCTCTTCCATTGCCTTTGGATCAAGTATCTCAGAAATCTCGATCTTTACAATCTCTATTAATCTTTCCTTTAAAGAATCTAATATAGCCTGGGTAGCAGGCTCTATTATTGGAAACTTTATGTCATAGATTGGCGTGTACTCCTCTGGCCTTTTTATTATTTCAATCTTTGCGGGAACATTTTCAGCAACTATAGTATAACTTCCTAATACTTCCATTAATTCACCTTTTTAAAACTCTCTTTTTTTGACTTAAAACATTTTGCATTTTTAATGCCTTTTCATGTAGTTTTTTCCTTTTTTCTTCTATCTTCTCTGTTTTTTTCTTATGCCTAGCAAAAATATTTTTTAGGTTTATCATCGGAACTATTACAGGTCTCTTTACTAACAACTTGATTAAATTTACCTCTTTTTCCAGATTCATTATTTCATTTTCTATAACCTTTTTGCTCTCGTCTAAACTTTTAATATCAACCTCATGCTCTTCCATAGTTTTTATATGAACATTTATTTTGTTTTCCATTTCACTTATTTCAGCTTTTATGCCTTCTACTTCTTTGTTTAAAGAGTCTGCTACAGACTTTACTTCTTCTGCTCTTTTAACCACTTCTGCTTTTTTGCTTTCAAGTTTGTCTATAACTTTTAGATTTTTATCCAGACCCTTTAATTTATCTTTTAATTCGTTTTCTAACTTGGAAAATTCCTTGTTGCTTATCTCAATTTTTTTCTCAACCTTTTCAACCTTTTTCTCAAAGTCTTTGGCTTTTTCTTCCACTGCCTGCTTTTTGGTTTCCAGCTCTTTTTTCTTTCTTACCAAGTCTTCTTTTTCCATTCTTTTAAGAATTATTTGAGGTTCACCAAAAGCAGGATAAATCAACTCCACAAAGCCATGTTCTTCAAGAATTCCTACCCACTCCTCTATCTGTGCTTCGTTTGTTTTTAAAAGTTTAGCAGCCTCACTTAGCGTTACCTTCTTTTTTTCAGCTACTATTCTAGCAAGTTCATCTATTTGTGTCTCTATTAGCATATCTGCCATAACTTTCCCTAATCAAATTAATTGATTTGCTAAATATAAAAATAAGTTAATTGATTAAGTTCTATAAATTATTACCTACCAAGAAATTCAAGTAGTCATATTGAGCAAACTATTTATACCATAGTCGTAACTAGCAGTTAGATTAATCCTAAACCACGGATATGCAGGTATTTGGAGGCTGTTGTTCAGAAGATATCCGTGAGCGTTGGTCCAGTACTGATAGTCTAAATCACTTAATGAAAGATCAGCGCTCACAAATTCTGGCAGGTAAACGAACGACTCTAAGCCATAAGGCTGATATTGCGGAGATAAAATGGCTCTACCTTCCAACCTGTCCAAGTAACTCGCGCCATTGGTAGAGCTATGATAATATTTGTTGTTGATATCAGATGTAAGATTACTCAAGTCTGTCGAAGGATTGGAGATTTTATTAAACGGAGATTTTTTTATAGTTCTAAAAACTGTCCCATTTGTTTTGATAGGGTATAACGGATCTTGTATATTTTCTACGGATACTGCTTCAGCTACCGACATGTTTTTTAAAATGCCCATTTCAGCTGTGGCGTCAGAAATATTTATATAAACCGTAGCGCTGAACAGCACGCTAAAGCTATCATTCTGAGTCACGTTAAGTGACAAGACCGTCAAATTTATATCAAAGCCAGAATTTAATGCGATGTCGCTGATATTTTTTACCCACACTGACAAATTCTTTTGATCGGCGAAGATCTGATTGCCATTCAAAGTTCCATTTTCTATAGCTTCAGTCAAGTTTGCTTGAGCATCTTTCAAACCATATCCATTTGTCACTGTGAAGTTAGCTGCAGCAACCAAAGCCCTTTTACCATTTATCTGTAGAAATCTAGACAAGTCTTCTTCTATACTTTTTGAAAAATACTGCAATTCGTCTGATCTTATACTAGCAGCAATGTTTTGAGGAGTTGTGATTTGTGAGTAAAAAAGTATTAAAGCTAAAATAGGTATAACAAACAGAGCTATCATAATGCTATAAAACTGCCCTTTCATGACCAAACCCTTATCCTTACGTTCGCTGGGCCCCACATGTACGGAATATGACTTATGCTGTTGTTTTGAAAAACTACTTCATCAGTCGTAAAGCTAACATAATCACCAATCGTGTCATTCAGTCTTTTAAAGGCATCGTTTATTGCACCCTCACAAGTTTCGTTTATATCTCCATAGGGAACCGAATTATTAACTCTTATTGTGTAGATGACCCTATCATCTGGTGAACCACCAGTTTTGTTAGTAGGACTTAATCCTGTTTCAATCCTTACCGAATTGTTTCCTGATGAAATATAATTGACTGGCATATAGATTATGAATGGATCTCCTAGCAAAGTGTAATCATTTCCATAGTATGTGAGATTATGTACCGCTTTCCAGTTTCCAGTAGCACTCGAATTCATCCAGAGCATATCAGTCCAGTAATCAGATGAATAGGAAGTTATTTTTGCATCTACAACTTTCACTTTATCAGAGATGTTAAACCAACCTGTCTTGTTTGGTATATCAATCGTATCTCCTGTTAAGTCTTTTAACCTTGGTGCCTCTTGAGTTAAAGATATTTCTCCATATTCATATGGAATTATGTTTGGAGAATATTGAAACTCTATACGAGAATCTGGGTAAAGAATATTGTTGAAACTTATGTTACCAGTTATGTTTGCTTTTTGAGTTGTATAACCCAAAATTGCGAACAACTGCCCGAATGCTCCGTATATTTTCTTTAACTCGTCTACGTTATTGCTTTGAGCGTATCTTACGTCTAAGCATTTAACTATAGTTCCATTTGGAAGAGTTACACTCTGGATCCAGCATGAAGAGGTTAATGGAACATTAGACTGACAAACGTTAGGACAAGCAGTGCAATTCCAGCAAGCTATTCTTTTCATTTGCTCTTGATCTGCATCATTCCCAAAAGCTACCCCGAAGGTAGTAATGTTTGAATTTCTAGCGTAGCATGATTTGTTAGTTGCCTCTGCACCTGCATAGCTATTATATCCTTCCTGAGAAGGACATTGCTGCGTATACAAATATGTACTACCGTTGATTAAAGTGTTTGCCTGACCATCGCTCATGACCAGAATGCCTCTGAACCTGTCACCAGAACTTTGAGTCAATAAAATCTTTGTAGCGTTATCTATACCACAAGAAATACACGTATATCCGTTGGATGTATAGCTATCAATTTGACTTTTTATTGAATTTGAATTGTTACTTAATCCGTACCACGATCTAATATTAGTGCTATAAGCAGTTAGCCCAATTCTGTCACCAGAAGTGCTCAAGACCGTATCAACAAATATTTTATCAACATCTTTAGCTACATCAAGTTTCTCGCATTGAGGACCTGAACTTGAAAAACTCCATCCATCTAAAACTCCATCTTCAAAATCATCTAGGAAAATTGTTCCTCCTGTATTATTAACTTTTATAAAATCAACATAACCTGTATCGTTTCCACTGTATCCGCTATTATCTTTAGTGTAACACCACCTAATTTCATGGGTTCCAGATGCTATATTATAATTTACTGTTGCCCAATTAATGTTTCCACTTATTCTTGATTGTCGTGAACCATCTATGTAAAAGTTCAAATAATCATGATTTGATTGCGAACTAACCCCCCACCAAAAATATATTCTCCCTTGCGCAGATAAGGTAACATTCCTGTACATGCATACAGTTTGAGAATCATTTATGTGTTGATTTTGGGCACCATAATTTCCTTGTTGACTTAATGTGGATATTTGCCAACTAACATTTGGAGGACAATCAACAGTATTATCGCTCATACTTCCAGAAACATCAGTAACTAGAACTGCATCTGCAGTTCCAACTCCTCCACCTTGTGCTTGAAATCCTTCCACCCCAAATCTTAAAGGAACGGTTCTATTGCTAACATTGTTGATCAAATTTTGTTGGCTACCAAATTTTTGCCATATATCATTATAAGATAAAGAAACGATTTGTTCACCTGTAGTGTTGCTCCTAAAAACTTTATTATTACCAATGCTAAGGTAAACGGTAGCATTTGTTTGGTTAAGGGTAATGTTATTGAAATAATGAAGATAAAATGTCATGTTAGTGAGTGTACCAGGAGTATAGGATGAATCATAAAGATTAAAGAATCCGTTAATTCCAGGGAACCAGTAAGTATCTTTACCAACTTCTTCTTGAGGAGCCAATTGAGTTGTGTTGTAAGTTACTCTGAAGTAACCTCCTCCTATGAAAGAATTATTTCCAGTAAAGTTAAAATTTAAAATGTTGTTACCTACAACGAAATTAGAACAATAAGAAGGATTAGTTAAATTACACACGACCCACTTATCTGCTCTCATTAATCCTCCACCGGCAGAACCATTTACATAGACTCCGGAAGGGTTGCTGTTTATGTAAAGAGTAAAATTACTGCCAGCGTCCATTTCCATGTATGCTTCTAGTATTTTGTCAAAGGAAGGTAAAGTTATATTAGCTGTTATGTTTCCATCGCCTACGTATCCTCCAAAATAGACATAAGAAGAATCTTTTTTCCCTTTTATGCTCGTTAAATATGTCATGGCAATACATCCACTGACATTCTTATTAGATTCATATCCAGATGCTACTCTTCCAGCAGAAATTCCTGCTTCTGCATTTGATTCAGATGGTCTTGAGGTATCAGAAGAGTTATAAATAGGGCGATCATTTATTAGAACTTGATAGCCTATGTTGTCAGGTAAAATGTTTCCTAAAATATCTTTTGTTATGTTTGCTGCTCCTTTCGAGGATTCTGGTGTATTATCAGACCAAAGCTCTCCTAAAACATCTATAGCCTTTTTGTCAAGATCACTCTGGCTTAGTATCCCGCTCTGATTATAGTACTCGTTAAACAGATTTGGGTCTGCAAGTATGGTCTGATTTCCAACCTCTCTAAAGGTTGATTCTGAAAGCATATTCAGAGAATCTTCAGACAGAGAGTGTAGTTGCTGAGCTGTAAAGAAAGGTGATGCTGATTCTGTTCTGAAGAAGATTAAAAGAGAAATTATCGAAACCATCAATAGCATTGCTATTATAGAATCTAAGGTTAGAACTATACCTTTCATACCCACAGAATAACCTCCATTGTTACTTTAGTTACGTTGCCTCCTAGATCAACTACTCCTAATCTTTTAACTATCATAACCTGTTCCTCATTAGTTAGAGGTTTACCATAAGAATAATTATAATTACTGCCAGGTTTTTGTATCACATCGCCGGTAGTATTTTTTAAGCTTATTAGAAAATTGTAGGCTCCTGTACCCAACTTTGTCCTAGCTTCTTGATAGTTGACATCATCAGTACCGATATCATCGGTATGATTGATTAAATACTCAAGTTTCGTTAAATTAAATTTGCCAGAGTCGTAAAGGCCAATAACTTGTACACTTGTTGAGTTCCAGTACTGGGGATAACCGCTTGTTGTTGCTAACAAACTACCGATATTAATAGCCTTTGCGTACATATCATTCCTTGTGCTAGTTTCAGAGACGTCAGTTTGAAGATTTTGATAATAGGCAGCAATTATTATCAGAGCTGAAAGAAATATAAAAAAACTTATCATGAAATCTGAAGAAAATAGTTCAGCTCGCACTTATATTCACTCCCCCATCTATGTTTTTTATTCTGTTATTTCCAGGAGTTACATTTCCAGTTACATTATTTGTAATTATATTACCTATAATAGTCTTTCCTTGGTCCCATTCGATTTTAACCATTCTTAAGTTTGTATCATATGTGATATTATAATCCTCACCATTTGATAGTTTTTCAGGAATAAAAAATTCTCTGTAGTAGCCTTGTATTCTTGAGGCTGTGTTAATTTCGCTAGTAACGGTATCTAATATATTTCCTGCATTTGCAAGTATTGTTGACTCGTCTATATCATTATTATTTACACCCATTATACCTACGAAAAAAACAAAAAATAATAAAAGAATTCCAAAAAAAACCATGAATTCAGTCGATACTTCAGACTTGCGTAACATTAACATAACTTCCTTCGGATTTTATACTTATTCTTTTTGTTCCAGAATCAGATGAAATACACGATAGAGTGCAATCAGTAATATCGCAGCAAAAAGGTGCTTTAGATGTTGCAAATATATCAGTAATACCAGAACCAACTTTAACCTTCATAATTATCATATTATTAGAAAATTCTATTGATTGTATATTTCCAGGTATGTAGACCGAAAGGGTTATTTGCGATGACTTACCCTGGGTGTAGACAATGTCAGCCGCCTCAGCAATTTTGTTTACAGCAATTACAGCGTCTGAAGCTATAATATCTGCTCTATTACTTTCAGTCATATCCTGGGCATAAAAAGTTAAAAATGAAATTATAACAAGTACTATAGAAAACATCATCAAATACTCAAATGCTGCCTGACCAAGCATAATTATTATTGTTTTATATATAAGAAAAATTTATGCTATTTAATATATGCAAAACCCTTGGTTTTATTTAAAGGAAAAAATAGCAAAATCCTTAGATGTAGGTATAGAGGAAATAGAGGAACCTCTAGAATATGGAGATTTTGCTTATCCTTGTTTTAATTTAGCTAAAAAGCTTAAAAAGAATCCAAATGAAATAGCAAAAGAACTAGTCGAAAAACTAAAGATAGATTTTATTGATATCAAACCTATAGGTCCTTATTTAAATTTCTATATAAAATGGAATGAGTTCGGACAAAAAGTATTAGAAGAAATAAATGAAAAGTATGGATTTAACAAAGCAAACAAAACAGCTGTTATCGATCTGTCATCTCCAAATCCTGCTCATCCTTTTCATATGGGAACTATTCGTTCAACTATATTAGGAGAGTCTTTATCAAGGATATTAGAAAGTCAGGGGTGGAGTGTTAAAAGGTTTTGCTATATAAATGATTTGGGAAAACAAACTTCTATTCTTTTACTTGGTTACCAAATGCTTGGAAATAATAAGAAACCAGAAGGTAAGCCAGATGTATGGTTAGGAAATTTGTATTTTGAAATAAATCAAAAAATAGAAGAAGATCCTAAGCTAGAAGAAAAAGCAGAAGATATATTGAAAAAATATGAGAAGGGAGATAAAGAAACTAAGAAACTTGCTGAGAAGGTTTTAAACTGGTGTTTAGAAGGGTTTAAAGAAAATTGGAAATTGCTTGGGATAAATTTTAAAGATATATTTTTTGAATCTTCTATGAAAGAACAAAGTTACAGAATCATAGAGCAATTAAAATCAAAGAATCTTGTTTTTGAATCGGATAATGCAACTGTTTTAAAGCTTGAACCAGAATTCCCAAACACAATTATTTTAAGGTCAGATGGAACTGGTCTGTATTTAACGAGAGATATTGCCACAACTTTTTGGAAATTTAAGCAATATAACCCTGACTTAAACATTTGGATTGTTGCAGAAGATCAAAAATTACATTTTCAACAGCAATTTAAGACTATTGAATTATTAGGCTATAGAGGTTTTGCAAAAAAATGTGTTCATTTAGCCTATTCAATGGTTCTTTTAGAAGGAAAAAGAATGTCTGCAAGAAAAGGTCATATGATTCTATGGGATGATATATTGGAAGAAGGATTTAATAGAGCTTTGAAAGAAGTTGAAATAAGATGGAAATTATCTGAAAAGGAAAAAATAAAAAGAGCAAACGATATAGCTTTAGGTTCTATAGTTTATTTTATTGTTAAATATTCTCCTGAAAAAATTGTTAATTTTTCTTGGGAAAATGCCCTTAGGTTTGAAGGTGATACAGGACCTTATTTACAATACACTTATGCAAGGGCAAATTCTATTTTAAACAAAGCAAATAAAGTAAAAAGTTTTGATATAAAAAAATTGAAAGACGATAAAGAAATAAAAATTATAAAACTTTTGTCAAAGTACCCAAGCATTTTAGAAAAATCTGCCAAAGAATTAAGACCTCATTTTTTAGCAGACTATTTACATGAATTAGCAGATGCTTTTAATGAGTTTTACCAATCTTTACAAGTTCTAAAAGCTGAGGAAGAAGTAAGAAATGCTAGACTAAAGATAGTTGAAACCGTTATGATGATTTTTAAATCTGGTTTATATTTGTTAGGAATACCAGTTCTAGAAAAAATGTAATTAACTAAATTTCAACAAAGATTGAACTTTTTCTAGTGAGCTGAAAATATTGTTTAAGTTTACACCTATGATTGGAACTTGGAAATTCTTTTTTTGCATTTCCTTTTCTAATTCCTCAATAAATATGCCTTTGCCAGGAACGCTTCTTCTTCCGTTCTGTATCTGATAAACGCCGCATGTAGAAGACAACTCTACGCCTAAAATCCCTAAAACACTATAACCTTTTCTTAGATAAACTTCTATTTTTTCTATTATACCAGAAGATAGTTTCTGACACTTTAACCTAAAACCATTAGTGTCATAAGATTCCTTTGACTTTGATTTTCTGTTTAAGCCTTCGTTAAATTCTATCTGAGGGCAAGGTATTTGAACAATGCCTACTCCAGACTCTGCAAATAATTCTAGCAACTCCTTTACTATACCTGCATACTTTTCCCCACCCAAAGGCCTTGTGTTTTGATTTAGAAGACAGTGGGATACAAAGACTATTTTTTTACTTCTTTCCATATTAATATAATATTTTGTAATTCCGTCTTATATACTTTACTCACATCTAGTAGTAAATGTAAAAAAGGTATCGACAATTAACGTTATATTTTAACTTTTGGAAAGCTTTTTAAAATTTCAAAGAGCACTCCAGAATAGGAGTTAAATTGTATTGGAGTGAAAAAAATGGAAGAACAGGCAGAATCTTTGTTAAAGGAATTAGGTTTATCAGCGTATGAAGCAAAGGCATGTATGGTTTTAGTTAAATTTGGAAAAGTTGATGCAAATAAAATATCCTCAGTAGGTAGCATACCTCTTCCTAGAGTTTATGATACAATGAGTAATCTTGCAAACAGAGGTTTAGTATCAATCTCAAAAACTAGACCTCAAACATTTGGTATAATTAATTTTAAAAGATTTTTTGAGATTTTAAAATCTGATGAGAAAAAGAAGATAGAAGAAAAACTAAAAAGTATAGACGACATTTCTTCAAAATTTTTTAGCATAATATCTTTATTACCGACAACAAAATATGAAACAAATAATAATGATGCGATATTAACATTTACAAAAAGAGGAATTAACGTTGAAGAAATATGGAGTCAACTACATAATGAAACTAAAAAAGAATTTCTAGTTTTTGCTGGAGATATCTCTTGGATAAATCATAGGGCAAACGAAATAAAAAAGCTTGTAAACAAAAATATAAAATATAAAATCCTTTCATTTAAATGTAATAAAGAAATTATACCAAACATTAAAAAGGCCCTTAAAACGGGTGCTGAAGTACACTGTTATGACGACTATTCAAATGAACTAAGAGGAATAATTTCAGATGGTAATAAAATTTATTTAATACAAAAATTATCAAAGCCAGGTGTAAATGTAAATATTAAAGAAGGAGTTTTATGGAATGAAGATTTTGCAAATTATAATGGAACTATTATAGCAAGTAGTACAATAGCAAAAGTTTTTAGAGATTATTTTTATTTTCTTTGGACAAAATCAATTTCAGTTGAAAAACTTTTGAAAAAACTAAGATGATTTTATGACAAGTAATAATGAAAGAATAATAGGCAGAGGTCTCTCTAACATTTTCACTAGACCTTCTGCTGCTGTAAAGAAATTTGCAACTGACAGTTTAGAATATGCACTGCAAGGGCAAGAAGAGATTATTAATAGACTTCCGCTTTGGCAAGAAAGTATGGTTAATGCTGCAAATTTAATAAATAGATATGGCGGTGGAATTGATGTAGTAATTATGTCTGGTAGTCTTGCAGAGAGATCTCTAACAAACTTAAAAGATTATGAATATGTTATGGCTAATTTAAAAGAAATGGGTATATCAACTTATAATGATTTTAGAAGAAAAATTGAAAGTAGACATCATGATTTAGATCATGCTTTATTTTTAGAAGAAAGACAATTAACAGAAGATGAAAAAAGGCAATATCGTAATAAGACAAGAGTAGAATTTACAGCTCAAATGAGAAATGCTATTCCTAAAAATTTAAACTTTAAAGATTTTTATCCTGATGCTCATTATGATTCTACACTAATGAATAGTCAATTTAAAAGAATTGTTAAAGATTCTGAAGAAAGGTTAAGCAATTCTGAGGAATATGCTTTGTTTATAGAATCGTTAGATAAACCCTTACAATGTGTCATAGACATTAGAGATACTAAACCTGAAACTCCTGTTGTTGTTTATAGACGTGATAGAATTGATCCTGAAACAATAGAAATTTTAAATGCAAGAGTAGAAAAAGGAACTCTACAAACCAGAGAAAAATGGTATGAAACTAGTTGGTTAGAAGCTGAAAATGAATTAGAAAAAGTGCTTGCAGAGCAACAAAAAGAAGATAAAGATAGGATTAAGGAAGAAATTGCTCAAGGAATTTATGGGGATATAAAAATTACAAATACTATGGTTTTGCAAAAATTAGGTTTAGTTTAAGCTTTATAAATTCTTAATTTTATTATTTAGATAGCGTGTACTCGACGCAAAGATTAGCGTAAACGAGTGCATGCAGCTTGTTCTGCATGATTTAGAGTGATAAATATGAGTTTAAAAGATAAATTGAAAAAAATCGGTTCAGACTTGTGGGAATTGCCCAAAGAAACAAAACAAGGAATGAGAGTTCCTGCTTGGCTCTTTTTGTCAGAAAAGCTTTTGAAGGAAGTAGAAGACGGAGCAATAGAGCAAATAGCTAACGTAGCATTTATGCCAGGAATTCATAAGCATTCGATAGCACTCCCTGATATGCATTTCGGGTACGGTTTTCCTATTGGTGGAGTAGCAGCCCTTGACTTTTTTGACGGAGGTTTATCTCCAGGCGGTATTGGATTTGATATTAATTGCGGTGTAAGACTTTTACGTACAAATCTAACAGTTGAACAAATAAGACCTAAATTGAAAGAGTTGTTAGATTCTATTTTTAATAACGTTCCTTCTGGCGTAGGAGAAACAGGAAAAATTAAATTAAGCTTCTCAGAACTTGATGACGTTTTAGTTAACGGAGCAAGGTGGGCTACTGAAAAGGGTTATGGAACAGAAAAAGATTTAGAACACTTGGAAGAAAAGGGATGCATGAAAGGTGCTGATTCAACAAAAGTTTCTAATGAAGCTAAAAAAAGAGGAGCACCGCAGCTAGGCACATTAGGTGCTGGTAATCATTTTTTAGAAATTCAAAGAGTTGATAAAATCTATTTACCTGAAATTGCAAAAGTTTTTGGAATTGAAAGAGAAGGTCAAGTTTGCGTCCTAATTCATACTGGTTCAAGAGGTTTTGGTCACCAGGTTTGCACAGATTATCTAAGAATTTTAGAATCAAAGTTTAGAAACGAGATAAATAAATTACCAGATCGTGAGCTTGTTTACGCTCCTTCAGGAACCAAAGAATGTGAAGATTATTTTTCTGCAATGGCTTGCGCTGCAAATTATGCTTGGACTAACAGGCAAATGATAATGCATTGGGTTAGAGAAAGTTTTGTTAAAATTTTAGGAATGAAATTAGAGGACATAGGATTAGAAGTAGTTTATGATGTTGCACACAATATTGGAAAAATAGAGGAACATGAAATTGATGGAAAGAAAGTAAAAGTTTATATTCATAGAAAGGGTGCAACAAGAGCATTCCCTGCTGGCAGTTTAGAAATACCTAATGATTATCGTAGCGTCGGCCAGCCGGTTTTATTGCCAGGTAGCATCGGTACTGCTAGCTATGTTTTAGTTGGAACTGAAAAAGCAAAGGAAACTTTCTATAGTACGGCTCATGGGTCAGGCAGAGTTTCATCAAGAACTTCTATGCTAAAAAGTGTTAGAGGTGAAGAAGTAGCAAGAAATTTAGCTCAAAAAGGAATAATCACAAAGGCAGCAAGTTGGAAAGTCATGGCAGAAGAAGCTCCGCAGGCTTATAAAGATATAGATGAGGTAGCGAGAGTAACTGAAGAAGCAGGAATAAGCAACAAGGTGTGTCGTTTCGTGCCATTAGCCTGCATGAAGGGATGAGTTCAGCAAGCCTAATGCCCAGTTTTTCCTTTCAATCTTTTCAGCATGCCTTATTTCTAGCATGCCAAGAAGCTTTCTAACATGTTCTTTTCTACCAATTTCTATCATGTAGTATGGCTTTAGAAAATTTTTTCTGTCGTTATAAAAATGATACTTCTTCTTTTTCAATTATATCAGTGCTCAGTTAATTAAATAATTATTACCACTATAGTAAGTAAATTAGTTGTATCGGTTCAAATCCGGCCCCCTGCATTATACTTCAGATGCGGTGCAGCGACAGATAGAATTATTAAGTTGCTAGGAAGACTTGCTTTTTATATTCTAATTTCTAAATCATAAAAAGTGATTAAATGGTAAATTTTAAAGAAATAGCAAAGTTCTTTTCAGGAGTAACTGCATGGGAATCTGTAGCACATGCTTACTTTCTGCTAAGTGGTTCACCAACAATAACAATATTAGGAGTTACTTTAACTCCAACTGTAAATATAATACAAGTCATAGTTCCAGCTATTGCTTCAGTCTTATTAGCATACTATGCATGGATTAGAAAAAAACATTAAATTATATCATCTTTACAATCATTTTAACGTCGCTGCTCTGAACCTCAGGTCCGTAGCAGGCCTCCTGCACTATCTAAAACTTCCTTTTATTTTCTTTAGTTTATGCGTGTGATATTCGCATTCATGACATACCCACTCATTCATTATAAACTCTAAACTTTTATTTCCACAGTTTGGACATTTTCTTTTCATGTTATTAACATCTTTTTATACTAATCATTAAATTAATATTATGAAACATCCATTTAAAATAGGTTTTTGCTTCGGATTAACGTCCGGAATAATAACAACTCTAGGCCTAATGGTAGGCCTACATTCTGGAACGCATTCGACTATTGCAGTTATAGGAGGCATACTGACGATAGCGATAGCAGATGCATTTTCTGATTCGTTAGGAATTCACATGTCTCAGGAGTATGAAGACCATCGCACCTCAAAAGAAATATGGGAATCAACTTTAGCCACGTTTGTAGCCAAGTTATTCTTTGCATTAACCTTTCTTGTTCCTGTTCTTCTATTTCCAAGTTCACTTGGAACAGCAATCACAATAAGTGCAATATGGGGTTTATTAATGCTAGGAGTTCTTAGTTTTGTAATTGCAAAGTACAAAAAAGAAAAGCCTTGGAAAGTTATTTTAGAACATTTGGTCATCGCTATAGCAGTTATAATTATAACGCATTATGCTGGAGATTTGATAGCGCTAACCTTTAATTATGCTAAGGTTTAAAAAAGTCAAAAATTCTAATAAATAAGAGATAATTATGAATAAAACAATAGAAAGTCTGGCAAAAGCATTTGTTGGTGAAAGCCAAGCAAGAAACAGATATACTTTCTATTCTGAGATTGCAAAAGATGAGGGATTTGAGCAAATTGCTGAGATTTTCTTAATTACAGCTGATAATGAAAGAGAACATGCTAGTTGGTTTTTCAAACTAATAAATGAATTAAAGAAGAAAAGCAAAGAAAATTTAGATGAGATTAAAATCGAGGTAGCAGTTCCAACAATTCTAGGCACAACAAAAGAAAATCTAAAAGCAGCAATTGCAGGAGAAAATTATGAACACACAAAACTTTATCAGGAATTTGCTAACATTGCAGATAAGGAAGGTTTTCCAGAAATAGCCAAAAGAATTAGGGCAATTGCAATAGCAGAAAGTCATCATGAAGAAAGATACATGAAAATTCTCAAGGAAGTAGAGGCAGGGACAGTTTTCAAGAAAGATAAGGAAGTATGGTGGGTTTGCAGAGAATGTGGATATATGCATTTTGGAAAGCAACCTCCAGAGAAATGCCCGTCTTGTGGTCACCCAAAGAGTTTCTATCAGATAAAGTGCGAAGAGTATTGATATGGAAGAGGCATTATATGGTTTCAAGCTCTTTGCTTATGAAAAGATATAGAAAAAAATCTTAAAGTTATTAATTTTCCTGAGACTAAACATCAACTATAACTCTAGCTTTCCACATATTTTGATATTTTTTTACATAAAGGGCATGATATGTAGCTGCTTTAACAACAGTTCTTGTTTCCTGTTTTTTAACATCAATTTTTTCACCGTTGCAGACTGCATTTAATTTAAATTTCTTTTCATCGATTTTAACATCAAATTTACTAAATGCTAAATTCTCTCCATCTACATATACAAGCAAGGCATTTAGCCAGTTAAACATCAAAGACTCCAAATCTTCGCCAGTCACTTTAACAACTTTCTTTATTTTTGGCTCTATCTGCTTTGTGTTTATCATTACCTCGAACATTGCTAAAGCAGCGTTGCTAAATAACTCATTCAAATTTTTTCCATAAGCAATGAACGCAACATCCGCAGTGGTAATATCAACAAACTTAAACTTCTTCATAAAATTAAATAGATTTAATCAATTTATAAAGTGTAAAATATAATAAAATAAAAGGTGATTATTTGCCAATAAGTACAGCCCCATACAGAAGAATGTATGCTCATACAAAATCAAGAGGGAGCGAAGGAACTGTTACGTGTTCTTTCTGTAAAAAGCAAGTTCCTAGATGGAAGGCTTTTGTTAAATACAGAGGGTTTAGGATAAACGATCCGACTTTAATGAGGCAAATACCAAGATATCAAATCCACACGTTCTCGCAAAAGATATATGTTTGCCCTAGCTGCGCTAGAAGCAGAAGAATTGTTCAGCCTGGAAAGAGCGTTAGGAAGAAACACCTTAATTTTTAAAAGGTTTAAATTCTAAATAATTATGTGATTTTATGAAGGTTATTGAGGCCAAGCCTGTAAGCATGGCAGAAGCAAAAGAGATTTTGTCTAGCCGTGAGAAGAAAAAGGAACTCAGCTATGAGCAAAAGCTTGCTTTAGAGCACTTAAACAAATTTACAAGGCTTAAGCCAGAAGATACAAAAAAACTATCTGAAGAGCTAGCAGGCGTTCTAAGAATGTCTCAAGAAACCCTTGTTCAAATCCTAAGCTTTTTGCCTAAGAATCCTGACGAGTTAAGAATGATTTTTTCTAGAGAAAAGTTTAGCTTAAAAGAGGATGAGATTAACAAAATTTTGGAAATAACTAAAAGGTACAGTTGATTTTTATGCAATTTCTAAGAGACGAAAATGTTATAGTATTAGATTTCCTTCCTAGAGGGCACTCAATCGGAAGGCAGGAGCCGATAGCACAGGTTATAGGTGATAAATACTTCTCTTTGCTAGAGGTTGTTGTAAAAAAAGATGTTGAGTTGAAACCAGGAGACAAGACTTACATTGGAGATGCAAAAAGGGATAAAATAGACCATATAAAAAGAAGAGTAAATGTTAATGAGCTGTCATCATTTGCAAAATCTGAGCTTCCCTTTGTAGTCGAGAAGCTTGTTAAGGAAAACGAACCTAGGTTTGTTAACTTCTTTAACACTGCTCAGCCTATTTCAACCAGATTGCATCAGCTAGAGCTTCTTCCAGGAATAGGTAAAAAGCACTTGTGGGATATAATTGATGAGAGGAAAAAAGGTCCTTTTACAAGTTTTGAAGACGTAAAAAGTAGAATAAAGCTAATGCCTGATCCAGCTAACTCAATCATAAAAAGAATAATGGAAGAACTAGAAAATGATAGTATCAGATTTAGGCTATTCGTTGCAGGACCAACAAAAAGATTCTAAAGTATAAATTTTTATTACATTATATTAGAAGTATGGAAAAATGTCCTAAATGTGGAAAATATTTTTTAAGCTATAGTCTTATTGATAGAGAAAAAGTATGTTTAAATGAGAGTTGTAATTATAGAGAACCCTGTTCTAGAGAAGAGTATATTGCAAAAAATGACCTGTTTCCAAAGCTTGTAAGATCGATTGAGTTAAGAGGATTTCTATGAACAAAATGAAAGAAATGCAAATTCTGTTAGCAAGAATTCCTAGAGGAAAAGTTTCTACCTACGCAATATTAGCAAAAAAACTTAAAATTCATCCAAGAGTTATTGGAAAACTGTTAAGCAAAAATACTTGTCCGAGTAAGTATCCTTGTTATAAGGTTATTTTAAGTTCTGGTAAAATTGGTGGATATACTTCTAAGAATGGTATAAAGGACAAAATAAAAAAGCTTAGAAAAGATGGAATAGAAATCAAGAACAATAGAATTGATTTAAAAAAATATTGTTATTATTTTTGATATAGTGGTACTAAAAGTATACTTTCTTTTTTGCTTTTTTCATCCGAAATTTTAGCAAGAATTTTCTTAACACCTGTTTCAGTAGTAATTCTTATTTCACTTAAATTAATTCCTAATGACTCAAGATCCTTAATATGTTTTGCAATTGATGTAGGTAATTCTTTATCTTTACATTTTTCACAAACAGTAGCATATTCTTCAACATCTTCTTGACAATAAATACGATATTGCTGAAGCACAGTCTCAATTTTTTGATGGTCTATCGAGCTCCCCTAATCTTTGAAGCTTTTTTCTTCCTTCTTCTACTAAAGATATTTTGTAATTACGTCCGAATAAACCATCATTAGAACCATACCACCATAACACTGTTGGATAACTTTCCATAAATTCACCACCAGTTGTATACCTTATCTTAGAAATTTTTCCAGTTTTACTACATACTTCACAACTTTCTTCTGTTTCTTCTTCTATCCAATGCTCATCTAAAATATCAAGCATAGCACCCTCTAGATGATGCGGTATGTTTTTTTGTCTTAAAAAATAATTCCTAACTTTCTTAAATTGTTTAAGATTAAGATTCTTACCAGCTAATCTTTCAATATTTTTACTAGGCATATTTAATAGTGTTGAACGATAAGTTTAAATAGCTTTACTAATTAGTGATAACTTTATATGCCTTTCTATTCATATTATAATTACGATATAGTGACAAAGGTGTATTTGTGTTTCAATTTCCAAAAGGTGAATTTGTGTTTAGAAAACTAAAACCTCAAAGACCAACTGTAATAAGAAATGGAGATATAGTTAAAGTTTGCTATTATTACAAAGGCACAAAGACTTGTCTAGGACCTTTATGCTTTTGGCCAAGAGTAGGAAAATGTTCAATATATAATAGGTTAAAACCAAGAATTACCGCAAAATAATTGTTTATTAGGACAAAATAAACGATAATATTATGGTAGAAGCAAAGAAAAAATTCGGTGTGTTACTTACAGCTTGGTTAATTTTAATGTTAATAACGAATGCTGGAGGTGCTATATTTTATCTTCTATTTGGTTCTTTAATTACAATCATTCTCCCAACAATCCCTTTTTGGGCAGTTTATTTATTCGGAATTCTATCTCTTCTTAATATTGTTATTGTAATATTTTTATTTAAGTGGAAGAAATGGGCGTTCTTTGCATCCTGTGGAATGTCAGTAATTGCATTTTTAATAAATATTCTTATTGGTACAGGTATAACTTCAATATTAGGATTGTTTGGGCCGGTTATTCTTTGGTTGTTGCTTCGTTCAAAATGGAATTACCTCGAATGATAATAATTTAGAAACAACTAGATTAAATTTAATATTTCTTTTAAACTAGCATCAGTTTTTATTGCAGTTGGATAAAAATGAGTTCTAGATGCTTTAAAATCTTTAGTTTTTAATTTTTTTATCAAGTCTTCAATTCTTGGCGGTTCTTTCTTAAAAACTTTTGCTAAGTGATGCAAGTCATAATAAAAGGCAGGCATTTCAGCTTCTTCTATTAATAATTTCAATAACTTTTCCTCTTCTTTTCTTGGTCTAAAATTCCTTTTTTTAATATCTGCTAGAACTTTTTTACAAAATTTTTTATCTAAAATATTTCCTAAATAAACTGGTCCAATCAACCTAAAATTTTCACCACAAAAACATTTTTCCTTTATTCCAACTTCTCTATTACCGCAAAAGCAGTAACTAACATACTTAAAATTTTTCAATAATTCTGAGATTTTTCCTGCATGCTCTATTTTTCCAAAAACCCGATAGTAATGCTTGTCAGAAAAAGATAATAAAGGAATAAAAGCTCTATCGTATCTTGCTAAAGTTAAAATAATAGAAGAAATTAAGATTCTTATTCCTAATTCATTATAGAATTCAGTCTTTACTGTTTTTATACCATATTTTCTTAAACAAGCCTCTGGATAAGTTCCGGATAAGGCTGCTTGGTCTGTTGCGGTTATTGCTAAAAAACCTTTGTGATATATAGAACGAGCAGAACTGTCTAAGTATACGTTAGGACTTCCAAAAGGGTCTAAATCAATAGCTATAAAAACATTTTTCCTAAGCAAGAGGTTTGCATCTTCCCAGTTTGCAAGGCATTTTTTACCAAGCTTGTTTTCTTTTATGTTCTTTTTCATTAGCTTTACTGCTAAAGGGTTCTTATCGTTTAGAAAAACTTTTTTTATTCCAGAAACTTCTTTTGCATATCTTAAGCCTCTTATCCCTGTAGCAGCTAAGGCATCGCAAACTGTTATTTTGCTTTTAAATTCTTTTTGAAACATCTGTAAAGCTGATACAGAAATATCTCTGTTTAACTCGCCTTCTTCGTTATAAAACACGGAAGCATCATATATCCTTCCTTCTGGAACAAATAACTTTACTTTCCCTTCTTGAATTTTTTTGAGCCTCATAAGAAGAATTGGTCGTTATTATTTTAATTCACCACTGACGGTGGTAACTTAACTATTTAAAGATTCTTATAATAACTATTCCTTAGTGACAAAATGTTAAATGTTAATACAGAAGCAATACAATGGTGGCTAGGAGATTTAACTGAAAAATTTGAGGAAAACAAGGATGCTTTAACAGGCTTAGACTTAGAAGCAGAACATAGGTTAGAACATGAAATAAGAGGCTATCTCTCTGAACATCCTCCTGGACCAGGTCATGGTTTTGATCACCATCAAAGAGTTAGAGCATTTACAACCATTATAGACATTGTAAATGAAGCTGATACAGAAACAATTAAAATAAATAGGTACGCTGCTTCAACTCATGACCTTCTAAAAGAAATTGGGAAAGGAGGAAAAGGTCCTCATAACTGGGAAAAATTAAGAGAACTTACAAGAGATTTGATGGAAAAAGCAAAAATAGAAAATAGATATTTATCAAGAGTAATTGAAGTCATAGAGCAGCATCATGAGGATGATCCTTCGAAAAGAAGTGTAGGAAATAATTTATACGAAGGGGATACTAATGACATAACTTACTTACCTAGATGCTTTGCAGTTGCACAAACTCTTCCTCAATTATATCCGACTGTGGATATAGTTATAGCAGATTACACTCGTTATCAGATTAATCCTTCCAAACCAATAACCGAAGCTGGAAGAAGAATGTTTGAAAAAGGTAAAGAGTGGGCATTGCCACTGCTAGAAGATTTAAAAAACAAACTTGGAGATTCAGATGCTAAACCATACTTTCCATTTCTCGGAAACCAATGGAGAGAAAATAAAGGTATAGCACCACCAGTTCTTAAAGAAGCATTAGCTTCTTATGAAGAAACTATTCCAAAATTTGAGAAAACTATTTTTTAATTATTGTCGAACATTAAAAATCTTTATAAATATTATTTAAGATAAGTTAATAATTAAGGACTGTTAAAATGTCCAACAACGAAAAAATTGATTTTGTACAAATTTTGAAAGAAAGAAAACCAAGAATTTATGGAAAAATTCTTAAGTATCTACCAAATAAATATCCAGAGGAACATTATAAAATGGTTAGAGACTATCCTGATAGACAAGGAAAATATCTAAGGCCAACATTACTTTTGCTTTCAAATGAAATGTTTGGCGGAAAAGAAGAGGATGCCTTATTAACAGCTGCTGCCCAGCAAACTTCTGAAGACTGGATACTGATTCATGATGATATAGAAGATGACTCCGATGAGAGAAGAGGAAAACCATGTTTACATAAAATTTATGGAATGGAACTTGCATTAAATGCAGGTGATACTCTGCATATGATAATGTGGAAAATGTTTTTTGATAATATTGATGTTTTAGGCTTGGAAAAAGCAAGTAAAGTTTTTAATTTAATGAGTGATATCTTGCTTTGTACAGCTGAAGGTCAGTATCTAGACATAAGCTGGATAACTTACAAAAAAGTTGACATAACAGAGGAAGAATATTACAAAATGATAGATACAAAAGCCGGGGCTTATACGATATATGGTCCTATGCAATTAGGTGCAACTGCAGCAGGTGCAACTGACGAGCAAGTAAAATCCATAAAAGAATGGGGAATTCCATTTGGAAGAGCATTCCAAATTCACGATGATGTTCTAAACTTAGTGGCAGACAGAGAAAAATATGGAAAGGAAATTGGAGGAGATATCTTAGAGGGAAAAAGAACTCTTATGCTAATTCACTTGCTTAAGAATTGCACAAAAGAAGAAAAGAAAAAAGTTATAGATATTTACCTGAAAAAAAGGGAAGAAAAGACTGAAGAAGAAAAAGAATATGTTATGAACTTGATGAAAAGGTACGGAAGCATAGACTATGCTCATAAGAAATCATTAGAATTTGCAAACGAAGCAAAAAGAATATTTGATAAAAACACTGCAATGCTAAAGGATTCTTTTGCCAAAAGAGCGATAAGAACCGGTATAGATTTTGTTGTTACAAGGGACCGTTAGTATTTGATTGAAAGAAAGATATAAAAGCGAAATTTCAGATTTTTATGAAAGATCTTGTTTTAATTAAACTTGGTGGAAGTCTTATAACTGATAAGACAAACCCCTTTACTCCAAGATTAGATGTTATTAAAAGATTAGCTAGAGAAATACACGAAGCAAGAAAAGAAAAAGGAATAAAAGTTATAGTAGGACATGGTGGAGGTTCATTTCCCCATAAGCCTGCAAAGGATTATAGAACTAATGAAGGAATAATAAACAAAGAAAGTTACAAGGGAATTTCTCTAGTTCAAGATGCAGCTTCTCAATTAAATAGAATTATTGTAAAGTGTTTGATAGATGCTGGTGAAAATGCTATTTCAGTTCAACCTTCGGCGGGTCTTGTAACGGAAAATGGGAGAATCAAAGAATGGTATTTGGATTCAATAAAAGAGATGCTAAGACATGACTTATTGCCAATTCCTTATGGTGACGTAGCTTTGGATATTAAGAAAGGTTGCTGTATAATATCAACTGAAGAAATATTAAACTATTTGGCTAAACATTTAGGATCTAAAAAAATTATTCTTGCAGGAATAGTGGATGGTGTATTTACTGCGTATCCACAAAAAAATCCTAATGCCAAACTAATACCCGAAATAAATTCTAAAAATTATGAAGATATTAAAAAATATCTTGGAGGAAGTGCTGGTATCGATGTTACTGGTGGAATGCTTCACAGAGTTGAAAGGATTTTTGAATTAACAAAGTTTGGAGTAGAAGCTGAGATAGTAAATGGAGAAAAAGGAGGTTATCTTAAACGGGCTTTGATGGGAGAAAAGGGTTTAGGAACGATAATAAAACTTTAAGTGAGGTAGGGATGATGAATGAGATGGTAATTCTTGTAGACGAAAATGATAAAGAAATAGGAATCGAAGAAAAAATGAAAGCGCATCAAGGAGGGAAACTACATAGATGTTTTTCAATTTTCATTTTCAATCCAAATGGAGAAATGCTTCTTCAAAGAAGAGCAAATAGCAAATATCATTCTGGTGGCTTATGGACAAATGCTTGTTGTAGTCACCCGAGGCCTGGAGAGAACATAGAGCAAGCAGCTAATCGCAGATTAAAGGAAGAGTTAGGTTTTGATTGTGAGTTAAAGGAACTCTCCAATTTCATATATAAAGTCAAACTGGATCACGGTCTTACTGAACATGAATTTGACCATGTTTTGATTGGAAAGTATGACGGAGAAATAAGACCAAACAAGAATGAAGTAAGCGAAATAATGTGGATAAGCATCGATGATTTGAAAGAAGAAATCAAAAAGCATCCGGAAAAATTTACTGAATGGTTCAAGATTGCCTTTAGAAAGTTTTCTGAACTATCTGGAAATCGGAATTGAATTCTAATCATTAATTAAGAAATAATTTCATTTTTTATAGAATGTTTAATTGTACAAAATGCAGTCATATATGGCGTGAGTACGAGTGACGTCTTAATTATGTCTTGCTAATTACTGCCACAAATTTTCTGGAATCCATTTAGTTCCAAATATTGGTATTTTTTCTCCGCATTTAGGACATTTCAAATCTTTCTTTAGCAAAAAGTTTTTAACTCCTAGTATTGTTCTTTCTATTACTAAATTACCGCAGTTAGGACAGTATGTATTTTCTGTTTTGTGACTAACGTTGCCAAGATAAACATACTTTAATCCTTCCTTTTTTGCAATGTCATAAGCTTTCTCCAAGGTTTCTAAAGGAGTTCTAGGCAAGTCTAATAACTTGTAGGTTGGGAAGAACTGGAGAATATGAAAGGGAGTCTCAACTCCAAGTTTTTCCACAATCCACTTGCAAAGTTTTCTAACGTCTTCTAAATTATCTCCAACCTTAGGAATTATCAAGTCTGTTATCTCAGTGTAAACTTTGTTTTCCTTGTAAGCTAGCAAAGCATCATATATCGGCTCTACCTTAAGAACTGCTGAAAATTTTTTATAGAAATCTGGATTCGCAGAACCTTTAAAATCTAGAGTGACAGCGTCTAAATACTTGGAAATTTCTTTTATTGCTTTTGGTGTCGTGTAGCCGTTGGTAACAAACATATTGTATAAACCTGCC
>Ga0315282_10000208_pt1 | contig 117547 bp, 96 predicted proteins | sample YL17G07_20_MG_FD_203693 | JGI IMG/M metagenome (GOLD analysis project Ga0315282, IMG submission 203693) | Sediment microbial communities from Yellowstone Lake, YNP, Wyoming, USA - YL17G07_20 | ecosystem: Environmental > Aquatic > Freshwater > Lake > Sediment | place: USA: Wyoming | collected... | reverse complement strand
GTTCGGGCTGGCCCGCCAGGGCTCTCCCCAACTGCTCCCGCCTTCGTCCGTGGCGAGAAGGATGTATAGGCCGGAGAGGGCACCTAGGCCGGCCGGCCTGCCCGAGAAGCAGATCCCCGGAAGGCCGCTGAGAATCACGGGCGAACCGGCCTCGGCGTAGAGCGGCATGTCCTCCGGGGGCAGCCAGGCGGCTCCAAGCGTATCTTGAGCACGCTGCAGTGTAGAGGCCTTTGTGCTGGGGGAGTCCCCAGGAAACTTGAGAACTGCAGGTCGTCCTCCCAAGAGGAACAGCGCCCGGGGAAACCCAACCCCAGCATACTCGAGCTGCACCGAGGCATGCCAAGACGTCCCCTCCGGATCGGAGGCTCTCTGATAAACAAGCCACGCTTCGTTAGGTGGATCAGGTAAAACAGACTTCCAGTAGCAGAGTGCTGGATTGCCCTCGACCTCTAGCATGTAAACCTCGGTGCCGTCTTGCGGGCACTGCTCGGTTCCCATATGATCAGTCACCTCCGTGATGTGCCACTTCTGCGCTTCAGTCACGCTGACGGTCGCGCTGGCGAAGCTCGCGGTCCCGTCGTCGTCGGTCACCTGCACGATCGCGCTGAAGTCGCCCGGAGCGTAGTAGTAGTACGGGAGCTTGGCGGTAAGCCCGCTGTCATACTCGAAGTAGCCGTCGCCGTCGAAGTCCCAGGCGTAGTCCACGATGTGCCCGTCCACGTCAGTCGAGCCGCTCGCGTCCCACTCCACCTGGAGCATCGTCGCGCCGCTGTTCGGTGTCACAGTAAGGCTCGCCTGCGGCGGCTTGTTCACTCCCGCCACGCGCACGATGATCTCGGTCGTCGCCACGTCCGACGCTCCCCGCGCGTCAGTCACCCGCACCATCGGCGTGTACGTCACCGCCGCGTTGTAGGTGTGCTCCACCACCGGGTCGCCCCCGCTGCTAAAGAAGTTCAGCCCCCCCACCACGCCGTTCCAGTCCCACTCGTACTTCGCGATCGCGTCGTCCGCGTCGGTGCTGCCGCTCGCGTCCAGCTCGACAGTCAGCGGGGCGTCCCCCTCAGTGGGCGTGGCCTTGATGTCCGCCACCGGCGGGTAGTTGTTCGTACCCCCCGTCCCCGGCACCCAGCAGGCGTCGCTCGGCGTGCCCTCCAGCGCCCCCTCGTAGGGCCGCACCCAGTAGTACTGCGCGATCTCCCAGGCGTCCACCGGAGATGAGAACTGCTTGCGCGCCGCCGTGGGGTCGCCCGTCGCGTCCGTGAACGCCACGTCCCGCGAGAGCGTCGCCCCCGGGTTGTTGGGTGCATCGGGCGCCGCGGGCAGGGAGTCCAGGGTGTCGGCGCGGTACACGCGGTAGCCCTGCACCCGCACGCCGAAGTTCGCCGCCAAGGGCACGATGTCGCCCAGCGAGATCTCGCCGTTGCGATCCCCGTCCACCACGGCCTGGATCGCGTCCTGGGGGAAGGGGCTGCCTGTGCCGGTGGACTCGCCGAAGTGCACCGCGAGGGGCACCAGGTCGGGCAGGCCCACCACGCCGTTCTGGTCGTAGTCCCCGGGGCAGTAGTACCCCCAGCGGATCAGCCCCGCCGCGTCGTCGTAGGTCAGACGCGCCTGCGCACCAGCGGAGATGGGCGGGCTCAGCGCCAGCTCCGACGCGGCCCTTGAATCCAGTAGAGCCCGGCGTCCCTGCCGGGCGACCTTTTCATCCGGCGGCAGGGACGCCGCCGCTACGGGTTTTGGGCGGGCGCTGGGGCCCGCCCCTACCTGTAACCTGTCACCTGTAACCTGTAACCTGCCTGCGAGCGCCGCCCGCATCGCCGCTTTGAGCTGCGACCAGGTCTCAGGCGCTGCGCCCGCCGGGCAGGGCATGGCGTCGAGCTCAGCGAGTTGCTGGGTAAGGTTGGCGGGCACGGCGGCCCGCCCTACCCAAGAGCTGCCAGGCACAGAGGCCTGGCCTACGGAGCCTCCGCCGCTGCAGCCCGCGCTGAGAAGCGCGAGAGCGAGCGCGCAAAGGGGAAGAACACTGAGAAAACGAACGCCCACCATGGACCCCATGGCAACCTCCAGACCGGACAGCCGGTACAGTGAAGGTATACCGCAGAAACACCCCCTCCGCAAGGCCAATCAGATAACTCCAACGGCAAGCGCCGCCTGCCTGTGCTAGAATGCAGCGCCTATCAGCTTATGCGGATAAGGGAATATGTTAGGCTTGGGGGGTATCCAGCCTAGGGACATCCGCGAGATCCAGGATGCGAGACAACGATGAGCACTGACATATCCATTGGCATTGCCGGCTCCGGCGGCGACGGCGTGGTGCTGCTGGGCGAGCTGCTGGCCAAGGCCGCGTCGAAGGTCGGGCTGCACACCGTGCTGACCAAGAGCTTCGGCCCGCAGATCCGCGGCGGCGAGAGCTCCAGCCGCATCCGCGTCTCGGACCACCCCATCACCTGGGGCGGCGACAAGATCGACGTGCTGATGCTGTTCCACTGGGCGGACCTGCTGCGCTTCAAGAGCGAGCTGGTGCTCAAGCGCGACTGCCGGATCTTCATCGACTCCGCCGACGACACGCCCGCCTCCGAGATCCCGCTGCCCGAGCACTACAAGCGCAGCGTGCAGCGCATCCCCTTCGAGGAGATCGCGCACGTGGCGGTGAACACCAAGCAGGCCAAGAACATGGTGCTGGCCGGCGCCGCCTGCGAGCTGTTCAACTGGCCCGAGGAAGGGATCAAGGAGTACATCGAGCAGCGCTTCGCCAAGGCGGGGGAGGACGTGATCAAGTCCAACCTCGCCGCGGTGGAAGCGGGCCAGCAGTGGGTGCGCGAGAACTACCGGGGCGAGAGCGGGCTGCGCATCACTTATGAGCGGAAGCCGCCGCGCGTCTTCATCAGCGGCAACGAGGCCTTCGCCTACGGTGCGCTGAGCGCCGGCTGCCGCTTCATGGCCGGCTATCCGATCACCCCCGCCACCGAGATCCTCGAGTGGATGAGCCGCGAGCTGCCGCGCTTCGGCGGCACCTGCGTCCAGGCCGAGGACGAGATCAGCGCGGTGTGCATGGCCATCGGGGCGAGCTACGGCGGGGCGAAGGCGCTCACCGCGACGAGCGGGCCGGGCCTGTCCCTCAAGCAGGAGGGCATCGGCCTGGCGGTGATCGCCGAGCTGCCCCTGGTGATCGTCGACGTGCAGCGCGGCGGCCCCTCCACCGGCCTGCCCACTCGCACCGAGCAGGGCGACTTGAACGCCGCGATCTACGGCGGGCACGGGGACTGCCCGCGCGTGGTGCTTGCGGCGACGAACATGGACGAGTGCTACGAGATGGCGCATACGGCATTCGAGATCGCCGAGCGGTATCAAACACCGGTGATCGTGTTGCTTGACCAGTACCTCAGTTTGTCGCAGCAGACGGTGGAGAACGTGAACATCCGCCAAACCGACCCGGAGCTGGACCAGGCGTGGCTGACGGCGCACTACAAGCCGCTTACGTGGGACGAGCAGCGCTTCGGCCCGCTGGGGCAGTTCCTCGACAAGAGCATGCACCGGCCGCAGCGGCGCTACCCGAGCGCCGAGGATCTCAAGCACTACGTGCGCTACCGCCTCACCGACGACGGCGTGTCGCCGATCAGCTTCCCCACCATGCCCGGCGGCGAGTACATGGCCGTGGGCATCGAGCACACCGAGGGCGACCTGCCTTCGAGCTCGCACATCGTGCACCAGGCGCAGAGCGAGAAGCGCTTCCGCAAGTTCGAGGCCATCGCCCAGCGCTACAAGCTGTTCCACCGCTCCGGCGCGGAGAAGCCCCGCCTGGGCATCCTCACCTGGGGCAGCACCTTTGGCGTGTGCGAGGAGATCTGCAACGTGCTCAATGCCGCCGGGATGCCCACCGCCGTCCTGGCCCCGAAGATCCTCTACCCCCTGCCCTACCAGGAGATCCAGGAGTGGCTGAACGGGCTGGAGCAGCTCGTCACCGTCGAGACCAACTACGGCGACCAGTTCTACCACTACGCCAAGGCGTATCTGGACCTCCCCGCCGCGTCCTTCCACTACAGCCGCGCCGGCGGCGTCCCGATGTACCTCATGGAAGTTCTAAACTTCATTATGTACAATGTTAAGTTCCCCGGCGACTTCAAGAACGAGGTCATTGAGGAGCGTCTAGGTTGGTGAGCGATGGCGATTGAAGCGCGAAAACCGGAGACGCAGGAAGAGGCGCGGCGCAACTTCCGCGGCGGGGTCAAGCCGATCTGGTGCCCCGGCTGCGGCGACCATGCGGTGCTGGCGGGCCTCTCCGACGCCCTGGCCGCGCTGGGGCTGGAAACCGCCAACGTGGCGGTGATCACCGGCATCGGCTGCTCCTCGCGCCTGCCGGGATACCTGAGCTGCTACGGGTTCAACGCCATCCACGGCCGGGCGATTCCCATCGCCACCGGCGTGAAGCTGTCGCGCCCGGAGGCGACGGTGATCGCCGCGGGGGGCGACGGCGACGGGTTCTCCATCGGCGGCGGCCACCTGATGCACGCCGCGCGCCGCAACCTGGACATGACCTACATCGTGATGGACAACGGCATCTACGGCCTGACCAAGGGCCAGGCGTCGCCGACCACCCCGATGGGCGTCCGCACCAAGACCACTACCACCGGAGCCTACGAGGAGCCGATCCACCCGCTGCAGATCATGCTCGCCTACGGGACGACCTACGTCGCCCAGGGCTTCGCCGGCGACCTGCGCTACCTCTCGACGCTGTTCCAGGACGCGATCAAGCACCCCGGCTTCAGCTTCGTGGACGTCGTCTGCCCGTGCCCGACCTACCGCGGCGGGATGGAGCAGTACCGCACGCTCAAGGCGATGCAGCACATGCTGACGCCCGACAACCACGACGAGAGCAGCTGGGAGGAGGCGCAGCGGCTGGCGCGCGAGCCGGGCGTGATGCACGTCGGCGTGTTCTACCGCGAGCGGCGGGCGACCTACGGCGAGACGCTCACGCACCTGCGCGAGACGGCGCTGAAGGGCAAGCCCGCCCCGCGCGTCGAAGCCCTGGCGGAGATGTACCGCTAGCGCTTCGTAGGGGCCGCAGAGATGCGGCCCGCGTCGCCCCCATTCGTAGGGGCCGCAGAGATGCGGCCCGCCCCCTCCGCCATCGCCGCGCGCGTCATTACCCCGGATTTCATCGCCCTTCTCGTCGCATTGAGACTGAGACTCAGTCTCAGTTGCTGACATCTTGAACAACACGACAATGTCCACGCCTGGATTCCCCTGCGCCGGTCCAGTCCCTCGCGGGCGCGCCGCGCACGCGAGGCGCCTACGAAACACGAGGCGGCGACCTGCCTTGCGTAGGGACCGCCCGTTGGCAGCCCGGATCCTAGCTGCAACGCCTGGGACGGTTTTCACCGGCCCCTACGGCCCGCCGTGGCCGCGGCGCTGTGACGCGTTACAATTGAGGACACCACACGCCATCCGGGGATCGCGGTGAGCGGCGTGGTGGGCGCGGGAGGTGCGCAATGGGCGACAGATTAGGCGTATGGCTCACTTGTCTGGCGGGGCTGGTGTTGGCTGGATGCGGCGGGGGGTCGAGGCAGGCTGTGCCTGAGGGCAGCGGGTCACCTGCTGCGCTGCTACCGTCTCCCTCCGCACTGCACGGCGAGTCGTACACGCAGCAAGGCGTGTTTCGTTGGGGTAGGGGATACGGCGATGCACTACCGCATGACAACGTCACCCGCGCAGGCATGGAGAGCGCCTTTTCGCCAAGCTGGGCTGGGCCCGGCGACCAAGTCGGGGACCTGGCGTACGCTACGTATCAGTTCCATTTGACGGGGTTTGATCTCGATCCGTCGGTGCGATTCACCTGGACGCAGACGGGAGTCTTCAGCAATGGCTGGGTGGCTCTCGCCGACTTCCCGCGCAACTGCTGGAGTTGGCATCACCTGCCAGCCGGCGGCGTTCTGGCTTTCGACCCAGCAGAGCACATCTCAGACTTAAACATCCTGTATTTGGTCGTGATGGTCACCGGCACGGCGCCATGGCAGCTTCAGCAAGTCCGCATTGGCGAAGCCTTCAGCCGCGGGGACTGGTGGATGTCCGGTCGCGACTCGACTCACACCTGCCGCAGCCCGTTCGTAGGCGCACAGAAGGGAAGACGGAAGTGGGCCTACCTCACAGGCGGCATTGTGTCCTCCAGCCCGGCGATCGGCGATGACGGGACGGTGTATGTGGGGAGCCATGACTGCAACCTCTACGCGATCAAGCCCGATGGCAAGCTGAAGTGGGCCTTCCGCACCGGTGACTTCGTGAGATCGAGTCCGGCAATCGGTCCAGACGGGGCGATCTATGTGGGAAGTGATGATGGGTGCCTATACGCGGTTAACCCCGACGGTTCGCTCAGATGGTTCTATCCTACGCGCGACCGGGTTTCCTGCAGCCCAGCTGTTTCTCCAGACGGTACAGCCTACGTATACGGCAATGACCGCACCCTCTACGCGATAGACCGGAATGGCTCGCTAGAGTGGGGGTTTCCAACTGTCGTCTGGTGGCCATCCAGCCCGGCGATCGGCTCGGACGGCAAGGTCTATGTTGGGGGCAGCGCCCTTTACGCGCTTAAGCAGGACGGTACGGTGGATTGGGAATACTCTCCAGGTTCCCCATACGACATGACCTCCTCCCCTTCGATCGGTGCGGACGGAACGGTCTATGTCGGCAGCGACGACGGCTACCTCTACGCCGTCAATCCAGGCGGCAGCCTGAAATGGAGGTACCACAATGGGGGGGGGTTCTATGCCATCCCGGCGAAAGGAGCGGACGGGACGATCTATGCAGTCTGCGATGACGGCTTCTTGTACGCGATTAGGCCTGACGGTACGGCGAAGTGGAACCGCGGCCTAGGTGGGGACTCCAGCCCGGCGATCGGCGCGGATGGCACGATTTACGTGGGCAGCGCCAGCGGCAATCTCTATGCAATCCAGCCGGATCGCATGACAAAGTGGGTCTACCTTACAGGCGGGCCGGTGCGGTCGAGCCCGGCGATCGGACCGGACGGCACGGTGTATGTCGGCAGCGAGGACGGCTACCTCTACGCCTTCGCCGACCCGTAGTGCGCGGTGCCAGCCGCTCATCGCCTCAACCGCGCAGGACGGCGGCTGCCCGCACCATTCCGTAGCGGCGGACCCCCGCGCCCGCCAGCTGCGCCAGAGCCGGCGTCCTCCGCCATCGCCCGCACGTCATCACCCTGGAATGAAGCACTCATCTTCCTCTCCTGAGACTGAGACTCAGTCTCGATTGTCGATTCCCTGAACAAGAGGACGGTATCCACTGCCTGGATTCCCCTCCGCCCCCGCCATCCCTAGTGGGGGCGGCATCCCTGCCGCCAGGAAGCGAGGGAACAGGTGACAGGGGACAGGTGACAGTAGGGGCCGCAGAGATGCGGCCCGCATTCTCGCTGCCACGCCTGGGCGGCTAATCACGGGCCCCACCGGCCCCCGCAGCCCGCCGGCGCGCCGTTGCCCGCCCGTCAAGCCGGAGCCGGCGCTCCCGGGAGGGCGAAGCACGGCTTCGCCCCTACGCCCCGCCGCACGTCTTGTCACCCTTGTTCTCATCGTTTCTCTCATCGCACTGAGAGTGAGACTCAGTCTCAGTTGTGGAGTTGGTGAGATACACGACAATCTCCACCGCCTTGATTCCCCGGTGACTGCGCAATCCCCTCTAGGCGCGCCGCCCACGGGCGGCGCCTACGAAAGACGACCCGGCGTGCCGGGGCGCCGCCGGAGCCGCATTAGCCCCCCGAGCGTGATCTGGCACCCCGGGCCACACCCCGGGGGGCTGCGGGCGGCAGTGAAGTGCCGGCTACCGCCTACGATCACGGGGGCGGGACCGTGCCCGGACCCCACGACCGTCGACGCCACGCGGGCCGCACAAGTGCGGCCCCTACTGCCAACGCCCACTGCGTAGTGCGTTCCGCCGCGCCTAGTCTGCGAGCTGCGCGTAGCACAGGGTGTGGTCGCTCGCGTTGTAGAAGCTGATGCGGGGCTTGTCGCTTGTGTCCAGCGCTAGGGACGTGTCCCAAACCCAGCCGCCAAGCCCGGTGCGGTACCAAATCGAGTCGTCGGTGCGGTCGTACTCCAGGCCGCCACTGCTGCTGTACTGCGTCAGATGCAGCATCCCGGAGCTGTCCAGCGCGAGGGACGCGTTGCTCCCTACGCCCGTCCCGAAGGGCAGCACGCCTTCGTTCCACGCACCGCCGAGGAACACGCCGTGATGGGCCGTGTTGGTTGCGCCATCGCAGTAGATGAGTTGCACGGCACCGGCTCCAACGGCGATCACCCGCGAGCCGGTGATGTCTGCCATGCCGGCCGAGCTGAAGACCGTGTGGAAAGACCATCCCGTGCCGTCGTGGTACGCGACGGACACGTCACTGGCGCTGCTGTAGGCGATGTAGGGGTGATCGGCTCCGTCCATGGTTAGGGAAACCCACTCCCCTGGGGCTGAGACGACAGCCGCCGGAAACCAGTTGATGCCGTCGAAGTAGGCGTAGCACACGTTAGCCCCCACCGTATGGTCGCGGTAGGCGATGCGCGGGTGACCCAGGGAGTCCAACGCGATGCTCGTGAAATACCCGTCGTCGCCCGCCGTGGCGAAGGCCCTGAATACCCAACCCGACCCGCCGTTGTAGGCGTACTTCAAGTCCTTGTTCGTCGCGTCAAAGTAGCTGATGTGAGGATGGTCAGCGCCGTCGAGGGCAAGGCTCGTGTACTCCCCAACGTCGCCGGTGGAGTCAACCGGCTCCGTAATCCAGACCGCACCGGAGCGGGAGGCGTACTTCAGGTCCTTGTTGTCTGCGTCCCAGTAGCTGATGTGCGGCTCGCCGGAGGAGTCGAGTGCCAGGCTGTCGTACTGGCCGACATCGCCGGTGCTGTCCACCACCGTGATCTGCCACTGCTCCGTCCCGATGCAGACCGAGTTAAGCAAGGCCTCGTCGGTTCCTAGAAGCACGAGTACCACGAAGATGCCCTTGGTGTCGTTCTCATGAGGCGCGACGCTGCCGAAGTTGAGCGACCATCCCGGGTACTGCCACCAGTCCCAGCGGTTGGCGGTCCAGTTGGCGACGCCAATCCATAGGTTGTGTGGGTCAGCAGGCGGCGTTGCCCAGTTGAGCACGATCACTGGGTCTTCCTGGTAATCGAAAAGGTTGAACTGGAAGCCGGCGCGCGCCGCGTCGACGATGTTGTGCGACCCGCTGGAATTCCAGGCGGGCGAGAAGCGAAGGTTGTCTCCCTCCACCGTCAAGTGGTCCTCAAAGCCGCCGCCGACCGGCATGTAGTCGCAGCCCTTGATGGTCCGGTTGGCGTCGATGAAGCGCGGCTGGCGCGGCAGCTCCGATGGGCGCGGCAAGCCGAAGCCTCCCTGCTGCGGTGCGGGGGCCCCGCCACTGACTCCGCCACCCGCGCATGAAGCCGCGGCGAGGGCGCACAGCAGCGCGCCCAGCCCCGCGGTGCACACATGCATCATCGCATGCCGATTCCGCCACTGACGCATAGCAGCTCCTCCCGCAACCGACTGCTTCGACTGCGCCTCAGTCGCGATTACGTATGTGGGATTATAGCCGTGGTTTCGCCGTTTTGCTCCGCCGGGCGGCGGCAGGCCGCGCTGCTATAATCGCCAGGCCCGCACCGGATGGGAGGCGGGCGAGGGCGTCCTAGGCGATCCTGCGCCCCAGGATGCACCCAGAGGAGGCATGGCTTGGCCGAGGTGATGCAGCTCTCCCTGTCTGAGCTAAGTGAGATGGCGCGCACGGTGCGCAAGGACGTGCTGGTGATGACGAGCACGGCGAAGAGCGGGCACCCCGGCGGGCCGCTGTCCGCCGCGGACTACACCACCGCGCTGATGTTCAACTACCTGCGCCTGCGCCCAAAGGACCCGTACTGGGAGCGGCGCGACCGCTTCGTGATCAGCAACGGCCACTGCAGCGCGCTGAACTTCAGCCTGCTCAGCCGCCGCGGGTTCTTCTCCCCGGGCTACCTGCTCACCTTCCGCAGCACGGCCTCGCGGCTGCAGGGGCATCCCAACCACGTCAAGCTGCCGGGTATCGAGATCGGCACGGGCAGCCTGGGCCAGGGGCTGAGCGTGGCGCACGGGATGGCGCTGGGGGCGAAGCTCAACGGCTGGAGTGAGGTGCGCGTGGTGTGCAACCTCGGGGACGGCGAGATGCAGGAGGGGAACATCTGGGAGGCGCTGATGCACGCCGGACACCGCTGCACCGACAACCTCATCGTCTCCATCGACTACAACGACGTGCAGATCGACGGGCGCGTGCACCAGATCAAGCGCATGGACCCGCTGGACGACAAGCTGCGCGCGTTCCACTGGGACGTGCGCTGGGCGGACGGGCACGACATGGCGGACGTCTGCCGGGCGTGGGACTGGGCGTTCGGGCGCGTGGGTGGCGGCAAGCCGCTGGCGATCATCTTCAAGACGGTGATGATGAAGGGTGCCGGCGAGAAGTACGAGAACGAGGCGGAGTGGCACGGCAGGCCGCCGAGCGACGAGCAGGCGCTGGAGATGCTGCACACGCTAGGCTACAGCTACGCGGACATGGCGGCGGTGCGGACGGAGTACGGCCCGGCGGTGTATGACGGCGCGGTGCCGCCGCCGATGGCGGCCCCCTGGGCGCGGGTGGTCCACGCCGAGACCTGCGAGATCACGATGGGCGGCGTGTAGGGGCGCGTCGCCACGCCCCCTGGGAGCGCCGGCATCCTGCCGGCATTCGGGCGACCTTTCGGTCGCCCCTACGGGGGCACCGCCTCTGCGTAGGGGCCGCAGAGATGCGGCCCTGATCGCGGCTGCATCGGCAGGGCCGGTTTTCACCGGCCCCTACAGCCCGCCGCCGCGCCTAGAAGATCAGCGCCACCTCGGCGACGAAGCGGTCGTCGCTGTCCTGGCCGGCCGTCGCGTACTGGCCGTACACGCCGTGCGTGTACTCCAGCTTCAGCGTCGCCAGCTGCGACAGCCGCCTGCCGTAGAGCACGCCGTAGCGCTGGCGGGCGTAGTCCTTCATCTCGCCCGTCCACTCGTAGGCCACGCCGTAGAGGTTGTCCGGGCACGGCTCGTAGACGACCTCGGTGTTCAGCGCGCGGGGCTGATCGCCGACATTGTCGCCGTTGGCGTCCAGGTCGGCTGCGTCGAAGCGGTCCAACGCGGCGGTGTAATCGGCGAGCACGTGGTAGGTGTTACCGCACCAGTCGTAGCGCCCGAAGACGTTGTAGGCCGCCATGCGCTTGTGGTGCGGGCCGCTGCCGGCGAGGCGGATGTCGCTGGAGTTGAGGTGCGTCGTATAGCCCGCGGTGAGGCGCCAGCCGTCCTGGCAAGGCGTGGCCTGGCGCTTCGTGATATCCCACACCACGCTGGCGTCGCTGAGCGTGTCGTCCTCGCCCACCATCTCCACCTTGGGGTTGAACACCCAGACCGAGGCGCCGCAGTCAGGGCGGTCCAGGCCCAGCGCCAGCGTGTGGGCGGTGGTGTAGCCGAGGTCGTTCACCGCGGGGAACGTCGGGAAGTAGAAGGCGTTGTTGCCGAAGGGCAGCACGCTTTGGCCGGCCCGGGCGAACCAGTGGCGGGCGGGGTCGTTGTAGCCGGCCCACGCCTCGAAGACTGAGACGTCCTCCGTCGCGTCGTTCCACAGCAGGCTGAAGTGGCCGCGCCAGTTGCCCTGCTCCGCGTTGACACCCAGCTCGCCCCAGTAGATGCGCACATCGCTGGCCTGCGTCTCGCCGCCCGCCGCGAGCTTGGTGCGCGTGGCGTTGCCGTGCAGGTAGAAGTTGCCGTAGACGTTGGTGGCGATGCCGGCCGGCTCCTCGGTCGCGGGCGCTTCCTCCTCGGCGGCCTGCTCCTCATCCGCCGTAGCCGAGTCCTCGAGGGCGGCGATGCGATCGGCAAGCGTGTCGAGTGCGCCTGAATCTGCCGCAGGCGCGGGCGCAGGCGCTGCCGTCGATGGCGGGGCGCTGCCAAGCTGGGCCAGCTCGTCGCCGAGAGACTTGCTGAGCGCGGTCAGCGCCTTCTCGACGGCGGGGTCGGCCTCCTTGCCGGCCAGGCACGCATCGCCGTAGGCCTTCAGCCCGCGCTGGGTAAGCACCGCCGCTTCCAGCCGCGACAAGCCCGCGCTGGGCACGTTGAAGCCTTCGAGCAGGTTCGCATCGGCGAGCGTGTGAAGATCCGTGTAAGCCGCGTCGGTCGCCGGCAGCGGGGCGAACGGGTGGGCGGCGGAGATGACGAGAATCGCAATGAGCGCCAGCGAGACGATGATCGTGATGGGTGTGAGCGGAGCCATGCCGCTCAAGGCAGCGGAACGCATACCTACCTTCCTCCAATGCGCCAAGGCGGGCGCAGGCTTCGATCCTAGAACGGCCCGGCAGGTGTGTCAACGCGTAGGCGCCGCGCGTGCGCGGCGCGGTAGGGGCGGCTACCAGCCGCCCGCCACGCCAGCCGCCGAATACGCGCAGCGGCAGGATGCCGCCGCTACCGGATGGCGCGGTAGAATCAATTGCCCCGGGAGGGCGGGCCTGTTGCGCGCAAACACTGCGAACCGCGTCAGGACCGGAAGGTAGCAGCGCTAAGCGGGAGGTTGCGGCGCCGGCAGAAGCCTGCCGCCCGGGGTGCCCGTTGCTTTGCTCCACCCCCCTCCCCCCAGCATACTCAGTCGCGCAGGGCGAAGCGCAGAATCTCCCCCGCCACGTCCACGCCGTGCACGGCTTCGATCGTCTCGAAGCCGGGGCTGGAGTTCACCTCCATCACGAGCAAGCCCTCCGGGCCCTCAATCAGGTCCACGCCGGCCAGACCTAGGCCGAACACGCCCGCCGCGCGCACCGCCAGCTCCACTGCCTCAGCTGGCAGCTCCACCGCCTGCGCCTGGCCCCCGCGGTGGAAGTTGCTGCGGAAGCGCCCCTCCCCGCTCATGCGCTCCACCGCCCAGCGCGCCTCCCCCCCCAGCGTAAGCACGCGCACGTCGCGCTGCGCCGCCTGCGGATAGTAGCGCTGCACGAGCACGTCGTACTGGATGAGGTTCATCGCCTCCAGCACCGAGGTGACGACCGTCTCGTCGGGGGCGTAGATCACCCCCACGCCCTGGCTGCCGCGGATGAACTTCAGCACCACGGGGTAGCCGCCCAGGCGCTCGATCACCGGCGCGGCGTCGCAGGGTGCGCGCAGCATCGCGCTCTCCGGCACAGGCAATCCCGCCGCGCTCAGGCCCGCCAGCGCGGTGAACTTGTTGCGCATCGCGAACAGCGCGCTGCTGGGGTTGAGCGTGCGCGCCCCCGCCTGCTCCAGCAGCTCCAGCGCGGCGAGGGAGTACTCAGTGGCGGTGCTGCCCAGGCGCGGGATGATACGCAGCTCGGCGGCGGCGAGGGCGCGGTCCGCCAGCGCCACCTGCGACTGGCCATCGATGACGTACAGGTAGAGCAGGTGCGGGTCGAGCAGCTCCAGGGGCAGCGCGTGGCATTTCGCCGCCTCCATGAAGCGGAACGCGGAGTAGCTGTCCGGTTGGCGCGTGAGCACGAGGGCCGTGGGCATCGCCAACATCATACGCTGCGCCTGCCGCATGACGCGCATAGGCTCGCCGCACGATGCGCCCGCGCCGGCGGTAGACTTAGCGCGATGGATGAGCCGCGCGACATCCGCCGCCTCGAACTGGCGCGGACCTGGGCTGACGCCGCTGCGCCGCTGCGCGTGGACTGGGCGCGCGAGCTCAACGACCAGCAGCTCGCCGCGGTGAGCGCGCCCGACGGGCCGGTGCTGGTGCTCGCCGGGGCGGGCAGCGGCAAGACGCGGGTGATCACCTACCGCGTGGCGTTCCTGATCAGCCAGCGGCGCGTCAGCCCGCGCAACATCCTGCTCGCCACGTTCACCAACAAGGCCGCGCGCAGCATGCTCGCCCGCGCCCAGGCGGTGGCCGGCGAGGCGGCGCGCGACGTGGCCGGCGGCACCTTCCACCACATCGCCAACCTGCAGCTACGGCGCTTCGCGCGCCTGCTGGGCTACGACAGCAACTTCACCATCCTCGACGAGGCCGACGCCCAGGCGGTGATGAAGCTCTGCCGCATTGAGGCCGGCGTGGACACTACCGCGCGCGCCTTCCCCAGCGCGCGCCTGCTGTGCGCCGTCGCCAGCGCGATGATCAACACCAACACCGACCTCGACTCGCTGCTGCTGGCGCGCTACGCGCACCTCTTCGACTACCGCGGCGACATCGAGCGCGTGCTCCTGGGCTACCATGAGCGCAAGCGGCAGTGCAACCAGATGGACTTCGATGACCTGCTGATCAACCTCCACCTGCTGCTGACTACGCAAGTGGAGGCGCGCCAGGCGCTCTGCCGCCGCTTCCACCACGTCCTGGTGGACGAGTACCAGGACGTGAACCACCTTCAGGCGGCGATCGTCCGCGAGCTCTACCTCGGCGGCACGGAGACCATGGGTAGGGAGACCGTGCGGGAGGCAGGGGTCGATGACGTGCCTCCGCCGCTGGGACTGGAGGACGCATCGGGCGCAGGCGCTGGTGAGCAGGAAGCTGCCGCCGCCTATCCCGCGGGGCGGTCGCTGTTCGTCGTCGGCGACGACGCCCAGAGCATCTACAGCTTCCGCGGCGCGGACTACACCAACATCCGCAGCTTCCCGCATGTCTTCCCCGCGGCGCGCGTCTACAAGCTGGAGACGAACTACCGCAGCGTGCCGCAGGTGCTCGAACTCGCCAACGCTGTCATCGAGGACGCCGACCCGCTGTTCCGCAAGGAGCTGCGGCCCGTCAAGCCTGCCGCCGCCGACCGCCCGCTGCTGCTGGCCTGCCAGGACGCCGACGAGCAGGCGGAGTTCGCCGCCGAGCAGGTGCTCAAGCTGCGCGAGGAGCACGGCATCGACTTCAGCCGCATGGCCGTGCTCTACCGCGCCCACGCCAACCGCCTCGAAGTCGAGCTGGCGTTCACCCAGCGCGGCATCCCCTTCGTCGTGCGCGGCGGGCTGCGCTTCTTCGAGCAGGCGCACGTGAAGGACCTGCTCTCCTACCTGCTGGTGCTCGCCAACAGCCGCGACGAGCTGGCCTGGCAGCGCCTGCTGGGCATGTGCCGCCGCGTCGGGCCCAAGACCATCGCCTCCGTGCTGGCCAAGCTGCGCGGTGCGCCGGAAGCCGAGGGCGGACCGCTGCAGCGCTTCACCAACAACGGCGCGCTGATCGACGCCCGCGGCCAGGCGAAGGAGTCGCTCAGTGAGCTGCGCGACTTCCTGCGCACCCTCAGTGATGAGACCGAGTCGCTGCCGCCGCCGGATGTGCTGCAGCGCGTGCTCGACGGACGCTACCACGCCTACATGGAGCTGCAGTACGAGAACTGGCGGGCGCGCCTGGACGACCTCGACCAGCTCATCGTCTTCTCCGCGCGCTTCGGTAGTTTGCGCGCGTTCCTCGCCGAGGTCGGGCTGAACGGCAGCTTCACCGGCAGCGAGATCACCGCCGAGTACGACGGCGTGGACCGCGAGGAGGGCGCGGTGACGCTCTCGACGATCCACCAGGCGAAGGGGCTGGAGTGGCAGGTGGTGTTTTTAGTGCACTGCGAGGACGAGATGCTGCCGCACCGCATGTCCCAGGGCGACCCCGCCGCGGAGGACGAGGAGCGGCGGCTGCTCTACGTGGCGATCACGCGCGCCGAGGAGCTGCTGTTCATGAGCTACCCGCAGTTCACCCAGACGCGCGACTTCCAGCGGCTGATCCATCGCCCCAGCCGCTTCCTCGCCAGCCTCCCCCCCGGGCGCTACGATGAAGCCGTGCTGGAATGGACCGGGTGAAGGCAGGGCCGAGGGATAAGACCCGTAGCGGCGGCGTCCCGCGGCCAGGCAGAAGCGCCTTGCAGGAACGTCAGTCGCTGGCCTTCTTCAGCGGCTGGGAGTTGGATAATCTCGCCCACGTCTCGGCACGTTTAGTGTCCTGCCATCCAAAGTCAACCAGCGCGACGTACACCTCGTCGTAGACCGGCTCAAGCCTCGCAAATGAACGCTCATAGCGCGTGGATGGAGATCTCATCGGCTCCCGGATGCTGTGCTTCAGGTATATCGCGTACCGGCCGTCGGATGTGATGAACTTGGTCTCTTCGGTCAGCACGTGCTCGTTCGCTCTGCTCCACCTAAAGTCCACGGGCTGCTCACGCTGCTCACGGAGTTTGCTGCTGGAGACGCCGCGCCTCACGGAGTCCACGAACGTAGCGAACGGCAGGTGGTTGGTGTACACGGCGACCGAGTATGACGGTTTCGCGGTTTCCTTGCGGTAGGCCTCAATGTCATACTCGACGAACCGCACGAAGGTCGGTTCAGAAGCCGTCCGCCGCAGGACGCCGGGATTGGGTGGCAGCAGCCTCAAGTCGCCCGGCCACCACGCTGGATACTGTACGCCTCGATGACACCCGGTGATCATGATCAACAAGGCAGCCAGGCACGCCGCAGCGCGCGGAAATGACGCAAGCGCGTCTCCCGATGCCCTGGCCGCATCCACTCGTTTCCTCACACTTGGCCCTTCCACTCCACTTCGCATGCGAAGGGGCTTCTTAGGTGGGCTCTCCCCGGCACAAGCTGATTCCCTCACAGCAATCATGGTGCAGCGCTGCCGGCGGTGTCGGGTGGCCCTGCCGACTCCAATCGGATACGATCAGTACGTTGGGTGCTTGGGCGGCCGAAGTCAACCATGAGTACTATGACCTCATCATACGGTGGGTCGATTTTCATATAGGCGCGATCAAAGTTATCGGATGGCGGGTGTAGGAGCGTGGAGCGATGGCGCTCCAGCCTGATCAGGTATCGCCCATCTGACGAAACGAACAGGCACCGATCTCTCGAGTCCTCTCGCCCAAGGCTAGGCAGCTTGTATGAGAACTGCGGCACAGTCTCCTTCAGGAAGTGCTCCCCCGCCAGCCCGATCTCCGCGGCTTGCACGAATTCAGGCAACCCTGGGTGATCTCGAAAGACGAGCACCGCAAAGGATGGATCCTCGTTCTCCTCGCGGTACTCCTCGACTTCCATCGGCACCGAGACAGCAAGCACCTGGTCGGTAGGCCGAGGCAGGAGCACTCCGGGATGGCGCGGCAGGAACCTGAGGTCCTTCGGCCACCCCTCGGGATACTGGATGCCTGCCTGGCATGCCGTGGCTATCGCCGCCACAACGAGGCAAGCCGCCACGCGCGGCAGCGGAGTTAAGGCTGCCGCGAGCGCCTTGACGGCCTTCAGCGCGCCGCGGACCCGACGTGTCACCCTGCCACCATGCGTCCCTTCCTGATCCACCTGCAATTCACTGCCGCTAAGTATTCCACATGCGCTATCCGTACCCGTGCGCAGTACTAAGCGCGGCGCCTGCGAAAAGTGCCGCGTTCAGGTTGAGCGCCAGCGCGCCTCCGGCTGGTACTATTGCGCGCTATCAGGCTGACCCGCCAGCGCGAATGAAAACGCCGCCAGCGTGGCAGCCATTCCCAGGAGCAGAAGCATGAGTCAAAGACCTGGCGAATCGGGCCCGCCGGGCACTGCGGGTGCACCACCAGGCCTGCCGGAAGCCGCATATGCGCAGGGCCCGCCGCCGCGCAACCATCGCAGGTGGATCTTCGGCGTCGTGCTGCTGGTCGCGGTCATCGCCGCCGCGCCCTTCGGCTGGCGCCTCTACCGCCTGTATGTCACCACCGAGGTCACCGACAACGCCACCCTGCAGGGCGACGTGGTGTACATCAGCAGCCGCCTCGCGGGCACGGTGGCCAGCGTCGACGTGGAGGACAATGCGCGCGTGAGCGCGGGGCAGGCCCTGGTGCACCTTGACCCCACGGACTTCGAGATTGCGCTGGCCCAGTCCGAGGCCGGCCTCGAGTTCTCCCGCCGCCAGTCGGAGACGGCCAAGACGAGCATCGGCTATAGCGCGGCGCAGTCCGGCGCGCTGACCACGCAGGCCCAGGGGACCGTGTCCCTCGCCAGCACGGCGATCTCCATCGCCCAGGCCGGCGTGGATACGGCGCAGAGCAGCCTTCAGGCGTCGCAGGCCCGCCTAGCCCAGGCCCAGGCGCAGTGCGAGCAGGCGGAGCGCGACCTGGCGCGCAACCGCCAGCTCGCCGCGGCGGGAGTGATCCCCAATGCGCGGCTCGACCAGGCCGAGACTGCCTACAAGGTGGCCAAGGCGGCGGTGGATTCCGCGGTGCAGGACGTGGCAGTGCAGGAGGCCAAGCTGGACCAGGCGAAGCTGGGCATCAAGTCCGCCCAGGCGCAGCTCAGGCAGTCCCAGGGCTCGGCCCAGGCCGCCCAGGCCAGCGCGCAGCAGACCGCGGTGCAGCAGAAGCAGTACGACGCCGCGCTGGCGCAGGTCGGCGTGGCGGAGCAGGCGGCCGCCGCCGCCAGGCAGCAGCTCGCCTACACCACGGTCACCGCGCCCACTGCCGGGCGCATCGGGGAGCGCGCGGTGGAGGTTGGCATGCGCATCGTGCCCAGCCAGCCGCTGATGGCGCTGGTGCAGGACAACGTGTGGGTGGTCGCCAACTTCAAGGAGACGCAGATCGATCGCATGCGCCCGGGCATGCCCGTCGCGGTGCACGTAGACACGTTCCCGGGTAAGGTGTTCGCCGCGCACGTGGACAGCCTGTCGCCGGCCTCGGGGGCGGTCTTCGCGCTGCTGCCGCCGGAGAACGCCACCGGCAATTACACCAAGGTGGTGCAGCGCATCCCGGTGAAGATCGTCTTCGAGCCGGGCGTGCTGAGCGGCTACGAGGACTTGCTGCGGCCCGGCATGTCAGTGATCGTCAGGGTGAAGGTCAGCTGATGCCGCCTGCGCAGGTGAACCCACGGCCCCCCCGGCGGGAGGGCGCATCGCGGTGAGCGCGGCGACGATGGCGCTGCCGGGGGCGATGCAGCCCGCGGCGGCAAAGCCGGAGTGGCTGAAGTGGGTCATCGCCATCACCGTCTCCTTCGCCGCGCTGCTGCAGGTCATCGACGTGAGCATCGTCAACGTCTCGCTGCCCCAGATGCAGGGCAACCTGGGGGCGACGCTGAGCGAGATCGGCTGGGTGATCACCGGCTACGCCGTGGCCAACGCCATCGTCATCCCGCTCACGGCTTGGCTGGGCGACTACTTCGGCACCAAGGCGTTCTTCATCTTCTCGCTCGTGGCCTTCGTCGCCGCCTCGGTGCTCTGCGGCTTCGCCAGGTCGCTGGACATGCTGATCATTTCGCGCGTGCTACAGGGCGTCTTTGGCGGGGGGCTGCTTCCGCGCGCGCAGGCGATCCTCTTCGAGACCTTCCCCCCGGCGCAGCACGGCCTCGCCCAAGCCGTGTTCGGCATCGGCGTGATCGTCGGACCGACGGTCGGGCCTACCCTCGGCGGCTACATCACCGACACGCTGGGCTGGCGCTGGGTGTTCTTCATCAACGTGCCGGTGGGCATCCTTGGCGTGCTGATGGCCGCCACCTTCCTCCCGCGCTCCATCCCCCGCCGGCACTTCGTCCGAGCTGTGGACTGGGCGGGCATCCTGCTGCTCGCGCTCTGGCTGGGCAGCTTCCAGACCTTCCTCGAGGAGGGGCAGCAGGACGGCTGGTTCGAGTCTGGCTTCATCGCTCGCCTGGCAATGGTCGCCGTGGTTGGGTTCGGGCTGTTCATCTGGCGCGAGCTCTCTGCCTGCTACCCGGCAGTTGATCTGCGCGTGCTGCGCCACCGCTCCCTTGCCGCGGGCAGCCTATACGCCATCGTGCTGGGGATCAGCCTCTACGGCACGATCTTCGTCATCCCGATGTTCACGCAGCGCATCCTGCACTTCACTGCCGTGCAGACGGGGGAGCTGATCATCCCCGGCGCGCTCGCCTCGGGGCTGATCATGCCGCTCGTCGGCCGGCTGGTGGGCAGGGTGGACGCGCGCTTCATGGTGGGCACGGGCAGCGTGGTGATCGGGATCGCGATGTTCTACCTCGCCCAGATGAACATCAACAGCAGCTGGCACAGCATGTTCTGGCCGCTGCTCTGGCGCGGAGTGGGAATGGGATGCATGTTCATCCCCCTAAGCGTGGCCACGCTGGGGCCGATCCCCAGGCCGGAGCTGGCCGCGGCCTCGGGGTTCTTCAACCTCAACCGCCAGATCGGCGGCAGCATCGGCATCGCGCTGCTCGCCACGGTGATGGAGAAGCGCCAGGTGTTTCACTACGACGTGCTCGCCGCGCATACGAGCACGCTCAGCCCGGTGACCCAGCAGTACCTCAGCGGGGCGCAGAGCATGCTCGCCCTCCGCGGCTTCGATGCCACCACGGCCCAGCAGGCCGCGCTGAAGCTGGTCAGCGGCCTGGTGCATATGCACGCGATGATCCTGGCTTTCGAGGACGTTTACCTGCTGGTGGGCGTGCTGTTCCTCGTGTCGCTGCCGCTGGTGTTCTTCCTCGGGAATGGCGGCTTGGCCCGCCGCCGGGAAGCGAGGGGATAGGTTACAGGTGACAGGTTACAGGTTACAGGTGACAGGTTACAGGTGCTGGGTTCTAGGTTTTGGTGTGGATGGAACAAAGGGGTAGCGCGGACGCCCCGTCCGCGCGGGATGCGCACCGCTACCAGCCGCCCGGACGTAGGGGCGGGTCCCTGCGCCCGCCCGAATGCCGGCAGGATGCCGGCGCTCCCAGGGCCAACTACTCCTTCTTGCCGAAGCGCGACTCGATGAGCTTGGGCTGGTAGGTGAACCGCTCGGGGGTGGGGGCGGCCCCAGCTTCGCCGGCCGGTGCCTTCACCTCGCCACCAGCCGCGGGTGCTCCCGCCGCAGGCGCACCTTCTGCGGCCGCCGCTTCCGCCGCTAGTGCGGACGGGACGGCAGGTGCCGGTAGGGGCTCGGCGTCGACCATTGCCGCATGGCGCTCGAGTGCGCCCAGCAGAACCTTGCGTGGCCGGCCCGGTCCCGAGCGCGGAGGTCCTGGCGATGGAGCCGAGGGCTGCTCCTCTTGGCGGAACGACGGCCTGGGTGCCTGACGCGGCCGGGCTTGCGCCGGCGTGGCGTGCGTCAGCACGGGCGCACGCATGGCATGGCGGGGCGCGGGTTGCGCCACAGGCGGGCTCGTGGACTGCGCACTGGACGGCCCGGGGGACTGCGCCATGGGCACCCCCGGCGGCGGCGCCGTGGACGGCCCTGGCGGCGGCGCCACGAGTTGCCCCGGCGACGACCTGCGCTGGTCCGCCTGCAGCGCCTGCTTGATGCTCGCCGCCACAACGTCCTGCTCGCGCAGGCGCGACTCGGCATCGGACGGCGGCGTGCTGAAGGAGGGAGTGCGCTTCCACCACTCGAAGAGGCAGATGAACAGCGCCCACGCGGCAGCGGCTGCGATGAGCGGCATGAGCCAGCCTACGCGGGCCAGGCCTGCGTCGCCGACGACGACCCAGACGAGGGTGCTGAAGGTGATGAGCGCCGCGACGGCGGTGTAGCCCTGCAGCGCGGGCCCGCTCATCCCCTCGCGCCAGCGCTGGATGCGCGCCCGCCAATAGCGCGCCCCGACGATGCCTAGCCCGACGAACCACAGGATGCAGCCCAGCGTCCCCATGGCTATATCCTACCGCAACGCGGGACAACGGCCAAGGGACCAGGTCCAAGGGCCTAGGGCAGAGGGCCAAGGGAACAGGGGACAGGTTACAGGGAACAGGTTACAGGGGGAGGTAGGGCGCACCGCCGTGTCCGCCAGATGCAGGGCAGAGGGCCAAGGTCCAAGGGCCGAGGGAGGAAACCGTAGCGGCGGCGTCCCTGCCGCCGTCAAGCGAGGGGACAGGTTACAGGTGACTGGGAACAGATTACAGGTGACAGGGAACAGGTTCTAGGTTCTGGGTGCTAGGTTCTAGGTGTTGGGCGGGGGCGGCTACCAGCCGCCCGCTTCCTTGCGCTTACCGCCTGCTGCCTACCGCCTTCTGCCTACTGCTACCGCAGCACCGTCCCCGCCTCGCATACCCGCTCGCCGCTCTGCCGCTCTGCGGAGCCTGCTCTGATCCTCTCCATTCAAGACGTATTGAGACTGAGTCTCAGTCTCAGCGCGGAGAATCGAATCGAGGACTTCGAGGATGAGCCTGCAGGGGTGCCCCAGCTCACCGTGCCCGCCCGCGCCCGTTCCTCCACCCTAGCGGGGGAGCCTCTTCTTCGTGAACGCGTAGATCACAGCATGAGACCCGGTCTCAGCCGTGATGTCCACCGTCCTCAGATCGAGGATGTCGAAATGCGGGCTGAACAGCTCCCGCAGCTCATCCTCACTGGAGAAGTACAGGTGCGTCCCCAGCCGCGTCGCGCGGTACTTCCCCACTCCGCCGAACTGCGGGTCCTCCTCGCTGAAGCACACCGAGCAGTACTTCGCGCCGGGACTGAGCAACCGGCTCACGTTCGCGACGTAGCGCTTGCGCTGCCTGGGGTACACGTGATGCAACAGCTCCCAGTCGTAGGCGAAGTCGAAGCCCTGCCCAAGCTCGCTCAGGTCGAGCTCGCCCAGCAGGTCGGCAGCGACGAAGCGGCAGTCGACCCCCTTTTTGGCGGCGTTCTGGCGAGCGAGCTCAATTGCTCGCGGCGAGATATCGACACCGGTCATGCTGAATCCCCGGCTGGCGAGGTAGATGGCGTAGTTCCCTGCTCCGCAACCTAGATCAATCGCCTTGCAGGGCGCCACCCTTCCAGAGTCGACCAACTCCACCAGCAGTGCGGGAGGCTCCGGCCGGTTCCAGGGAATGTCCGCAACGGGTACGATCTGCCCGCCGTAGATCCTCTCCATCTGCGTGCGCACGTCGTCCTCGAACGCATCCCCTCCACCCGCGCCGTCAGGCGGTTCTCCTAGCTTCTCTGCCACTGTCTTGGCCTCACGTCCGGCTTCCCAGCTTACACCCTGGCTCAGCTCCCGAGCTTGATCTCGTTGCGAAAACCCGGACTACATGTAACGAAGCTCGTCAAACCAGCCCTTCATCAAGCTCAAATCGAAGCTGCTGCCCGAGCTTGCTCGTCTCGGATATGAGTAGTTTCATATCATTGCGTTCACTCAACGCGCCCCGCATAACGCGTGAGATGCGCTCCCGCTCTGCGGCTTCGCGTGGCACGGGTACGACGATCTCGAAGAACCGGCGTCCAATAGTATCTATAATGTCCTGCGTGAACTGCTTCGATCTGACCTGACGTCTCACTATGGGGCTGTTCAAGCACGCCAAGACTGTGAAGTTGTCGACGAAGTCGTTAGGGAGAACCCGTATGCGGTAAAGATGGCTCTGATACAGAAGAGGAAGATCGCTCTCCATAATCATTGCCGTTGCACCGATCAAGTACGAGCCATCCTTTACAAACAAGATGTCGCCCGCCCGAACGTCACATCTCCTCTTGAAGCGTTGATAAACGTCCTCGCTGATGCCCTGTTTGAAATCAGTCTTCAATTCCCAGTTTGAAAGATCGCTGGTGCGGATAAACGGGATAGGTCCCGTTCCATAACTAATCTTGTTCACCTCTACGCCAGTACTCACCGCAACCACGCCTGTTTCTACAAGATCGCGAATGGACATCAGTTCGTGAGTAGGTTCGAGTCTCCTAAGATCTTCTTGAATCTCGGGATTGTAGTACTTCGGCACAAGGATTCGTTCTCCTAGATGACTTATCTGAAGTACGAATCCTAGATGATCTGGGCTAAGCTGGCCCGTTCGGCGATAGGAGTCGAACTTCTCTGCGATCTGCGGGATGTCATCCAATATCTCGAACTCGCCATCAACGTTTGCTCTCAGCGTGGGGTTCCCTCGTGAATCGTGGCCGCACCATCTCGCGTCGGCAAAGAAGACCCAGTCATCGGAATGCTGAGGCTCTTTGGTGGCTACGATCACGCATACCTTTGCATGTGTTCCTCCCTTCCCGCTTGTCTTGAAAAGAGGTTCGGGCATGGTGACAACAGCGTGGAGTCGAGCCTCAGCCATCAAGAACTTTAGAATGTACCCGTAGCTGGGGTTGCCGAGAATGCTCTCCGGCAGTACAATGCCCAGCTTGCCACCTGGCCTAAGTAGCTGTAGGCAGCGCTCCAGGAACAGGATCTGGGGAGGACGCTTTTGGTGAAAGGTGTCAGTCGGCTCCCAGTCCCGAGACACGGACGTTCGCCTCCACTTCCGGGCGAGCGTGAACTGGGTCAGCGTTGAAGGGCCGGTCACCACGATCTTCTGTCCGAACGGCGGATTAGTTAACACCACGTCGAAGCCGCCGAGCTGTACACAGGTCGAGACCTGAGCACTCCACTGGGCGGGAGGGTGCAATGAGTTCTCGCAGAAAATCCCCCCGCGTCCATCCCCGACCAGAGCCATGTAAGCCTTCGATACTTTCGCCAGGAATTCGTCCTTGTCTATCCCGCGAAGGCAATCGTTTGCAACTCTGTGCTTGCGCGACTCCCGAGTAGCATGCGACCAGTTCTTGCTGACTGCTTCCGAATCTTGCTTGCGCCACACATGCTCCAAAGCCGCAATAAGAAAACCACCCGAACCACATGCAGGGTCGATGATTTTCTCCCCAGGCTCCGGGTCAAGCATGCTAACCATCATCTGGACGACATTCCGTGGGGTGAAGAACTGCCCCTCCTGTCCTTGAAGCGCTGGGCCTATAAACACCTCAAACGCTTCCCCGATAGCGTCACGGTCAGCGTCCATTAGGCAGTAGTTCTGCAATTCGCCAACGACGTAGTGCACACTTTCGGGATCAAGGGAGACCGAGTCGTTGCTGGTAAAGACATCCTCATAGCTCTTGCTCTTAACCTTCTCGAAGAGAAGGTCGATCCTAGCAAGAACGTCTGTTGATGGTTCCTCGATCCCTGCTCGAAATGAGACAGTCTGGTCTGGCTTGGTGTCAATCTCATCCAGTATCTTGCAGAATAGTATGTTGATGATCTCTTGGGCTAGTGGCGCGTCACGGGTGACTCCGGTCGACATCCCGGCCAGGTGGTTCCTGATATCTCTGAAGACGGCTTTGAGATTGGAGGGTTTGGTCAGGTCGCGTCTGAGATAGAGCCCAATATCCGCGACGCGCTGTCCATATCGTGGAAGAGTGGGAAGCGTTAGATAAGTAATCGTGCCGTCAAGGTGGTGGAGTTTCCTGAGGTAGGCGTGCTCTTTGCCGTTGAACCAAACACCGATTTGTGCAGGGGTTAGGCCCAAGTAGGTGCGCAGCTGCTCAAGCCCCTCAGTTCTGGTTGACGACTTGCATTCGGCTATAATGTAGAGGGTTTCGTCGCTCTTGAGCGGACTATTGAAGACTGCGATGTCCAGCGGGTAGGACTTATGTTCTTCCGATGGACTGCGTCTCACGGCGAATTGGGGTCTCGTCTGGATATGAGCCTTAGGATACCCGAAGTCTTCAACAAGCCTGCGAGCTAGAACCTGGACTGCTTCCACCTCTTCGGGAGTGGCGCGGACCTCCTTGCCGTTGATGTAGTCGAGAATGTACCCAGGTCGAGTTACCATAGCTTCTCACTCCCACTCAATCGTCGCCGGGGGCTTGCTGGTGATGTCCAGGCAGACGCGGTTGATCCCCGGCACCTCGCCGATGATACGGCTGGCGATGCGCTCCAGGTTGCGCACCGGGATCTTCGCCCAGTCCGCCGTCATCGCGTCCTCGCTCTGCACGGCGCGGATGATCAGCGGGTAGCCGTAGGTGCGGCGGTCGCCCATCACGCCCACCGTCTTCACCGCCGGCAGCACCGCGAAGTACTGCCAGGGCCGCTCCATCTCCGCCATCTCGATCTCGTCGCGCACGATCTTGTCCGCCGCGCGCAGGATGCGCAGCCGCTCGGCGGTGACCTCGCCGATGATGCGGATCGCCAGGCCGGGGCCGGGGAAGGGCTGGCGGTAGACCATCGGGCGCGGCAGGCCGAGCGTCAGCGCCAGCCGCCGCACCTCGTCCTTGAACAGGTCGCGCAGCGGCTCGATCAGAGCCAGCTTCATGCGCTTGGGCAGCCCCCCCACGTTGTGGTGCGTCTTGATGCGGTGCGCGTGCAGGCCGATGCCGTGCGACTCGATGACGTCGGGGTAGAGCGTGCCCTGGGCGAGGTACCCTGCGCCCATGTACTTCTGCGCGGCGTCCTCGAAGATGCGGATGAACTCGCGGCCGATGATGCGCCGCTTGCGTTCCGGGTCGCCCACGCCCTTGAGCTGGGTGAGGAACCGCCCGCCGGCGTTGATGCGCTCCAGCTTGCTCTGGAAGTGGTCCTTCCAGGCGGCGACGACCTTGTCGCCCTCCTCGGCGCGCAGCAGCCCGTGGTCCACGAAGATCGGGTGCAGCCGCTCGCCCACCGCGCGGTCTACCAGCGCCGCCGTGCACAGGCTGTCCACCCCGCCGCTCACGGCGCTGATCACCTCGCCGCCGTCGCACTGGCCGCGGATCTCATTCGTAGCCATCTCGGCGAAGTTGCCCATCGTCCAGTCGCGCCGCGCGCTGCACGCGCCATAGACGAAGTTGCGCAAAAGCTCGGTGCCCCAGGGGGTGTGCGTCACCTCGGGGTGGAACTGCACGGCGTAGTGCCCGCGCTCGCGGTGCTCATAGGCGGCGATGGGCGTGGCGTCGGTGTGCGCGGTGACCACTGCCCCGCGCGGCACGGCTTGCAGCACGTCGCCGTGGCTCATCCAGCAGATGAGGTTGGGGTTGAGGCCGCGGAACAGCAGGCTGCGCTCGTGGTTGTCCACCCACAGCTCGGTCTTGCCGAACTCCTGGCGGTGCGCTCCCTCGATGCGCCCGCCGCCCAGCTTGCCCATCAGGTGCAGCCCGTAGCAGATGCCGAGAATCGGGATGCCCGCGTCGAGCAGGGCGGGGTCGATGGTGGGCGACCCGTACTGGTAGACGCTGTTGGGACCGCCGGAGAGGATGAGGCCGATCACCTTACTGCGCGCCTTGAGCTCTGCGGCGGTGAGGGTGTTGTCGAGGATCTCGGAGTAGACGTTGAGCTCGCGGATGCGCCGCGCGATGAGCTGGGTGTACTGGCTGCCCAGATCGATGATGAGGATGGTCTCGAAAGCTCCGGCGGGGGGCGAAACCATGGACGATTATACCCCCGCGCAATGCGGGTCTGCGACAAATGGCGGGAAGGAAGACGGGCGCAGGGCCGAGGGGACAGGGAACAGGTTACAGGGGACAGGTTACAGGTGACAGGGGTAGGGCGGACCGCCGTGTCCGCCTTCATCCTCGGAACGCGGCCGTCCCTGGCGGCGGATGAATGCCGGCAGGATGCCAGCGCTCCCAGGGGGCGGCTCGCGAGCCGCCACTACGGTTGAATCGACACATCAGCAGAACAATCCCGTCGCCTCCCCGTCTCAGCTGACATGTGCGTACAGCGCCGGGGAGCTGGGCTGTGCCTTTGTCATGGGCATGCTGAAATCTGCTCACAAGGGAGGCGTGGATGAGAACGCTCGTCGTATGCTCCCTGCTGATCGCAGCTGGGATCACCTCAGGCTGCATGGCGGTGACGCTGCAGCCGCTGTACACCGCGGACACCCTGGTATCCGAACCGTCCCTTGTCGGCACCTGGCACTTCGATGGCGATGCCGCAGGCTTCCCCTTCGGCGGCGGTGCAGACTCTTCTTCAGCCTATACCATCAGCGAGAGTGGTTCATGCTGCCCTTCGAGCGGCCCTGCCAGCGACAGCAGCACAGGCTGCTACTCCATGCTGGTCACGCGGCAGGACGGCACGGTGACCCTGTTCAGCCTGCACCTGCTCAAGCTCGGCGGATACCTGTTCGCCGACGTGTGTCCCGACGTGGACTTGGGCGGCCCTGTGGTGAGCCAAGCCAATCCCAACTATCAGCAAGACTATCGGCAAGGCGGCATCCCGCAGGGCAGCGATTCTGACCCAGGGACGAGCGACTCTCAACGTGGCTTCCAGCCGGGCGGCTATCAGCCGTGGAATCTGGCGGTGCTCCACAACGTCTATCTCATCGAACGCGTTGAGCCGACGCTGCGTTTCAAGAGGCTCAACCCCAAGTGGCTGGAGGCCTATCTGGCGGCCAATCCCGAGGCCATCGCCCACAGCCGGATTGACGACCAGCACGGCGGCAGCCTGCCGGTGCTCACCGGCTCCCCCGCCGAGCTGCAGGCGTTCTTCCTCAGGCACGTCGATACGCCCGAGGCGTACTTCGGCCTGCGCGAGATGCTCCCAGGCAAGCCCCTGTACTGAGCAAGGGCGGGCCGAGACGTTGGCGAGCCCCCGTAGGCGTTGCGCTCCATGCGCTATGCTTGCGCCATCACGAACCCCCAAGGAGACGCAATTGAGAACGCTCCTGGTTTGCGCAATGATGTTGATTGCCTGCATCGTGTCCGGCTGCGTGGTGGTAACGCTGCAGCCGCTGTACACCTCGGACACTCTCACGTTCGACCCGGCCCTCATCGGCGCCTGGCAGAACACCGAGAAGGACACCACCTACACCTTCAGCGACAACGGTGAGGGCGGCTACAAGCTGTCCATCACGCCGCAGAAGGGCACGACCACGTTGTTCGCCTTCCATCTGGTGAAGCTGGGAGATCGCCTGTTCGCCGACATGTACCCCGACATAACCGGCAGGGAAAGCCTGGATGGCTACACCTGGTGGAACATGGCGCCGGTCCACAACGTGTTTCTCATCAAGAGCATCCGGCCCACGCTGCGCTACAAGGCGCTCAGCACGGAGTGGCTGGACGAGTACTTGGCAGCCAACCCGCAGGCCATCGCCCACGGCAGGATCGATCTCGGCCCGGACGATGAAAAGGGACTGCCTGCGCTCACGGCCGACACTCCCGAGCTGCAGGCGTTCTTCCTCAAGCTCGCAGATACGCCCAAGGCGTGGAACGAGGCGGAGCTCGTGCCGGTGGCGCCCGCCAGCCAAGCTGCGCCGTAGGGTCCGTCCTCCACTGTAGGGGCGACTGATAGGTCGCCCGAATGCCGGATCTCATTGCCGCGCACGGGCGGGCGCAGGGGCCCGCCCCTACACAGGCGAGCCGCCTGGGCCACCACGGGCCGCACAAGTGCGGCCCCTACTGCCTTCTGCATACCGCCCGCGCAGCGACGATAATCACACTGTGAGCGAAGACGCGCCCGAGGGCGGAGTGGCGCCCGACGGCAGGATGGAGCTGCGCGCCGAGCTGTTGCGCCTGCATCAGGCGGACATCGGCGCGGAGGAGGAGGCGGAGGTGCTCGCCGCCCTGCGCAGCGGCTGGCTGACCCGCGGGCCACGCACCGCGCTGTTCGAGGAGCGCTTCGCAGAGCGCGTCGCGGCGCCCTATGCGCTGGGCGTGAACTCCTGCACCGCCGCGCTGCACCTCGGCCTGCTCAGTGCGGGCATCGGCCCCGGCGACGAGGTGATCGTCCCCGCGCTGACCTTCGCCGCCACGGCGAACGTCGTGGTCCACTGCGGCGCAACGCCGGTGTTCGCCGACGTGCACCCCGGCACGCACACGCTCGACCTCGCCCACGCGGCAAGCCTCATTACGCCGCGCACGCGGGCGATCATCCCGGTGCACTTCGCCGGCGTGCCCTGCGACATGGCGCCGTTGCGCGAGCTGGCGCACCGCCACGGCCTGTTCTTGCTCGAGGACTGCGCGCACGCGATCGAGGCGGAGTACATGGGTGCGCCGGTGGGCGTGGGGGGGGGCAGCCGCTTCGGCGCCTACAGCTTCTACGCCACGAAGAACCTCATCTGCGGCGAGGGCGGGATGCTCACCTGCCGCGACGCCGCGGATCTCTCTCTCGCGTGCGTGCTGTCGCTGCACGGGATGAGCTCCGACGCCTGGCGGCGCTACAGCGGCGAGGGCTTCCGGCTCTACGACATCGCCGCCCCCGGCTACAAGTACAACATGTCGGACCTCCAGGCCGCGCTGGGACTGGTGCAGCTTGGCAAGCTCGACGCCAACCACCAGCGGCGCACCGCGCGCCTGGCGCAGTACGGCGAGCTCATCGCGGCGGCCTTCCCCGGCGGCGAGGTGACGCTGCAGCAGTGCCCCCCCGACCGCAAGCATGCCTGCCACCTTTGCATCGTGCGCCTCGCGCCGGGCCTCGCCCCCCGCCGCGACACCGTGATCACATCACTGCTCAAGAGCAACGTCCAGGCCTACGTGCACTACATCTGCCTGACGGGCACGCAGCTCTACCGCGAGCGCTTCCATACGCGGCCGGAGGATACGCCGATCGCGGCGGAGCTGTCCCGCCGCAGCATCACGCTGCCGCTGTTCCCGGCGATGACTGAAGCGGACGTGGACTACACCGTGGCGATGCTGAAGCGCGCGCTCACAGGATAGGATAAGGCCCACTGCGGGCCCGGTATAATCCCCAGGCGCGTTAGGCGCTGCCGCCCGCGCCAATTCGAGCTTGCCGGGAGGCTTGCCAAGTGGCCAAGGACACAGTGCTGTTGATCACCGCCGACTCTGTCGGCCGGGGCGATGACGAGCTCGGGCGCATCCTGATGCGCTCGTTTCTCAAGACGCTCAAGGAGTCGCCAGAGCTGCCAGGCACCGCGCTGTTCCTCAACAGCGGCGTGTTCCTCACCACCGAGGGCTCGCCGCTGCTGGACGACCTGGCCGCGCTCACGCAGGCCGGCGTGGAGATCTACTCCTGCGGCACGTGCCTCGATTTCTACAACCTGCGCGACAAGCTGCGCGCTGGCAGCGTGGGCAACATGGCGATGACGGTGGCGCGGCTGATGAGCGCCGACCACGTCGTCTCGCCCTAGAGGCCATCCCGAAGGAGCACCGCCCGATGATCTACCTTGACAACGCCGCCACGTCGTTTCCCAAGCCCCCGGAGGTCATCGACGCCGTGGCCGGCTACATGCGCGACGTCGGGGCCAGCCCAGGCCGCAGCGCGCATCAGCTCGCCGCGCAAGCCGCGCGCATACTGCTTGACGCCCGCGAGGCCGTGGCGCAAGTGCTCGGCGCCAGCGACTCGCGGCAGGTGGTCTTCACCGCTAACGCCACCGAGGCGCTGAACGTGGCGCTGTCCGGCGTGTTGCGCCAGGGCGACCACGTTGTGCTCACGTCGATGGAGCACAACGCCATCATGCGCCCGCTCCGCCACCTGCGGGAGACGCGCGGGGTGACCGCGACCGTCGTGCAGGGTGACTATACGGGGCTCGTGGACCCGGCGGCGATGCGCGATGCAATCACACCCCGCACGCGGCTGGTGATCGCCAACTACGCGAGCAACGTCGTGGGCACGCTGCAGCGCATCGCGGAGATCCGCGAGGCGGTGGGACGGGACGTGCTGCTGCTCACCGACGCCGCCCAGGCCGCAGGCGCGGTGCCCCTGGATGTGGAGCGCGACGGCATCGACCTGCTCGCGTTCACCGGCCACAAGGCGCTGCTCGGCCCCCCCGGCACCGGCGGGCTGTACATCCGTCCCGGCCTGGAGGGCGAACTTGTGCCGCTGATCCGTGGCGGCACGGGCTCGGAGAGCGAGTCCGACGACATGCCCAGCTTCCTACCCGATCGCTTTGAGAGCGGCACGCGCAACGGCCCCGGCCTCGCCGGGCTGGGCACGGCGGCCCGCTTCCTGCTGGCCCGAGGCGTAGCGAGCATCCGCGCCCACGAGGTGGAGCTCACCCTACGCTTGCTCGACGGCCTTGCCCGCATCCCCGGCGTAACGTGGTACGGCCCCGCCGATCCCGCGGCGCGGCTGGCCACCGTGCCGATCACGGTTGAGGGGATGGCGCCGGGCGAGGCCGCGCACGAGCTCGACCGCCGCTTTGGCATCTGCGTGCGCAGCGGCCTGCACTGCGCGCCCCAGGCCCACCGCACGATCGGCACCTTCCCCGCGGGAGCGCTGCGCCTGGCGCTGGGCTGGGCCAGCACCGAGGGCGACGTGGCCGCCGCGCTGAGCGCCGTCGCCGAGCTGGCCGCCGAGGCGCGATCCGGCAAGGCGGTATCCGCCTAGGAGTGATGGTGGACGACGAGACCCGCTGCATCCTGCTGTTCGCCTCGGTGCACGACGTGGCCGCCGCCGAGCGCGTGCTGATCCAACACGGCGTGTGGTGCGACATTGTTCCCAAGCCGGGCGTGCTGTCCGACGGCTGCGGCGTGGCGCTGGTGGTGCAGAGGAATGACATGCCCCGGCTCATGGAGCTTCCCGGCTTCCCCGCCGCGCGCCTGCAGGGCGCCTACCGCAAGACGGGGAGCGCGTATCTGCCCTGCTGAGACTGAGTCGCAGTATCGCTGTGGCCGGCGGCTGATCTCGCGCGCTGCGATGGTCTGTGCGGTCCAGGCATACAGCCTAGGACAGGAAGTACTTCGCCAGCCAGTCCAGCCGCCCGCGCTTGACGAAGTGCATCCCGCTGAAGCGCATCACAGCCTTCATCCGCGCCCGCTCCGACAGCCGGTAGCAGTGCGCCGGGCAGCGCTTGCACGCCGGCTTGGGGTCGTAGGGGCAGTGCCTGAGCCGCGCGGACGCGTAGGCGAGCAGCGCGCTGCAGTCGCCGCACAGCTCGCCGGGCGCCACAGCGTGGTGGGCGCGGCAGTACACGCCGATGAACGCCCTGACCACCGCCAGCTCGCGCGCGATCTTCCCCGCGGTGCGCCTGCTGCGCACGCCTTCGCTGCCCGCGCCAGCGGTCATCATGGTGGTCAATTCTCGCCGCGTCTGCGCCATCACGTCCTACTACCGGCGGGCCTGCGGGACCGCGTTAGCGGCGCCGGACAGCACGCGCTCTTCGAGCACGTCGCCGTGGATGCCGAGGCGGATCGCCCGCGCGGGGATGTCCTTGCCGCTCGCCGCCAGCGCCTCCTCTGCCAGCCGCACCAGCCCGAAGCAGCACGGCACCTCCATGAACGCGACGTCCAGGCCCGCGATGTCATTCGCTTGCAGCATGTACGTCAGCTTCTCGCGGTAGAACTCTGCGTCGTCCAGCTTCGGACAGGCGATGAGCAGCACGCGCCCCGCCAGCAGGCGCTCGTGGAAGCCGCCGTAGGCGAAGGCTGCGCAGTCCGCGCTGAGCAGCAGCCTCGCGCCGGCGTAGTGCGGCGCGACAGGCGGCGCGAGCGTGAGCTGCACCGGCCAGTTGCCGAGCTGCGACACTGTCTCGCCGGATAGCGCATCGTCCATCGCTTCGCCCCGCGGCCTCAGGGCAGGTGCGAAGGCGCGCACTGCCGAGCCGGGGCAGGCGCAAACCGCTGCCGCTGGGTTCGGGCGTGGGCCTGGGGTCGGGACATGCGCTGCTTGGCCGATGCCCGCCAGTTGCACCGTGCGCCGCTCTGCGGCGAGCTCGTCGAAGTCCTCCGCCTCGCACTCCTCGATGGTGATCGCGCCCTGCGGGCACTCGCCGATGCACGCGCCCAGCCCGTCGCAGTAAGTCTCGCTGACGAGCCGCGCCTTGCCGTTGATCAGCGCCAGCGCGCTCTCCCTACAGGCGTTGACGCACAGCCCGCAGCCGTCGCACTTGATCTCGTCAATCCTGATCAGTTGCCGCATCCGCCGCATCGCCGCTTCTCCATTGCCCGGGCCGACTCCGGCCCCGCTATGAATGAACTAACATACTGGTACCACAATACCAGAATCTTTGAGTTAGGGCAAGGTCTTGGAGTGGGGCCGAGGGCCTGGGGGCAGGGGAATGGGGGACAGGATACAGGGAACAGGTCACAGAAAGGTCGTAGGGGCGAAGCCATGCTTCGCCCGTTGTGCTGGTAGGGGCGGCTACCGGCCGCCCACGGTGGAAACTGCTCAGGACGGCGGCGGCAAGTTGCCGCCGCTACCGCAGCCGCGCCGCCCGCGTGCGAAACCAGAGCCATTGTCCTCAGCCAACCTGCGGCCGGCTGCACCACGCACTTCATTATTGTTTTCGTCGCGCTGAGAGTGAGACTCAGTCTCAATCAGTGATTCCTTGACCAGCACAAGAGTATCCATCGCCTAACTCCCCCCGTACCCGCCCAGTCGCTCCTCGGGACGCCTCGCGAGCCGCCCCTTTAAGGGCGCGCCGCGCACGGGCGGCGCCTACTGACAACTGACAACTGGCAACTGACTGCTGCTACCTGAGCCAAATGCCCAGCAGGACGCCGAGGCTCATCAGCAGGCCGAACGCCAGGTGCAGCTTGGCGGTGTTCTCCACGCTGCCCTTGAGCTGCTCGCTCTTCTCCTCGCGCACGGTCCAGAACAGGCGGTGCAGCGGCCACATCAGCGGGATGCTGAGCAGCGCGATCAGCGCCGTCCAGGGCGCGACGCGCGTGGCGGCGAGGATGAGCAGGATCACAAAGGGCGCGAAGTACAGCGTGCTGAGCAGCGCGCGCGCGCGGGTGGGGCCGAGCAGGATCGCCAGCGTGCGGATGCCGCTGCTGCGGTCGTCCGCGATGTCCCGCGTGTCGTTGGCGTGGAGGATCGCCGTGACGATGCACGCCACGGGCAGGCTGACCCAGACGGCGTTCCAGGTGACAGTGCCGGTGAGCACGAGGTAGCCGCCCAGCACCATCCCCGGGCCCATCATCAGGAACACCAGCGGCTCGCCCAGTGCGCTGTACTTGGCGCTGCCCGGCGTAGTGGTGTAGAACACCGCGCCCAGCGCGCCGGCGACGCCGATGATGAACAGCGTCAGCGCCGCCTGTAGATCGTAGGCGGTGTACATGTAGAGCAGCAGGCAAATCCCGAGCAGCACCCCGAGGGCGAGGCAACCATAAGCCACGCCCAGCACTTCCCGCCCGGAAAGCTCGCCGCGCAGGATCACGCCGCTACCGCCGTAGGTCCCCGGGCGGTCCACGCCGTGCTTCGTGTCGTAGTAGTCGTTGAGCAGGTTGCAGGCGGTGTGGTAGAGCATCCCGGCGATGAGCGCGACGATGAACGCGCCCCAGGAGAAGCGGAAGGCCACGTCCGCGCGATGGGCGTAAGCGGCGTAGGCCGCGCCGAGCGCCACGGGCACGATGCTCGCCGGATAGGCATAGGCGCGCACGGCCATCGCCCAGAAGGCGGGCGCTCGCAGGTAGGGTCGTAGGGCGCTGGGGCCAGCTGTCATATCTCACTCCTCGGTGAAGTCGCGCCCGGCGGCGGCCTGGGCGCCCGTGGATTATACGTGCAATGTAATACCTGCCCGGAGGCTATTGTCTCTGCTGGGAGGGGGGGGTGGGCCGGTTGCCGGGCGGAGGTGTCTGCGCCCGCCGCGCGATGGCGCGCTCGATCACCGGGAGCGCCGAGAAACCGACCAAGATAAGGAAGCAGGTGGCGAGGGCGGGGACGTAGTAGCCGGCGCCGACTGCCAGGCCGACGCCGGTCATGAGCCAGATCGTGGCGGCGGTGGTGATGCCCTGGAGCTGGCCGCCGGCCTGGAAGATCACGCCCGCGCCGAGAAAGCCGATGCCGGTGATCACCGCGGCGGCGAGGCGCGCGGGGTCGGAGCCCGGCGGGCCGATGCCGAGGCTGGAGAGCTTGATCGACAACTCCATGAACAGCGTGCTGGCCAGCGTGACGAAGGTGATCGTCTTTAGCCCGGCGGGACGGTGGTGGATCTCGCGTTCCCAGCCGATGGCGAACCCCAGGGCGACGGCGATCAGCAGCTTGACGAGATCCATGTAATCCCAGGGGATGCTAGCCACTCTTGTGCTCCTCGAAGTGCTCGTGGTCGCGCCATTCGGCATGCACCAGCATCTCGCGGTGCCAGGCGTAGACCTCGCCGTCCTCGTTGACGAACAGCTTGGCGTCCTCTGCATACCATCGCGGGTCGATGTCCAGCGTGCCTGCACGAGGATCGAGCCTGACGATCGCTTTGCGGTCCACGTCGGTGTAGACGACGTACTTGCCGTAGGGATCGATGGCGACGTCCCATTCCGGCGTGCCGTGGAATTCGAGCAGGTCCTGGGCGCCGCTTGAGGGATCGATCAGCGCGATGCGGGCGAAGCGCTGGTGCTCGGTGTTCGTCATCGGGCCGCGCGAGCCGGCCACCAGCCACGGCTCGTTCTCGAAGTCCGGCCCGGCCACGTGGTAGATGATCCACGTCGTCTCGATGATCTTCGTCCACTGGTGCGAGTCGAGGTCGAGGGTGTAGAGCTGGCAGCGGTCGCCCTCGGTGGCGCCGGGAATGAAGAACGACGCGTAGATGCGGCGCTTAGCGCTCTTCTCATGCATGTTGCCGAAGGACATCGCTGACGGCGTGAATGGCAGCTTGGGGTAAGGGACATAGACCGCCGCCTTGCCGTCGAGCTGGCAGATCGACAACCCGAGATGGTGCAGTGGGACGATGACTTGCTTGCCGTCCCAGCTGTAGAACGGTTCGAGGGCGAAGAACGTCTCCGGCGGGCCCTTCTCAGGGATGCCCGGAGTCGTCTCATAGGGCACCGGGCCGGGGCCGGTGGCTGTGCCGCGCACGACCGCGTCCCATACCGCGCCGCCCTGCATCTTGCGGCTGTAGGTGAGCAGGCACTCCTCGCCCGCCGGTTGGGCGCTGAGGTAGGCGTGGAGCAGGAACTGGCCGGCGAAATGGCCCTTCAGGTCGAGCTTGCCATCCGTAAAGGTGCCCCTACCCACCGCCGGGCTGTCGAACTCAGGTACGTTGAGCACGACGAAGACAGTCTTCAGATCGCGGGTGAAGTCGAGGGCGAGGGGCGGACTGCTGGCCAGGCCCGGCAGTTCCAGCAGGCTGGCCACCGCCTCCCGGCCTGCAGCGGAGCCTTGCGTGCTTGCGCCTTGGGCCGCGCCGGTCGGCTGCCCCTTTCCGCTGGGCGAGGCGCCTTGGTGCTTGGCAGGGCAGGAGGAGGCGGCGAGCAGCAACGCCGCAGCACATAGGCAGGCGAGAATCCGGGCTGGGCAACGCATGATGGGTGATCTTAGCGGCTGGCGCGCAGGGCGGGTAGAATGGGCCCTCTCGTGGGGATTGCGCACAGAGAACAGCTGCCCACTCTCGCTGAGGTGCTTGCCGGCGACGTCGTGCAAGCTTGCGCGGCGCTCATCGGCTGCACTGTCGCCCGGCGGCTGCCTGGCGGGCAGGGGGAGCCGCCGCGCGTGCTGCGGGCGCGCATCGTCGAGGCCGAGGCGTACCACATGCGCGAGCGGGGGTGCCATGCCTTCCGTGGCAGGACTGCGCGCAACGCGGTGATGTTCGGCCCGCCGGGGAGGCTGTACGTCTACTTCACCTATGGCATGTGGCACTGCGCGAACATCGTTTGCGAGCGGGAGGGGGTGGCGGCGGCGGTGCTGCTGCGCGCGGCGGAACTGGTGGATGGGCGGGGGGGCGATGCGCCGGGACGCGGGGGGGAGGCCCGGCGGATGCTCAGCGGGCCGGGGCTGGTGTGCCGGGCCTTGTCGCTGACGCGGCAGGACAACGGGGCGAACCTGCTCAGCCGGCGCGGGGACGTCTGGCTCTACCGCCCCGCGGGGTGGCAGCCGCCCGAGCTTAACTGGACGACGCGCATCGGCCTGAGCTTCGCTGACGATCTCCTGTGGCGGTGCTATTGGGCAGGGCACCCGGCGGTAAGCAAGGCCAGGATGGCCGTGCTGAAGCGCCGCCGCGGGCCGGGCGGGTAGGGCCAAGCGGGCTAGGTGGTTTGGGATCCTGGTGGCGGGCGTGAAGCGGGGGTCTGGCGGGTAGAATATATAGGCTACCCAAAGTGGATGGCAGTTGCCGCGCGCTATCGGCGGCAGCCGGCGGAGCACCGCCGGTGTGTGGCGCGGTCTGATGCGCGCAGGCGGGCTGCTATGGGCGCTGTCCGGCTATACTATGCGGGTAGTTCGGAGGATGAAGATCATGAGCCGATTGTGGGCAATCGCCGCGCTGGTTGTCATTCTGTCGCTCGCGGGCTGTAGCGGGAAGGGAGGCGCGCTCCTCGTTCCAAGCACGCCGGGCGGCTCCACCGCCGGGCCGGCGAACGGCAGCGGCGGGGAGGGACCTGCGCCGGCGGCGACTCCAGTGCCGAGCAGCTGGGAGCTCGGCAACCTGCCGGGGACGATTCCGCCCAAGCCGGACAACGTCGCGGAGAGGCTGAAGAAGCTCGACGAGCAGACCGCGGGGGGCAAGAGCGCGTCGTTCATCAACCAGGACCTCAACCTGGCAAGCCCCTTTGGCATGCACACGCTGACAGCCTCCGGCCAGTACGGCTCGCAGACGTACTACAGTTACCTGACGAGCGACAACCCGGTGACACCCGTCTTTGTCGAGACTTTCGACGCTCAGCACCTCGACCCCGGGTTCACCGAGCTGCACGTCTGGGGCAAGGTGAACGTCTCGGGCATCCAGAGCATGATCTACGCCGAGATCGGGCTGGTTACCGAGCAGACCTACGTCTTCGCGATGGACCCGAACGGCGATGGGAACCAGAGCGACGCGGTGCCATCCTACATGTTCAACCAGAACGTGTGCATGCTCAACGCGCTGATCGGCGGCAACGTGGCGGTACCGCTGGACTTCAACGGCACCGCGGGCCGCGGGGGCACCTCATTGGCGTTCGGCAACAACTACAACTTCGACTTGATGCTCCAGCCGAACCAGGCGGCGGGGGGTACCGGCGGGCAGTGCCGGTTGCGCGTACGCGCTCCGGTGGGGCCGTGGAGCGGATACACGCCTTGGTTCAACTATGGCACGGACAACTGGGGCTGGCGGCCGCGGGAGGATTTCTCCCAGTCGCTGCTGATCGCCCAGCTCTACTCTTACAACTCCGCGGGCGCGGTGGGCACCCTTACCTTCCAGTACGTGCGCGCCACCCAAGGCCCGATTCCCGATCCGATGATCGACTGCCGCAGCCTGCCCAACGCGCTGTTCTCCATGCTGCGGCCCAACGGCTCGACGCTCGCCGGCCCGCTGGACACCGACGCCGTGTACGACGCGCTGCCGCAGTTGCACCTGGGCGACCAGTTCTACCTGAGCTTCGCGGTGGACCCGGCGCAGGTGAACGACCGCGCTCTGTACCCCCCGGTGCCCGTGGCTGGTCTTGTCACCTACACGACGACCGGGCTGATCCTCGATCCGGTGCTCACGCCGTACTACGACGTGGACTTGGTGAACGACCCGTTCACGTTGCGCCTGCGTCCGGGCGTGTACTATCGGGTGCAGAACGACCTGCGCAGCCTGAGCTGGGCGAACTACTCGCTGGAGACAACCGCGGTCCCGGCGGTCACGATTTGCGGTCCGCTACCCACGAGTTCAAGCGGCACCGACCGCGTGATCCTCCTCGCCGGCGTGCAGTACCGGCCGCGCTATGCGCCGCTGACCTACCCGACAGCTGGGTCGAACGCGGCGTTCAACGGCTTCCGCGAGGAGATCAACCCCGTCACTTGGATGACGGGCTGGATCGAGATTGGCGGGGTCGGCGCGAATACGATCTTCGAGGCCGGGACGGTGCTGGGCAACTACTATGACCAGGCGGTGATCCCCGGCCCGCCGGTGCTGCTGCGCAACACCCTGCAGGCTGATGCATTCTGCCGCTTCGAGACTCGCTGTCTCGGATGGCCGCCGGTGCCGCCCGGCCCGACTTATTCCTTCTGGGACATGAGTGCCGGCGCCTGGCTGCTGCCAGCGGGCCAGCTCAATCCCTTTGCCCGGCCCTATGACGTGATGACCTTCGCGCGCGGCTACAACTTCCAGCTGCGCACGACGGACGCTTGCAACACGCTGACGATCACGGTTGACCCGGGGCGGCTGCTCAACGACGGCTCGGGCGGGGTGACGGACCTGCCGTTCACCGCCAGCGCCACGCCGCCGCCGCCGACGCACAGCGGGCTGTTCCACGTGCTGCCGGTGCGCGTCTGGGACGACCCGGCCCTGCTCGACCCGGGGGACCCCGGGACGGTTGTGCGCCTCGGCCCGCCGCTCAGGTGGAACGTGACGGTGAACTTCCTTTTGCAGTACGGCGCACCGAACTACGCCGTGGAGCTGGACGCCGACTGGGGCGGGGCGTGGAACGATGGTCCGGCGGGGCGCGTCTACACGGTGCCCGGCTCGCCATACGCGGCGCCGGGGCTGTACAGCAGCGTCGTAGTGGTGAACAACCAGCCGGGCGGGCTGTACACCTTCGCCATCCGCGTCACTGACTCCGCGGGAGCGCAGTACATCTACGTTTGGCCGAACCAGGTGAACCTGCCGCAGCCGCCGCAGATCGACGCCACCACCCTGACCAACGCGCGGTTCCGCCTGCGCCGGTCCAACAACTCGTTCATCACCGGCAACCAGACGACGAACACCGTCTACGACGCCTCGGCGGTGATCAACTACGGCAACCAGTTCTACGTGAGCCTTGCTACCGACCCGGCGGCTTCGCCCAACGACCTCGTGCTCTACCCGTTCCGCCCGGACTTCTATGTCAACCCAGGCTCGGGCCCGGGCACCGCGGCGCTGGTCACGTTCACAGCGGCGGGCATGCAGATCCCGCTGTCGCTGCAGCCGTGGTTCGACACGACGGACAACGGCTTCACGCTGCACCTGAAAGCCGGGGCTTACAACCGCATCACGAACGACTACAGGCAGCTTACCGACACGTTCTACACGCTGATGGACGTGATCACGCCGGCGACAATCGGCGGGCCCTATGACGTGGACATCAGCAACAACCGCACGGTGGTGTTCTCCGACGACACGCAGTACCGCCCGGTGTTCACGCCGGACGCTTATCCGCTGGCGGGGTCGAATGCGGCGTTCAACGGCAGCCCGGAGACGATCTATCCGCAGGAGATCACCACCGGCTACGTGGAAGTGGGCAGCGCAACGCTGACGGGCAACGGCACTGGTCCTGGTGGCACGCCATACGCTGCGTACTTCACGCAGGCGGGCCTGGTGAACACGCTGACCAGCGACGGCTACTGCCGCTTTGAGACGTGGCCGGGCGTGGGCCTGCTTGGCAACTACAACTTCTGGGACACTTCGGGGCCCAGCCTGATCACCGCGCCGCCGGGGCTCGATCCCAGCGCCCGCCCGCCAGACGTGCTTTCCTTTGCCCAGGGCGTGTCGTTCCAGGTGGAGAACGGCGGCTTCTACACGGTGAACGTCTCGGTGGACCCGGGGCGGCTGCTCAACGGCGTGTCCTCGCTCAACCTGGCGCTCGGCCTGGGGAGCATCCGCCTGGACGTGATCCCGCTGCGCGTGTGGGACGACCCGGCGCAGCCCGACCCGGGCGGGCCGGGGACGATCACCAACACTGGCGCAGGCTACAACGTCACGCTGTACTTCCTTAACCAGTACGGCTTCGCCAACTTCACCGTCCAGCTTGACGGCGACTACGACGGCACGTGGGACTCGCCACCGGCGGGCCGCGTGTACAACGTGTCGCCCGCCGGCGGTTACGCGAACAAGGGGCTGAAGACGCAGACGGTGACGATCCCGTATGCCAACCAGCCTCCGGGCACGTACACCTTCGCGCTGCGCATCACAGACAGCGCGGCGTCGCAGTACACCTACGTGTGGCCCACCCCTGTGACTCTTGGCGGCTGGTATTCCCTCACCATTGACGGCGCGGCGGCGAACCTCGGCCAGATGACGTCGCTCAGGGTCGTCTCCGGCAACCCGGCGATCAGCTACTACGACGTCACTAATACCAACCTGGTGTTCATCCGCGCCGCGGACGCGGTGGGTCTCACCTGGGGCGCGCCGCAGACGATTGACGGCGCGGGCGCCAACCGCGGCCAGTACACGTCGCTGGCGATCGTCAACGGCAACCCGGCGATCAGCTACTACAGCGCCACCGGCTCCGAGCTGCGCTATGTGCGCAGCGCCTTTGCCGACGGCAGCGGCGTGTGGAACTCACCCGCCCCGGTCAGCCTCGACGCCCCGGGAGTCGTCGGCCAGTACACATCTCTGGCCGTCGTGAACGGCGACCCGGCGATCAGCTATTACGATGCGACGAACACGAACCTCAAGTACATCCGCGCCACGACCGTGGACGGCACTGGGGCCTGGAACGCGGCGCTGACGCTCGATGGTGCGGCGCCGGCGATCAACGTCGGGCAGTGGACGTCGCTCGCCGTCGTCAACGGCAACCCGGCGATCAGCTACTATGACGTGAGCAACACCGCCCTGCGCTACATCCGCGCCACTAACGCGAGCGGCACGGCGTGGGGCGGAGCGCTGACGGTGGACGGCGCGGGTGGGCCGAACGTCGGCCAGTACACCTCGCTGGCGGTCATCGCGGGCAACCCGGCGATCAGCTACTACAGCGTCAGCGGCGCCGACCTGATATTCAACCGCGCGACGGACGTGAACGGCGCGGCCTGGGGCGGTCCGCAAGGGATCGACACGGGTGGCAACGTGGGCCAATATACGTCGCTGGCGGTGATCAACGGCAACCCGGCGATCTCCTACTACCGGCCAACGAACAGCGAGCTGCGCTACGACCGCAGTGTTGCCGCCGACGGCAGCGGGGCGTGGAACGCGCCGGACAGCGTGGACGCGCCGGGCGTGGTCGGGCAGTGGACGTCGCTGGCGCAGGTGAGCGGCCAGCCGGCGATCAGCTACTACGATGCGACGAACACGAACCTGAAGTACGCGCGGTTCTTCTAGGCGCCGCTGAAAAGCGGCGCGGTGCTGCGAGAGGATGAAGATGGGCCGCATGTCTGCGGCCGCTACTAGATCCCGGCGCTGTGCACCGCCTTGGCGAAGGCGGAGCGGTCGGGCGCGCTGAAGAACGCCTTGCCCGCCACGGCCAGGTCCACGCCTAGGGCGCCAAGGCGCGCGAGGTTGTCGAGCGTCACACCGCCGTCGACGGCGATGCTGAACGCGAGGGATTGCGCAGCCCGCCACTCGGCCAGCGCGTCGAGCTTGTCCCACACCGTGCTGATGAACTCCTGTCCCGCAAACCCCGGGTCAACGCCCATCACGAGCACGAAGGAAGTCAGAGGCAGCACTTCGCCCAGGGCGCTCAGCGGCGTCTGGGGGTTGACGGCGATCCCTGCGGCCATGCCCAGCTCAGTGATGCGGCGGATCAGCCGCGGGCTGTAGCGCTCCGCCTCGGTGTGGAAGCTCACCTGGGCTACGCCCGCCGCCGCCAGGCTGTCCATGTAGGCTCCGGGATCGGTGACCATCAGGTGCACGTCGAAGGGCAGTGCGCAATGCGCGCGGGCACTGCGGATCAGTGGCGCGCCGAAGGTGAGGTTGGGGACGAAGTGGCCGTCCATTACGTCGAAGTGCACCATGTCCGCCCCCGACAGGGCGATGGACTCAAGCTCGCCCTTGAGGTCCGCCAAGTCCCCGGCCAGGATCGACGGGGCGAGCTTCACAGGTCGTCCTCGCGGAACGGCTGGTTCATGTCGTCGATAAACACCAGCACGCGCGCCGGGCCCTCGACGTCGATGCGCTGATCGACCACCACGCCGGGGGAGAGCTGCTCGTCATAGACGACGCGCGAGCCGAGGCCGTCGAAGACCTTGATCTTCACGCGCTGCCGCTCCGGGCCCGGCGGAACGGGGATGCGCAGCGCGAGCCTCCTCGCGTGTTGTGCCTTGGTGGTGATCGACATCGCCACTTCCAGCTCGACCTTCGTTCCCAGCGCCACCTCGGCGTTGGCCGCCACGCTCTGGCTGATCACGGTGCCTACCGGCTGGGCGTCGGTGCCGACGTAGGTCACCTTGGAGAGGTGCAGGTTGTTCTGGGCGAGCTCGCGCTCGGCGCCGGAGAGGGGGCGTCCGGCGAGGTCGGGCATGATCATCGTCGGCAGGTTGGAGGAGTCGGCGACGGTCACTTCGACCATCGTCGTATCCGCCAGGACCGTGCCTGCGGGGGGGCGCTGGTTGATCACGCGCCCGGCGGGCTCGCCCTCGCGGTAGACCTTCGTCACCTGGCCGAGGCGCAGCCGGGCGCGGGCGAGGATCGCCGGCACGTTGTTGAGGTGCTCGCCGACGAGCTTGGGCACGGTGTAGCTTGCCGGCCCCAGGCTGATGAACACCGTCACCTTGCTTCGCGGGCGGGTGCGCTGGCCGGCCTCCGGATCCTGCTTGAAGATGTGGCCCTGGGGCTGCTCGTCGTTAGGTGCATTCTGGGCGACGCTGAGCAGCAGCTGGCGCGCACCAACCTCGCTCCGCGCCTGGTCCTCAGTGAGCCCGACGAGGTCCGGCACGGTCACAACCTCCCCCGAGGCGCGGCCCAGCATGCCGGAGCTGAAGGCGCGGAAGAGCACCCACACGCCGATGACGATCGCCGCGACGAAGACGACCGCGATCGCCACGGCGATCCTCCGCGCGATGCGCTCAGCTCTGATGCGTGCCCGCGTTGCCGTCATTGCCGACCCGCCCCCACGGGTGGTTGATTATACAGCGGCGGGAAGTGCGCGGGTGAGCCGCCGCTCGCGGGTACAATAGGCGCAATGTACGGCTTTGAACAGCACATCGCGGCGAACAAGACGAAGACGTTCTTCGTCATGCTCGGCTTCACTCTGTTCATGGCCGCGCTCGGCTACGCGGCGGGTGATTTCATCGACCCGACCGTCGCCAACCTCCTGCTCGCCGGCTGCGTCGTGTTCGCCATTCTCGGCACCGGGCTGTCCTACTGGTACAGCGACCGCATCATCACTGCGCTGGTCAACGCCCGGCCGGCCGATCCCACCGTGTACATCGAGAAGTACTTCATCGACACCCTCGAGGGGCTGGTGCTGGCCTGCGGGCTGCCGGCGACGCCGCACGCCTACGTCATCGAGAGCGACGCGATGAACGCCTTCGCCACCGGCCGCGACCCCCAGCACAGCCTGGTGTGCGTTACCACGGGCCTGCTGCAGCAGCTCGACCGCCAGGAGCTGGAGGGTGTCATCGCGCACGAGATGAGCCACGTCTACAACCGCGACGTGCTGCTGATGGGCGTGGCGGCGATCCTGGTGGGCGGCATCGCGATGTTCTGCCATCTGCTGGTGCGCATCCTCTTCTGGGGCGGGGGCGGCGGCGGTCGCGGCTCAAAACGCGGCGAGGGCGGGGGCGGCTGCGGGGGGCCGATGATCCTCATCGCCCTGGTGTTCATCATCCTCGCGCCGGTCTTTGCTAACCTGCTCAATCTGATGCTCTCCCGCAAGCGCGAGTTCCTCGCCGACGCCACGGCGGTGCAGCTCACGCGCAACCCCGAAGGGCTGATCGGCGCGCTGACGAAGATCGCCGCCTCGCCGGGGAAGATGCCCTTCGTCGAGAGCGAGCTGTCGGCGCTGTTCATCGACCACCCGCAGAAGGCGGACGAGGAGGGCAACTGGTTCGTGCGGCTGTTCGCCACCCATCCCCCGATCCCGGAGCGCATCGCCGCCCTGCGCAGCATGTAGCGCAGCAGGGGCACTGCCCTGCGCCGTCCGAGCTATGTGGCGATGAGGTGGTTGCGCGAGACGTAGGTGCCGACGAACGCCATGAAGGCGCTGCCCAGGCAGACCGCGATGACGCTGAACAGGCTGGCCGACAGCGCCGTGCCGCCGACGGTGAGACTGAGATCCACCCCCGTCAGCTCCCAGCGCAGCGCTTCGAGCACCGCGTCCACGCCCGGCAGGAGCAATGCCACGACGCAGGCGAGAACCAAGGCGATGCCCAGCCGCTCGCCCGGGGAGAGCAGGCGCAGTGCGCGCAGCGCCGACCGAAGGCCGCGTGGAGCGGCGACGAGCTCCGGATCGGGCAGGTGGGAGACGGCCTCCATCACGCGCCGCGTGAAGTCCGGGCTGAGCTCATGGGGCCCCTGCGCTCTCAACAGGCGCTCGACCCGATCAGGCTTGCTTTCCCTGCGCTGCATATCGCATCACTTCCTTCGTCTCATACCCACTTGCCGCCGGCCCCCATCTTGCCTCTCGCCTTCCTTGCACTCAAGCCGGCTCTCGCCCATGTCAGTCCAGCACCGACTCGTCGAGCAACTCGGCCAGGCGGAGCTTGCCGCGGCGGATGTGCGTCCGCACCGTGTTGAGGTTCATCCTCAGCGCCGCCGCAATCTCCTCATAGCTCAGCTCCTCGAAGTAGAACAGGCCCAGGCATACCCGCTGGCTCTCGCTCAGCTCGCCCATCGCCCGGGACAGCGCGCGCTGCTGGGCAAGCTCCCGCGGCGAGCTGCCCGACTGCTCGTCCGCTGGCAGGACGCCGCTCTCCGCCTGCTCCTCGACGCTCGCCGCTGCTGGGCGCTGGGCGAGGCGCTTGAGGTGGGCGCGGGCCACGTTGACCGCGATGCGGTACATCCACGACGACAGCTTCGACTCGCCGCGGAATCCGCCGATGCCCTTGAACACGTTGACGAACGCAACCTGGGCCAGGTCCTCGACATCGTCGCGCGCCACACCCTGGGCGGCGATCGCACCGGCGACGAGCGAGGCATGCTGCTCGACGATCCGCGCGAACAGGTGGCGCTCGCCGCTGGCGATGCGCCGGCAGAGCATGAGCTCATCCTCAGGCTGGCCTATGCCCAGCGCCGCTCCTCCAATGCCTAAGGCTCGTGCCAACATTCTAGTCCACCAGCCATCCGGGGACATGCGCCCCATGCCCGGTGCCAGTAATGAGAGGCGTAGGAGGCCAACGGAGTTTCAGCGCCCGATTCCCGCTGGGCACGCCTGGACGGCCCGCGGCGCTCAGCTCTCGTCCATCCCCTCGAAGGCGCGCAGGACTTCCCCCACGCAGTAGATGCTCCCGCAGATCACGGTGGGCGCCTCGGCGCTGGCCAGGCTCAATGCGTGCTCGACGCACTCGATCCAGCCGGTGCGGTTGTCCGGCGGGTCGAGCTCGGTGATGTGCCCGATGGGATAGTCAGTGGGCGCGTCGCTGAGGGTGACCCCCGACGGCAGGCTGACAGGGATGCCCAGGGCCGATGCCGCGACGGCGATGCGGCTCACGGGGCAGGGGTGCATCACCGGAACTTCGATCGGCACCAGGACGCGGATGGCAGGCTTAAGCGCTGCGAGCAGTTCCTCAGGCTCGCGCGTCGCCTGGCAGCCGAACACGACGGGGTGAGTAGTGCCCCCCAGCTCGCGCGCCAGCCAGGCCAGGGCGTCCACGTTGTGCGCGGCGTCGAGGATCACCGGCGCCCCGCGAAGCTGCGTCCATTCCATGCGCGCGCGATAGCGCACCGCATCAACGCCGGCGCGGACATCCTCCGGCGGGACCATGAAGCCTTCGGCAGCCAGGTGCGGCAGCGCGGCGTGCAGCAGCGCCAGCGAGTCGGGGGGGAGGCCGTCCCGGGCAGCAGTCCAGCCATCCCAGGCTGTGGGTGTAAGCGGCACGCTCTGGAAGCGCGCGCCGATCTCGCGGCAGACCTGCTCGACCACCGGGCTGTAGCGGGTGAAGATCGCCTCCTGCCCTGGCCGGGGGGGGCCGAGCAGCAGCGGCCTTCCCTGCCGCGCGATGTGCGCCTTGTCCGCCGCGATCCGCTCGACGCTGTCGCCGAGGATCGCCTGGTGGTCGAGGCCGACGCCGGTAAGCACTGAAAGAAACGGCTCGGTGAGGTTGCAGGCGTCGTGGTGGCCGCCAAGCCCTACCTCCCATAGCGCGATCTTGCAGCCGGAGTCGCGGAACAGCAGCGCGGCGATGAGCGCGTTCGCCTCAAAGAAGCTGATTGGCTCGCCGCACTGCTCGATCAAGTCGAGGGCCTCGTCGCACGCGCTGGTGAAAGCGCCGGGGCTGACGTCGCGGTCATTGATCCGCCAGCGTTCGCGGATCGACTTCAGGTGCGGCTTGATGAACGCCCCGACGCGGTAGCGCCGCGCGAGGATGGCAGACAGCGCGGTGACGAGGCGGCCCTTGCCGTTGGTGCCGCCGATGAGCACGGCAGGCACTGCGCACTCGGGGTTGCCCGCCACGGCCAGCAGGCGCGCCAGGCGCTCACGGCCCTGAAGCATGCGCCCGGGCCCCAGGGCGTAGAGCCGCCCAAGAGCGCGGGCGTAGTCAGAGTCTACGGTGAGGGCGGCGTGCCCTTGGCGCACTTGATCGTCCCGGAGTAGTCGTAGAACAGAAGGTAGGGCGAGCCGTCCAGCGCCACGATGTCTACCGGCGCCGCAAGGGCTGAGCCGGTCACGATTAGGTCTGCCACCTGCCAGCTTGATCCGTCGTAGATGCCCAGGTACCACTTGTCCGGCGGGCCGAGTGACTCGAACGCCGCAAAGGCGCCGCTGGCCCCGTTCGGCGCCAGGCAGGCGCTCAGCCCGATGGGCGTCGGCGTCGTGGCGATCTGCTTGGTGGTCCAGCTGGCCCCCGAGCCCTGGATGGAGTAGAGCGTCGTGTTCGTCTCGTCATAGGCGGTGGTCATCCACTGGCCGCCGACCCGCTGCAGGTCGTTGTACAGCCCACGCGAATCTCCGCCGCTGTTAGCGATGTCACTCAGAGTGTAGCTGCTCGACCGCTGGCCGAACTGGAGCTTCTTCTGCCCGATGTTCATCGTCAGGAGGCACAGGTCGCCGGAGTTGAAGGCCAAGCTTTGGAACGCGGGCGACTCGCTGGCATCGCTGCGGATAGTGACCTCGCTCCACGATCCACCTGACGCTGGACGTGTGCACAGCCGAACCTGATTATTCTGGCGATAGATGTGCATCATGGCATAATCGGTGTCATCCGCCGCTACCTTGTTCCACCAGCCCTGCATCGGGTGGCCTGTGTAAGTGCCGCCGTCACCGTCCACCATCTGCCAGTTCCACGGCCCGCCGGGCACGCCGATCGAAACCCATGGGTCGTCGGTGTAGAAGGACAAGCCGGAGATCAAGTACTTCCCGGCCCCGTAGGCTATGTCGCAGTAGTAGATGAACCCGCCGGAGATCGCCGATTCGTCGAGGCCGCAGTCCTCGCTGGACCAACTGCCGCCGTTGCGCCGGGCGAACATCACCGTCATGCTGTTGAAATAGGCTGCCGAGATGTCGTTGTTCACTATAATGGCGCTCACCGGCAGCTTGCCCGGGCCGACGGTCTCGATGGGCCCCCACTGCCACTGATTGGGCGGCGGCCCGGCGGTCGTCGGGATGTCGTCCGTCATTCGCCCGCGCTTATACATCGGGTCGTAGGCGCAGACGCGCCAGTAGTAAGTCGTGCCGTCGGCAAGCCCAATCACCTGGTACGACCGCTTCGACGAGTTCACGCTGAACGACGGCTTCCACAACTGGTTGAGGCTGAAGTTCGGCGTGGTGGAGAAGAAGATCTCAAACCCGATGGCTACCCCGCTGTCTTCATAGTCCCAGGCCACCGTGGCGGTGCCCGGGCCGGTGTCGGTGACGCGGGGGTTCGTCGGCAGCGGCAAGTTGAACTGCGGGCTATAGATGTCCGCCATGTTGCTCTGGGGTGACTCGTTGGCCCCCGCCACCGCCGTCACCTTGTAGTAGTACATGATGTTCTGCTGCACCGAGGTGTCCGAGTAGTCGCTGGTGAGCACGGGGTTGGTGTTCATCTTCGCGGGGCTGGGGAAGTCGGGCTCCGTGGCGCGGTACACGTTGTAGCCCAGCGCACCGGGCAGGTCCTGCCAGTCTAGACTGACCTTGCCCACGTTCGCTGAGGCAGTCAGGCCCTGGGGCGCGGTGAGAGTAGTCTGGCCGACGCGGGCGAAACGCACTTCGCTCACGGATGCGCTGCCGCCGCGCCAGAGCAGCACGGCGATGCTCACCTTGCCCAGAGTTGAGCGGTAGGCCGACCCGCCGGTGAGCGCCTGGTCCCAGTCGGTGGGCGCGGCGGCGTACCACTCCCACGCCCCGCGGGCGTAGTTCGACACGCCTACGTAGAGCGTCGTGCCGTCGCCCGGTGTCCCCCCAGTCAGCGTGAAGCTGGTGCCCACGCCGCCGATCTCCACCTCCGGGCGGAAGCCCTGGAGCGTGTAGATTGCGTAAGGCAGGCTTACCCCGGCGGTGAAATCCAGGTTGTCAGTGCTGACCGCCGTGTCGCCGCCTTTGGAGGCGAACTGCCTGCCGAGCAGGGACATCACATCGTCACTCGCCAGGCGCACACCTCCGTCGGGCGGCGGCCACGGGACGCCGGCAAGCTCGGTAGGCGGCGCGGTGCGTCCCGGCCCCTGCGCTACGCACCCGGCCCCCCCGGCAGCAATCGCGACAAGCAGGACGCCCATGATGAGCCCTGCGAGCATCCGCGAGTCTCTCATACGAGTACCTCCTCGACTAACCGGCAGTCAGTGTTCATCGAAGCATCCGAGCCAGCCCGCTGGACACACGCTGCACCAAGACGCCCGCCCCGCGGAGTGCCTGGCGAGCCCTATGTATGATACCGCAATTCCGGCTCCGGCAGGGGCCTTAGATGTCACTTGGCGTGCCCATCGCGCACTTGATCCGGTGGGGATCGTGAACCCGGTCCTCGAACAGGATGTACGGAGTATCGCCGATGCAGGCCACGTCCATCGTCGTCGTCAGCCAGGTATCGGCGATCAGCAGCGGGCTGACATCCCACTTGCCCAACCCCAGCGCGGCGAAGTTCCAGCCTCCCCCTGGCGCCTCGTCGCGGTAGATCATTACCACGCTGTCGTCCTTCCACGGGGCCATCCGCGCCATCTCCCCGGTCCGGGCCTCCGAGCTGGCCACCTCAGTACTGAGCCAGTTCGTGCCGTCACCGCTGATTACGTAAAGCTTGTGGTTGGTTTCATCGGCGGCGGGCGTGAACCAGGTGCTGCCCACCCGCGTGAGGTCGTTGAAGGCGCCGATGTCCGCCCCGCCGCCGTCGGCGATGTCGCTCAGGCCGTAGCCGTTGGAGCGTTTGCCAAAGAGCAAGTGGTGCCCAGGGTAGTTCATTGACAACACGCACAGGTCGCCCGCGTCATAGGCGATGCTGTGGTGCATAGGGATGGCCGTCACGTCGCTGCGGATCACACTCCTTGTCCAGCTGCCCCCGGCGACCGGGCGCGTCCGGATGACAATGTCGTTCAGGATTATCGGGGGCTTTGCCTCCCAGTCCTCGTAGTGGTAGTAGTAGATCACGGCGTATTCGTCGTCATTGGCCGCCGCCCGGCAGTACTGCCCGCTCACATCGGACACGGTCTCCAGCGTCCAGTTCCCGGGATTGCCGATCACGGCGCCGAGAGCTCCACTGGTCCCAAAGGCGTAGTAATAGATGACGTAGTTGCCACCGCCATAGGCCATGTCCATCCAGGTACCGTAGGTTCTCACACCTGTGGCTTCGGCTGTCCAATCGCCGTTGTTGCGTCTTGCGAAACAGAGGTCTTTGTAGTCCGGACCACCGCCGAAGTATGCCGCGGAGAGGTCGCCCCCCTGCTCGATCAGCGTCAGCGACGACCCTGCTCCTATGCCCAGGTCTTCTACCGGGAACCACCGCCAGGTCGGCTTCAACGGCTCCCCCGCGGAGATGTCGTCCGTCATCCGCCCGCGCCTGTACAGCGGGTCCAGCGCCACGATCCGCCAGTAGTACTTGTGCTGGTACTTGAGCCGCTTGAGCGTGAACGTGCGCTTGTTCGCATCCGGGTAGTACTGCGCGGTGAGCATCTCCAAGTTGAAGTCCTTGACCTCCGAGAGGAGAATCTCGAAGCAGCTCACCAAGCCCGTCTCGGGGTAGCTCCAGCTTATGTCGGCCGTGCACCTGCCGTTGCCCGTCAGCTTGCAGTCCGTGGGCAGCGGCGAGTTCACCACCGGGCTGAAGATGTCCACCATGCTGCTCGGGGCCGACTCGCGTACCCCCGCTACCGCCGTCACGCGGTAGTAATACATCACGTTGTTCTTGAGGCCCCGGTCGCGGTAGTCGCTCGCATCCAGCAGCTTCGAGTTCACCTTGACGGGGTTGGCGAAGTCCGGTGCCAGGGCGCGGTAAATGTTGTAGCCGAGCGCCCCCGGCACGTCGTCCCAGTCGAGGTCGATCCAGTACACGCTCGCCTCGGCGGTGAGATTCTCAGGGGCGGCGAAGTCGGTGGCGCCGCTGCGGGCGAAGCGCACCTCGTTCAGCGACGCGCTGCCCCCTCCCGAGAGGATCACGGCGATGCTCACGCGGCCCTTGGGCGAGCGGTAGTCGGTGCCGTCCGCCAGCAGGTTGTCCCAGTCGAGGGGCGTGGCTTTATGCCACTCCCATACTCCGCGGGCGTAGTCCGAGGCACCCACGTATAAAGCTGTCCCATCGCCCGGAGTACCTTCGGTGAGCGTGAAGCTGACGCCCACACCGCCGACCTCGATCCCCTGCCCGAAGCCCTGGAGCGTGTAGATTGCGTAAGGCAGGCTGTCCCCGGGAGTGAAGACGAGGTTGTCGCCGCTCACGGCCGTGCCGCCGCCGTTGGCGCTGAACTCCTTGCCCGGCAGCACGACCACGTCATCGCTGGCCATGCGCGCGGGATCATCGGGCGGAGGCCAGGGGAGAGCGCCAATCTCGGCAGGTGGTGAAACATGCCCGGCCCCCTGTCCCTCGCACCCCGTTCCTCCAATGGCGACCACAGCCATGCAGCCGCCCACGACCAGCGGCATGAGCACCCGCAGCACCCCCATTTCATTACCTCCTTTGCCACAGAGCAGGCGAGCATATCAGCCGTCGTGCCAGCCCATACCCGCATGGCATGGCAGAGCCCCTGGGCGGGGCAGGCTGCCTGACCAACCGCTCAAATAGTACCCGCGATTCTGGAAAATGCAAGGAACTTACGGCGGGGGCGTGCCCATGGCGCACTTAATCTGGTTGGGCTCGGGGGCAGTGTCCTCGAACAAGATGTACGGCACGTCGCCGATACAAGTCACGTCCATGCTGGTGCTGGGCACGACGCCGCTCATCACGAGCTGGGCAGCAGTCCAGCTGCCCCCATCGAGCACTGCGAAGTACCACTTCACCGGCGCGGCGTAGGCGAAGAACACCATCACCGCTCCGTCGCTCTTCCAGGGAGCCATCCGGGCGTAGACGCCGATCTGGTCGGTCGAGCTGATCACCTCATCCTTCGACCAACTCGTGCCGTCCCCGCCGATGGCGTACAGCTTCCAGTTCGTCTCGTCCTGGGCGGGGGTGAGCCACGCCCCGCCGACCCGGGTCAGATCGTTCGACACCCCGATGTCTGCGCCGCCGCTGTCGGCGATGTCGCTCAGGGCGTATCCGCCGGAGCGCGCGCCGTAGAGCAGCTCATGCCCGCCGTGATCCATGGACAGCACGTGCAAGTCGCCGGCGTCGAACGCGATGCTGTCGTAGCAGAGGGTATACGTCACGCCCGTGCGGATCGCCGTTCTCGTCCAGCTGCCCCCGCTCGCCAGGCGAGTCTGAACAACCGTGTTCTGCTCTGTGTAGTCGTAGTGGATCACGGCGTACTCGTTGTCGTCGGCCGCAGCCCGGCAGTACTGCCCGCTCACCCCATGGAAGAAGCCGGTGCTGCCGTCGCCGTCCACGCGCTGCGTCGTCCAGCTCCCCGAATCGCCGATCTCCACCCAGAGATCATTTGGCAACCAGGCATAGGCGAAGATCGCGTGGTTTCCAGCCCCGTAGACCATGTCCATGTAGCTGTTGAACCCCCCTCCCACCAGCGACTCGGTGAGGGCGCTTACGCCAGCCGTCCAGACGCCCGTGGCGCGCCTGGCGAAATAGACGTCGTGGTCGTTCGGCCCGCCGAAGTAGGCCGCCGAGAGATCCCCGCCCTCCTCCACCAGCGCCACGGGGCTGACACCGAAGCCGACGGTCTCCACCGGGCCCCAGCCCCACCCCGGAGCCTCCGGCACCCCTGCGGAGATGTCGTCGGTCATCCGCCCGCGCTTGTACAGCGGGTTGAGCGCCGTGATGCGCCAGTAGTAGGCGTGACCGGCAGTCAGGCCGTTGATGGTGAAGCTGCGCTGGCTGGCGGTGGGAAAGCGCTGCACCGTAACGCTGTTCAGGCTGAAGTCCTTTACCTCGGAGAGGAGGATCTCGAAGCTGCTCACCATGCCCGTGTCCGGATACTCCCAACTCACGCTGGCGGTGCCCACGCCGTTGCCCGTGAGCTGGCAGTTTGTCGGCACCACGGCGTTGACCTGCGGGCTGAAGATGTCCACCATGTTGCTCTGGGGCGACTCGCTTTGCCCGGCAACGGCCGTTACCTTGTAGTAGTAAATGACGTTCTGCTGCACCGTAGAGTCGTCGTAGCTGCTCACCGCGAGCGGCGTGCTGTTCACCTTCACCGGCGCAGGGAAGTCCGGTTCGAGCGCGCGGTAGACGTTGTAGCCAAGCGCGTTGCCCACATCGTCCCAGTCGAGGAGGATGTGGCCGATGTTCGCCTGCGCTGTCAGGTTGGCCGGAGCCGTGAGGTCCGTATCACCTGCCCGCGAGTAGCGCACTCCGCTCACGCTGGCCGCGCCCGGCCCCCACAAAAGCACGGCGATTGCCACCGCGCCGGATGGCGAGCGGTACGGCGCACCATCGGCGATCGCCTGGGAGTATGTCGGGGGTGTCGCGGCGTGCCACTCCCAGAGGCCCCGGGAGTAGTCCGAGAGGCCGACGTAGAGCGTCGTGCCGTCGCCGGGCGTGCCCTCGGTGAGCGTGAAGTCTACTTCGACCTGCGCCACTTCGATCGCCGGGGAGAAGCCCTGCAGCGCGTAGATCGCCCAAGGCAGAGCCCCTCCGCCGGTGAAATCGACGTCGTCGCCGTTCACCGCCGCCTGTCCGCCATGCTGGGAGAACTCACGCCCCTTGAAAGCAATCACGTCATCCGTCGTCTGACGCTGGGGGGCCGGGGCGGGCGGCCATGGCAGAACCGAGGGGGAGGGGGGGGCCGGCCCGCCGTGCCCGGCGGACGCGCAGCCCGGTATGACGGACATCAGGAACAGTGCGGATCCTACCGCCAGGGCTGCCATCTGCAGCCGCATCACGTCAAGCATCAGCCACCTCCGGGCCACCACCGCTGTGCTATAATCCCAGGCTCGCTGGGGACTCGTCTAACGGTAGGACGACTGACTCTGGATCAGTTAGTCGAGGTTCGAATCCTCGGTCCCCAGGACTCAGCCGGCACAAGAAGGATTATACCTGCGATTGCTGCCGCTCGCCAGAGAGCGCCTCACGGAGTCTCTCAGCGCGTCGTAAACGTCCAGTCCGCGCTCCACGGCGTTCCACCCACCTCCGCGGAGACCACCACGCGCTGGCGGGCTCCTCGGGGCAGGGGATCCCGCGGGATGAGGCAGATGACTTGCGGGTAGTCCCAACCCGGGAGGAATGGCTCCCCCGGGGTCTGGACGTAGCAGGGCACGGCGATCCCGGACAGGTCGTTTATCAGCTCGGCTTGCGCCAATTCGATGATCAGTCCGTACGGCCCTGAGAACTCCACGGTGATGGGAACGCCCAGACTGGTGTCGGCTGGGATGGGATAGGGGATCTCGGTGACGAAGGAGGTGGGAACTGCGCTCATCCCCGGGGCGGGGAACAGCGCGACCGCTTGCTGCTCCTCCCCCGCACTCAGTCTGCCGCGATGGGCGTCCATTACCTGGTACTGGCCCGACGAGCCGAATCCGATGCGCCCCAGGTTCACGTCCAGCAGCCCCAGCCGGTGATAGAACGTGCTCATCCAGTTGTCCACCGCGGTGACCGGGCCCACGCCCTGGTAGATCACGCTGTTCGCCGCCGCCGCCGCGCCTACCGCGCTGTACCCCGGCATGCCCGGAGACTCCTGGTGGGCGGCCAGGCCCACATCGCGCAGGCTCACGTGGTTGAGGCCCATGTAGTCGGCGTGCAGCTGGCACGCGAGGCTGAGCTGGTAGTCGAGCGTGACAGGGGGCGCCGAGGCCATCGCGCGGTAGTAGTTGAGCTCCTGCACCGCCGCCTGCGCCGCCGCGTAGTTCACAGCCGGGGATTCGCCCTCATGCCCCGGCCAGGGGATGCTCGCCGTGCCTCCGCCCCCACACGCGGTGAGACTCATAAGCAGGCCAAGGAGGAGTATGGCCGCAAGAGAGGTGCAGATTCCCGCCAGCAGTTGCCGCACGCACTAGTATACCCATATGCGCGCGGGCCGAGTGCAAGTCAAGCCTGTTGCCTGGGGAGGGGGGAGCTAGATTCGCACGGTGAAGCCGGGACGCTGCTCTGCCCCTGCCCCCACGCCGGGGGGCTCAAGCGCCTGGCCGCAACTCAAGCACCGCCCCATTCTCTGCTCCACGCGGGACAGCTTCGCCTGACACTGCGGGCAGGACGAGTCACCTGCCTGGAGGGTGGGCTGGTCCTGCGACACTCGCTGCCCGCTGCCACCAACCCCGCATGCGCCCATGCCGAGGAACTGCTGGAGGGCTAGAGCCGGGCCTGTCTGTGTGCTGTCAGCGGCCCTGTCCGGTTCTTCAGGCGGCTCGGGGGGCTCCGCAGGCGGAAGCGGCGGCGCAATCGGGACGTGCAGTGTACGAATGTCGTTTCGAGCCATTCCTGACCTCAGAAGACTCCGCCTTAAGGCATAGCGGGGGTGCATGAGTCAGACTCACCACGTGGAAAAGTGTTCCCGGAATCTCCACCTTGGTCCGGCTTAGGCTGATTGTAGGCCGGACCAACCGGTGACTATGCGGGTGCAACCACACACTCCCTGCCCAGGAAGGCTGTAGAATCTTATGGGCTCATGTACATTACGGCGCAGAAGGAGGCCTTCTCCAACGCGTACTTGCGGGCAGTGACCGCGGTCGCGGGCTACCCACTTAGCAAGCCTGATCCCGATGATGACAGCATTGACTGGACGATCTACGGGAGCCCTCCGAGGAGACCGAGACTTGACGTGCAGCTCAAGTGCACGGCGGCTGAACTCGAGCTGTTCTCAGATTCCATTCCCGTCCGGCTCAAGCTCAAGAACTACGATGACCTTCGCGGATTGGAGTTGATGTCGCCTCGTCTTCTTGTGGCAATGGTTGTGCCGACCGACGTAGGTGACTGGATTGTGCAGGATTCAGAGCAGTTGCTCATGCGGAAGTGCGCCTACTGGCATTCTCTGAAAGGCAATCCTGACCTTGAGGACCAGGAGACAGTCACTGTACACGTCCCTGCGAAGCAGTTGCTTACCGTAGATGCACTTCACGCGATTATGGAACGAGTAGCAAGTGGAGGTGACCCATGAGGGCGACCATTCGCGACAGGGCTGCTCTCCTAGCCCTAAGCCCGGTCCAGGTCATGCAGTACTTGCTGTCTTCAGGCTGGAAGCAGGTGGACCGTGTGCCGAACCGCTACACTGTCTGGGCTGGAGGCCCAGAGCAGGAGGAGGAAATACTCCTGCCCGACAGGCAAGCTCTTGCAGACTACCACCTGAGGATTTCTGAGGTCATTGCGCAGTTGGAGCGCCTTGAAGGCAGATCGCAGCTTGAGATCTTGGCGGACTTCGAGAACTCCTCGGCTGACATAATACGCATCAGGGTCGGCCTTGATGGTGCTGCAGACGGCACTATCCCACTGGACACAGCAACTCAGGTTCTTGAGTCGGCAAAGGACATGATGCTTGCAGCAGCCTGCGCGGCGATCAGTCCACGCCCCTACTACCATGCGAGGAGATGGGCTGAGGCTTCTGAATACGTAGGTGCCCTCCGAGCAGGTCAGACTGAGCGCGGCAGCTACGTGGTGACGATAGTGTCGCCAGTGCCGCCGGAGCTCGACGTTCCTCCAGGCGAGTTGTTCGAGACGGAAGAGCCCTTCCCTAGAAGGGCAACGGTCATGCTCAGCACGGCGCTAGAGGCTGTCGCAGACGCTGCTGTTTCCTTTGAACTGACTGCGTTCGAGAAGCAGGTGAGCAAAGGGGTTAGTGCGAACCTGTGCCAGGCGCTGGCGGGGCTGGGCAGTTCAGCAGGACGGTTCAATGACGTCGCAGTTGGCCTGAGTTGGTCAAGGACTAGACCGCCACACGAAGCTCTGCGAAGTACGTTCCTACTGCCTGGCGACCGGTTGCCGATTCTACAGGAGGCCGGACGAGTGCTCAAGTCCAGAGCTCCGCTTGAGGAATGCGAGGTGCAGGGCCTGGTTGTGAAGTTAGACCGGAAGCCCAGAGCACAATTTGGCACGGCGACTGTGCTGGGCGCGGTTGAAGGGTCTGTCCGCAGTATACGAGTAGTGCTGGCGCGTCGCGAGTATGACTTGATGATCCAGGCGCACAAGCGCCGGGAGCCGATTAGCGTGGTGGGCGAACTCATCAAGCGCGGGAACCAGTTCATGCTCGAGAACCCGCGGGAGCTGCGGATGGTTGTCGTGGAGTAGGCTTGAGGGCTTCACGGATGGACTAAGGCAGCTTAGCAAGGACGCGGGCATGATACTTGGTTTTGGCCGTGCTAGGCAAGTGCAAGCGTCTGTTCTACAGCCCCTGCAGCTTGACCAGCCGGGCGTACTCCCCGTGGGCCAGGCGCATCAGCTCCTCGTGGCTGCCCTGCTCGCTGATCCGCCCCTGCTTCAGCACCACGATGAGCTCGGCGTGGCGCACGGTGGACAGCCGGTGCGCGACCAGCAGCGTGGTGCGCCCGTACATCAGCTTGTTCAGCGCATCCTGGACGATCGCCTCGCTGACGCTGTCCAGCGCGCTGGTCGCCTCGTCGAGCAGGATGATCCGCGGGTCGCGCAGCAGCACGCGGGCGATGGCGATGCGCTGGCGCTGGCCGCCGGACAGCGTGACGCCCCGCTCGCCGACAATCGTGTCGTAGCCGGCGGGGAACTCCACGATGAAGCCGTGGGCGTTGGCGCTGATCGCCGCGTCGACGATGTCCTTCTCGTCGGCGTCCGTCGTGCCATAGCCGATGTTGTCGCGCACCGTGCCGTGGATCAGCACCGTGTCCTGGCTGACGATGCCGATCTGCCGGCGCAGGCTGGCCAGCGTCAGGTCCCGCAGGTCGTGGCCGTCGAGCAGCACGCGGCCCTCCGTCGCCTCATAGAACCGCGGCACCAGGTGCACCAGGCTGGTCTTGCCGCTGCCCGACTCACCGACGAGGGCCACCACCTGGCCCGGCGTGATCGTCAGGTCGATCCCGTCCAGCGCCCAAGGCTCGCCGGGGGCATAGCGCAGGCGCACCCCGGCGAACTTCAGCTCGCCCCGCGCGTCCGGAAGCTCTTGCGCTCCCGGACGGTCGGTAATCTCGGCGCGCGTTTCGAGAAGCGAGAAGATGCGCTGGCTCGCTGCTTCGCCCGTCGCCAGCGTGACGAACAGCCGCGAGAGCTTGCCCAGCGGGTTGGCTACCAGGGCGCCGTATCCGGCGATCGCCACGAAGTCGCCAAACGCCAGCAGTTTCCCGCTGATGATCGCCTGGAACGAGAGCACGCCGATGATGACCACTGGGGCGATGAAGCCGAGGAACTCGATCACCGGCAGCAGGAACGCGGAGATCTTCGCGCTGTCCAGCACGCGCGCCAGGGCGCGCTCGTTGCTCACCTGGAACCGGCTGAGCTCGTCGGCCTCCAGCCCAAAGCTCTGCGCCAGGCGGATGGTGTTGATCCCTTCCGCCAGCTCCGCCGTCAGCTCGCCCACCTGCTCCTGCACCGCGCGGTTGATCTTGCGCAGCGCCCCGCCGGTGATGCGCAGCAGCAGCGCCGTGATCAGCGAGGTGACGAGGATCAGCAGCGCCATCTGCCAGTTCAGGTAGAACACACAGGCCACCCCGCCCAGCACGGTCAGCGGGGCGACGAAGAAATCCTCGCTCGAGTTGTAGAGGAAGCCTTGCAGGGTGACCACGTCGTTCGTCACCTTGCTCATCAGTTCGCCCTGGCGCGAGCGGTCGAAGAAGCTGTAGGACAGGCGCTGCAGGTGCGCATAGAGCTTGCCGCGCAGGTCGGTGGCGATGCGGAACGCCAGCGCTTGCGCGTTGTAGGTGCGGATCCGCCCACCCACCGCGCGCAGCACGAGAAGCCCCACGATCGCCAGCAGCATCCACCACAGCACACGCCGGTCGCGCAGCACGTTCACCACCACGTCGATCATGTACTTGACCACGGGCGGCAGCGACAGCTGGGCCAGCACGAAGATCGCGCTGCCCAGCAGCATCAGGCTAAACGTGCGGCGCTGAGCGAGGACCAGGCTGAGCACGCGCTCCCACTCCCGCCGCGGCCCGCGCAGGATGGGCAGCAGGCATAGCCAGAGCAGCCCGCTCACGCCGAGGATCACCACGACGCGCTTCAGGCTGCCCGGGGCGACCCACGCCTCGAGCAGGCGGTAGTGGAGCAGCGCATAGGCGAGCAGCGCCAGAAGCAAGCACACCGCGGCGATGCCTACGAAGGCGCGAGCCAGAATGAGCCGCACCTCGCCGCGCAGCGGAGGCAGCGGCGCTGTCCCGCCCCGCAGCGGGGCCTCAGACATCGCCGTTGGGCGCCGCGCCCTGCTCCCCCAGTTCGTCAAGTCGCGCCCGGATGTCCGCCACCAGGCGCGCGATCATCTCCTGCAGCGTCGTCACCGACTCCTCGGCCAAGGCCAGCAGCGCCGCCTGCTTCTCCGGCGGCACGTCCGTCCAGTCCACGTCCCGCTCCCAGGACTCAAGCGTTTCGCGCAGCGCGGCCAGGATCTCGCGCTTGTGGTCGATCTCCGCGAGATGCTCGCCGGCCCAGTCCGCAGCCCGGGGCATGCGCGAAGTATAGCTCAGGCGCGACCTGGGAGCGTTACAGCATCGGGATGCTCCTCGCTCATCACCTCGAACCAGCCGTCAATCGCCTCGCTGATCCGCACTAGCGCGCCGGCGCGGGTCTCAGCCTGGGTGACGCACCCCGGTAGGTTCAGGCACTCCGCCACCCACCACCCGGATGGATCTTCGTGCAGCGATACCGTGAGCCGCATGCCTGGATTATACCTTCGCCATGACGCACCGCTCGGATGGCAGGCAGGGACGCCTGCCCTCCAGCTGTAGCGGGACGTGTATCATGGGGCGAGTGCCGGCGAGTCTCCCCCTGCGCGACTACGTCATCGAGGAGCATACCACCACCGTCTGCCCGGAGTGCCTCATGCAGGACGCGCACGGCGCCTGGGGCGAGGGCGCGTGGGTGGATGGGATGCTCGCCGTGCGGCGCGGCAGCGTCTGGTTGCGCCGCTTCTGCCCGCGCCATGGCGAGAGCGAGTCGCTCTACGAGGAGGACGCCGCGCTGTGGCGGGCGCGGCGGGGGTGGGAGGCAGCGCCGCTCGCCATGACGCCGGACCGGCCCGGCAACTCCGCCCCGTTCCCGCAGGGATACGCCGACGGCCTGCCCGCCAGCCACGGGCAGCACACGTGCCTCCTGCTACTCAACGTCGCGCAGGTGTGCGACCATGGCTGCCCCGCCTGCTACGCGGGTGCGCCCCAGCCGTCGACCGCGCTATCGCAAGGCGGCGGCGCATCCGAGGCGGAGTGGCCGCCGCTCGCTGCCGTGCTGCACACCGTGGACGAGGTGATCCGCCGCGAGGGCGGCAAGCTGGGGGTGCTGATGCTCTCCGGCGGCGAGCCCGCGCTGCGCCCCGACCTGCCGGAGCTGCTGGACGCGCTGAGCGGGCTGCCGATCACGCGCGTGATGCTCAACACCAACGGGCTGCGCATCGCGTCCGACGATGCGCTTCTCGCGCTGCTGGCGCGCCACCGCCGCCAGGTCGAGGTGTATCTGCAGTTCGACGGGCTGCGCGGCTCGACGCATCTCGCCCTGCGCGGGGAGGACCTGAGCGCGACGAAGCTGGCGGCTCTCAGCCGCTTAAGCGGCGCCCGCATCCCGACGACACTCGTGGCGGCGATCGCCCGCGGTGTGAACGAGGACGAGGTGGGCGCGCTGATCCGGCTCGGGCTGGAATCGCCGTACTGCACCGGCCTGGCGCTTCAGCCGCTCTTCGGCAGCGGACGGGCGCTGCCCTTCGACCCCTGCGACCGCGCTACGCCCACGGGCATCCTCCGGCGCCTGAAAGAGCAGACCGGCGGGATGCTGAGCGCCGCCGACTTCATCCCGCTGCCCTGCTCGCACCGCGACTGCTGCGACATCACGTACCTGGTGCGCAGTGGGCGGGGGCGGTGGCAACCGCTGCCGCGACTCATCGGGCGCGAGCGGCTGAAGCGCTGGCTTTCTCTCGTGGCGAACACGGTGACCTTCGAGGACCTCAGCGCGCCGGCGCTTTCGGCTGTGCTCGGCGGGCCCCTGCGCCGCGTGTTCTCGCAGCAGCTCTCCGCCGCGTCGCCGCAGCTGGCAGCTGACGTCGCGGCGCTCTGCGCCAAGCTGCCGCGGATGCGGCTGCTTGTGGAAGGCCTCCAGCGCAGTCTCATCACGTGTTGCGCTGGTCAAAGTGAGGCGGATGGCGAGGCTGCCGAGCAGGCGCTGGACGAGCTGGCTCAGCGCACCTTCCGCATCACGATCAAGATGTTCATGGACGCCCACCGCGTGCACAGCGCGCGCCTGCGCCAGTGCTGCACGCACGTGGGCACCTTCGAGAGCGACCCGCGGCGCTATCCCTTCTGCTGGCGTTGGCTGATCCCCGGGCTCACCGACTTCGGGGGCGGCGGTGGCGCGTAGCTCCGGCGGGCGCGGGGTGGCAAGGTGAGCCCACTTGGCGTGCTGTTCACCGCCCTCGGATACGCCACGGGGATCGCCGTGTTCTGGATTGCCGGACGCAAGGCAGGCTGGACGCCGCGGCAGCTTGCATGGTTGCTCGCCGCAGCGCTGGCGGGCGGCGTGTTCGGCGCGAAGCTGACGCAGTGGCTCGTGCTCGGCTGGCCGTTCACCGCGCCGCTCAGCGCGATCGGCGATCCACTGCAGGGCGGCAAGACTATCCTCGGCGGCATCGTCTGCGGCTGGATGGCGGTGGAGGGGGCGAAGGTGCTCCTTCGCGTGCGGCGCAGCACGGGGGACCTGTTCGCCTTCGCCCTGCCCGCGGGCGAGGCCGTCGGGCGCATCGGCTGCCTGTTCAACCAGTGCTGCTACGGCACGGAGTCGCGCGTTCCCTGGGCCGTCTGGCAGCATGGCGCATGGCGCCACCCGGCGCAGATCTACGCCTCGCTCGCCGCCGTCCTCGTGCTGCTCATCTTGCTTGGCCTGCGCGGGCGGCTGTGGCGCGAAGGCGACCTGTTCCGGGCGTACCTCGTGCTCTACGGCGCCGCGCGGTTCAGCGTGGAGTTCTTCCGCGTCCATGACCGCCTGTACGCCGGGCTGTCCCTGGCGCAGTGGGTCAGCCTGGAGCTTGCGCTGGCGGGCGCGATTGCGCTGTGGGTGAGCGCCTGGGCGGCTCGCCATGCGCGGTCGAAACGCGGCGTATAATCCGCCTGTGGTGAGGAGGGATTCGCGATGCTCAAAGCGCTGAAGGTAGTGCTGATCGCCGACGGCGTGGTGCTGTGCGTGCTGGGCGCGGCGCTGTTCGCCTTGCCGCGGACGATGTGGATGGTCTTCGGCTTCGTAGGCCTGCCGGACATGGTCAACTACGTGCTCGGCATGTGGGGCGCGCTGATGGCGACGATGGGCGTGGGCTACTTCATCGCGTCGCAGGACCCCGCGCGCAGCCACGGCTGGGTGTGGGTGGGCATTGCCCGGGGCATCCTCGAAGGCGGCGTGAGCGCGTTCTACATTGCGACGCACGTCGTGACGTTCAAGCAAGGCGGGCTGGGCCTGATCCTCGCAGTGTGGTTCGCCCTGGCGTACATTGTTTTCTACCCGCGGCGCAGCGCCATGCAGGGGGCGGAGGCGGGCCGATGAAAGCGCTGCTGGGCATCGCGCTGTTCATCTTTCTTGCGCCGTTGTGCTGCGGCATCGGGCTGCTCGGCGGGTGCATTGCATCGCTGGCGACGCCGAACACGCCGGGGGGCTTCTTGGCCGCCGGCCCGCTGATCGGCCTGGCCACCAGCGTCGTCCTCGCCGTGCTGATCACGCGCAGCCTGCGCCTGGGCGAGACTTAGGCCTCTCAGCGCCGCGGGGCTATAATCGGCGCATGGAGAGGCAGGTCATCGACAAGCCGCGCATCGAAGCCGCCGTGCGCGAGATCCTCCTGGCGCTCGGTGAAGACCCGGAGCGCGACGGCGTGCGCGAGACGCCCCAGCGCGTGGCGCGGATGTTCGAGGAGGTGTTCTACGGCGTCAACGGCGGCGCCGAGAAGCACCTCGAAACCACCTTCGACGTCGCCCACCGCGAGCTGATCCTGTTCCGCGACATCACGTTCTTCAGCATGTGTGAGCACCACCTGATGCCGTTCATCGGGATCGCGCACATCGCCTACATCCCCGATGGGCGCGTCACCGGGCTGTCGAAGATCGTGCGCGCGTTCAAGAACCTCGCCGCCCGCCCGCAGGTGCAGGAGCGGCTGACGACGCAGATGGCGGACTTGCTGATGGCCAAGCTCGACCCGCTGGGCGCGGCGGTCATCGTCGAGGCGCGCCACCTGTGCATGGAGATGCGCGGGGTGCGCAGCCAGGGAAGCATCATCACCACCAGCGCGCTGCGCGGGGCCTTCGAGACGCGCGAGTCCACGCGCATGGAGCTGTTCACGCTGATCAAGGGCGAGCGCCAGGTCGTATGAGCATGGTTTGGCGGCTGGGCACTAAGACCCTCGACTGCTCAGCGCCGCGGGTGATCGCCATCGTCAACGCCGCGCCCGACAGCTTCTTCGCGGGGAGCCGGCTGCCCGCCGGGCAGGAAGACCGCAGGGCGTCGCTGGAAGCACTGCTCGCCGCGGCACCGGACGTAATTGACGTGGGGGGGCTGAGCACCCGCCCCGGCAGCCGGCCGGTGAGCACCGCTGAAGAGACGAGCCGCGTTGTGCCGGTGATCGAAGAGCTGCGCCGGCTCGACGCGCACGTGCCGATCACCGTGGACACCTACACCGCGGAGGTGGCCGAGGCGGCGCTCAGTGCGGGCGCGGACGGCGTAAACGACATCTCGGCCGGGCGGCTGGACCCGCGCCTGCTCGAAGTCGTGGCGCATTCCGGCTGCGGCTACGTGCTGATGCACATGCAGGGCACGCCGCAGACGATGCAGGACGCGCCGTGCTACGCCGACTGCGTGGGCGAGGTGCGCGAGTTCCTGCGCAGTGGGCTCGAGCGCCTGGCGGCGCTGGGGATCGCGCTGGAGCGCGTCGTTGTCGACCCGGGCATCGGCTTTGGCAAGCGCTTCGAGGACAACCTCGCGCTGGTTCGGGATGCCGCTGCGCTCAGGGAGCTGGGGCGCCCGTTGGTCTTTGGCGTGTCGCGCAAGAGCTTCCTCGGGCGGCTCACCGGCGCCCAGGACCCGGCGGACAGGCTGGCGGCGACGCTCGGCGTTACCTGGCGGCTGCTGGAATGCGGCGTGATGCTGCACCGCGTTCACGATGCGGCGGCGGTGCGCCAGCTCATGAATGCGTGGGCCGGTCTCAGGGCTGGGTAGTCATCGGCCCCGGAAAACAGCAAGGCCTCCGTCCCCGCGGAGGCCGCTGTAGGGAGTATAGATAATTGCTGGCCGGTCGTCCCGAAGGCTCCAACCGCGATGTTAGACCCGGCATGAGGTGGTCTGTTCCCGAAGTAGCGGCCCGGAAAAAGAAAGGCCCCGGGCGGACCCGGGGCTGCCGTTGCCATCCCCTCCGGCCTCGGAGTTTAAGCCCCTAGGCTCAGAGGGGCTCACATCCGTGTTCACCAGCCGGACGCCCTGAAGACGACCGGGGACGGGGCTAACCTCGACGCCCGCCTAGGCGCACGCGCGGCCTAGGGAGCTGGCCGGGGGGCGCTTTTGCGGTGCAGTCGTGGCAGGTCAACCTCTCCTCCTCCTCCGTGAGACGGAGACGTAGATAGTTTACCGCAGACACGCCTGGTGCGCAAGCGCGGGAGCGAAGTCGGGCCGGTGCGAAAAAAAACCAGAGGGGGGGTTGCCCGCCTCTGGCTTCACTCTCTTCTCTGCCAGTTGGATAGCCGTTTTATCCCCCCTGATGGTAGGGATCCGGCTGCTAACCACAAGGCTCGTCGGGGCGTTCCCCGCCGGGCCACATCAACCTGTCGGGCGCTTCGCCTATCAGTGGCCGCAGGTGCTGCAAGTGTTGCAAGTCTTCTTCTCACACTTGCTGCACTTCTTGGCGCAGGTCTTGCGCTCGCACTCCTTGCCCTTGACGCAGGCCTTGCTCAGGGTGGGGCAACCATCGTTGCACGCCATGTCGGTATCCCAGCAAGCCTTGCAGATCTTGAAGTCGTTCTGGCAGCAATCCCCCGAGCCCAGGTTGCCGGAGTAGATTGTTACCCAGTTCTCGTAGTCAAGATCCTTCACCAGGCAGATGAGGTCGTTGCCGATCATCCACAGCTTCTCGCCGTAGGTCGCGAGGTCAGCGTAGTTCCGCTCCTCGCCACGCCCGAGCTCGTCCTCGATGCTGGTCAGCACCTTGGTGCCCTCGTTGGCCTTCTTGGCGATGTTGCTGACGATCTTATCCTCGTTGGGATAGAAGTTGTAGGTCAGCAACTCGTCGGTGATCGTGCCGATCTGCTCGATCGTGTTTCGCAGCATGTCGACATGCAGCTGCCAAGCCAACGGGTCGATGATGTGCTCGCGGCTGCGGCCCAACACCACCAGCTCAGCCTCGATGTTCTGACGGATGCAGCTGTCCTGGAAGATCAGCCACTCGTAGTTGTACCCATCTAGCTGAAGCGAGAGACCGTGGTCCCGGTACTGGCAGGACAGGTCGCTGAGGGCGCGAATGAACTTCACCGCGCTGAACTGATCGACGGCGGAGCCGTTCGCGGAAGCCGCGATGGGCAGCGCCATGACCAGCAATGCGATGACTACAAACATCGTTTTGCGCATTCTCTTGTTCACCTCCTCTCCGCGCTGAGTCTGGGCCCGATTATAGCACGGATTTTTAAGTGTCAAGCGCCGCGGCTCGATTAACTCCAAGATAAGCCCCCGGGCGCAGCCTGAAGCGGGGATCAGGCCTGGGGAGCCTCAGGGGCGCAGGTCTTCCTCGGCGTGCTCGTACTTCTCCATGGCGTCAGCAGCCTTCGCGGCTTCCTGGGCCTCGCTGTTTGCCCCCTTGCCCTCGCTGGGCGCTCCCGCGTCGCCGGCGGGCGCCCGCGCCTTCTCCTTCTTAGGCGCCGCACTCACCGCCGCCCGGGCGGCCCGCGTCCCGCGCTGTTTGGCTTCAGCCTCCACGGAGACTCTGATCTCGCCGGTGACATCCGCGCTCGCCCGCAGCGGCACGGTGTAGTCCCCCAGGTGCTTGATCGGCTCGTCGAGCATGATGTGGCGCCGGTCGAGCTCCATGCCGAACTGCTTCTGCACTTCCTCGGCGATGAGCGAGCTGGTCACCGCGCCGAAGATGCGACTCTGCGTACCGGCGCGCATCGTCAGCACGAGCGTCTTGCCCTCCAGGGCGGAGTACTTCGCCGCTGCCTCGGCCATGCGCCGCGCGCGCTTGGCCTCCGCCGCCCGCCGGATCAGCTCGACGCGGTTCAGCGCGTCGCGGGTGGCCATCTCGGCCAGGCGGCGCGGGAGCAGGAAGTTGCGGCCGTAGCCGTTCTTCACTTCGAGCACCGTCCCGGCTTCGCCGAGGCCCGCCACGTCATCAAGCAGGATTACTCTCACTTCAGTCTCCTCCGCCTCCGCCGTTCGCGTTCGATGCCTGCCAGGCTGCTCTCACGGCGCCAGGCGCCAGGCGGGGCTGGCTAGCGGCGGGCATAGGGCAGCAGCGCCATGAAACGGGCGTGCTTGATCGCTCTGGCCAGCGGGCGCTGATACTTGGCGCACGTGCCGGTCCTGCGCCGGGGCAGGATCTTGCCGCGCTCGCTGATGAACTTGCGCAGCAGCGTCACCGCCTTGTAGTCGATGGGCAGCTGGGGATCGACGGTGAAGGCGCAGACCTTGCGCTGTTTGAACCTGCTAGGCTTCGGCTTTCCCATGACGCTTCCTCTTGCGCCGCTCCTCAGCGGTGTAGTCGAGCACCAGATGGCGCAGGCAGTTCTCGTTGAACTTCAGGAGGTAGTCGAGGTCGGGCAGCAGCTCCTTGGTGCCCATCCAGCGGTAGAACACGTAGAAGCCCTCAGCCTGGTTCTTGATCGGATAGGCGAGGAAGCGCTTGTTCCAGCGGTCGATCCTGGCGATCTGCGCCCCCCGGCTTGTCAGCAGCTCCTCGACCGCCTTTACCTGGGCGTCGAGCACGCCGGGCTCAAGGTCGCCCTTAAAAAGCGCGCAGCACTCGTATTCCTTCACTTTCTCCGTCATGGCTACCCCTGCATGATTAGGTGTACCCCTTCCGTGCGGGTTGTCCGCCGGATGGGGGACGGACCGCCGGCGCCGCGAAGCGCGGGGCGGGGCGCAGATACTAGCACAGTACGCACCTGGGCGCAAGCGTAGGGGCGAAGCGGTAGTGGGTCAGTTCGGGGGGCGGGATTTTCCGGAGCGCGGCCATGATCGCTGAGTGGATCATGGACTGCATGGGCTGGACGGACGTATGGTACGCGCATCCCGGACCCTGGCGCACGCCAAAGCGGTGGCACGCTGGAATCTGGACGGGTCCGCAACTGGACTTGATCTGTGTTCGCCGTTGCGACACGAACGCCGAGGCCGAACGTTGCCTCAGCCCAGGCGCTTCCACCATTCTGGGCGCGGTGCTCGCCGCTTATTGTAAGGCGCGCGAGCTAGAGGGTCTGTGAATGGCAGTCCCAGCACAGAATCTCGCAGTTGGAGAGAGAGTCATCCCCTCCGCTCGCTACGGCGGTCCTGTGATGGGCTTCCCACTTGCCGGGTCCATCCCGTCCGCGGTTCTCCCATACCAGTTGCTTATTGCAGCGGGTGTAGGAGTGCTTGTGGCGTTCGCGGCGACATTCGCACTTGCCCTCGGCGCGAGTCCACGCCTTACGTACCGTCTCTTCCGAAAAGGCCATGCTCTGGTCCTCCCGAATGCTGATGTTCCTGGCTCTCTTCTAGCACGGAACCGGGCCACGGTCAATGGACGATTGCGAGCTGCCGCGCCCGCATCACCATATCTGGTGGCTCGATGCATAACGCTATGCTTGGAGGTCAGTTAAGATGTACAATCTCGGTGAGGCCAAGCCGGAGCGGACTTTGCCATGGAGACCGGGTTCCGGCGAATCTTGCCTTTGGAGTCTGCTGGACATGCTGCAACTCGCTGTGGACGGGTTCCTAGATACCATCTTCCAATCTACCCACCTTCACGAGGTGCTGTGGATTATGGCCTTCTACCGCAAGGCAACGAAGAGCAGCAAACCGACGGAAGAGGGGGATGATGCGGTGGATCGGGCTTTTGCGGCGATGGGTCTTATGGACACGCCTGCGAAGTTGACGAAGGCTACCAACCTGCTTGGTAAGTGCGTTTCCCGAATGGGGCTGAGAGTGACTTTGGGAGAAATAGCTGATCTCCAAGTCCTACTTAAGACGCGTCCCGACGACTTCGAGCGTCTGCTCAACAGTTTGGATCAGGTACTCAAGACATTCATGCGAGAGACAGAGGGGCGCAAGTTCATCTACCTTGATCCTCTGGCAGTCGAGTACTACGACGTTAAGCGCGATGATGCGGTTGGCCAGGACGCTCAGCATGTCGTCTACATCACATGCATAGACGACTATCGCTGCGCCGCGAGGTGCCTAGCGTTGGACCAACCGACTGCATGTGTGTTCCACCTCTGCCGCGTCTTAGAGAACGTCGTCAAGCTAGTGTGGCAGTCAACGGGCATCAAGGCAACCAACGCCAACCTACGAGGATGGGGGGATTATGAGAAGGAGCTGCGCTCACTTCAGTTAGACCCTGGCACGGGCAAGCCAAACTGGCCAGGCGACTGGGACGATGGGCGTAAGGCATTCTACCGCCAAGTGCTAGCCGACCTAGTCCCGCTGAAAGAAGCCGAGCGTAACGTAGTGATGCATGCCGGAAAGACTTACACCCAGGAGGACGCGCAGATGCTCTTGCTCGCAACCAAGCGCGTCGTAGAGCGCGTCACCGAGCATCTTGACGCTCAGGGGGCTTACTACTAGCCCCGCCAAGTCTCTGGGCACTTTGACAGCTTGCACCATGCTTAGCGCTAAGCGTGGTATAATGGGGCATGCCGAAACGCGACTTCGCGCAGCGGGCTCATGGCGTGTTCCTGCAAAGCATCGGCGAGCAGGACAAGGCCGCGCCACCACAGTCCAAAGACGCTGCCGCCGTGGAGCTGGGGAGCAAGGGCGGGAAGGCCCGAGCCTCCAAGCTCACGGCGAAGCAACGCAGCGAGATCGCAAAGAAGGCCGCTGCCGTCCGCTGGGCCAAGCGGTAACGCCGCTCCCCGTCCTATCCCTCCATCGCACTGTTTAGCAGAGCCTCATGGCTTGCGAAAATCTAGGCTAAGCTACTTGACTTATTGCTTAGCGCCTGGTATAATGAGCTTAGTATGAACCGTCTATCAAACGAGAAGCGCGCCCGAGTCCTGCTCTCGCTATGCGAGGGCATGAGCATACGCGCCACAGTGCGGATGACGGGTGCGGCCAAGAACACCATCGTGAAGTTGCTGGCCGATGTTGGCGATGCGTGCTTGGACTACCAGGATCAGGCGATGCACGACCTGCCGTGCCGTCTGATCCAGTGCGACGAGATTTGGTCCTTCTGCTATGCCAAGGCTAAGAACGTACCCAAGGCGAAGCGCGGTCAGTTCGGGTACGGTGATGTGTGGACCTGGGTTGCGCTGGACGCTGAGACCAAGCTAGTACCATGCTGGTTTGTGGGCAGACGTGACCCCGACACCGCGCACGAGTTCATGCTGGGACTCGCTAGCAGACTGCGGAATCGCGTACAACTCACCACGGACGGCCATGCGGCGTATCTGGCTGCGGTAGATGAAGCGTTCGGCGGTGACATTGACTACGCGATGCTGGTCAAGATGTTCGGGCCGGGTGAGGGCAAGACGATTGCCGAGCGCAAGTACAGCCCCGGCGAGTGCAACGGCACTAGAAAGTACCGCGTACAGGGCAGGCCGGACCCGCGCCGTGTCTCTACGAGTTTCGTTGAGCGGCAGAACCTCACGATGCGGATGTGCATGAGGCGGTTCACGCGGCTCACCAACGCGTTCAGTAAGAAGGTTGAGAATCACATGCACGCGCTCAGCCTCTACTACATGTTCTACAACTTCGTGCGCGTGCATAAGACACTCGGCACGACGCCCGCACTAGCGGCGGGTGTGGCCGATCACGTGTGGACCCTAGAGGAGGTCGCGGCCATGGTGGATTCAAAATGACCCACTACCGGCGAAGCCATGCTTCGCCCGGACACGGTGGCACGGGCGGCCCGCCAGCGGTGGCACAGGCGGCCCGCCTGTAGCCGCGCCCGGCGGCGCTGGGAAATCTCCGCTCGCCGCCTGACGGCAGCTGTCCCGGCGAAATGCATATGCACTCACTTGAAAAAACGCCAAGTTACGGTAGTATTCTGGAGGTGAGGCCGGGGCGATACTCATCCTCGGGGCACCCTTGATATTGCCTTAGGGACATGCGCTAATAGCGCCCAACCCACCCGTAATCTTCTTGCTTGTGGAAGAGTGGTGTGGCAGAGCACGTATGGTTTGTGCCTGTCAGTTGTGGGAGAGGGACCGGCGAGAGCGTGCCCGTGCTCCCCCCGCAGGAGTTCAACGTCCAGTGGGAGTTCCTTCCGCAGGCGACCCAGCCAGCGCCTGCGCTGGCGTCCGTCGAGGCCGCGTCGTTCACGCACTTCAGGTTCCCGCCCGGCCCCCCTTCGGCGCAGCTCAGATCCTGCTACGGCCAATGGCTGTGGCAGTCCTGCGCTCAAGGCGGAGTTATCGGCTACGGCGGCCAGCTCGCGGTTGGCACGGTGTTCTCGCGGAAGCTCCAGACTTACCTGCTCATCCCACCACCACCTCCTCCTCTTCCTCCGGTGCCTGATCCCAACCCGCCAACCTGGGACACGGTCGAGGCGTGGGTGAAGTACTGTGTCGACAGCCCGGCACGGCTCCAGAGCATCTTCTTCGTCATCAACGACAGCACTGGCAACTGGGGCGATCCGTGGGCACCACCGGTGCCACCCCCGCAGCCTCCGCCGACCGACTGGCTTCCGACAACGGTGGGCGGTGCATGGAAGGTGGCCTGGACGAGAAAAAGCGGCAACTGGACTGACTGGAATGACGAGAACCTGCGGGCGACGATTCACTTCCCGAACTCCATAAACCCTGCGAATGTGGGCGGCGTGGTCATCCGCGTCGAGTGGTTCGCCTTCAGGCTGAGTAACACCGGACCCTAGCTTAGCGCGGCAGTTGAAAGGCCTCCGCTAGCGGGAGCATCTTCGCGGGACACGCTGCCTGCCTAGTAGTACGACTCGTATAGGATCTGGTCTTTGCCCCAGCGGGTTTCGTCGCTGACGTGGTTCAGAAGGCAGAACGCGGGCGTGCCTGCCACCTCAACCAGCGGCGGGATCTGGCTCAAGTCCGAGATGCTCCCCGGGTCGGGTGCCTCCCAGATCGCCATGGGGAAGCCCCAGTAGGTGCCGGCGGCGTCGTTGGCGGCGATGAAGCGCGCTGTCTTGTCGATCCGATCGCCGTAGAGCACGCACGGCCGCCCGTCAACGACTACCGCAAGAAACCCTCCGGAGGTTGCGCGAGGAGTGAGCACTACGGGGGCCGCCCACATCGATCCCTGCGGGTCGAGCGCCCGCCGAAACTTCAAGTCGTTCGTTGCCGAGTCGTAGTAGACCACCGCTGGGCATCCCGCAGCCTCCACAAGCTGGATGTGGCTGGAGGCCTTTTCGTGCTCGTCCACCAGCACCTCCGGTGGCAGCCACTCCGGCTGGTCGGGATCCACGGCGTGCGAATAGAGCAGATCGTCGCCCGAGCTGCGGGCTCTAGCCGGGAGGCCTTCAATCACCGCGACAATCACGCTGTCGCCCAGCGTTCCCCCCAGGTACGTAGAGTACTCGCCCACAACCCTCGGCTCAGCCCACGAGGAGCCAATGCCGTCCTGCGCGCGCAACCAACGGTAGTCTTCGGAACCGGGACCAATGCCGAGCAGCGCAGGCCTGTCCCCAACGACGAGCAGCGCCAGCACGTAGAAATCCGTCCCCACGATGGGCGTTTGCGGGGCATAGTATGTGTACTGCGCATAGTTGAGGATGTGAGGCTGCGGCCAGCGCATACCGAGTTCTTCGTCCGCCCGAAGGTAGTAGACAATGTGAGTCATGGTGCGCTCTGGCTGGGTCTGGTCGTCGATCGAGCGATCGAATACCACTGCCGGTCGGCCTTCCACGATGGCAGCAGAGCAGAGCGCCACCACCTCTGTGATGTAATCGACCGGTTGAGCTTGCGTAGCCAGGATGACCGGCACCGCCCAGCTCTCTCCATGCTCATCGAGCGCCCGCCTGTAAACGAGACTCTGCTCGGCCACCAGGGGGACCTCAGGGTAGCGGGTGTTGCGCATGTAGAACAGCCCAGGGCGGCCCCCGGCATCCACTATCAAAGGCCTCGCCAAGGTGAAGTCGTTCTCCAGCACTTGCCTCCGCTCATCCGCCACGTTGATGCGCCACTTCGCCTTCTCCGTCACGGTGGCTTGGCCAGAGGCAGTTGCACTCATCTCGTCGTTGTCGGTCACGCGCACAGCGCAGGTGTAGTCGCCGGGGGCGTAGTAGTAGAAGTTCGCCGTCGGTACATCGCCACTGTCGTACTCATACACCCCGTCAGCGTTGAAGTCCCACTCGTAGCGGCTGATCACGCCGTCCGGATCGAAGCTCGTCGAGGCGTTCCACACGATGTGCGCCAGCGTCTCAGCGGTGGGGGGGTTGGCGAGTTTGGCGACGGGCCCCCACTTCGGGGGGAGGACCACCACGACGTAGTTGCTCGCACTGCCGTCAGTCTCGCCGTCGGTGGGGCGCACCCAGAAGTACCGCGTGGTGGCGGTGGGCACGACCTGGTAGTTGAACACCTTGCGCCCACCGCCGGGGGGCTCTACAGCAAGAGACATGGAGGCCACCCCGATGAAAACCGTGCCCGTGCCATTCGAGCTATCGGGGGAAGGAGGGTAGGCAGCCGTGTTGTCCGCGGCATAGATGCGGTAGCCCTCGACATGCACGCCGAAGTTCAGGGCGATGGCGATGATGTCGGCGAGGTTCAGCTCGCCGTTGCCGTCCCCGTCAATCACCGCCCCGATGCTGTTCTCCGGGAACGGGCTGCCCGTGCCGCTGCTCTCGCCGAAGTGCACCGCGAGCGGCACGAGGTCGGACAGCCCCACCACGCCGTTCTGGTCGTAGTCGCCGGGAGAGTAGTATCTCCAGTTGAGCAGCGCCCCCGCTGCGGAGTACACCAGCGTGCTCGCCGCAGCGTCGCCATGCGGCGGCCTGAGCGCCAGCGCGGATGCGGCCTTGGCTCGCAGCGCCTCGCCGAGCGCGCCCGTCAGATCGGCCCAAGTCTGCACCGACACGCCCTTCGGACAGGGCATGGAGTCGAGCTCGGATAGCGCCCCTGTGAGGTCGCCAGGCGGAGACGCCTGGCCTACGGAAGTCTGGAGCGCAGGGGTCCCCGCCTGCGACCCAGCCCCTGCGCATGAGATTAGGAACACAAGCGCCAAGGCGCAAGGAAGGGAAATGTTGTTGCGAATACCGTCAAGAAACCCACCCATCGCATCCTCCTACCAACCGTGCATTGCCACTAGAGTATAACAGCGAAACGGCCCAGAGCGGCGCGTGATCTTGCGGGTGGGCTGCGGGCTTTATCCAGCAGGCGGCGGCGCACTATAATAGGCATGGATGGCGGGCTGCTGCGGGCGAAAGCCCGGGGGTGCCTGCCGTTTCGTTTGCAGCGGGCGACCGCCTGCCGGGGAGCGAAAGCCTGCCCAGAAGCGACTGCCTGACTCCGAAGGAGCCACTGCTTGCCGAAGAGCAACGACCGCATCGAGTTTGAGGAGCGCATCGTAGGGCGGCACATCGTCGCGGAGATGGAGGAGAGCTTCCTCGACTACGCGATGAGCGTGATCGTCAGCCGTGCCATCCCCGATGCGCGCGACGGGCTGAAGCCGATCCACCGCCGCATCCTGTGGGCGATGCTCGACGCCGGGTTCACCTTCGACAAGGCCACGACGAAGTGCGCGAAGATCGTCGGCGACGTCCTGGGCAACTACCACCCCCACGGCGAGACGGCGATCTATGACGCGCTGGTGCGCATGGGCCAGGAGTGGAGCCTGCGCTATCCGCTGATCGTGCCGCAGGGCAATTTCGGCTCGATCGACGGCGACCCGCCCGCGGCCACGCGCTACACCGAGGCCAAGCTCAGCCAGCTCGCTGGCTACCTGCTGGAGGACGTCCGCAAAGAGACGGTGGAGTGGGTGCCGACCTTCGACCCGGCGCGCCTGGAGCCGACGGTGCTGCCCGCCGGCCTGCCCGATCTGCTGATGAACGGCAGCGAGGGCATCGCCGTGGGCATGGCGACGCGCATCCCGCCGCACAACCTGCGCGAGCTGGCCGAGGCGTGCTTGGCGCTGATCGACAACCCGTTCCTCACCGCCGACGAGCTCATCGCCTACGTGCCGGCGCCGGACTTCCCCACCGGCGGGGTGCTGCTGGGCAACGAGGGCGCGGTGGAGGCCTACCGCCAGGGCCGCGGCACGGTGACGCTGCGCGGGCGGGCGGAGGTGGAGGAGGACGACCGCGGGCGGCTGCGGATCATCGTCAGTGAGATCCCGTATCAGGTGAGCAAGAGCGCGCTGATCGAGAAGATCGCCCAGCTGGCGCAGAGCAAGAAGCTCGAGCACATCCGCGACATTCGCGACGAGAGCGACCGCACCGGCATCCGCGTGGTGATCGAGGTGCAGCGCGAGGCGCAGCCGCAGGTGATCCTCAACAATCTCTACAAGCAGACCCAGCTCCAGGTGAACTACAGCATCAATCTGCTGGCGCTGCGGGACGGCGTGCCGCGGCTGCTGAACCTGAAGGAGCTGCTGGCGTGCTTCGTCGACCACCGGCGGGAGGTGGTGCGGCGGCGCAGCGTGTTCGACAAGCGCAAGGCGGAGGAGCGCGCGCACATCCTGGAAGGGCTGACCATCGCCCTGGACAACCTGGACGCGGTCGTCAAGCTGATCCGCGAGTCGCGCGATCCCGCGGAGGCAAAGACGGGCCTGGTGGAACGCTTCGGTCTAAGCGAGGCGCAGGCCCAGGCGATCCTCGACATGAAGCTCAGCCAACTGACCAGCCTGGAAGCGCAGAAAGTGCTGGATGAGCTGGCCGTATTGCACAGCCGCATCGCCGAGCTGACGGCGATCCTTGCCGACCCGCGCAAGCTGGACACCGTGGTCAAGGACGAGCTTACCGAAGCGGCGGGCAAGTTCGGCGACGAGCGGCGGACGGCGATCGCGCGCGTGGCTGACGATGGCACGTTCACGGAGGAGGAGCTGATCCGCCGCGAGGACGTGGTGGTGACGCTCACCCGCGGCGGGTACGTCAAGCGCGTGCCGGCCAGCACCTATCGCGCGCAGCTGCGCGGGGGGAAGGGGCTCATCGGCCAGAAGACCAAGGCCGAGGACGTGGTGCACCACGTGATCCATACGAACACCCACGACACGCTGCTGTGCTTCACCGACCGCGGCGTGGTGCACAGTCTGAGAGTGCACCGCATCCCGGCCTACGATCGTGCGGCGAAGGGGCTGCCGGTGGTGAACCTGCTCAGCCTGATGCCCGGCGAGAACGTGACGGCGCTGATTCATCTGGCGGGGTTCACCGGCAAGTACCTGTTCATGTGCACCGCCCAGGGCACGGTGAAGCGCGTCGAGCTCTCTGAGTTCGCGCAGCTCAGAACGACGGGCAAGCGGGCGATCAACCTGGGCGAAGGCGACACGCTGGCCTTTGTCGCGCCCACCACGGGCGAGGACCAGATCCTGATCACGACGCGGGAAGGCCACGCCGTGAAGTTCGCCGAAGACGAGGTGCGGGCGATGGGCACGGGGGCGGCGGGCGTGCACGGCGTAAGGCTGCAGGGCGAGGACGACCGCGTGGTGGGGCTGGACGTGGCGGCGGACGATGAAGACCTGCTCGTCATCGGCGCGCGGGGCTATGGCAAGCGCAGCCAGGTGGAGCTGTTCCGCAAGACCGCGCGGGGGACGAAGGGCGTAATCGCGATGAAGGCCACACAGAAGACCGGACGGCTGGTGGGCGCGGTGAAGGCGGTGGACGGGGACGAGCTGCTGATCATCACCGAGGAAGGGATGATGCTGCGCCAGGAAGTGCACCAGATCAGCAAGCTGGGGCGGGCGACGCAGGGCGTGCGGCTGATCAACTTGCGGGAGGGCGACGCCGTGGCGGCGATCGAGGTGATCCGCAGCGAGGGCGAAGTCGGCCCTGAGCTGTTTGAAGGTGAGGAGGAGGAGGCGCCGGGCGAAGAGGCCTGACACCCCGCGGCGTCATGATCTTCGCAGGGGCCGCAGAGATGCGGCCCGATGCGGGAAGAGAGAGGGCCGGTTTTCACCGGCCCCTACATGATCCGCTGTGTGCCGCACGTGCGGCGGCTACGCGTTCTGTTGGTCTACTGCCGGTTGCGTCTGCGGGCGCGCGGGCGTTCATTTCCCTGGCCGGAGCGGTCCTGGTTGGGGCCGCCGCCCTGCATGCGCTCTTCCATCCGCTTCTTGGCAGTGGCGTAGTCGGTGATCGCGAAGGCCACGGGTTTGCCCTCGCGGCCCATGACGATGATCACCGCCACGTGATCGCCCTTGCTGAAGGGGTTCTTCTCAACGACCTCACCGTCCACGACGAACCTGGTCGGCTCGCGAATGGTCGCGGTGATTGAGTCGGGCAGGTCCTTGGGGAGCTCTACGCCGTGCTCCTTTAACCTGTCGGCGATGAACTCGGGCACCTCCGGGCTGATCGTTACCTCCTTGTCGTCGATCTTCGTGATGACACCGAAGGCGGGGTGCATCCGGCGTTGACCCTGCTGGCCGCCTGGGCCACCCGGGCCGCCGGGACCCATGCCGTCCGGACCCTGCCCCCGGCCCTCACCGCCGGGGCCCTGGCCCCATCCCTGCTCACCACCAACGCCGGGGCCCTGGCCCCAGCCCTGCTCACCGCCGCCGCCTGGGCCTTGGCCCCAGCCCTCTTGGCCCGGGCCGCCTTGCCCCTGCTGGCGCTCGCGCAGCTTCTCCATGATGAACTTGCGCGCCGACTCCGGATCGGCCACCGCCTGCGCCAGCGGTGCCTTGCCCTCCTTCGCCGGGCCGACCTTGACCACGACCTGGTCGCCGACGGCGAAGTCATCCCGGCTGCCCTTCTCGCCTCCGAAGAACCACTTGGTATCGCCGGTCAGCTTGACGGTGATTGAATCTGGCAGCTTCGGCAGCTCGCGACCCCGCTCCTCCATGCGCTTGCGCATCGGCTCGGGGATCTCGGGCTTAATCGTCAGCGATCCTTTTTCCAGGGCGGTGATCGTCCCGAAGACCACCGGCGCCTTGTTCCTGAGCTGCGGCGCGGGCTTGTTCTTTCCCGCTGCGGACGTGCTCCCAATCATCAGCACCGCCGCGAGTGCCATAACCAAGACTGCTCTCATTGCTTTGTTCTCCTTGTTGACGTGTCCGAAGCTCTCTTGTCCGGATATCGTGTGCTGCCTCTAAGAGCGGCGCCGGGCAGCGCTAGTTTCACCATTGGTCTCTCTCATTATCCTCCCAAAATGGGGAGGGCGCGGCGGCACCGGCCATTGGACGGCCTATACCGTCGCGCCGCCCGGGCGCAGAGCAAGCCTCCGCTATCGGGCCGCCGGCGATGGACCTTGCACTCGCCACGCGTGCCGTCGCGGGACTTGCTGCTGAGCCAGTGAATCTCCGCGCCGCTACTTGCCCTTAGATCCTCCCGCCGAGCCATTGTGCGTCGTATGGTGAGCCTTGCCAACGCCCTGTGCGGGATGCGTTGCCCCAAAGAGCATGCCCACCGACTTCGTGTCGGCCACGCCCAGCGCCACCATGCCTTCACCAGCCGGGCTGAGCCTGACCACGACCTTGCCGCCAACGGCGAAATCCGTCGCGCTGCCCGGCTTGCCATTGAAGTACCACTTCGTCTTGTCGGTCAGCGTGATGGTGACCGGCGCAGGCGCCGTAGGCGGCTTCTGGCCCTTCACCGCCGCGCGAGTCTTGGGCTGGACCGTCATCGATGCACTGTCCAGGGCGGTGATCGTCCCGGCGACACGCGTCCTGTGCCGCACCACATGCGACGCCGGCGGCGTGGTCTTCGCCGTGCTGACTACCGGCGGCTTGTGCTTCACCTGCGGCACCGGCTTCTCGTTCTTCGCCGCGGCGATGCTTGCAAACAGCAGCACCGCCGCAAACGCCAACACCAAAACGCGGTTCATGGCTTCTCTCCTTATCCAATCGACAGAAGTAACTTTGGCCGAAACCCAGTTTCGGCATGCGGGAGGGACGGAGTGAGGCGGCGGTTTCTTCAATGAATTCGCGCCGTTTTCTGGGATTCTTGGGGCAGGGCGCACCGGCGGCTGCCGCGTGGCCGCGCAGACCGCCGCGCCCACGGCAAAGCTCGCAGCCGCGATAGTGGCCGCTAGAAGTTGATCTTGAACTCGCCGCGGACCAACCCGATGGGATCCTCCAGGCCGTTGTGCTCGCCGGCGGCGATGAAGTCCAGGCCGAAGGTCGAGCTGGGGGTGAACGGGTAGAGGAAGTTCAGCCGGACCATGCCCGGGCGGTCGCTGGCCGTGGCGTCGACGCGCTGGCCGGAGTAGTAGGTGAGCGTGGTCTTGAGGCTCTTGCCCACCGCGCGCTCCGCGCGCAGACCGACGCCGCGGAAGTCGGCGGGGAAGTAGTTCGGCCCTTCACGGCTCAGGTTGAAGGCGTCCTTCGTCGGGTTGACGGTGAAGTCCCACTCGCTGAACGGGTCGTTGTCCACGTTGGCCAAGACCGGCAGGCCCTCGAGCTGGGCGATCTGCGCCCCCGCGACGCTGATGCGCGTCTTGCCGTCGTTGAGCAGGTCAAGCTCCAGGATCATGCTCATGTTCGCCAGCCCGAGGTCGGCGCTGGGATCCTGGCCGCTGACGTTGCTGATCACGTACAGCCACTCGCCGCGGATGCCGTTGAGGAACTTGTCGCTCAGCCAGGGGATCTCCGCGTTGCCGCTGATGCTGGCATACTTCTCCATGCCGTAGCCGTTCGGCGATACGTCCGCGCGCACGACCAGCTTGTAGTCGTGGCCGGGAATCCTCGCCTCGCCGCTGTGGTACTCCAGGCCGGCAAGCAGATAGTCGTCGCCGTGCAATGTGACGGCGTCCGACTGGAGCACGGCGGGCGTGCCCGACGCCCAGGGCGCGTTGAGCGCCTTGCTGTCCATGCGGTACGCGCCCACGTAGGCGCTGAGCTCCTTGCCGTAGTTGGTGTCGAGGCGCAGCCCGTAGTTGGAGCGGTAGCGGTTCTCGCCGGCCAGGCCGAACTCGCCTTGCGAGAAGTACTGGCGCCCGCCGGTGACCGTCGGACAGTTGCCCAGCATGCTCGGCGCGTTATCCCAGTAGTACTTGAAGTACGCCTCGTCCAGTACGAAGCTGGAGGAATTGCTGAAGCGGTTGTTGGGCAAGCTGCCCGGCGTGGTCGCGCCGTACTCGTTGTTCACGCCCGGGATGAAGCCCGTGCCTGCAGGCCCCTCCTCCTCAGCGGCGGTCAGCGAGAACTTGAAGTCGATGCTGGGATCGGGCTTGAAGCTGTAGTTCAGCGTGATCAGGCCCTCATAGCCCGGCTCGTTGCAGAAGCTCTTGCTGCCGGTAGCGACATAGTACCCGGAGCGCCATCGCGCAGTGCCGGACAGCCCGGAGTTCTTGAGCAGCTCGCGCAGATCGGTCACCTCGCCGCGCATCCGCGTCTGCTCGTCCTCCACCGCGGTGACCCGCGCCCCCAGCCCCGCCAGCTCATCGCGGAACTCCTCGGCCAGCCGGTCCAGTCGCGAGTTCACCTCCGCCATGTCCACGTTCTGGGCGCCCTCGGGCATCTGGCCGCTGGCCATCATCGCCTGCCAGTCCTGGATCTTGGTGAAGACGCGGGCGATGACCATCGCCATCTCATAGCGCGTGAACGGGCGGTCGCCGCGGAAGGTGCCGTCCGGGAAGCCCTCGACCAACCCCGCCTGCTGGAGGTAGTCCAGCGCCTCATAGGCCCAGTGGTCGTCCGGGACGTCGGTGAAGGTCACCGCCGCTGCGGGCCGGGCCAGCCCGGCGAGGATGAGTGCCCCAAGCATTACGAGCGTGAGCCGCATTTGCCTTTCTCCTCTAAGAACAGCCCAACACCGACGGAGTGCGCCGCCACCAGCTCCGGACGCAACTGAGCGCCCATGGCCGCAAGGGGTATGCCCCGGGCAAGCCCGCCTGTACACTCTCGCCCGTTGTCATCCGCCTTCCTCTGCAGTCCTGCCGCCCTGCACACTCCTCACTTGGGCGGGAGGACCCGGCTGCCGCCAGCCGCACTTCCCGGTCGCCCAGCTATGTCTTAGTGCTCTTGCCGCCCAATTCCAGGTAGCGCATCGCCAAGACCCGAGCGGCGTAGTCGTCCACCGGCTCCGTGCTGAAGAGCTGCTTCACGGTGAACCACAGCCAGCCAAGAGGGCCCCGGCCCGCACGCTCGCGGCGTTTCAGCTGCCATGCGTCTACCGTGCTGCTCTTCTCGCTCACGCGCGTGACCGGCGCCTGGGGCAGAAGACGCGATAGCCGGACTTCAATGTTCACCCGGTTCGTGCCGTCGCCAATGACGACAACCCCGACCTGCCGGAGGTCCACCAGCTCCGCCAGCTGGCTTTCCCAGTCTGCCACCGGCAGGATGCCCTGGCCGGCCACGTTCCCCAACCTATCAACAACCGCCCAACCGATCTTGGACGTACCCGGGTCGATGGCCAGAATCAATCCAGAACTCCCTAAAGCTATCATCTGCCCCGCTTATCGTCAATCTCCCGGGGCGCGTTATTCACCGCTTTCAACAAGTGGCGCATGTCCCGGCTCACCGCTCACCGCTGCTTGCCGCCACTTCGCCAAGCTCCGCGGCGGTCGGCGCCTGCTCCACCGCCAGGGCCACCACCATCTGGTTGATGACGACCGTGCGCGAGCTGAAGTTCCGCTGCGGCCCGTGCAGCCCCTCGGCGTCCGGCACTGTATCTTGGCGCAGGAAGTCGACGATGACCACCTGGCCTGGGACGAAGTCGTTGGCGTCGAAGTGCAGCGGGGTGGAGGTGCGCTCGCTGCGGATGAGGTGCGGCTGGTAGCCGTCGATGTAGCGGGCGGGGTCGAGCAGCTTCGTAGGCCCGCCGCTCAAGTCCCCGATGCGCACCTGGAAGATGTACAGCGGGCTCTCCACCGGCGTGCGGAAGTCGCCGCCGCTGAGCGCCTGGTCCATGTTCGCCATCTGAAAGAGGAAGTTGGTCAGGTCCTGGCGCTTGAAGTAGACCGGCCCGAACTCGGCGGGGTCGGAGAGGATGTCCAGCGGCTGCTCGGCGCTGAGGGTGAAGTGCTTCACCGGCTTGCCGCCCTGCTCGGCGCGCAGGGACACCCCTTCGCCGAATCCCACCTCGCCCTCCACCGTCTCGTCGCGGATGCTCAATTTGAGGCGGTACTGGCCCGGCGCGCCGAGGAACCCCTGGGGGACATTGTTCAGCGAGGGCTCGGCGCTGTCGTCGATCGCCTTGAACAGCAGCTTGGCGTTCGCCGCCTTGAACACGCGCGGGAGAATCTCCACCTGCTGCGGCGCCAGGGTCACGCCCTGGCCGGACGGGCTGGTGATCGTGAGTTGCGCGCCCTCCACTTCCGCCAGGCGGCTCTCGTCCGCCGACGCGAGCGTGCACATCAGCTTGACCTGGCGGCGCACGGTGTAGTCGTTGACGGCGAGGCGCAGCACGACGCACTCCACGCGCAGGTGATCCGCCTCCGGCACAGCGCGGACGGCGGCGGGGGCGAGCAGCGCCAGCACGCCGAGGACGGCTCCGGCCCAGATGGTGGCCCGCCCGCGCGCAGGGGCAGTGGCCTGCCAGCGCGCAAGGGCAGATCGGCTCCCCGGTTTCATTGCAGCACCCATGCCTCCGCGCCTAGTATAGCGCCGCGGTAGGGGCGAAGCCATGCTTCGCCCTAGCAGAGCGCGCACACAGACCGGAGAGGAATCCGGCCCGCTTTCTTGCGGGTTGCCTAAGCGCGGGTATACTTCAGCAGCCTGCGTGATAATGTGCAGCAGGCGGGAGGTGAGGTATGCAGAATGGTAATACTGGCACGAGATGGCGGGAGGTCTGCCTCTACTCGGGAAGCCCCCTCGCGTCCAATCGCTACCTCGTGAAGCACCGAATCGTGCACACCTCAGGCTCAACCATGGTTTACCAAGGAGACCCGAACCACGTTCTTGGGGGCGTGGTTTCCTTCTGGGAAGCCCTCAGGTACTGGTAGGGGAGGCTGAAGCGATGCGCAAGAACGATACTCTGGCCACGCTTTATGGGTTTCTGCTGCTCACCTGTCTCATCCCTGGCTGCGGCGGCACGAGCCGTGAAGACCACGGCGAGATCTACCCACCGGTACCCATCACGGTGGTGCTTCCCTACGTCGAGGCAGTGCACTTCCCGTCTGAGATTCACGCCGGTCAGCCGTTCACTATCGAGTTCGATCTGAGTTGCGAGCAATTCCCAAATGCTCTGCGCAGCCCCGCCCGGCCATTCCCTGACCTTGACCAAACGTACGAGGGAGGAGAACAGGGGTTCTACAAATTCGTTGGAGTAGTGCTTTATCGGGACCCAGCGCAAGTAGACACGACGGGTCCCGAGCACAGCACGGTCTCATTCGATATCATGGGTCTAGGGGCAGGTGAGCACATCCTGGAGTTCATTGCGGCCCGGACGCGCAGCGAGGGCGGCATGCAGATCCAGGTGAACAAGGGGAGTCTTGCTTGGCTGTACGCGGACCCTGTACCCTTCTGGCACAGCGTGCCGTTCACGGTGCTGCCATGAAGCGCCGATGTAGGTGAGCGTGCAATCTTGCGACCCCGGCGTTGTGCTCTGCATGGCGCCGGGGCCCTCCGCACCCACAGCGGCAGGATGCCGCCGCTCCCAGCCGCGCCGCGCATCGGCTAAACTGTGGCCTGATGGACGTGGGCCAATCCTCCCCGCCGCGCCTGGGACGCTTGCTCGGGACCCTGGTGGTCCTGATCATCGTTGCGGATCAACTCAGCAAGGCGTACTTCGTGTACCTCCTCGGGTTCCACGCCAGGATGCCGTTCCTCGCCTTCCTCGCCCGTTACTTCACGCTCTGGGGCGCACAGAACCACGTCGGCGCGGTGCGGATGCACTATACGCCGTTCGCGGCGCACCACCCGGTACTCCCCCCATGGGTGTACTTCACGCTGACGACCAACACCGGCGCGGCGTGGAGCATCTTCGAGGGCAACAGCCTGGTTTTGTCGTTCGTCAGCGTGGCGATGGCCGCCCTGCTGTACGCCGTGTGGTGGCGCAGCTTCCGCCGCCACGCGGCGATGACCTGGGCGCTGGGGGCGATCATCGGCGGCGCCCTGGGCAACTTCGTCGACCGCTTCCGCCTGCGGGAAGTGGTGGACTTCGTCGACGTGAAGATCCCCTTCATCGGGCACCTCTTCCCCGCGCTGGGCGACCCTTACGACTTCCCGATTTTCAACGTCGCCGACAGCTGCGCCGTGATCGGCACCCTCGCCCTCGCGCTGTATCTCGTCGCCGTGGACCTGCGCAGCGTGCGGCGGCGGCGGAAGGCGCAGGCTGCGGCGTTCATTCCATACCGCGAGGGCCTTGTGCTGGATGACGACGCGCTCAGAGGGTTGCGCGCGCTGGCCGCGGCCCAGCCCAAGCCGGAGGTGTTCGGCCTGACGCGGCACTTCAGCCTGCCGGAAGCGGGCGGCGACGGCGTCCCCGCGGATGAGCCTTGCTGCGCTGTGCCCACCGCCCCGGGGGAGGAGGGCGATGGAGGTTAGCGCGCTCGAACGGGCGCTGAAGCTCGACGGCTACCGCTTCATCGCGGGGTGCGACGAGGCGGGCCGGGGGGCGCTGGCGGGGCCGGTCGTTGCCGCGGCGGTGGTCCTCTCCTACGACTACCTGCCGGAGCTGCTGCGGGACTCGAAACGCCTGACGCGCCGGCGCCGCGAGGCCCTGGCCGCCGAGCTGAAGGAGACCGCGGTCGGCTATGCCACCTTTGCCGTTGAGCCGCGGGAGATCGAGCGCATCAACATCCTCCAGGCCTCGCTCAAGGCGATGGCCCGCAGTGTGGCCAAGCTCGGCTTCAGCGTAGACTTCGTGCTCGTCGACGGGTTGTTCACGCCGCGCTTCGGCGTGCGCAGCGCCCCGGGGGTGCAGGCCATCGTTGGCGGCGACGACAAGATCGCCTGCATCGCCGCCGCCAGCGTGCTCGCCAAGGTGGAGCGGGACTTCATCATGACGCAATACGCGCGGCGCTTCCCGCGCTACCACTTCGAGCGCCACATGGGCTACCCCACGCAGGAGCATCTGGCGGCGCTCAAGCGCTACGGGCCCTGCCGCCTGCACCGCCGCAACTTCAAGCCGGTGCGCGAGCTGCTCGAACCGGCGCTCTTCGGCGGCTAGGCCGCCTGATCCCCCATGTACCATGGCGGGGCTGCCCCTGCGGCTGCCAGGGCGGCAAACAGACTACAGGCGCTGCTGAGCTGGTACAATCACCGACGCTAAGGGCCAAGGGGAGTACTTCTCCTTGAGGAATAAGAGTAATGCAAACCACCCACGCAGCTAGCGGCCTCAGTGTCTACGACTGGGCGATGTTCGCCTACTTCGGCGCGTACCTGGTCTACGCCCTGCATATCTTCTTCCTGCGCAAGCGCGCCGTAGGTGTGTTCGCCACCGTGCTGCTCATTGCGGCGTTCGCCATGCACACCGTGTTTCTGGTGGAGCGCGCGCTGTTCTACTACGCCCAGTACCAGGGCTTCGTGCTGCCGGCGACCAACATGTTCGAGGCCGTCAGCTTCTTCGCCTGGCTGGCCGTGCTCGGGTACTTGGTGGTCGAGCTGTTCGTGGTGAGGACGCGCACGTTCGCCATCTTCGCGCTGCTCCTGCCCGTCGCCGCGATGGCCTATTCCGCCAAGGCGATGAGCTCCGATCCGCGTGAGCTCATGCCATCGCTGAAGAGCTACTGGCTGGTGTTCCACATCACGGCGATGTTCGTCAGCTACGCCGCCTTCGCCCTGGCCTTCAGCTTCGCCCTAATGTACATCCTGCGCGCGCGAGGGCTTAAGGGAATGGAGCGCATCGACCCGCGCTTCAACCTGAAGTTCCTCGACGAGACCGCCAACAAGCTGATCATCTTCGGCTTCCCGCTCCTCACGCTGGGGATCTTTCTCGGCGCGGTGTGGGCGGACAGCGCCTGGGGCCGCTACTGGGGCTGGGACCCCAAGGAGACTTGGGCGCTGATCACCTGGCTCGTGTACCTTATCTACCTCCATTTGCGCCTGCAATGGAGTATGTCCGATTACCGCAGCGCGCTGCTGAACGTCATCGGCTTCGTCACGGTGCTGATCACGTTCCAAGGGGTGAACCTGCTGGACGGCCTGTTCAAGCTGCACAGCATCCACGCCTACGCTGAGGGCGGCGGGGTGATCATGCTGGCAGTGCTTGGCCTCGCCCTGTTCATCCCGCTGGTGATGGTCTTCCTGCCTGAGCCGCGGACGGGAGACGAGGCGCTGAAGCCTGAAGGCACCTCCAAGGCATGAGCGGCGCCGCACCGACCGCCTCGCGGCAGGGCCCCCCTGAGCCGCATGAGCTGCTCTGGCGCTGGCTTAACAGCCTGCCGATCGCGATTGCCGTGATGCTCGCGCTGGCCCTGCTCTCGGCGCTCGGCACGCTCATTCCCCAGGAGCACCTGCTCTCCGGCGAGGACGCGCTCAACCCGGCGAAGATGTACGTCGAGCGCTTCGGCGAGACGCGCTATCACATCATCGACGCCCTGGGGCTGAACCGGATCTACTTCACCTGGTATTTCTTCGCGCTGCTCAGCTGGCTCTCGGTCAGCGCGGTGGTGTGCAACATCACGCGCCTGCGCAACACGCTGCGGCTGTGGCGCACGCCGCCCGTAGTGCGCCGCGAGCAGGCGTTCAACGGCAAGCGCGGCGCGGCGGAGCTTAGCGGCGTGCAGGCTGGCAACCTGCAAGCGCTGAAGGCGGAGCTGGCCAAGGAGCGCTTCCGCGTACGCGAGGCGGATGACGGAAGCGCGCACTGTGTCTACGCCGACCGCGGCTTCGGCAAGAAGTGGGGGCTGGTGCTGCTGCACTTCTCGCTGATCGTGCTGCTTGCCGGTGCGATCTACGGACGCATCTTCGGCGTGGTGGGCCAGATCAGGCTCGCAGACGGGGAGAAGCAGAACCTCACGCTAGACCTGAAGCACGGCAAGCGCCCGTTCATCTACCCGCTGCTCGACCGCCTGCCGCCGCTCACCTTCGCTCTGTCCCAGGACCGCTTCCGCATCGACTACGACAAGAGCATCGCTGATCCGTCGTCGCTTGAGCAGGTCGACCCGGAGCTGCGCGATTACTACCGCTTCTTCGTCAGAGATTTCGTCAGCACGCTCACCGTATCGCGGGGCGGCGTCAGCAAATCGCAGGAGGTGAAGGTCAACCACCCGCTCGTGCTGGACAAGCTCGTGCTCTATCAGAGCGGCTACCAGCAGATCGGCTACATCAAGGTGACGGACGCCGAGCGCTCAGTCGAGTACCCGGTGTACCCAGAGCAGTGGCTGGTGCTCACGCCGCAGGGGCCGGTGCCGGACGACCAGGTGACGAGCGGCGACGCCATCTTCTCAAGCGCGTTCCTGATGGAGCAGGTCAAGGCTGGAGACCTCTACCAGGGGGGCAAGAAAGTGGGGTACATCGGGCCGCTGACGATCGTGCGCATCGCCGACGTTGCCACTGGGCAAACAACCTCGCAGCTGCTCTCGCCGGATCGCTCCTTCAAGACCGAGCTGGCTGGGCGGAAGGTGCGCGTGTCGATGGCCAAGCGCGTGGACAACTACTCCGACTTCGCCTACAAGCGCGACCCGGGGATCCCCGTGCTCTACTTCGGCTGGATCGCGCTGATCATCGGCATAGCGCTGTCCCTCTACCTGCCGTTCACCCAGGTGTGGATCCGCCTATCGCAAGCGGGTGCCGGCGGAGAGACTGCGTGGATGCTGATGCAGGGGCCGGCCGGCGCTTACTACGCGCGGTGGCATGATATTCTAAGGGCGCCGTGAGCACCCCCGCCGTGAATCTGGATGCCGCGCTTGACCTGGTGGAAGCCCGCCTGGAGGCGATCGTCGGCGGCAGCGACGAGCTCGTGCTGCGCTACCTGGCGGAGGTGTCCAAGGGCCGCGGCAAGCGCATCCGCCCGCGGCTGATGCTCGCCGTCGGCAGCCTGTTCAGCACCGACGCCCTGCCCGCGCTGGTGAATAGCGCCGCTTGCTGCGAGCTGGTGCACACGGGGAGCCTGATTCACGACGACGTGATCGACGAGGCGCCGCTGCGCCGCGGGTTGCCCACGCTCAACGGCAAGTTCGGTAATGAGGCGGCGGTGATCGTCGGGGACTATGTGTTGGCGCTGGCGATGGACGCGCTCGCCGCCCAGCGCAACTTCCGCCTGATCGACATGATGCTCGCCACGAGCAAGCAGGTCGGCCTGGGAGTGCTTCAGGAGATCCTCAACCGCAACAACTTCCGCCTGGGCGTCGAGACGTACTTCGACGTGATTCACTACAAGACCGCCGCGCTCTTCGCGCTGTGCGGCGAGATGGGCGCCTATCTCGGCGGGGCGGATGAGACCGGCCAAGCCCAGGCCCGCGAGTACGGAACGCAGTACGGCATGGCGTTCCAGGTTGTCGACGACCTGCTCGATCTTACGCAGGATCCCGCCGTCACCGGCAAGCCCTCCTTAAGCGACCTGCGGGAGGGGCGCATCACGCTGCCGCTGATCCATGCGCTCGGCGCCGAGCCCGAGGAGACGCGCGGCCTCATCGAGAGCTTCCAGCGCGAGCACTCGCCCTCCGTCGAGCGCTCGATCCGCTCTCACCTCGAACGCCTCGGCAGCATCGAGTTCGCGTACCGCGAGGCGCAGGCGTTCCTTGGCCGCGCGCGCGAGCTGGCGGGTGAGCTTGCCACGTCCGCCCCGAGGCCGGATGCGGCGGTGGAGCTGGAGCGTCTTGAGTCGCGCGTGGTCCAGCCGCTGCCGGCGCGCGCCGCCGTCCTCGCATCGTAGGGGCCGGTGACACCGGCCCTGCTCCAGAGTCCCGTTCCCGGTATAATGCCCCTGGAGGATCCGACAGGTGCCTGAGATCATCTTCGTCGTCCAGGAAGATCCCGAGTGCGGCTTTCGTGCGCGCGCGCTTGGGTTCCCCATCTTCACCCAGGGCCGGGACATGCTTGAACTCAAGGAGATGGTCCGCGATGCTGTGCACCTTTACTTCCCGGATGAAGGGGCCCGACCCAAAGTAATCCGCCTGCACATGGTCGTCGAGGAAGTCATCGCCGCCTGATGCGCAAGCTCCCCCGCGACCTCTCGGGAAATGAACTGGCGGTGCTTCTGGTGCGGCTTGGATTCTCAATCACGCGCCAAAGCGGGAGTCACCTCATCCTTACGACTCAACAACGCGGGGAGTTTCACGTCTGCGTGCCGCTCCATCAGACAATCTCGGTGGGCACGCTCAGCGACTTGCTGGGCGACCTCGCTGCTCACTTGGGAGTGTCGAAGAGAGAGCTCAGGCAGATGCTCTTCGAGCGCTGATTGGCTTGCCCGCGGGCGGCCCGTACGCAGCCGAGCCGGTCATAGTCCCTCGGGCACGACGCGATCGACGAGCGCGTACTGCTTCTCCCACCAGCCGCCATAAGTGCCAGCGACGATGCGCCGCCGCGCCCTCCCCAGCAGCGCGCGGTAGAACGCAAGGTTGTGCAGCGTGAGCAGGCGCGCAAAGCTGTGCTCGTGCAGCGTGAACAGGTGCCGCAGGTAGGCGCGGCTGTAGGTCCGGCAGACGGGGCAGCGGCAGCGCACGTCCAGCGGCCGCACGTCGCCCGCGAAGATGGCGTGGCGCAGGTGCAGCTTGCCCGCGCTGGTGTAGGCCGTGCCGTGGCGGGCCATGCGCGTCGGCTGCACGCAGTCGAAGAGGTCGAAGCCGTGCGCCACGGCGAATAGCAGGTCCGCCGGCTCGCCCACGCCGAGCAGGTAGCGCACGCCCTCCCTGGGCAGCAGCGGGCCGCACAGCGCGGCCATACGGTGAAAGTCCTCGCGCGGCTCGCCCACCGCCAGCCCGCCCAGGGCCACGCCGTCGAAGCTCAGCGACGCGATAAGCGCGATGCTCTCCCGCCGCAGGTCCTCCTCCAGCCCGCCCTGCGCGATGCCGAATAGCCTCGGCGGCTCAAGCCCCGCGCCGCCCTCGCCCTGCGCCATGCTGGGCACGCCCGCCGTGCTGAGCAGCTCCGGCCACAGCGCTGCCTGCTCCACCGCCCAGGCGTGGGTGAGCGCCATGTCGCGCTCTACGCGGTTGCGCGGCGCGGGCAGCCCGGTGCAGACGTCGAGGCACATCGCGAAGTCCACGCCGAACGCGAGCTGCGCGCTGAGCACGCTGCGCCCTGTGAAGTGATGCCTCGCCCCGCCGACGTGGTCGGTGAAGCGGATGCCGTCGCCGCGCAGGGTGCGGCGCGAGGCCAGGCTGAACGCCTGGTAGCCGCCGCTGTCGGTGAGCACGCTGCCCGGCCAGGCGGTGAACGCCTTGAGCCCGCCGCTGCGCCGGATCTCCTCCACCCCGGGGCGAACTGCGAGGTGGTAGGTGTTCATCAGCACGTGGCGGTAGCCCAGCGCCCAGAGGTCGGCCCAGTCGAGGGTGCGCAGGCTGCCCGCGGTGGCCACCGGCTGGAACAGCGGCGTGGGCAGGGCTGTGCCATCGCGCGCGATGAGCCACCCCGCGCGCGCGTGGCTCCCCCGGTCCTGCGCCTCCATCCGCCAGCACGCCTGCATGCAGCAATGCTAGCGCAAGGGGCGGGGACACGTTGAGCACGCAGCGCGATGAACAAGGCTGTTGCCGACGATGATGGTGTCTGTCGCAGCAAGAGGGCAGTGCGCCTAGTCGGGCTCCTCGAGAACCTTGAAGTCCTCCACGCCCTGCAGCCTGAACTTCTGGCCTGTCTGAGGTGTTACAAGGGTGCCGGTAGCCATAATGGACTTCTTCATCGCGCTGAGAAGGTCGTCCTCGATCTCCTCGGAGTAGGTACAGTGAATGGAGCCATGCTCCACAGTCTCTAGAGTGAAGGTGTCGTCGTCTAGATTTATCTCATAGAGTCTACCCGTGATGCTCCTCTCACCCGCGTGGGGTCTACCAAGCAGTTCCCGTGCCCTCTCTCCACCCTTGAGAGTCAGAACTGCAGTACGGGACTGCTCGCGTCGTGTGTGTGTAATCCGCAAGTCACGGATCTTCTTGTCGCCGAGTAACTCAGCTAGCTTCTCAATGCGACGAAGCAGCAGCTTGCTACTAAGCTGATCTTCCCGCTCCTGTTGCAGCCCATCGAAGTAGTCCAGGATTAGGGTTATGGAAGCGTGACACAGATCAGAGCTGGGGAACAGCGGGAGTTGGAGCGGCTCGAATTCCAGACCCAGCGTGAAGCTGCCTGACCCTGCTGCGACGGCGTTGAGACGCAAGATGTTCCGCAGCGAGGCCCCGCGGGGAAGCTCAAACTCCTTCCTCACTTCAGTGAGCCAGGTACCCGCAGCTTCCACTGCGGACTGAAACCTTTCAAGCAACCCAGCGAGGTAGCGGGCAGGGACAGTCCCCAAGCCAACTACTTCACCGGAGGCGCTCATAAGGACACTCGTCTTGGCTGACGGAGAACGCAGGTAGCTGAAGGCTTCGTCTCGGAGCGACGCGATCCTGGCTTGGTACCCCTTGGCCGCGACCGCGAGAAGCGCGGGGTTCTGCTCTTCGAGCTCCTCCCTGAGGGCTTCGAGGGCCAACTCGTAGGCGTGCATACGCTCCAGCGCTAACTGATATTCCTCAGGCGTCTGAATCATACTTCTAGCTCCAATACGCCCTTCTGTGCTCCGTTCTTGCACCTATCCCAAGCGGAGCAAATGAGGTCGATAACCTTAGAACCAGATGGCGCGTAGAATACCGTGTACCCCTGTTCTTCCGCCTTACCGTGGTCGAGTAGCTCCCTAAGCTCCGGGCTAAGCTCCCTCAACGCGTCGATGTCGGGGGGTGCGACGACCACTACATCGAAGTCCCTTGGGGCCTCCTTCGTCGAGACGTAGCTGCCGTCAAGGAGTAGTCTACCCCTTACTCCCAGCGCTCGCAGGCGGTCTCTGAACCAGACTAGTCGTCTGGTTACGGAGCGCCTCGGTGAGCCTTCGGCTCCACCAAAGTGCTCGATAGCCTCTTCCCATGACGCTTCGTGGTGACCTTTGGGAAGCCACCCCGTCTCGCCGATTGCAGGGATTGTCATTACCCCACCGTTAACCCAGGTCTTGTTTATCATAGCGGTGGCTTATGGCAGTGTCAACGAACTGCAGATCCACGGAATCCGCTGGCGGGCGTAGGTCCAGAGCGCTTCTTGTGGTGGCGCCGCCTCCGGCGTTTGAGGTCACAGATTGTGATCTCAAAACTCCAGTCCCAGCCTGGCTTCTCGCGTTTGAGGTCTCAGATTGGGACCTCAAACAGCGCCACACTCAGCGGTTCCCCTACGGCTTCCAGCGCACGTTGAGGTTGCGCGCGGCGTGCACCTCGTCGAGGTGCTTCACGCGCAACCCAGGCAGCGCCTTGAGCGCCGCCGGGTCCTGCTCCGCCAGGCGCGCGTAGCGCAGCATCGCCTCCGCGAACGCGTCGAGCATCTCCAGGCTCTCCGTCTCGGTGGGCTCGATCATCAGCGCCTCGGGGACGATCAGCGGGAAGTACACCGTCGGCGCGTGGAAGCCGTCGGACAGCAGCGCCTTGGCGATGTCCAGCGCGCGCACGCCCCGCTCCGCCTGCGCCTTCGCGCTGGCGACGAACTCGTGCATGCACGGGCGCGGCTGTCCGTCGTCGTAGGCGCTGTAGGGAACGTCATACGCGCCCTTCAGCCGCGCCTGGAGGTAGTTCGCCGCAAGCACGGCGTCCTCGCCAATCTGCCTCAGGCCCTCCGCCCCGCAGAGCAGGATGTACGCCCAGGCGCGCACGAGCACGAGAAACTGGCCGTGGAACAGCTTCATGCGCCCGATGCTCTGGGGCGGCGTGGCGAGGCGATACCCACCGCCGTCATGCGTCACGATGGGCGCGGGCAGCAGGTCCGCGAGGTGCGCCTTGACGCCGATCGGGCCGGAGCCCGGGCCGCCGCCGCCATGCGGCGTGCTGAACGTCTTGTGCAGGTTCAGGTGCACCAGGTCGAAGCCCATGTCCCCCGGCCGCGCGATGCCTAGCAGCGCGTTCAGGTTCGCCCCGTCGTAGTAGAGCTGCGCGCCGACAGCGTGCAGCCGCTTGGCCACCGCGAGGATATTCTCCTCGAACGTGCCCAGCGTGCTCGGGTTGGTGAGCATGATCCCGGCGACATGCTCCGCGCCGTAACGCGCGATGGTCTCGTCGAGCAGCTCGGCGGTCATGATCCCGCCGCGCTCGGCGCACTTCACCTCGCCCACCTCGAAGCCCGCGAGATGCGCGCTGGCCGGGTTCGTGCCGTGGGCGCTGTCCGGGACGAGCATCACGGTGCGCTGCCGCTCGTTGCGCAGGTCGAAGTACTTGCGGAAGATGAGCATCCCCGCGAACTCGCCGTGCGCGCCCGCCGCCGGCTGCAGCGACATCGCGTCCATCCCGCTGATGTCGGCCAGCCAGTCCGCCAGCTCGGCAAGCAGCTTGAGCAGCCCCTGCACTGTCTCCTCCGGCTGGAGCGGGTGCACCTGGGCCACGCCGGGGTTCATGCTCGCCGCCTCGGTGGCCTTGGGGTTGTACTTCATCGTGCAGCTGCCCAGCGGATAGAACCCGGTGTCCACGCCGTAATTGCTTTGCGACAGCTTGATGTAATGCCGCACCAGGTCCACCTCGCCCACCTCGGGCAGCGGCAGCGGCGCGTCTCGCAGCAGGCCCGCCGGCAGCTCAGGTGCGGATGGCCGCTGCTCAACCGGCAGCACCAGCGCGCCGCGCCTCCCCGGCTGGGAGCGCTCGAAGATCAGCACCGGCTCCGCGGCCTGCCCAGCCGATTCCTTGCTCACTTTGCCCACATGTTCCATGTGCTTCGCGGCCATCACAGCGCCTCCCTGACTGCCTCAACGAGCGCGGCGATGTCCTCGTCGCGGTGCACCTCGGTGAAGGCGAACACCAACGCCTCGCTCAAGCCGGGCAGGCACCGTGCATCAGGCTTGATCCCGGCGAGCATGCCCCGCTCAAGCGCGTGCGCATGCACACTGTCCCGCTTGCCGGGCGGGAAGCGCAATGTGAACTCGTTGAAGAAAGTGCGGCCAGGGTAGAAGTCCGCCACGCCCGGCAGCGCCGTCAGCGCGCGGTGCGCCTGGCAGGCATTGGCGTGGCACACCGCCGCAAGCTGGCGCAGCCCCTCCTTGCCCAGTGCGCCGAGGTAGATGCAGGCGCGCAGAGCGAGCAGCGCCTCGTTGGTGCAGATGTTGCTCGTGGCGCGCTCGCGGCGGATGTGCTGCTCACGCGCCTGGAGCGTCATCACGAAGCCCTCGCCCTCAGCGCCGTCGCGCTCGCAGCGCGTGCGGCCGATAAGCCGCCCGGGCAGCACGCGCACGAAGTCCTCACGGCAGGCGAGGAACCCTAGCAGCGGCCCGCCGAAGCCCATGTAGTTGCCCAGGCACTGCCCCTCGCCGCAGACGATGTCACTGCCCAGCTCGCCCGGCGTCTTGAGCAACCCCGCCGCCATCGGGTAGTAGTAGACGATCACCGCTGCTCCGGCCTGGTGCGCGATGCCGATCAGCTCAGCCAGGTCCTCCTCCAAGTAGCCCAGGCACTGCGGCATCTGGAACACCACCGCCGCCGTGTCCGCACCGGCCAGGCTGCGCAGCGCGTCCGCGTCGGTGCGGCCATCCTCCGTGGGCGGGCAGGGCAGCAGGCTCAGGCCCAGCCCCTGCGTGTACGTCGCGACGACCTGCATCGCCTCCGGGTTGACGTGCGCGCCGACCACGATGCGCCCGCGCTTGCCCTTGTGGTGGTGGTACGCCATGAGCACCGCGTCGGCCAGCGCCGTCGCGCCGTCGTAGGCGCTGGCGTTGCTCACCTCCATCCCGGTGAGCAGGCAGATGTAGCTCTGGTACTCGTAGATGCACTGCAGCATGCCCTGGCTCACTTCGGGCTGGTAGGGCGTGTAGGCGGTGTAGAACTCGCCGCGGTGGCTAAGCTCGTCTACCACCGCGGGCACGTGATGCGGGTACACGCCGCCGCCGGCGAACACGCGGTTGGGCGGGATGAAGCGGCACTGCGCCAGCAGTCCGGCCAGGCGCGCGGTGACGCCCACCTCGCCCTCTGGCGCGGGGACATTGAGCGCGCGCTTCAGCTTCAGCTGAGGCGGGATCGGCGTGAGCAATTCGTCGATGCTGCCCACTCCGATCGCCTTGAGCATTGCCGCGCGTTGCGTCGCAGTGTGTGGTATGTAGGTCATGTTGCGATGCTCCCAGTGCGGACGGGCAGCGGGGGCTACTTCTCCATCGCCGCGTACGCCTGGGCGTCCATCAGCGCGCCCAGGGCACTGGCGTCGGCGAGCGTCACCTCGATCAGCCAGCCCTCGCCCTCCGCGTCCTCGTTGATCAGCTCCGGGTGGTCGTTGAGCCGCTCGTTGGGCTTGACGACCGCCAGCTTCAGCGGCGCGTACACCTCGGCGACCGCCTTCACCGACTCCACCGTGCAGCACACCTCGCCTTCGCTGAACTCCGAGCCGGAGGCGGGCAGCTCGACGTAGGTGATGTCGCCCAGCTCCTTCTGCGCATGGTTGGAGATCCCCAGGAAGTACGCGCCTTCCTCTTCCTTGATGTACTCGTGAGACTTGGTGTAGTGCAACGCTGCCACAGCTAGCTCCCAGGGTGAAGTCGCCGCAGATCTTACAACGTGCCTGCGTCGCAGCAGGGCAGACCGCCGCGTCCGCCATTGGAGCGCCGCCAGCCTGGCGGCATGCGGGTTCTCAGTAGCGCCCGGCGGCCCTGCCGGGCGACCTTATCCCTCGTGGGCAGGGACTTCGCCGATACAATCCTCAAGCGCGCCTATCATCGTGGTTCTGCCACAGCAATGGAATACTCACTGTACCCCCATGGTATATTGCCGTTAGGGGATGGAGTCCCCCCTGACAAGCGCCTGATTCAAGGCTGATGACTCCTGCCCGGCAGGCCGTCGCGTTATACGAGCCGGCCCGCCAGACACGGTGTCTCAGTCTGGTTGCTTGCAGGAGGACCTAATGCTAACGGCGTTTGTACTCGCGGCCGTCTGGCTCGCGCTGGCAGTGCTTTCCACAATCATCGCCAACCACGCGCGCATTTCGATGGCACTCGTGGAGATCTGCGTTGGCGTTGCCGCGGGCTGGGCGGCAATGCGTTGGCTCAGCCCAGGCGTGCTGGGGCAGGATCAAGAATGGCTGCGATTCATGGCCAGCGCGGGGGCAGTGCTGCTGACATTCCTCGCCGGGGCGGAGCTGGAGCCCACTGCGCTGAAGGGCAAGCGCCGCGAGGTGCTGCTGGTCGGGACAATCGGCTTCTTCGCGCCGTTCCTCGGTTGCGCGGCGCTGGCCTTCTATCTGCTGCACTGGGACCCGCGCGCCAGCCTGCTCGCGGGCATCGCGCTCTCCACCACGTCGATGGCCGTCGTTTACGCGGTGATGGTCGAGACGGGACTGAACAAGACCGGCTACGGCAAGGGCATCTTGGGCGCGTGCTTCGTCAACGACCTCGGCACGGTGATCGCGCTGGGGCTGATCTTCGCCCCGTTCACTTACCGCACGTGGGTCTTCCTCGGCGTCACCGTGGCCGTCCTGGCGGCGCTGCCCTGGCTCACCGGCGTGCTCACGCGCGCCTATGCCTACCGCACGGCCGCGGTGCGCACGAAATGGGTGCTGGCGGTGCTGTTCGGACTAGGCGCGCTGTCCATCTGGGCCGGCAGCGAGGCGGTGCTGCCCGCCTACCTCGTCGGAATGGTGCTCGCCACGGCGGTCAGCGCCGACCAGTTCTTCATGCGCCGCCTGCGCACGTTGACTATTGGCTTCCTCACGCCGTTCTACTTCCTTCGTGCCGGCATGCTTGTCTCCGTGCCCGCGATTGCAGGCGCGGCGACGATCTTCCTCGTGCTCCTGGGGGCGAAGGTGTTCTCGAAGATCGCCGGGCTCTATCCGGTGATTGGCCTGTTCCGCCGCAAGCCGCGCGAGCTGTGGTACTACACGCTGCTGATGTCCACGGGGCTGACCTTCGGCACGATCTCCGCGCTCTACGGGCTGTCGCACAACATCATCAGCCAGGAGCAGTACTCCCTGCTCGTCGCCACGGTCATCGCCAGCGCGGTGATTCCCACGGTGATAGCTAACACGGCGTTCCTGCCGAAGCACTTGCTGGCCACACAGCCGATACCCGATGACGAGGAACTGCCGCAGCTGGACCGCTGAATTGCGGAGCGACTCGCGGGTGAAGAACTGCCCAGGGCTAGCTGCGCGCCTGGAGGTCAAGCGTTGAATCGCACCGCAAGCACCCGCCGCGCTATATGAGGGCTATGTACTAGGCTGTGTGGCCCCTCTGCTGAGCACCGAGGATCCGCTAAGGGCCACAGCCGCCAGTATCGCACCGCCAGCGCCAAGCGCAAAGACCGTCCAGTTCCCCACGTTATCCCAAAGTACACCAGCCGCGCTACTGGCGACCAGTGCTCCCATACCCGTAACCAATCCGAGCCAACCGGTAGCTGTCGCCTTGAAGCTCGCCGGTACGAGATCAATGGCAAAGGCCTTGCTAACGCCCTCAGTTGCGGCCATGTACAAACCATACACCGCAAAGAGGATGATGAGATGAACCGGCTTCATTGCCACCGCGAATCCAGCGTAGACCAATCCAAAGACGAGCAGGCCGGAGATCAACAGCTTCTTGCGGCCAAGTATGTCTGACAGACGGCCCAATGCCGGACTAGCCGCCGCGTATGTCAGGTTGTACAGCGCGTACAGCAGGACAACTCCGATGGTAGCCAGTCCGAGTGACCTGGCTTTGAGCAGCAGGAAAACGTCGCTGGAATTGGTGAACGCGAATACGCCCCACACCACCAAGAACCACCGGAACCGGCTGGGCAGGTTTGCGGTTAGCCTGGCTGCCTGCTGGGACTGCATCACCCTGCGCCGCTCACGGGCAAGCAGGACAAGCGCCGCACCCATCAAGCCAGGGATGACAGCCAGCCAGAGCACCAGGCGTATGTTCTCACCACTCAACTTGAGCAGGAGCAGCGCCAGCAGCGGGCCAACCACCGCTCCCATCGTGTCCATACCTCGGTGGAATCCCAGCGCCTTGCCAAGATTGGCACTCGCTACCGAATCCGCGAGCAGCGCATCCCTGGGGCCACCGCGCAATCCTTTGCCTAAGCGGTCCACCACTCTTCCCGCCAGCGCCAGCGGCCAGCCATGCGCTAGCGCCAACACCGCCTTGGACAGCGCCGACAGGCTGTAGCCTTGGAGGATATACAGCCCACGTTTGCCACTCGCGTCTGACCAGCGGCCAGCCAAAGGTTTGGTGACACTGGAAGCGGCTTCTGCCAGACCTTCAATGAAGCCGACCAACTGAACCGGGGCGCCGAGGACGGTGGTGAGGAAGATCGGGATCAGCGGATAGAGCATCTCGCTTGAGACATCCGCGAAGAATGAGACCCAGCCCAACAGCACGACATTGGGACTCAGCCCGGCCAGAAGGCCGCGCCGGTATTCACCAGGCATTTGCTCAGCGGATCGGGCTGAGGTAGGTTGTGGGTCTTGCATGGTCTCAGTCTGCGTGCCGCCGCAGATCAAGGATACACCTCGCCCCAAAGGGGATCGGTGGGCGGCGCGAGGGCGGGCGGGGACGCTGCCCCGCCCCTATCGCCGAGTACCTAACACCCGTCACCCAGAACCTAGAACCCAACACCCAGAACCTGTCGTCCGTAACCTGTCCCCTAATCCCCAATCCCAGTCTCCTCATTGCTGGCCTCTTGTGCATCCCCCTCGTCACGTCCGCGGCCGCCGCCGAGCGTCCACGAAAGCCCGGCGGCGAAGACCAGGCCCTCGTTGGACACGCTGAACGGCTCCCCCCCGCCGAGCACGAGGTTGTAGTCGCTGTCTGGCGTGCTGCGCTGCGTGCGCCTCGGGCAGAACACCAGCGCCGTCGTCAGCCTCAGCCCGCTTGTGAGCTGCCGCTCGTACCCGCACGTCAGGTGCAGCTCGTTCAGCGCCGGCTGGAGCAGCGCGCTGTCCCTCACGCACGACTTGGCGTAGTTCAGCCCAGCGCGCCACACCTCGCCCTCCTCGCCGCACGGCCTGCGCTCCCACCCGAGCACCCACACGTCCTGGTCGCGCCAATTCACGGGCAGGCGCACGTCATCCCCGCCTGGCACGACGAGCGTGATGGTCTGCATCGCCCCGCTCCAGTTGAGGCGGCGGTACTCGGCCAGCACGGTGGAGCGCCCGCTGCGAGCCGCGATACCCACGCCGTACTGCTCGGGCCAGCTCATGCCCCGCATCTGCACGCCATCGATGCTCTCGCCGGGCGTCGGCGTGTACTCTCCGTAGGTGACGCGCCCGCCCTTGAGCCGCAGGTGCGTCCTGCCGCGCCAGTATGCGCCGGCCGTCAGCCGCGGCGAAAGCCGGTGGTAGACGCCCGCGCGCCAGGAGTAGCCAAACCCGCTGAGGTCGTCCGTGCGCCGCCCGATGGTCTCGCCCAGCACGTCCGTCTTGGCCCGCGCGATTCCCGCGCTCAGCTCCGCGCCGATGGCGGTGCGCCGCGTGATGCGCCAGGCGATGGCCGGCGTCAGCGCGCTGAGCGACGTCCGCGAGCTGAGGCGATCCGTCGTGCCCGGCGGAAGGCCTAACACTGACAAGTCGTAGCGGTTGAAGACGCCCGTCGACCCCGCATCGTTGGCCAGCCCCATGCCCCAGGCTAGGCGCCGCCCCCAGGGCCCTGTGTAAGTGAGCACCGGCACAACGTAGCCGATCGGCGCCGAGCGGGCGTGCAGCGCGCCTTCGTAGCCCAGGTCGGAGCGCGTGAAGCGCAAGTCGAGGCTGAACAGCTCCTTGTCCAGGAAGGCCAGCGCCGCCGGGTTGCCGAACAGCGCGCCGCTCTCCGGAGGGGCGGCGATGAACGCCCCGCCGCGCCCGAGCTGCTGCGCCGTCATGCCGATCTCCTCGGTGCCGTTGCGCGCCTGGGCCGTGGACCAGCTGAGCGTGCAGATGGCCGCGATGAGCGCAATGAGCCGTACGGCGAAGCTGCGGGGGAAGGCTGTCATGACCGTCGTGAGGCGTCCACGCGCGAGCTAGTTTACACTGCGCAGCGGGTGTGGTGCGAGATGAGATCGACTCTCAGCTGCAGTGTGCAGTCGCACAGCTGGGAGTGCGCGGAACCTACCTGGAGGCCTGGGAAGAAATAGGCCCCGTGCCATCCGGGGCCTGCTCATCGTCCATGCACAGACCGCATTGAGCGTTTACGAAGCGTTCCTTCGGAGCGATTCACCTTGATTCTACGATGCCCGCAGCTCCGCCGCCGCTTGCGGGCGCGGCTCCCGCGCCGGGGGAGGCTGCACCGGGAGCAGGAGCATTCGCGGCCGTGCGCACGTACGCCTTGGCGATGTAGTCCGCGTTGGGGTACATTTGCTTGAAGGCCGCCAGGCCACCATCGGCCGCCAGACCCTCCTGGTCGTCGTACTCGCAGCGGTACAGCTTCTGCACCACGTCGATGCCCTCGGTGACTTGGGCGAAGCAGGCGAAGTCCTGGGCATCGAGCCACCTGGTGTTGTCCCCCAGGTTGATGAAGATGTGCGTGCTGCGGCTGTTGGGCAGGCCGGTTTTGCCGAAGGCCACGTACCAGGCTTGGTTGCCCTGCTTCACCGGCTCGTCATCGATCGTCTTCTCGCCCCACTCTTTGTTCAGCGCCGGGTCGGCGGAGATGCCGCACTGGGCGACGAAGCCCTCCTTCACCCGGAACCACGGCGCGCCGTCGTAGAACTTGGCGTTGACCAGCTCCAGGAAGTGCGCTGCGCCGATTGGCGCCCAGTCGTTGTGCACGGTGAGGACGATGTTGCCCTTCGTCGTCTCCAGCACCACTTGCGTGGTGCCCGCTTGAGCGGTTTCTCCCGGCATTTCTCCCTCCGGCGGCGCAGTTGCGCCAGGCTGTTCTGTGCTGGGCGAAGCGGAACCGGGAGCGGGTGCACTTGCGGCGGTGCGCACGTACGCCTTGGTGATGTAGTCCGCGTCGGGGTACATCTGCTTGAAGGCCGCCAGGCCACCCTCGGCCGCTAGACCCTCCTGGTCGTCGTACTCGCAGCGGTACAGCTTCTGCGCCACGTCGATGCCTTCTGTGACTTGGGCGAAACAGGCGAAGCCCCTGGCGTCAAGAGCGGAGTTGTCGGCCAGGTTGATGTAGATGTGCGTGCTGCGGCTGTTCAGATCGCTGCTGCCGTCTGGTAGAGACGACATGCCGAAGGCGACGTACCAGGCCTGGTTGCCCTGCTTCACCGGCTCGCCCTGGATCGTCTTCTCGCCCCACTCGGTGTTGAGCTGCGGGTCGGCGGCGATGCCGCACTGGGCGACGAAGCCCTCCTTCACCCGGAACCACGGCGCGCCGTCGTAGAACTTGGCGTTGACCAGCTCCAGGAAGTGCGCTGCACCCAGGGGGGCCCAGTCGTTGTGCACGGCGAGGACGATGTCGCCCTTAGCCGTTTCCAGCACCACTTCCGTGATGCCCGCCTGAGCGGTTTCTCCTGGCGCGCTGCCCTCCGGCGCTGTCTTGCCCGAACGGGGGCAGAGCGAAACCAGGCACAGCAGGATGAGGATTCCCCAGCGTCTCAATGACATGTTGTCCTCCTCGAAGAGCCTTGCTCCACCGGTAGTCTAGCATGCTTGCCACTAGGCAGACTAGACCCGCTCTACTCCGGGTCAGTCAGGTGTTGGTAGCCAATCGGAGCCAAGCTGTGCGTGGCACCGTCCTCGTCGCGGTAGTGGGAGCCTTTCGCCATGTCCACGACCTTGCCCAGGGGGGCCAGGGCCACGCCGTGGGCCTTGGCCAGCCGCATAAGCTTGCGCGAGCCCGCGGGAGGGGCGGTGAACAGGAGCTGGAAGTCCTCAGCGCTGGAAAGGACGAACTCGCTGAGCGAGGAGTACGCTTCGGGGCGACCGGACGGGCAGAGCTTTGCGGGTAGGGTCGTCCCGCCATCGCGCCACTTGCGCCCGCAGCGTGCGATGAACCGCAAGACGGCGGGGTGGAAGGCGTAGCGCGTGAAGTCGAGGTGCACGCCCACGCCGGACGCCTCGGCGAGAAGCAGGACGCACTGTGCCAGGCTGTCAGAGGTGTCCAGGCCGGCGCTGGCGAGATGGGCGGCGTGCAGCGCGGGGGCGAAGTCCAGCGCGGGCGCGGGACGCCGGTGGGCCTGGCGCGCTTCGTCCACCCCCTCCGTGCGCGGCCGCCCATCTGCCTCGCCCCAGAGCAGGCGCAGCCCGACTTCGCTGAGGCCGAGGCTGCCGGTGTGCCAGAGGCGATCGCCGGGACGGGCGCCGCTGCGCAGGAGCGGCGGCCCCTGCACGGTGCCCAGCACGGTGAACGCGATGGTCCAGTGATGCGCCATGACCGTGTCGCCGCCGGCCAATACCACGCCGCAGGGCCGGGAGGCTTGCTCTACGCCGTCGAGCAGGTCGTCAATCTGCGCCGTCGTCGTCCCACGCGGGACGCCGAGGCAGCCGAAAGCGAAGGTTGCCCGCCCGCCCATCGCCGCGACGTCGGACAGGTTCGCCGTCAGCGCCTTGTAGCCCGCGTCGGCGAGCGTCATGTAGCGCAGGTCGAAGTGCACGCCTTCGACGAGCATGTCGGTGGTGACGACCAGGTGGCGCGCATCGCGACGGCGGGCGGAGCCGGCGCCTTGCAGGTGCAGCACAGCCGCGTCGTCGCCCAGGCCCGTGATCAGGCGCGTATCGGCGGCGGCGAACCGCGCGGCGACGCGCGCGATGATCTCCCGCTCGCCGGGCAGTGGCTCCGCCGATGGATCATCGGCCTGGCTTGGATGTCTTCGCGTTGACACTCGAGTCAGCGGGCTCCAGGTTAGCCCGCGCTTAGTTTATAATAGGGGTATGATCCACTTCGACGAGTATTGGGCGAAGGCTGGGGAGACCGCACGCTATCTCGGGGAGCATGACATGAGCCCGGTCGATGTGGTGATCCAGTGCGGCTCAGGCATGGCGGCGCTGGCCGAGCACGTGATCCCCGACAGCCAGAGCCTCCGCTTGGAGCAGCTGCCCCACTTCCCTTACAGCGTCGTGAAGGGGCACGGCAACGAGGCCGTGGTGGGCAAGGTGGGGGAGCTCAAGGTGCTGTTCTTCACGGGCCGCATCCATCTCTACGAGGGGTTCGACGCGCTCACCGTGGGGTTCCCCGCCGCCGTTGCCAAGTCCGCGGGGGCGAAGGTGTTCATCGCCACCAGCGCCGCCGGCGGGCTGAACCAGCATTACCACGTCGGCGACCTGATGATTCACAACAGCTTCATTAACTTTCAGGGGGACAACCCGCTGCTGCATCTGGAAGTGTCCGACTACAAGCAGCGGTTCATCGACCCCAAGCCGCCCTACGACCCCTATGCCTCGCGCGCCCTCAGCTCCTACGTCACTCAGGTGGAGGTGGACGTGCGCCAGGGCGTGTATATCGGTGTGAAGGGGCCGATGTTTGAGACGATGGCGGAGCTGGCGATGCTGCGCGCCCTCGGCGGCGACGCCGTGGGGATGAGCAGCATCCCCGAGATCATCATGTGCCACTTCCTCAAGCTGCCCGTCGTCGGCGCGACGATCGTCTCCAACGAGTGCTTCCGCGAGGAGCTGGTCACCCACGACAAGGTGCTGGAGATCGGCAAGAAGTCGGTGCCGGCGCTCGCCTCGGGCATCCGCGCCTTCCTTGAAGACCGCTACTGGTGGCACAAGCTCGAGCGGCGGCGGTGAGCCCCGCCCGGCTCCTGCTCCCACTCCTTACCGCTCTCGTCGCGCTCCTCGCTGTTCAGGCCGCCCAAGCCCAGCTTCAGCCGCTGAGCCTGCTGGCCGACTGGCGCCTCGATCGCCTGGACTGGCACGACACGGGCGGGCTCCCCGTGAATGCCGAATTCGTAAGCCCAATGACCGCCTGCTACAACTGGGCCTGGGGCGAGGTGGCGCTGGGGCTGAACGTCCAGGCGGGACAGAGCTACTATGCCGTAGTGGCCATCGTCAACGGCAACTCCCTCGACGCGCTGAGCGTCGCCGGGCCGTACACGCGGACTGTCGCCTGGAATGCCGGGCCGTATCATGTGGCGGCGGTGCTGCCCGACGGCCGCTTGAGCCTCTGGCTCACCGCGCCGGGCCAGTACCCGCGGCAGGTGATCCTCGCCACCGGCCTGGCGGCTGGCACTCCCCTCGCCGTCACCGCCACGCCGCCCGCGCCGCCCAGCCAGCCCGACTGGCGCATCAGCGCCGCCTACCAGGACGACCAGGGCGGAAGGGTGCTGCAGCTGGCGACGTTCAACGGCGCGGGCAAGGCCCTCACCTACACCCCCTCTCTCCGGCTCCCAGATGAGCTGCTCAGCCTGAGCTACGGTGAGTATTCTGTTGGCGGGGCGGCAGGACCGGCGGTGCCGAGCGTGCTGTTTGTCGCCGCCGCGCCCGAGCCGTCCAAGACGGACAACAACTCCGCCAGCAGCGTGTACATTGCCTCCTGCACCTCCCAGCGGGGATGGGTTCTCTCGTGGCTGAGGGCGGCTGGCATCAACGGCGGTGCGCCCTTTCTAGGGTCGGCCGGCACTTCGCCCAACGCCATGATCGCCCTCGACGAATGGGCGAATGCGCAAGGCTACGGCGTGCTCCAGGCCCTGCCGGCAAGCCTGATGTCCGACGGTACGGTGTCCATCCCCCTCCTCGGGCCGCGCGACGAGATCAGCGCGCCAGTCGACCCGGACACTTTCGCCTGGGTCGCCTCGGCGCGCAGTGTCAACCCGCTCAGTGCCTACAGCGACGGCAGGTACCTGTACATCGGCGAGCTGACGGGGAGGGGCCGCGCAGGCAACGAGCTCGGCTACCAGTTCTTCAACCTCTACGACGCCAACGCCCAGGCGCGGCCCAGCGACACCTACGCGATCACCGCGCTCGGCGCCACCGCGCACTGGAGCACCGGCAATCCGCAGCTGTTCTTCCTGCAGGACGGCACCGCCGCCGACCCGGCCACCACCACGCTGTTCCGCCTGGCCTACTCGCCGCAGCAGTAGACCCGCAAGCGGTAGGCCCCGCCAGGGCCCGCCGCGGTTTCAGGTCTGCTCATTCTCCCGGATATGCGGAGATGCGGTTGACTTCGCGCGCATTCGCGGGATAATATTGTCGGCGGGCATACTGCCTGAGACCAGGCCGCTTGGATGGCGGGGGGGATAATCACCGGCCTAGCTGCCAGGCTACCCTACGAGGAGCAGACCATGCAGTCAAACAACAAAGTGAACATCGACGGCAACACGGCTGTGGCTCACGTGGCCCACGCCACGAATGAGGTCATCGCGATCTACCCCATCACGCCGTCGTCGGTGATGGGCGAGCTGGCCGACGAGTACTCGGCGCACGGGCGCAAGAACATCTGGGGGCAGGTCCCGGAGGTGTCGGAGCTGCAGAGCGAGGGCGGCGCGGCGGGGGCGATCCACGGCGCGCTGACCGCAGGCGCACTGGCCACCACGTTCACCGCCAGCCAGGGCTTGCTGCTGATGATCCCCAACATGTACAAGATCGCCGGCGAGCTCGCGCCCACGGTGTTTCACGTCTCGGCGCGGTCGATCAGCTGCCAGGCGCTGTCCATCTTCGGCGACCACTCGGACGTGATGGCGGTGCGCGAGACGGGCTTCGGGCTGGTGGCGTCCGGCAACGTGCAGGAAGTAATGGACAACAGCCTCGCCGCCCAGCAGTGCAGCCTGAAGAGCCGCGTGCCGCTGCTGCACTTCTTCGACGGCTTCCGCACCAGCCATGAGATCCAGAAGGTGGAGGAGATCTCCTACGACGTGATGCGGGCGATGATCGACGAGGAGGACGTGCAGGCGGTGCGCGAGCGCGCGTTGCGCCCGGAGAAGCCGACGATGCGCGGCACGGCGCAGAACCCCGACCTCTACTTCCAGGGGCGCGAGTCGGTGAACCGCTTCTACGATGCCTGTCCGGACGTGATGCAGGAGGCCTACGACCGGCTGGCCAAGCTCACCGGGCGGCAGTACCACCTCTTCGACTACTTCGGCCATCCGCAGCCGGAGGCGGTGATGGTGATCATGGGCTCGGGGGCGGAGGCCGCCGAGGAGGCGGTGGAGTTCCTCAATCGCACGCGCCATGCGAAGTACGGGCTGATCAAGGTGCGGCTCTACCGGCCGTTCAGCGCCAAGCACTTCCTCGCCGCCTTGCCGCTCAGCGCCCAGCGCATCGTCGTGATGGACCGCACCAAGGCGCCGGGGAGCTATGGCGAGCCGCTGTACCTCGACGTGATGGCGGTGGTGGGCGACGCGGCGCGCAGCGGGCTGCTGCCGGGCATGCCGCTGGTCACCGGCGGGCGCTATGGCCTGTCGAGCAAGGAGTTCACGCCGGCGATGGTCCTCGCCTGCTTCAAGCACGCGATGAGCGGCAACCCGTTCCACGGCTTTACCGTGGGCATCGACGACGACGTGACGCAGCTCTCTCTGGACTCAAGCGAGGACGTGGACAGCGAGGACCCCAGCGTCTATCGCGCGAAGTTCTACGGGCTCGGCGCGGACGGCACGGTGGGGGCGAGCAAGAACAACATCAAGGTCGTGGGGGAGAACACCGACAAGTACGCCCAGGGGTTCTTCGTCTACGACTCGAAGAAGGCGGGCGGCGTGACCTGCTGCCACCTGCGCTTCTCCGACAAGCCGATCAAGAGCACTTACCTCATCACCAAGCCGGACTTCGTCGCTGTCCACGCCGAGAGCCACCTGGGCAAGATCGACATGCTCAGCGGCATCCACGAGGGCGGCAAGGTGCTGATCAACACCTACGTGCCCGCAGCGGAGCTGTTCGACAACCTGCCCTACAAGATGCAAGAGCAGATCATCGCCAAGAAGCTCAAGGTGTACGCCATCAACGCCTACGACATCGTGGACAAGCTCGGGCTGCCGGGCCGGATCAACACCACGATGCAGGGCGCGTTCTTCAAGCTCTCGGGCGTGCTGCCGGAGAAGGTGTACATCGAGGCCATCGAGGGGGCGATCGAAAAGACCTACAAGACTAAGGGCAAGGACGTGGTGGATATCAACGTGCGGGCGTTCCGCGCGGGGATCGAGGACGTCGCCGAGGTGCCCGTGCCATCCGCGATCACCCGCTCCGGCTGGAGCGCCGGCCACGTCCCGGACGTGATCCCTGAACTCGTGGGCTTCGTGCAGAACGTCATCGAGCCGGTGATGGCCCAGGAAGGCGACACGGTGCCGGTATCGCAGATGCCCCCCGACGGCGCCTTCCCCACGAACACAACGATGTACGAGAAGCGCAGTATCGCCATCCGCCTGCCGAAGTGGGAGCCGTCGCTGTGCACCGAGTGCAACCTGTGCAGCTTCGTCTGCCCGCACGCGGCGATCCGCGCGAAGATCACCAAAGCGAACCTGATCACTGACGAACGCTACGTGACGATCGGCGTGCGGGAGAAGGGCGCCGACCCGGATGACCGCTTCCGCATCCAGGTTTATCCCGACGACTGCACCGGCTGCGGCGCGTGCTACACCGCCTGCCTTGGCATCGAGAAGGACGCCAACAAGAAGCCTACCGGGCGCAAGGCGATCAACTACGTCCACAAGGACGAGATCCTCGAAGACCTGCGCCACACGCTGAAGGTCTTCCGCGCGCTGCCGCCGACGGACATCAAGTATGTCAAGGAGTCGCCCAAGGGCTCGCAGTTCCTCCAGCCGCTGTTCGGCTTCAGCGGCGCCTGCGCCGGCTGCGGGGAGACGCCCTACATCAAGCTCGTCAGCCAGCTCTTCGGCACACGCATGCTGCAGGCCAATGCCACCGGCTGCAGCTCGATCTACGGCGGCACCGCGCCGACCAGCCCATTCGCCATCGACAAGCGCACCGGCCATGGCCCTGCGTGGTCGAGCAGCCTTTTCGAGGACAACGCCGAGTTCGGCTACGGCATGCGCCTCTCCCTCAACCGCCTGCACGAGCGCGCCTACATGCTGCGCGACGAGCTGCTGCGGGACGCGCGCACGCCGGGGGAGATCAAGGACCGCCTGGCGAAGCTGCACACCATCCAGGAGCAGTACGACGACCCGATCCTCATCGAGTTCAACCACGAGCTGTGCCACGAGATCGAGAACCTCGCCAAGCCGCTGGGCGAGCGCGTCCCGCCGCCGCTCAAGGAGCTGCTGCTCTACCTGCCGTACTTCGTGAAGAAGAGCACGTGGATCGTCGGCGGCGACGGCTGGGCCTACGACATCGGCTACGGCGGGCTGGACCACGTCATCGCCAGCGGCGCCGACGTGAACCTGCTCGTGCTCGACACCGAGGTCTACAGCAACACCGGTGGCCAGCGCAGCAAGGCCAGCCCCCTGGGCGCGGTGACCAAGTTCGCCAGCGCCGGCAAGCGCACCGCCAAGAAGGACATGGCGCTGCAGGCGATGTCCTACCAGACCGTCTACGTCGCCACGCTGGCCTACAGCGCCAACCCGGCGCAGGCGGTGCGCGCGTTCCTGGAGGGCGAGCGCTACCAGGGCAGCGCGCTGTTCATCTGCTACAGCTGCTGCATCGAGCACGGCATCGACATGGGCGTGACGCAGCATCACTCCAAGGCGGCGGTGGACAGCGGCTACTGGCCGCTGTTCCGCTACGACCCGCGCCGCATCGCCAGGGGCGAGAACCCGCTGCAGATGGACTCGCGCACGCCGAGCATCAGCTTCCGCGACTATGCGCTGGGGCAGAACCGCTTCCGCCGCTTAAGCCGCGAGTATCCCGACGCCTTCGAGGGCGTGATGGCCGACGCCGAAGAGGCGGTGCGCCGGCGCTACCTCTTCTACAAGCAGCTCGCGGCGATGGACTACACCGAGTTCGCGGCGAAGGTCGCCGAGGCGGCGAAGAGCGAAGCGTAGCCCTGGCGGGTGGGGTGGGCCTCCGTGCCCGCCGTAGGGGCCGCCCGTGGGCGGCCAGCGCCGCGCACGCGCGGCGCCTACTCCTCCCGCTTCTTCTCCTCGCTGAGAGTCGCGGCGTAGGCGCCGACGGTGTAGCGCGTGCCGGGCAGCACCTTGGCCCACGCCTCGTGCCCCTTCAGCAGCTTGCAGCGCTCGGGCACGGGGGCCGCCTGGTCCCAGCCGTAGATGCTCAGCTCGTAGGCCTTGGGATTCGCCGGGTCGCTCTGCCAGACGATGTCGCCGGGACTGAAGGCGTCCTCCGGCTTGAGGATGCGCACCGGCCGCCAGCCGTCGTAAGGGTTGAGCGGCCACGTCTTGAGATAGCCCGCGCCCACGTAGAGCTGCCGGACCGCGGGCATGTAGCCCATCACGTCCTTGTAGATCTCCGCTGGCGAGTACAGGCTCCACAGCGCGTAGCCGAGGTACTTGTCCATCTCCGCCGGAGTCCACGCTGCGCGGTCCTTCGCCTTGAGCACGTCAGCGGCCTCATCCCGCGAGAATTCGGAGGACAGCCATGCGTCTGCCGAGAGGCGATGGCGGCCGGCCACCCTGTCGGTTGGCACATCGAGGCTGGGCATCTCGTAGCGGTAGTCCGTTGCCAGCAGGGATTCGCCACCCAGGCAGGTAACGTCGACCGCCCCGGCCGGCACCCGCGCCCACTCGCTGAATTCGTAATCCGTGAATCGCCCAGACAGCCTCCTCACCCACAGCTTGGGCGTTTCACCGTAAACACCCAGCACACAGGAACCTGGCGCCACACCCTCTTGCGTGTCGTCGTAGTACCGGGTGGGGCACACTTCGATGAACAGCTCCCCGGGGTGAAACCCCTCGCTGGCGTCAAGGATGCGCATCGGAAGCCAGTTGTTGCAGGGATTGGCTGGCATCTCCTTGATGAACCCCAGCTCCATCAGGCGCTCCTGATTGGAAATCGTTTCGTCATACGCCGAGGCATACGCCAGCATGGAGTCGAACACCTCAGACAGCGATTCCTGCAAGTAACCCTCCACGTACTTGGCATCCCACTGCCTCCGTGGCGTGGCCATCAGCTTCTCGCGCAGCGGATAGAGCCCCCGCTCACCGAGCAGTGCAGACTGCAGGTTTGCGATGACCAAGTCCGAGGTCACGTTCTTCCTGTCCTTTGGCAGGACAAGCCGATGCTCGTACCACTCAACGGCCTCGTCGCGCAGGGCTGCTTCGTACTGCGCAAAGCTGAGCAGCCAGAACTTGTCGGTGTCCGCCCCCTCCGTCTCGCTGAACGGCGGCTTGTACTCGCCTGCCATCGCCAGCGTGCCGGGAAGCACTTTCGCCCACTGCGCGTTCCCTTGTTGCGGGTGCGCGTCGGGGCTGGTTTGCAGCCTGCTGCCGTAGATGCTCAGCTCGTAGGATGCCGGAGACGCCCAGTGCCGACCTGGGGAAGCGGTGTAACGCTCCGGCGGGCAGATCTGCCACACCAGGCCGCCGGGCACAGGCTTGTCACCCGGCTTCAGGATCGGCAGCGGCCGCCAGCCGTCAAGCGGGTTGTCCGGCCAGTTTCTCTCCTGCCGGTATTCCTGGACTGACTCGAGGCGCACCGGAAGGGGGCCGCCTAGGGAAAACGACTGAATCTGGCCGTGCACCACCTCCAGCGCCTGCCGATAGTACTCGTCAAGCTCGCGCGAGCTCGGGGCAATCGGATAGCAGCGCTCGATCTCCCTGCGCATCGTCGCGAGCTTGTCCTGCGCCGTGACCGTGATGTGGACATCCCGCGCCGCGGCATACTTCTGCCAGCCCTCCGCGGGTTGCGCCCACGCCGTCCCGCCCGCCGCAAGGATGAACCAGAGCATCGCAACCCCGCCAGCCAATACCCACCGCATCACCGCACCTCCACCGCTGGCATGCGCCAGCCTCCCATTGTATAGCACTGGGTCAGACCGCCACGCCGGGGGGCTCGTTCCGCCCTGTGCAAAGCGGCGGCGCTGCCTGTCCGAAGCTGCCGGGCGCGACCGGTGCGCCTACTTGACACTGCTGCGCTGCTTCGCTATACTCCCGGCGTGGGCACCGCGTGTGCGCGCAACTTTGCGCCGCGCTAGGGGTACCCGGAACGAGGAAATGGCGAAAGTCTGTCAGATTACGGGTAAGCGAGCGCAGACGGGCTGCAGCGTCTCGCACTCGCAGCGCCACACTAAGCGCCGCTGGCAGCCCAACCTCGTGGGCATCACGCTCGTCGACGAGCATGGGCGGAGGGTGCGCCTGCGGGTCTCCACCCACGCCCTGCGCATCCTGAACAAGTCGCCGCGCATCCGCGGGCATCCGAGTTAGACAACCCCTTTCATCTCAACCCTCCTAGCTCACCCGTCCCCTGGGTGAGCTTCTTTTTTCCAGGCGGGCACGTGCGCGCATTGCACTCATAGATCAAGCCTCCATTCGCCGCTGCTACCCCTGCCCGCGGCGGCGGAGGCGCACGGACTCCTCGGCGTAGCCGGCCAGCGCCGCGATGAGCAGCACCTGCACCGCCAGCAGTAGCGGATAGCGCAGCCATTCCCACCACGGCATGCCCAGCACCCAGCCCGGCTCCAGCCCGTATTGAGCCTGCTCGATCCCCCACAGCGCGGGGCTGAGCACTGCGACCGGGTTGAGAGCGAGCAGGCTCGTCCAGGCCCAGGTGTAGTTCAGCGCGGCGCTGGCCGTGGCATCCCCCTCGCCCAAGACCTGCCACGCGAGCAGGCTGTAGGCGATGATCGACATGATGGCGAGCAGCGGCGTTCCCATCGCCACGCCGGCGCGGAACAGCGGCACGTGCCGCGCACTGAGCAGCATGCTCGACAGCCAGACGAGGAAGAAGGCGGCGGCCACCAGCATGCTCGCCAGGGGCATGCCCCTCGCGGATTCATAGGTCTGCGGCAGGACCACTGCGATGCCGGTGGCGGCGATGCCGCAGAGGGCCTGGCCGATCACCATCCCCATCGCCGTAATCGCGCCCAGGCCCGCGCTGAGCCCGCGGCCGAGCGCGAGCACGTACAGCATCCCGGCGGTGACCGCCAGGCATCCCGACAGCGCCACGGTCGTGAAAGTCAGCGGGCTGGCCATCAGCCCCCGCAGCCATCCGGGAAGCGCGGCGAACACCAGCCAAAGCTCACCCAGCAATGACTGTCCGCCCTGGGCTGGGCTGACCATCCCTGAGATGAGCCCCGGGCGCTGCATGATAAGCCCCCCGCTGAAGCTCCATGCCGCCAACGGCATCGTCACGCACAGCAGCGCCGCGCCGATGAGCACCCGCAGAAACAGCGGCGGCAGCAGCACGCGCAGCGCGCCGAGCACGATGTCGCGGTCGCTGAGGAGCGTGATCGCGGCGAGGTCGTCGAGGGTGAAGCGCCCAGCGCGGCGGTCGGGGCGAGCGAGCAGCGAGAACGCGTCCACCACCGCCGTGAACAGCCCCTGCACCGCCCAGGCGGCGTACACGGGCAGCACCAGCATCGCCAGCGACGCCAGGATCACCGTGGACGGCTTGCTGGAGCCCTGCGCTGTGAACTGCAGCTCGGCGTAGACGTAGAGCGCCGTCGTGGCCAGCATGATCGCAGCCACGGCGATGGCGAAGGAGTGCCGCCGCCAGAATGGCAGGCGCCTGCGCCGCGCCTCCATGACGAGCAGCATGCCCGCCAGCGCGTTCTCCGGCAGCGCGCGCCATGAGCTCAGCCACGCGCCGAGGTTCGCGCGCCATCCGGGATGGCGCATTTCGCCAGCATGGGATTGCTCCAGCCCCACGCGGGGATTATAGGCCAGCGGGCCCGCCCCCAGGTCCGCAGCGCGCGGGCCAGGCTAGAAGGCTTCTGGTACGAGCTTCAACGCGTTGATTGCTTCGTGCACCTTGGCTAGCCACTCATGGATTTGCAGCACCTCTTGGGAGTCCCAGTATTTCAGCTTGTCGCTTAGGGGCGCCTTGGCTGCGTGCTTGCGGGTTCTGTCGAGCTGTTCCTTGTCGGATACGGCGACCACGCCCTGCACTGCAGGGTTGTGCATCGACTTGAGGAGATTGAGGACCAGGCTGTCGACGGAGCCCTTCGTTTGTACCTCAAACACGTAGATCACGCGGCCGAGGTTACCGATCGTCGCTTCCCATGTCGCATCCACGCGGGAACCTTCGGCGACGCCGACCTCGGTCTCTGTCTTAAACCCCAGCATCAGACCGATCTCAGCGATCTTGTCTCGCACCTCGTCGTGTTTGAACAAGGCCAGTTCCTGGCTCAACTCCTCTTCTTCTTGTTGTGCCTCGCCACCCCTCGACACGCCAGTGGCACGCTGCTGCCCAGCTAGGTCTCTGGGGAGTTCGTACCAGATGAAAAGGTCTACATCCATCAGGTCTGCGTCGGCCAGCCCTGCCTTCAACAGACCGGCCCGGATCTCCTTTCCTAGGCCGCACAACCACTCGTACTTGGCCCCCGTCAATTGATAATTCTGAGTTGGCAATCCCTCCACGCCCAGGAAAGAGAGGCCGCCATGCACAACGCGGTTCCAGAGCAGGCATTCAGTGGGATGCGTTTGGCACAACAGCTCACTCATCATCGCCGGTCCAATCCCCTTCACACCCTTGCGGAACCTGTCCCAGCGTTCAGCTAGGCGAGCGTCACCCCAAGCCAGGTTCGCCAGGTTTGTGCGCACGGCTTCAAGGCCGTTGTCCTCGATGATCTTGCCGACGACATAGTCCTTGTTGCCCCAGATCTGCATTGCCCATAGCCGCCCAAGGTACCGGAGCAGCTCTTCCGGCTCGATGCGGAGCAGCCGCTCACTGGTCCACCCCTGGTACTCAGTCTTGCGTTCCAGTCGGTCGCGTTGCGCCTCTGCATATTCCTCGCTGCCGCTTCGCGCGAATCGCACGAATTTCTGAATATGACTCTTTACAAGGTTCTGGTCCATTGCCCGCTCCCAACATATTCCCGTGCCTGGCAGCTCTGCATGAACACCGCCAGTGCACGCTAGATGTCATAGTAGCATCCGACGGTGCACCTGCTGAGCGGCGCGGCGGGGATCGGCGCCAGCGTGAATCCCGACACTCTGCCAGTGGGCAACGCGACGTTCCTGCAGGAGTGGGCGAAGAGGAAGTTCGGGCCTTGGTACGAGATGGGCCCGATGCGCGTGCCGCCGGAGCTGCAGCAGCCGGGGCCGGCGGAGGTGCTGGGGCCCAGCGCTGCGCCGCCGACGGTGCAGGAGCGAGCGAGCGTGGCGGACTTGCGGCTGGCGGGGATGTGGCAGCCATGGGAGTACTACGGCGCGAAGCCGGGGTTCCAGTTGGGGAGCTGGTACGTCGACGACCTGCGCAACACGCGCCTGCCCTTGCCGATGAACCCGCCGGTGGGCGGCGTAACAGGGCCTCCCGGCTGGGCGGGGATGGGAGGGGGGAGGGACTGGTGGCTGCCGCCGGAGCTGCGGCATCCGTGGCACGTGCTGCCGGCGTATCCGCCGCGTGATCCGCTGCCGGAGATGGGGCCGCACCCGCTGCTGCCGAACCCGGACAGCGCGCGCACTGAGGCCTGCGGGACGACCGAGGCGAAGGGCAGCGGCGGCGGCGGCGGGCGGGAGCTTCACCCACGCGCAGCCGGGGAGCAGCGGCAGCGCCGGTGCGGGGAGCGCCCAAAGCGCCCCCTCCGGCGGCCGCGGCAAGGAGCCCAACGACGCCGGCGATGAACAAGGAGTGTGGGATGCGTACTACGCCGCGATGGCCGCGGCGATGGAGGACGCGGGGTGGACGGCCTGGGGCCCGCCCGACGAGACCAACCCGGACACCGCCCTGGGGGTTGCGCTGGCCGAGGAGCTGGGGATTCCATTTGCCGGCTTTCTGTACGACAAGGCGAACCAGCTCACGCACGGATGGCTGAATCGGTCGGTCAACAGCATGCCGCGGTGGGTGGTTGAGTCGCTGGCAGTGGGCATTTACGGTGCCAGGGTTGCAGTCGAGTTCTTCACTCTGGGTCTTCTCGGCGGGGCTGGCGCAGCAGCGCGAGCCGGCACTGAGGCAGCCGGGCTAGGCATCAAGACCGGCGGGGAGCTTGCTGCCGAAATGGGTCCTAGGGCGCTGACGAAGGCGGAGCAGTTCGCACTTAACATCGCGAAGGGCAACAAGGCAGAGCAGTGGGCATCGGAGCAACTCGGTGTGGCGAGGAACTTCGAGCGTCTCTCAGCGGCCGGAACGAGAAAGCGGGTCCCTGACTTCGTGTTGGATGACTTGTTCGTCGAGGTGAAGAACCGTGGCGAGGTAGCTTTCAGCTCTCAGCTCAGGGACCTGGTGAGAATCGCTCAGGCCAAGGGGAAGACGTTAGAGGTCTGGATTCGTCCTGGTACCCGCGTCTTCGGGCCTCTACTGGAGGCCGAGGAGCAGGAGCTGCTGCGTATCCTCCGCAAGCTACCGTTCTAGGGTATTCTTGCAGCTTCAACGAGGTGAAAGATGGCACCGAAGCAGTACAAGACATTCGGCGAGGTTCTGGTGGACGTGCTGCAGAATCCGAGCACGAGGGAGTGGGCTCTCGATTACATCGCGGACCTGAAGCGGTCGTTCCGGGAGTTCCACGCCAAGGTGCCAGCGGTAGTCGAGGCGCTGCGAAAGCGAGGGATCGAGTGGGGCCCCGAGGAGAACCTCCAAATGCTGGTAATCGGCGAGCGGGGGGGCGAGGTGGTTGAGTGCATCCTCGAGGCTATTAGTGAAGTCCAGGACGAGAGGGCCCAGAGGAGCTTGGTCGATGACATCTCGTTCTACAAGGGGCCCTACGACGCGACTCCGCTGATAGAGCTCTTCGAAGGGACCAGTTCACGGTACGTTAGGGACTCAATCACCACGCTGATCCCGCAGACGAAGGCTCAGAACGCTGATGCCTGGATGCGCAAGGTGTTGCTGGACCCGAGCTACGGCGATTGCCGCTGGAACCTGTGCATCTTTGCGAGCTTCATGCAAAACAAGCAGGGGCTGGCGGACATCCTGGTCTCGGTGTTCGATGAGATGCCTCTGGCTGCGGCGAAGTCGCTAGGGGCTCTGGCTGAAGAGCGGCACCTGGCGGTGATGAGACAGAAACTGGCAGGGATTGAGCGTCTCCCTGAGGAGGGTCGCAGAGACCTGCAGAAGACCCTGGAGCACGGTATCGCCAAGACCGAGCGCCGCCTGGCCAGTAAGGCTGAACGCGACCAGAAACGCCTCGAACGCGAGCGGAAGCGCGAGGAGCGGCGCCTGGTGCGCCAGCAGGAGCGGGAGCGGGTGAAGAAGGAGACAGAGGCGAAAGTGAAGTCAAAGGGAAGGAAGGGGTAGCTTCCTAGCCAGCAGGCGGGGGGCAGATCGCAGGCGGGGGGCAGATCGCAGCCGGGGGGTACAACGTGCCCCCCCCTGCGCATATCCTGAGCCCCCCGCGCTCCCGCTAGCGGCGCTGGAACCCGACCCGCTGCTGCCGAACCCGGATAGCGCGCGCACTGAGGCGACCGGCACGACCGAGGCGAAGGGCAGCAGCGGCGGCGGCGGGCGACATAGCGGATCACGCGCCAGCCTGCTGTTCCGCTACGCCGAGCGCACCCTTCAGCTTCTCCAGTTTGTCGAGGGCGAACTGGGCCAGGTCGTCGAGGCTCATCGCTTCGGCTTGGGCCTTGAGGCTTTCGCGTTCGGCAAGCGGCAGGCCGGTATCAGGGTGCTCGATGATGGCCAGACCCTGTTCCAGCAGCCCGCGCTCCATCGGCTCGAAGGCGAAGCCAAGCTGAGCCGCGTGGTGCTGCGCTCCGTACAGGCAGACAGCTGCGGCTTGATGCTGTTCGATAGTGGCCATTAGGCAACCGGTTACAGCCAGGCTTTCGCAGATTCCGGAGCTGTTGCCGATCTCGCGCCCGATGGCCAGCGACTCGGTCAACAACTCGCGCGCTGCTCTGTAGTCGCCCTGCGCGTACTCCACGATTCCCAAGTTGTTCAGGGACATCGCGATCCCGGAGCGGTTGCCGATCTCGCGGCCGATGGCCAGCGACTCGGCGTGAAGCCCGCGCGCCGCGCTGTAGTTGCCCTGTACGTACTCCACGATTCCCAAGTTGTTCAGGGACATCGCGATCCCAGAGCGGTCTCCGATCTCGCGCTGGATGGCCAGGGACTCAGCGAAAGGCCCGCGTGCCGCGCTGTAGTTGCCCTGCATGTACTCCACGGCTCCCAGGTTGTGGAGGGACACGGGGATGCCGTTGCGGTCGCCGATCTCGCGCTGGATGGCCAGGGACTCAGCGAAAGGCCCGCGTGCCGCGCCGTAGTTGCCCTGGATGTACTCCACGGCTCCCAGGTTGTGGAGGGACACGGCGATGCCGTTGCGGTCGCCGATCTCGCGCCGGATGGCCAGCGACTCGGCGTACAGCTCGCGCGCCGCGCTGTAGTTGCCCTGCATGTACTCCACGTTTCCCAGGCCGAGGAGGGACCACGCGATTCCATAGCGGTCACCAAGAGCTTCAGCCAGTTCTTTGGCTTCCGCAAGTTCAGCGCGGGCGGCATCGTATGCACTAAGCCGGTGCTGTCCCCTGCCGCAACCCAGCAGTGCCCATAAGAGAACCTGGTTAAGCCCGCCTGCTTGCCCGGCGGCCTCCTTCAGCCCCTGGTAGCGCTCCAGCATCACCCTGGACTCGCTGGCCATGTTCAGGTACTCCTGTAGCCAACGGTCGATAGGAAGGAGCAATGCGGCCGGCTCATCCGCGGGTAGGCGGTTCTCAAGCGTATCGAGCGCCTCGTAGATGTTCAGCAGCTCAAGCTTGATCGCGCTCAGCGCCTCGAGCTGGCCGTGGCCGTGCAGCTCCGGCCCCTCGCGCTCCATCAG
>Ga0315282_10000207_pt1 | contig 117977 bp, 107 predicted proteins | sample YL17G07_20_MG_FD_203693 | JGI IMG/M metagenome (GOLD analysis project Ga0315282, IMG submission 203693) | Sediment microbial communities from Yellowstone Lake, YNP, Wyoming, USA - YL17G07_20 | ecosystem: Environmental > Aquatic > Freshwater > Lake > Sediment | place: USA: Wyoming | collected... | reverse complement strand
CCCTTCAGCCTGATGCCCGACCAGGACTGGCGCTTCCTTTCGACGTCGAGCAAGCAGAAGGGGCCGTTCACGGTGATGTGCCTGCTGTCCGGGAAGTTCGCCACGGCCTTCAGCGGCGGCCCGCCCGCGGATCAGCCGCCGCCGCCCGCACCGAGCGGGGAGAAGCCCGCCGCGCCTCCCGCGCCGCTGTTCGACCCGCTTAGGCAGCTCAAGGTCGCTGACGCCAAGGCGCGCCTGGTCATCCTCAGCTCGGCGGCGACGATCACCGACGACTTCCTCAGCCAGTTCCAGGAGAACATCGTGATGCTGGCCAACGTGGTGGACATGCTCGCCCTGGGCGACGAGCTGCTGGGCATCCGCTCCGCGCCCATCCCCACGCGCGTGCTTGTTCAGCTCACCGACGCGCAGAAGAGCTTCTGGCGCTGGCTGAACGTGCTCGCCGCGCCGGTGCTGCTCACGCTCTTCGGGCTCACGCTGTGGTTCCTCAAGGGCCGGCGGCGGCTCATGCTCCAGCAGCGGTACATGGGAAGGGGCTAAGGAGGAAAGCGATGGCCAAGCCACCCAATAAGCCGAACCGGTTCATCGTGCTCATCGCCATCCTGCTGATCCTCGCCATCGCCGTGGCGGGGCTCGTCGACCCCTTCGGCTGGCTCAGGCCGACGCCGCAGGAGCAGGAGGCGAAGGCCGGGCTGAACAAGCTGCTCTGCGACTTCAGCGCCGGCAAGGTGAGCGCTTTCGAGATCAAGCAGCCCAACAGCGAGCTGTTCACGCTGGCCAAAGAGAAGGACCAGTGGTTCGCAGTGGGCGGCGGCAAGCGCTACCGGGCCGACGCTGACCGCGTGCAGAAGCTGCTCGACGGCCTGCCCGGGCTCAGGGCGGACAGTGTCGCCACCCAGACCGTGGAGAAGCACCCCACGTTCCAGGTGGACAATGCGCAGGGCATCGCGCTCAGCGTGTTCACCGGGGGCAAGGACCCCGCCGTGAAGCTAATCGTGGGCAAGGCGGACCCAAGCTACCAGGGCTGCTACGTGCGCCTCGGCGACGGCAAGGACGTATACCGCGCCTCCGCCAACGTGAAGTCCCTCGTCGGCTTCAGTTTCCGCGACTTCCGCTCGCGCAAGCCCTGCCCGCTCGATGAGCAGACGGCGCAGAGCATCACGGTGCGCGCGCCACAGGCAGACGGAGGGGCGCTGACCTTCACCAAGAAGGACAACTTCTGGAAGACCCCCGACGGCAAGAACGCCAACCAGAACATGCTCAACGAGCTCGTCAAGAAGCTCGGCGAGCTGACGATCAACGACTTCGTCGACCAGCCGGACGAGAAGGAAGCCGGGCTTAGCGGCCTTACACCAAACGTGTCGGTCACCACGCCCGCCGGGACTTTCTCGCTGACGGTGGGCGCGGAGAAGGACATGAAGTACTTCGTGCGCGACCAGGACGGGCTGACTTACAGCATCTCGGAGTACAACCTGAAGTTCTACACCGACCTCGACTTCACCAAGCTCACCTTCGACGACACGGCGAAGGCGGCGGCAGGGCCCGGCAAGAAGCCCGGCGAAGCCGGCAGCAACGAGCCGCAGGAGGGCGTGAAGAACGGCCTGGGCAGCGAAGCCCAGCCGGGCAAGCCCGCCAAGCCTGGGAAGCCGGGGAAGACGGAGATACCTGCGAAGCCGGGGAAGCCCCCCAAGTAGGGGCGACCGATAGGTCGCCCGCGCACTCGTAGGCGCCGCGCGTGCGCGGCGCGGGCCGTAGGGGCCGGTAGGCGGCACTTCGGTGCCGCCGGTGCGGCGGCAGGACTAGAGCCCGGCCTACCTTAGTCATGCGGCGGGGATGAATCCCCGCCTACCGGGCCGAGTGCGGCCCCTACGGAGCCCCTACGCGTCGTCCGCGCGCGCCATATCGCCGCCCTGGACACTACGGTTCAACGGACGCCCCAGCAGCTCCTCCACCCGCGCCGGGCTTAGGCCCGCAGCGGGGCGCAGAAACGTGAAGTCGGAGGGTTCGAGCATGTGTCCTGCGGGCAGGTCCCGCACATAGAAGATGCTGCGCCGGGCGACTTGCGCCACCTCGCGTTCCGCCTCGCGCATCGCCTTCTCGCCGCTGCCCAGCGCTTCCTCGATGTTGCGCACCCCGCGCACCAGGTCGGCCAGCTCGGGGGGGTCGGCGCTGCACGCGATGTCCGGGCCGGCCTGCGACTTGTCCAGGCAGAAGTGCTTCTCGATCACCTCCGCGCCCAGCGCCGCCGCCGCCAGGCAGCAGTAGTTGCCCACGCTGTGATCGGAGAACCCCACGCCGCAGCCGGCCTGCGCGCGCAGCGCGTGCATCGCCAGCAGGTTCACATCGCCGTAGGCCGTGGGGTAGTTCGTCGTGCATTGCAGCAGCACGACGCGCGGGCAACCCGCTTCGCGCGCGGCGTCGTGAGCTTGCTTGGCCTCCGCGACACTGCCCATGCCGGTGCTGATGAACATCGGGAGCTTGTACGATGCGGCGTGGCGGATCAGCGGCAGGAAGGTGAGGTCGCCGCTGGCGATCTTGAACGCCTTCACGCCGAGGGAGACGAGCAAGTCCACCATCTGGAAGTCGAAGGGGGTGGAGAGGAAGTCCACGCCCGCCTCGCGGCATACCCGCGCCAGCGCCTCATGCTCAGAGCGGGTCATCTCGTAGCGCTGAAAGAACTCGTGCTGGTCGTGGGCGAGGGCGGCGTGGGCCAGGCCCTTGGCGGTGAAGCTCTGGAACTTGACCGCGTCCACGCCGGCCTGCGCCGCCACCTGCACCATCCGCCTGGCCACGGCCATATCGCCGCCGTGGTTGATCCCCGCCTCGGCGATGAGGTACACGTGCCCGCCGCGTTCAACCATTGCGCTCCTCCACATCCGCTGCGTGTACAAGTAGTCTATCGGCCGGCGGCGGCATGTGGTCTAATACTCGCCGGTGGTCCGCAAACGGACGTTCGCCCTCCTCTCCCGCATCCGCCGGCCAAGTGCGATCTCGCTGCTCGCCGTACTCGGGATCACCATCGGCACGGCGAACATCATCGCGCTGATCAGCGTGACCGACACCGCGCGCTGGCAGAGCTTCGCGCTGCTGCGCGACGTGGGCGCGCGGTCGATGTTCGTCATGCCCTTCGTCGGCGGCCAGGACACCAACCTGCTGCAGCGCTCCAACGCCGCGGCGTTCCTCCCCAAGTCCTACGCCGAGGCGCTGCGCGGCCTGCCGCAGCTTGACAAGGTCGCCGCGCTGATGATGATGCCCGCGCACGTGAGCGTCCCGCCCGACGAGGCAGGCCCGGCAGCACCGCTCGCCTCGCAGCCGGGCGCCGCACTGCCGCAGCCCAGCACCGCCCCGCCGGAGCCTGGCACTGCCCATCCTGAGTCCGCTCCACCCGCATCCGAGGATAACGGCTCAGCTGAGGACGGCCGCGTCCTGACGATCATCGAGGGGGCGAACCCGGACTATCCGGCGGCGCGCGGCCACCGGGCCGGGCGCGGGCGCTACGTCACCTGGGCTGACGAGGCCATGCGCGCGCGCGTCTGCTGCCTCGGCTACACCATGCCGAAGCAGTTCTTCGGCGATGCCGACCCCCTGGGGCGCCACCTGCTGATCAAGGGCGAGCGCTTCACGGTGGTGGGCGTGATGATCGAGAAGGGCGTGGTGGGCCTGGAGAGCTTCGACGAGCGCATCTTCATTCCCCTCAGCACCGCGCAGGAGATGTGGGACCTGCCCGGCGAGCACTTCATCATCGTGCGCGTCGCGGACAACGTGAGCCTCAAGGACGCCAGGCTCGCCGCCGAGGCCCGCCTGCGCCAGGCCGCCGGCCTTGCGCCCGGGGAGCCGGCGGACTTCACCATCTCCACCGTCGAGGAGCTCACCGGCCTGATCGACTCCACGCTGCGCATCTTCCACCTCCTCCTCTACGGCATCTCCAGCGTGGCGCTGCTCGTCGCCGGCATCGGCATCATGAACGTGATGCTGATGCAGATCATCGAGCGCACGCGCGAGATCGGCGTACGGCGGGCGGTGGGGGCGCGGCGGCGCGACATCCTGGCGCAGTTCATCCTGGAAGCCCTGGGCCAGGTGGCATTCGGCACGGTCATCGGCGCGCTGCTCGGCATCGGCGCGGCGGTGGGCTTCTGTTACGGCGTGAAGTGGACGCCACACGTCAGCGTGGCCACGGTCGTGCTGGCGATAGCCTTCGCCAGCGTGGTGAGCATGGTGTTCGGCGTCTTCCCCGCCGTCCACGCCGCCCTGCTCAAGCCCATCGACTGCCTGCGGCATGAGTAGGGGCGCGTGTAGTAGTCAGTTGCCAGTGGTCAGTTGTCAGTAGGCAGAAGGCAGTAGGCGGTAGGCGGCGTAGGGGCCGCACTAGTGCGGCCCCTACGCACAGGCGCGGGTATAACCGTAGTGGGCGATGCGCCGGCGGGTGTTCCCCAGGACCCTTCGAGGTGTTTCCCCAGACTCGCGGTGAAGTGTGGCCCCCAGATTTCCAGGGAGGCGGTAGACTGCCTGTGAAGATGCGCGGCGAGAGGCACGTAGGATGGCCGTGGCAGGCCGTGGGTGTGCGCGCGGCAACCGCCGCATCCACGGCGGCGGTCATGTGCGCGGTGGTGGCCGTAGGCTGCGCAGCGCTGCCCGGCACTGCACTCCGGCCGGGCGCAGCGGGAGCCTTGCCCGGCACGACAGTCCAGCTCGGCCAGCAGGCTGCCCTTCCCGCTATCCCACGGGACGAGCCTGCCGACCCGGCCGCCATCGCCGTGCGGCGGGCGAGCCTGGAGACCACACGCATCCTGGATGGCGAAGCCTTCTCCGACAAGGCTGCCTCCGCGGTGGCGAATCCCGTTGCGCACACGCTGACGCTCACATCCGCCGCCAACACATACTCCTGGGGGATGTACGCCTTCGACGCCGTACTCAGCACTGATGCGCCCTTCGTGCTGACCATCGAGCTCACTGCGCCCCTTCCCGCAAGGTACTACATCGGCGTGGCGGACTACGCGCGGGGACGCTGGCACTGGCAAGCGGTGGCTGCGCCTACCGGCGAGGATAGCTTGAGCCTGCTGCTAGCGCTGAACCCCGTCAGCGCGGGGAGCCGGCTCTATGCCGCGGTGATCGCCTACGGCGGCGAGCAGGTCGTGGTGCGGCGCGCCACGCTGCGCCTGCAGACGACCGCGCCGCCGCCAATGGGCCTGAGCGCCAGCGACGGCACCTCGGGCAGCACGATTGCGCTCAGCTGGACCGACCCCGCTGTGAGCTATCCCGGCTTGGCCTACAGCGCGGTGGTTATCGAGCGCGCTGTCTCAGCGAGCGGGCCGTGGGCCGCGCTGACGGAGACGCCCGCGGGCACGACGGCCTACAACGACGTGCACGACGGCGCAGGCAACGTGATCCCCTACAACACGCCGGCGTACTACCGCTTGCGCACACGCGTGGGCGCGACTACCGGCCCGCCGGGGCTGGCCGACAGCGGGCTGCGCGTGCTGGCCAAGGTGACGGGCCTCGACGCGACGGATGGCGCCTATGCCGACAAGATCGTGCTTTCTTGGAGCGCCGTCGGCGGCGCCTCCTCCTACGACATCGAGTACATGCGCACCGACATCCCGATGAGCTGGACAGCCCTGGCCAGCACCCCTCCGGCCAGCTTTGATCACACCACGAGCGCGCCGCCGGGCGATGAGGCGCACGACAGCGTCGTCTACGACTATCGCGTGCGGGCGGTGTACCTGGGTGACACAAGCCTGGAGTGGAGCGGCGTGGCCAGCGGCTTCTGCAATGCGCCGCCCACCGCCGCCCTCAGCGCCAATCCCACCTCCGGCAATCCGCCGCTGAGCGTGGACATGGACGCGAGCGGCTCCAGCGACCCGGGCGGGGCGATCGTGTTCTACGAGTGGGACTGGGACAACGACGGGGCTTACGACTCCTGGGGCGTCAGCGCGCTGCTGAACCACAGCTTCGGGCGCGTCGGAGTCCTGCACCCCGTCGTGCGCGTAACCGACGCCATGGGCGCGACGGACACGGCGAGCGTCACGCTCACGGTCCACGGCTGGGTGCACACCTGGGGGCTTAACGACGACGAGCAGGGTGCGGGGGTGGCCGTGGACTCGCTGGGCAACGCCTACCTGGCCGGCTGGACGCCCCAGAACCACGGCGACGTACTGCTGCTGAAGTACGACCCGTCGGGCAATCTGCTCTGGCAGCGGCGCTACGGTGCGGCGGACGTGGAGCGCGCCAGCGCCGTGGCCATCGGGCCATTCGGCGACGCGTTCCTCGCCGGGACGACCGGCCCCTGGGGCGGCAACGAGGATTCGCTGCTGCTCAAGTTCAGCCCCGACGGCGTGGTGAGCTGGCGGAAGACCTGGGACAGCGGAGCCGACGAGGCCGCTTACGGTCTGACGGTGGACTCCAGCGGCAACGTATTCGTCGCCGGCGCAACGAGCACTGCGAGCACCGGAACGGACGTGCTGCTGCTCAAGTACAACAACGCCGGCACGTTGGTGTGGCACAAGACCTGGGGCGGGGCGCAGAACGACGCGGCCTATGGCGTGGCGCTGGACGGCACCGACGTGTGCCTGGCGGGCGAGACGGCGAGCTACGGCGCGGGCCACATGGACGGCCTGCTGCTGCGCTACGACTCGACGGGCGCGGTGGAGAAGGCCACGACGTGGGGCACCGCGCTCAACGACGAGTCGGCGCGGGCGATGGTGATCGCACCGGAGGGAAGCGTCTACCTCGGCGGGTACAGCCGCGAGGACATCATGCTGCCCTGGCACAGCGCGCTGGTCAAGCTCGACTCCGCGGGCGCGCTGCTCTGGGCGCGCAGTTGGGGCGGCGCGACGATGGACACGCCGCTCAGCGGGCTTACGCTCAGCGGCGGCAAGCTCTTCGCCGCCGGCAGCCTGTCCACGCCGGCCATTGGCTCCGCAGCGCTGGTGCTGTATTACGACACCCTGGGCGCAGCGCAGTGGCAGAAGGCGTGGTACCAGGACCTCGGCCTCGCTGAGCTGACGGGCATCGCCCGCGATGCCTCGGGGCGGCTGCGCATCTTCGGCGGCGCGGCCAGCGCGAGCGGGGAGTGGCGGCTCCCCGCCGGCGCGGAGCTGCCGTTCACGCCGGTGGTTGCGGATGTCACCGGCAATGCGGGGAACCTGAGCGGCGCCGCGGCAGACCTGCTGCTCAGCGCCAGCGATGTCAGTGGGACCGCTGATACCGGCGCGGGCGCCCGCGACTTCTTCGTCGGCCAGTACGACCCCGCCCTGGATTAGTAGGGGCGGCTCGTGAGCCGCCCTCTTGGGCGCGTCGCGACGCGCCCCTACAAAGCCCGCGCCGCGCACGCGCGGCGCCTACGAAGCCTCCGCCGCCTTGAATCGCACGCGCGGCGCCTACGAAGCCTGCGCTGCCTCGAACCGCACGCGCAGCAGCGCGAACTGCCCCGATACCCCGTGCGCCCTGGAGGCTGGCAACTGCGCCACGAGCTGCACCCGCCCCGGCTTGGCCGTATCCACGTGCCATTTCACCTGCCCCGCGTCCCCCGGCCAGTCCTCGAACTCGCCGTCGAGCAGCGCCAGCTTGTCGGAAGGGTAGCGCAACTCCAGCTCAGTGGCGGTGAGCTCCTGGGCGTCCACCTTGACCGTCACCTCGAAGGCGCCGTCGCCGGGATCCACGGAGAGCGAGTAGTCCGCGCTGCCGCGCCCGTCGAATCCCTCCTGGGCGAGCAGCAGCGAGAAGCCGCCGTCCGTGGCCACCACCTGCGACGCCGCGACAACCTTCGCCATCGGCGCTTGAGAAGCAGTGCAGCTCCCCGGAGACCCCGGGGACGGGGCGCCTCAACTGCTGGCGAACGCGGGTGCGTGCAGCGCGGCCTGTGCCACGACAACCGCGGCGAGCAGTGCCGCGCGAGCAGTGATCGAGTTCAAGTTGATACCCCGGTGCATGAAGTCGTTCCCGCCTCGCCCGCCAGCATTGGATGGCTGACGCCTTTCCAGCGCCCCTGGGCTTTGGTCAGTGCCTCAGTATCGCAACTGCGGGCGCATATGTTAACACACCGTGGATACTTTGTGGATAACCCGGGTGGCATCTGTAGGGGCCGCAGAAATGCGGCCCGGCGCCGTAGGGGCGGCTCGCGAGCCGCCCTCGGACCGCCCACGGCCGGCCTCCCCGCAGGCTCCCAAGATACAAGCGGCGGCATCTTGCCGCTGCGGGCCTAGGGCGGCTGGAAGCCGCCCCTACCTCGTTCCAGACGGCCGCTATAATCCGCGCGCCAGCCGACCCGGCTGCGCGGCGCGAGGCATGGGAGATTCGCAGAGGAGCCATGGCAGCCCCACTCAGGCGGACGCACTGCAAGCCGCTACGCCTGACGCGCATCCGGGCGCACGCGACGATGAGGCGCAACCGGCGCTGCGGATCATCGCTCTGTCGTTGTGGTTCAGCGGCGTGCAGGCGTTGGCGGACATCTCGCTGGACATCCCGCACTGCGCGGTGACGGCGATCCTCGGGCCCAACGGCAGCGGCAAGTCCACGCTTTTGCGGTGCCTCAACCGGCTCAACGAGGTCTACCCCGGCGTGCGCGTGGAGGGCCAGGTGCTGCTGGACGGCGCGGACATCTACGCCCCGGGGTATGACGTGGCGTTGCTGCGGCGGCGCGTGGGGATGGTGCTGCAGAAGGGCGTCGTGTTCGACGGCGGCGTGTTCGACAACGTGGCCTGGGCGCCCCGGCTGCACCGCCTGGGAGGGGAGGCGCAGATCGCCGCGCTGACGGAGGACTGCCTGCGCCGCACCGCGCTGTGGGACGACGTGAAGGACCGGCTGGACGCCCCGGCGGGCGAGCTCTCCGGCGGCCAGCAGCAGAGATTGGCGCTGGCTCGCGCGCTGGCTCTGAGCCCGCAGGTGCTGCTCCTCGACGAGCCGTTCACCGCGCTGGACCCGGCGTCCGCGTCGCAGATCGCCTCGCTCATCCGCGACCTGGCCCGCGAGCTGACGATCGTCGCCGTGCTGCACGACGCGCGGCTGGCCCTGAGCCTGGCCCACCACGCAGCGTTTCTCCACGGCGGGCGGCTCATCGAGTCCGGCCCCGCCGACGCGCTGCTCACCCACCCGGCGAGCGAGCTGCTGCGCGACTACCTGTCCCAGTCGAACAGCGGGTAGTGGCGGAGATGCGCACGAGCAAGCCATGAGGTCCGTCAAGCCGTCGCCTGCGCAGCGGAGCTGTATGCAGGGAACTAGGCGGCTGCAGCTTCTGGGTCAAACTGCTTTGCCAGCCCAGGCATTTCATCCCACGTCCGTCCCAGCAGCAGGCGTCCCGATCTCTTCTTATGAACGCCGCCCCACTGCTTGAAGAAGAACGGCACACTGGCGCGGCGGCACTGCCGTTGAATGTCCAGTACCCATGCCTCCCGCATCGGACGGGCTCCCGGCCCGCTCTCCCCACCGACTATCACCCAGTCGATCCCGCGCAGGTCGAGGTCGGGCAGTGGCCCTAGTAGAGGCTCTAGTGAGAGGAACTTCACGTGCGCATGGGTGGCCCGCATGTCGTCAATCCGGAACATGCAGTCGGCGTGCTCGACGGTCACTCCCATCCAGATGTGCTCCGCCCACTCAAGTTGCGGGTTGAGCTCGCGCAGCCGCTGAGAGCGCTTGGTGAGAATCTGGTAGAGGTGCTGGTCCGCATTGAGCATCACTCCGAACACGCGCAGGATGAACACGAGGGGCACACTTTCGTGGAACAGGTCGCTCATCGAGTTCACGAAGATCCGCTGCCGCTTCTTCCACGCTTTCGGACGTGCGAGCTCCTCCTGGTGCAATGTGACGTTGAACCCGTTGTGGTACTTCCCATCCATGACGCCCGCCGCCTGCTCGATCGCCTGCAACCGGCGCGCCATGCGCTCGGCGTAGCAGTGGGCGCATCCTGCGCTGATCCGCGTGCAGCCCGTCACCGGGTTCCACGTCGATTCCGTCCACTCTATTGCCGATCTGGACATGGCTCATCTCTGCACAGCTTTTGCGCGAAGCTCATTATTGCATCGGCAGGGTACCCGGTCCTGTAAGGTCTTCCGCCTACCCTAATCGGCCCGACCACCTCCACGTCGCGCTCTGTGATCTTGAAAGCGGGCGGGTTCTTCGCCCGTCGCGTTCGCGGTAGCCGCCGCTGGTCTGTCCTGGGCTTGTGCGGGGACTCATAGGCTTGCTGTCTCAGTACCATTGTACTTCAGGCAAGCCAGCCCGTCGCCAAGATCAAGCTGGCAATTGACGAGCATACCCAGCGGTGCTATCATTGTGACGAAGGCGATGGCGATGGATGACAACTTGGAGGACCCGACCACGGTACAGACAGGTGGACCCTATCAACGGGACTCGGAATCGAGAAGAGCGAACGTAGCGGTGTTAGTGTGTTCAGCGGTTTTCATCACCACGGTTCTGATCACCATCGCAGTACTTGAATTTGGTCACCCTGCTAGCTATGAGTCAAAGCGCGACCAGCCAGCTGCAGTGAAGTCCTCCATCACCGCAAGTGACGTGACACCTAGCGACCTCACGAGTTCGGACTCGAATGCCTCCAGTACTCCTACTCCCAGTAACCCTACTGAGCCTGTTGGTAAAGATTCCTGGGGGTACATGCTAGCCGAACTAAACGACCACAGCGTTTCGCCAAGCTCAAGCAGCATCTCGAAAGCTAACCGACTACTATCCAGCCTAAAACGCCGAACTACCAACACCAAAGAGGAGATTTCCGATATGTCGGTAACGGGTTGGCAGATTCTTGAAGAGAAGGGTATCTCAGTCGGCCTGCTGGAACTTATGGAGAAGGTAGACGAATTAGTTAGAGCTTCACCATCCTTTGGTAGATGGGAATACAGCGAGGCTATTGCTATGGTAACGGTAGCTTATCAGGATGCTTATGGGGTCCAGTAATCCCTCACGATGATCCAAGCGAGCCCGTCGTGTATTCGCGCTACCACACCGTTCGGCGATCGCGGCCGTTGATAACGCAGAAGAAGCGTCTTTGTTCAGAGGGATTTGTCTGTCTTTGGGATAGCTTGCGCAACAACAGACATTAACTTCACTATAAATGAGCTTGTACCATACCATATGAATATGGCATCCTCCAAATTCCCCATCACTATACCGTTTGCGGCTGTATCTCGCAGACATAAGCAGCCGACCTTGCCCGCATCGCCTTTGAACGAATCACCCGAGACTAATGATGAATCGTACTTCCGCAATAAGGACGAGTAGAGCAGCGTCGAGACGGTCTTGATGTCCTCAAGCGTATCGATGCCCTTACTGCCCTTCGGTAGCCATAATGTGATGCCAACCAGCTGACCACCATCTGCATTACCCGTTCCATCGGAAAACGAAAGCACAAGTTCTGGTTCCAGTTTAGTTCGACCTAATTGCAGATCGTCAGACGTCCCATAACACTCTATTCCGTGAAATGGCGGTTCAACTTGGGTAAAGGTATCGAGGTCGAAGGACGTCATGGACAAGCCAATCAGGTACGGTCCGTATCCAACTATGGACTTCTGCTTCTCGCCAGTTTCCGCGCCTGCTGCACCCGTTAGCAGCGCTATCAGAACAAGAACAGCAATGAGCCGCGTCATAGCGAACTCCTTCTCCACTACGGTTGTCCAACAGTATAGCACATGGCCGTCACAAAGCAAAGATCAAGCCAAGCCAGCGCGTCGCGGGACGCGAGAGACCGGCCAGCTTGCAGAATCCCATGGGAATCAAGCCGCCGTACTCGGGTACACTTAGGCCGTGCAGGCCATGGCGCCGATTGCTCCGCTTCCGCCCGAGGAGATCGAGAAGATCTGCGCCGGCGAGGTGGTCGAGCGGCCGCTGTCCGTCGTCAAGGAGCTGATCGAGAACGCCCTGGACGCTCACGCCACGGAAATCGCCATCATCTTGGAGGACGGCGGCAGGGAGCTGATCCGCGTCAGCGACGACGGCGCGGGCATCCCCTTCGCTGAGCTGCCCCTGGCGCTGCGGCGCCACCACACGAGCAAGATCCGCACTGTGGACGACCTGTTCGCGCTCACCACGCTCGGCTTCCGCGGCGAGGCGCTGGCGAGCATCGCCGCCGTCTCGCAGCTCACGCTTACAAGCCGCAGCGCCGCCGACGAGCTGGGCGGGCGCATTGAGGCCAGCGGCGGCGCGCTCATCAGCCACGCGCGCTCGCAGCTCAGCCGCGGCACGGAAGTGGAGGTGCGCGAGCTGTTCTTCAACACGCCGGCGCGCAAGAAGTTCCTGCGCAGCCGCCAGGCCGAGCAGAGCCAGATCGCCGCCCTCGTCAGCACCTACGCCCTGGCCTACCCCGAGGTGCGGTTCACGCTCAACGCTTCCGGCCGCACGCTCATCGCCACCGACGGCGTGGGCGGGACGCGCAGCGTGCTTAGCGGGCTGCTGGGCGCGGAGGCGGCAGCGGCCCTGGCGGAGATCGACTACGAGTTCCCGCCGCTGGCCGTGCGCGGGCTGATCACCGAGCCGGAGCACCACCGCCACAACCGCGCCCGCCAGTGGTACTTCGTCAATCGCCGCCCGGTGGCGAACAAGCTGCTGTTCCAGGCGGTGGACGACAGCGTGCGCGAGTACTTGAGCCCGGGCAAGCACCCCCAGGGCGCGTTCTTCCTGGAGCTGCCGCCGGAGGAAGTGGACGTGAACGTCCATCCGATGAAGGCCGAGGTGAACTTCGCCGAGCCCCAGGCGGTGTATAGCCTGCTCGCCACCGGCATCCGCCGCGCCCTGGGCGCAGCCGCGCAGCACCGCCGCCACCGCCTGACGCGGGGCTTGGCGGCGATCGTCACTCCGGCGTCGGAAGGTACGGCGGCAGGATTGAGCCAAAGCGTGGACGCCGGTGTGCCCGGCGCATCCGCCTCCGAGGCGTTCCTGGGTGAGCCGCCCGCCGACGAGTCCCTGACGCCTCCTGGCCACGTCGCCATCCCGGTGTACGACATGAGCCACCCCTTCGCACCCCCGGGGACTCCCAAGCGGGACGAGCCGCCAGCGGCGCCGGTGGAGATCCCCTTCCCCGTCCGCGGGAAGCTTACGCCGGCGGGCGTTGAGGCCCCCCTCGCCGCCCAGGAGCAGCCTGCACCCGAGCCGCCGGTGCCTGCCACGGCGCCTGCAGCTCTTCCGATGGGCGAGCAGGGCCTAGGCCCTGCGCCGCCCGCGCCCATCGCGCAGATCGCCGGCACGTACCTCGTGTTCGCTACGCCCGACGCGCTGTACATCGTTGACCAGCACGCCGCGCACGAGCGCCTGCTGTTCGAGGAGCTCACGGCGGACCTGGCCCATCACGCCCGCAGCGTGCGCCAGCGGCTGCTCTTCCCGCTGATCGTCCCGCTCACCCCCGCCGAGGCCGAGCTGGCGCGCCAGCTCACGCCCGCCCTGGACCGCCTCGGCTTTGCCTGCCGCCTCGGCGCGGGCTCAAGCCTGGTGGTCAGCGAGGTGCCTGCGATGCTGGCGCGCTACGTCGCACCGGAGCTGCTCCCCGCGGTGCTCGATGAGCTGGGCAGCCTGGCGCTCGCGCCGTCCCTCGACGCCCAGGTGAAGCAGCTCGCCGCGTCCCTCGCCTGCCACAGTGCCATCCGCGCCGGCCAGGCGCTGAGCCCCTCCGAGCGCGCTGAGCTGCTCAGTCTCATCGCCGCGCGCCTCGCAAGCCTGGTTTGCCCGCACGGACGTCCCGTGGTGCTCATGCTCGGCGCGGAGGAGCTGGCGCGCCTGTTCCAGCGCTGAGGCCCTGCACTTGAGATTGAGACTTAGTAGGCGGCGTCATGTATAATGGCCGGGTCATACTTCCCCGCAGGAGTGCCGAGGTGAACCCGTACCAAGAACGCATCAGGGATCGCTTCTACCGCGTCCTGCTTGAGCAGAACCTCAAGCTCACCAAGCCGCGGCGCTCTCTCATCGACTGCCTGCTGCGCAAGCGCGGCTGGCACTTCCAGGCCGAGGAGCTGCTCACCGAGCTCAACGAGAAGAGCCCCGGCGTGGTGAGCCGCGCGACGATCTACCGCACCCTCGACCTGCTCGTCGCGGCGGGCATCCTCTCCAAGACGCGCATCCACGAGAACAGCTACCGCTACGAGGTGGCCGATACCCAGGGCCACCACCACCACTTGGTGGACATGAGCACCGGCAAGGTGATCGAGTTCGCCGGGGACAGGGAGTTGCACCGCATGCTGAAGCGGATCTGCGATGCGCACGGCTTTGACGAGCGGTACCACGTGCTCGAAGTGTTCGGCGAGTTCGTCAAGCCCGGCGCCAGACGCCGCAGCCCCGCGCGCAGCCAGGGTTAGCCGCCCGTGGGGGCCAACCGTGGGGAGGCGGGGCTGGCCATAGCGCACGTGCTGTGCGACAAGCGCCATCCGACACCCGCCCGGCGGTTATGATCGCTTCCTCATCCCCACCCCGGAGCCGCAATGATGCGCAGAATCGTTGACTCGCTGCTCACCTTTGCCGCCGTGGCCGGTGTCCTAGCTCTCGCCTACCTGCTGCTCGGCCGCCACGCGTGGTACGGTCCGGGGGTGATCGCGCTCAGCGTCGTGCCGCTCATCGCCGCGCGGCTGGGCGGCCTCATGGTGCGCCGCCTCATCCCCGACTTGATCTTCGGCGCCATCGACTCCGGGCTGCTCGTCGTCATGGCCTTCCTCGGGGCGCTGCGCTTCGGCCTGGCCGGCGCGGTGGTCGGCGGCGTGGTCGGGGACGCGGTGACGGACGGCATCGCTGGGTTCTTCGAGGGCGGCATCGCCCAGTGGCTGAGGCGCCGCGGTATCGAGGAGAGCCGCACCGCGCTGGGCTCCGCCAACGGTAAGATGGCGGGTTGCCTGCTCGGCTCCGGCGCGGTCCTCACGCTGCTGCAGCTCGGTGGCGTGGACTTCACCCGCCTGGCCGCGCCGCGCTAGCCGCCTGCTCGCACAGCCGATGCGTGTACGATCAGGGCAGTGCCCACGGTGCTCATCAAGACCTTCGGCTGCAAGGTGAACTTCAGCGACAGCGTCGCGCTCAGCGAAGCGCTGGCCCAGGCGGGATGGCGCGCGCACTTCGCCGGCGGGGCGGAGGAATGCACCGGCGGCGAGGAACGCGCTGCGGCGGAGGTCGGGGCGTGGCGCGGTGCGGCACCGGAGGCCGTGCTGATCAACGCCTGCTGCGTCACTGCCGAGGCTGAGCGCAAGGCGGCGCAGTTCGTCCGCCACGTGCGCCGGGTGTACCCCTTGGCGGCGGTGATGCTCACCGGCTGCGCCGCGAGGCTCGACAGCAGCCGCGAGCGCTTCAGCAGCGCCGGCGCCGTCCTGCTGCCGTCGCCAGCGGACGTGGCCGCGTACTTCGCCGTGCACGTAGGGGCCGCAGACATGCGGCCCGAATCTGCGACGCTGCACGTGGGCCGGTTGTCACCGGCCCCTACGATCGCCATCCCCGCGCCGCACACCCGCAGCCGGGCGTTCATCAAGGTGCAGGACGGCTGCCGGAACTGCTGCGCCTACTGCGTCGTGCCCTACGTCCGGCCGTTTCTCAGCCGCCCCCCTGGCGATGTCCTCAGCGAGGTGGAGTGCCGCCTCGCCCAGGGCGTGCGCGAAGTCGTCCTCACCGGCGTGAACATCGGCCAGTACGGCATCGCGCCGTTCATCGACGCTGGTACTGCCTCCACGCAGCCTGCCCCCGTAGCCGTGTCCCAGGACGGGCGGTGGTCGCTGTGCGACCTGATCGACGCTGTGCTGGAGCGCCTGCCGCCAGGCGCGCGCCTGCGCCTGAGCAGCATCGAGCCGCAGGACGTTACGCCGCGCCTGCTCGCCCAGCTCGCCCACCCCCGCGTCTGCCCGCACGTGCACCTGCCGCTGCAGAGCGGCAGCGACAACGTGCTCAGGGCGATGGGCCGGCCCTACAGCGCCGCGGAGTACCTGGCGCAGGTGCGGGCGTTCCGCACGGCGTGCCCCGATGGCGCGCTGACCACGGACATCCTGGTGGGCTTCCCGACCGAGACTGAGACTGACTTGCAGCAGACGCTGGCCCTCTGCAGCGAGGCGGGGTTCGAGCGCGCGCACGTGTTCGGCTTCAGCCCGCGACCGCTGACGCGCGCCGCCGCGCTCACGCCCCTAACGCGCAGCGCTGTGCACCAGCGGGTGCGCCTAGCCATCCTGCACTGCCGCAGCATTGCGGATCACCGCTGGCGGCGGTTCATTGGGCAGACGACGGAGGTCGTGCTCGAGGAGGAGGAGCACCTGCCTGACGGCGGGCGCGTCTGGCGCGGCCACGGCGGGGCGTACCAGCTCGTGCGGGTGATGGTGAGTGCGGCGGGGGGCCCGGGCCACGCGCTGCGCGCTGGGGAGATCGTCGCCGTGCGGCTGATCGACTACAGCGCCGGGGAGTTCACCGGCGAGCTGGAGTAGGGGCGGCTCGCGAGCCGCCCTGCCGGGGCGAAGCATGGCTTCGCCCCTACGGCCGCGGTGTTCCCTGTAACCTGTCACCTCTAACCTGTAACCTGTCTTCCGGCGGCAGGGACGCCGCCGCTACAGGAGGGCGGGGCGCGGCCTACAATACGCGCATGGCGTACATCGGCTTCGGGCTTGTTGGCCTGGCGGCGGGGATCCTCGGCGGCTTCGTCGGCCTCGGCGGCGGCATCGTGATCATCCCCGCGCTGATCTACTTCTTCGGCTACGACCAGCTTAAGGCGCAGGGCACGACGCTGGCGGTGCTTTTGCCGCCGATCGGCCTGCTCGGCTTCCTCGAGTACTGGCACAACCCGCAAGTGAGAATCGATCTCTGGGCGGCGGGCGCGATCGCGTTCATGTTCCTCTTCGGCGGCTGGATCGGCGGGCACTTCGCCAACCGCATCGACGTGAACATCGTGCGCAAGGCCTTCGCCGTGATCCTGCTGCTCACCGCGGTGCAGATGTTCTTCAAGCGCTGAGCGCCGCGGCGGGGCACCTTCACGGAGGGAGTGCAACAGCGTGGCTCTGTTACAATAGCGCTGTGAGCACTGACGACGGCTCAGCGCGAAGTACGAGCGGGGGGGTGAGGGCGCTCTAGCGCCGCTGTATGCAGCTTCTGGTGCCCTTGGCCATCGTGCTGGCGCTCCTGTGCACGTCGGCGTTCTTCTCGGGGGGCGAGCTGGCGCTGATGAAGCTGGACCAGCTCTACCTGGAGACTGAGCTTCGGCGCGGGTCTCGGCTGGCGCGGCTGCAGGAGCGGCTGCGGCGCCGCCCGCAGCGCCTGCTGTCCACGATCCTCATCGGCTACAACGTGGCGAACATCGCGCTCGCTACCTACAGCGCCGCCCTGGCCCTGCGCTGGCTCGGCCCGCAGCTCGGCCAGAGGCAGGCGCTCACCGTCTCGGCGGCGGTGATGTCGGTGCTGATCGTCATCTTCGCCGAGCTGATGCCCAAGACCGTCGCCGCGCTGAGCACGCCCGCCGCCGCGCGCTTCGTGACGTATCCGCTGTTCGTCTTCGACCTCGTGCTGACGCCCGTGAACTGGGCCATCGAGCTTCTGCTCACGCCGCTCTTGCGGGCGCTGGGTGCCAGCAAGGCGGGGGCGCGCGCGGTGGTCAGCCGCGAGGAGCTGGCCACGGCGCTGCTGCTGGCCATCCGCGGCGGGCACGTGCGCGAGGCGGACGCGGCGGTGGCGCGCGAGGCGCTGCGGTTCAGCCGCAAGGACCTGACCGACGTGATGACGCCGCGCGTGGACGTGGTGGCCGCGGACGAGGACGCGACCATCGGCGAGGCGCTGACGCTGATGATCAGCACCGGCTTTTCGCGCCTGCCGCTGTACCGTGGCAGCCTGGACGAGGTGTTGGGCGTGCTGATGCTCAAGGACCTGGTGCGCGAGAGCCTGCGCGCGGCGCATGGCGGGATGGACCCGCAGGACCGCTGGGCGCTGGAGGCGGCGGCGCCGCTCAAGCGCGAGGTGGCGCACTTCCCGCAGACGAAGAGCATCCTCGAGGCGTTCGCCGAGATGAGCCAGATGCGCGTGCACCTCGCCGTCGTGGTGGACGAGCACGGCGGCACGGCGGGTGTGGTGACGCTCGAGGACATCCTCGAGGAGCTGGTGGGCGACATCCGCGACGAGACGGACCACGAGCACAGCGCGGACGTGATTAGGCGGGGGGAGGGGTACGTGATCGTCACCGGGCGGGCGCGGGTGGACGCGCTGGCGGAGCTGGAGGGCGTGGCCATCGGCCCAAGCGAGGCGACCACGGTGGGGGGGCTGATGATGGAGCGCCTGGGGCGCCCCGCCACGGCGGGCGACGTGGTGAGCGTGGACGGCGTGCGCATCACGGCGCTCAAGGTGCTGCGCCACGGCATCAAGCTCTTGCGCATCGACCGCCCTGGGCAGTAGTCAGTTGCCAGTTGTCAGTTGTCAGTTGCCAGTAGGCAGTAGCGGTAGGCGGCACTTCAGTGCCGCCCATGCGCCGCGGGGCTAAAGCCCGGGCTACCGCGAATCCGATTCTGCGTTACAATTCCCATGAGGATCGCTTGCGTGCTATTGCCTGCTGCGACTTGCTAGCCCACAACGGGAGGTCTTGGGCAGATGAGGTACCCCCTTAGCCGTTCGCTTGCGGCGCTGCTCTGCAGCGCGTGTTTGCTCAGCGCGTGCGCGGGGCACGGCCCGGCAGCGCCCGGCGCGCCCCAGGATCCAGGCGCTGGGCAGGACCGCTCCGGCCCGCCAGCCGTGGCGCCTGTCTTGCCGCTCCCGTCGAGCCTGCCCAAGAGCCCCGCCACCCTCATCGACACCGACCGCTTCCGCTGGGGGTTGATGTACGAGACGACTTTGCCTTCCAACAAGGTTACGCCCGCCATCATGGGTACATGGGCCGCCTACGACCCGTGCTGGGTTCCGCCGGCTACGGCGCAGCTCAACGACACGGCCTACGCGATCTACTGCTTCACCAACATGACGGGCTACGCCGGCGCATCGCGTGTCAAGCTGGGCTGGGAGGTCCCCCCCGCGGCGACGGGACAGGTCTACGTCGGCTTGGCCAACTTCCAGCGCGACCGCTGGGTGTGGAGCATGCTGCCGCCATCGAATGAGATCCACCCCGCCAGCCTCGACCCGTACACCTCGCCCACGGGCGAGTGCTATGCCTGCGTCCTGGTCCTCGGCACGGAGGAGGTCAAGGTTGACTGGGTGCTGCTCGGCAGCAACACCCTGCCGCAGATCGGCCTCATTACCGACCTCGACCCCAACCCGCTGCTGAACGTCGCGCCGCGCACGGTGCAGTTCGACGCCTCGGCGTCCAAGGCCTACGGCGGCAGTATCGTCAGCTTCGACTTCGACTGGCAGGGCGACGGCGCCTGGGACTTGACCGGCAATGCGACGGGGATCGCCAGCCACGACTACACTGCCGGGACCTATAACTTCCGCGTGCGCGTGACCGACAACGAGGCCCAGGTGGCGACGCGCAGCCGGCAGTTCGTGATCATCAACCCCGCCAACACGCCGCCCTGCGCCGTGCTCACCGCCACCCCGAGCACTGGCGACGCGCCCCTGGCGGTAACGCTCGACGCCTCGGGAACGACGGACGACGGCACGATCATCCGCTTCCAGTGGGACCTCGACAACGACGGGACCTACGAGGAGGACACGGGGGCGACGCCGACGCTTGCACACACCTTCGCGATGTACGGCTCGCAGATGGTCAACGTGCTCGTGACAGACAACGACCTGGCGACCGACACGGTATTCAAGACCCTCGTGCTGCAGACCGGCTGGCGCTCGTGCACGGTGGTGAGCGGCGTGGTGGTGGATGAGCCGATGACCTCCTGCGTCAGTGGCAGTGGTGCATCCGCGCGCGTCTGTCTGGCCTACCGGGACAGCGTGGCCGAGACGGTCAAGTTCGTGCGGGCGACGGCTGCCGACGGCAGCGCCTGGGGCAGTGTGGTCACGCCGCACGTGACGAACTGGGATCTCGGCTACGGGTTGAGCATGCGGCCCAACTCCATCAACCTGGTGCCGATGATCGCCTACGGCGCGTACGACACAGGCACGCAGCACTACCGCCTGCTCTTCACCTGGGCGACCGACGCTCAGGGCACAGCCTGGTCCCAGCAGGCCTTCGTCAGCGGGCCAGAGCACACCGGGGCCGACAACGCACTGTGGTGGATTGGCGGCGGCCCGGCGATCGCCTCGGTGGATGAGGGAGGCTCGTACGACAGCCGCATCCTCTTCTACCGGGCCAACGACGCCAGCGGCACGTCGTGGGGCGCGCCGGTGGAAGTGGTGCCGCAGGAGGCCAGCCGGATGGTTAAGGCCATCTCGCTGATCTCCGCCGGCGGCTTCCCGCTGATCGCCTTCAGCCGGACTGGTCCCAACCCCGCGGACAACTGGCTCGGCGTGGTCAGCGCGGCAGATGCCGACGGTGCAACCTGGAACGCCCCGACGCTGTTCAACGGCATCGTCTCCACCTGCACCGGCCTCGCGATCGCAGGCGGCAACCCGGCGGTTTGCAGCGGCAATCACAGCTCGGGGGGCAGCCTGTACTACCTGCGGGCGGACAGCTCGACGGGCGATAGCTGGAGCGGCGCGCCATCCGAGCTCGCCGGGGAGGGGTTCGGCGGGGACTGCGCGATGTATACGGTCGCCGGCGTGCCGGTGATCGCCTATTCCTCGTTCACGAACCAGGACCTGTGGTACATCGCGGCGGCCGACGCGGCGGGCACAAGCTGGCTTGAGCCGGTACAGGTCCGCACCGCGGACTACGTGGGCCGCTACGTCACGCTGACGGCAATCTCGAACAAGCCGGTGATCTGCTACTACGACGAGACGAACCAGCTCATCAACGCCGCGTACTTCCAGAACTAGCCGCGCCCCGCGTGCGCGGCGCGGGGGCGGTGGCACAGGCGGCTCGCCTGTGGTGTGTGGTAGCGCAACGCACAGGTAGCGGCGGCATCTTGCCGCTGCAGAGCAGGTGCCAGTGGTCAGTTGTCGGGAGGCATGAGGAATTGGGCGGCTGGAAGCCGCCCCTACCGCGGCGGGGCTGGGCCGCCCACGGGCGGCCCCTACACCTGCGCCAGGGCTTGCGTAAGATCGGCCAGCAGGTCCTCCACGTCCTCGCAGCCGACGCTCAGGCGCACCAGCCCGTCGCTGATCCCCGCGCTCCAGCGCTGCTCGCGCGTCATCCCGGCGTGCGTCATGCTCGGCGGGTGCTGGATGAGCGTCTCCACGCCGCCCAGGCTGACCGCCAGCGTCATCAGCTTGAGGCTGTCCATCAGCCGGGAGCCGGCCTCGACGCCGCCGCGCAGCTCGAAGCTGATCAGCGAGCCGGGGCCGTCCGCCTGCGCGCGATGCACTGCGTACTGCGGATGGCTGGGCAACCCGGGGTAGTGCACGCGCTCCACCGCGGGATGCGCTTCGAGGTACGTGGCGATGTGCACTGCGTTCTGCTGCGCCGCAAGCACGCGCAGCTTGAGCGTCTTCACCCCGCGCAGCACTAGCCAGGCCTGATGCGGGTCCATCGTGCCGCCGAGGTTGTACCACACCGGGCGCACCCTGTCGCAGAGCGCGCGCTCGCGGAAGACCAGCATCCCGCCCACCACGTCGGTGTGGCCGTTGATGAACTTCGTCACGCTGTGGAGCACGATGTCCGCGCCGTGCGTAAAGGGCCGCTGCAGAATCGGCGACATGAACGTGTTGTCCACGACGAGCAGCGCGCCCTGCGCGTGCGCGATCTCGGCGACGGCGCGGATGTCGCTCACCTTGAGATTGGGGTTGGCGGGCGTCTCGATCAGCACCAGGCGCGTGCTGTCCTGCATCGCCGCTTCCACCGCCGCAGTGTCGCTGGTGTCGATGCAGCTCGCGCTGACGCCGAAGCGGCTCCAGTGGCGCTCCAGGACGAGGCGCGTCGGCGCATAGATGCTGTCGCTGACCACGGCGTGGTCACCGGCGTTGAGCAGGGCGAAGATCAGCGTGTTGGCGGCGGCCATGCCCGAGGCGCAGGCCAGCGCCGCCTCCCCGCCCTCCAGCGCACTGAGGTTGTCTTCGAGCATGCGGTTGGTCGGGTTGCCCAGGCGCGTGTAGATGTAGCCGGGGTCCTCGCCGCGGAAGCGCGCCGCGCCCAGCGCCGCAGACTCGAAGACGAAGGTGGAGGTCTGATAGATCGCCGGCGCCGCCGAGCCGAACTCGTCGGGAGCTTGCCCGGCGTGAATCGCCCGCGTGCCCAGGCCGAAGGGGCCGTCGCCGTGAAGCATGGATGCACCTCTGTTGGAAACCCACTGATGTTAGCGGACAGACCGCGAGGGGGGCGAGCTCGGCTGGTCGCCAGTACCGCAACCTTGCCCTGGAGGCCAAGGGGGAAGACTCTCTTCTACCTTTGCCGGAGTTCCAAGTATCGGAGTTCCACCACCCGTTCAGGGAGAATGGCGAAGTACACCCCGATCCTGCACTCGCGGCCTAGCTCTTCGCGGTACCACGGAGACACCACCTTCCTGATCGGATGGAGGTTGTCGCTCAGAAACGTGCCCTCGTAGGGGTTCTCCTCCAGCCTGAGGACAATCGCCGAACTGAAGTACTTTTCGAACTGAGGCGTCCGGTTGACCTGCTCTAACTGGGCCTCAAACCGATCCGTCGTCCGGATTCTGAACCTCGGCATGTTATGGGTCGAGGAGTCCCGCCCTCAGCAGCTCCTCCGCCTGCGCCACATCTTGGCGAGAGGGGCACTCGTGTGAGAAGAAGGCACTCTCATATGGCATAGGCTCCTGGTCAGCCACAACTTCCCACGCAATGCTATGCGAAAGCTCGCTCACGCCCCGCGCGTCCAGCAACGCTAGCTCGTCGATAACCATGTCTACCGTGGCGATCTCGGTAGCGGTGAAGAGTGACAAATCCGGCTCCTGCCGGGCCACGACCCGTTTCTGATCGTAGTTGAATCGCTTGCGCGCAACCTCCTCAAGATTCTGGCTGCTGCGTATCGTCTCGTACATATCCTTCGGCAGCGGCCCCTGCGGGTACTTATGGTAAGTGACGCCGGTGATCGGTTTGCCGTACTTGGCGTAGTGAAGGAAGTCTGAGAAGAAGAGGATCTTCGCCAGCTTGGTCATACCGAAGAGGGGATCGCTTTCGCACTTGATGGCGATGTAAGCGATCAAGTCCTGAAGCTTCTCTTGCTGCTTCGGGACCTCGAACGCATAGGTCCTCCTGGCGGGTTCAAGTTCAGGCATGCAACCTCCAACGTACATCCCCGTGCTGGTCGAGCGAGAAGAGGCACGTGCTGAGTGTTCGTTTCATTATACCCGTCCCTCCCGTGTCCTGACTTCGCCTTAAGCCAGTACCAGCCCACGACCGGATCAGCTAGCTACCCGCTATCATCACTGCGTGGTCAATCCGGGGCCGCACGGCAAGCACGCGCTGATCTACGCCGAAGTGCGGCGCATCCCCTACGGGCGCGTGGCGACCTACGGCCAGGTGGCGGCTCTCGCCGGGCTGCCGGGCCACGCGCGCCTGGCGGGCTACGCGCTGTACAACCTGCCCGACGAGGCAGGGGACGATGTGCCGTGGCAGCGCGTGATCAACGCTACCGGGCGCATCAGCTACAGCGAGTCGCGGCGCGGCAACGACTACCTGCAGCGCGAGCTGCTGGAGGGGGAGGGGGTGGCGTTCGACGCCACGGGCCGCGTGGACCTCGCGCGCTTCGGCTGGAACCCGGGGCCGCTCTAGCGCTGCGGCAGAAGTAACCCCAGGCCGCGCAGGGCGTCTTGCTGCTCATTGGGAGGTGTTGCATGGCTAGAGATTCCGAGTCTTCCGGGCGGGCGGCCATAGTCGTCACTGTGGCGGGGCTGCTACTGCTGAGTACGGCGGCAGTGCTGCTCTGGATGCTAAAGCCCTGGCACCGTCCAGATGACTACGAAGAGCGCAACAGGGCGCGGGATTTCCATTGGGACCTTCTCGGCGAGCAGGAGAAGCTGCTCACGCCGAAGCTGGTGCCTGACCTGGCGCGCTGGGTAGCCCTAGGGGGACACCCGGAAGAAGACCGCCTGTACAGAGTGCGACCGACGCCGGAGGAATTCATCGAAACGCTCAATCGCCATGCCGATGCCAGCTATGTGCCGAGCATCCTCGAATGCCTGAAGGACCCCGAGCTCAGATTGCTGCACTGGAAGCTGCGCGGCGTGCTGGCGCGCTGCGGCGGCTCGGATGCCGCGGCCTACCTGCGCGAATACTACGCCGGCCTGCCCGGCGGGATCAGCGGAGCCACGCGGCACGTTGCGCCGCGCCCGCCCTACAAGCTCAATCAGCCGAAGTCCTACGTCGTGGGCGGGGAGCAGGAGGACCCGAACTTGGTGTGGGTGGTGGTGGCCGGGCCGGGACGTAGCAGGTACGCTTTGTACAATGCCGACGGGCTGCCCTGCGAGCGCGACCTCTACCTGGGCGTGGATCGCAACGGCGACGGGCTGTTCGAGAAGGTGCTGCCCACCGGCCTAACGGACGTCTGTTTCGCATTCTGGTTCCCCGGCGGGATTCATGAGATGAGCAAGCAAGGAGACGTTGCGCTGAAGCTCAGCGGCCAGGACGTATTGATCACGCACCACGTCGCCACCACAAAGCCGAACCCTTACGGCGGCGAGGAGTTCGCGGGCGCGGTGCTGAGCTACAGCTCCTTGTCCATGGACGAACTGACGCGCGACAGCGACGGCGACGGCCTGACGGACATCACGGAGCGATTGCTGCTCACTGACCCCGCCAAGGCTGACACTGACGGCGACGGGCTGAGCGACTTCGTCGACCCCACGCCCAACGTCGATCCCGCCACGATGGGGCCCATAGAGCGCGGTATCGCGCGGGCGCTGCTGTTCCTGTTCTGCGACCCGGACAACGACCGCTTTCACGGCGCGAACTGGTGGCGGCCGGACGACTCGGGCCATCCGCTCCGCGCGCGCTACCTGCTCGTGGACGGGGTAGGGCCGGTGGCCTTCAGCGCCGACGCTTCGACACAGGGGGTCTGCGCCTGGACGCCGGAACAGCGCGACCAGTACAACTCTTCCCTGGGCGGCTATCCCAGCTTCAGCGCCGCGGAGATCACCTGGAACGACAGGACGGCGCACCTCGAGGAGCTGGCGAAGGAGGGGCCATTGCGAGCCCGGGCGCGCAAGCACTCCTCAAGTATGGAGGACATCCTTGACGGTATGTACGGCTCGGCCAAGTACGTCGTCGAGATTCAGTTCCCTGGCGTGTGGTACGCGGTGCTCCTTAACGACATAGAGGGTGAGTACTACCCAATGGAGTGGATGATCACGATTGTCACATGATCTCTGCGACATATCCCACTTCCCCCGCTTCGCCCCGACCGGGGCGCTAGGCGCCTCAGGTGCCGCAGGGCACGGGGGCAGGGCTGAGCGCCGCCCAGGCCAGCACTGCCGCCCCGCCCAGCGCCAATGCCGCTCCCAGGCCTAAGCCGGCCCAGGCCAGCACACCGGGCAGGGCGTCCGCGCGCTCGCGGTAGAGCCGCGGCGCCTGGCGCACGCTCTGCCACGACATGGTGGCGATCAGAGTGCCGGCGATGAACAGCCACACCCCCAGGTTGCCCGAGGGGGGCAGCGCGAGAATGAGTCCCGGTATCATCACAGCACCTCAGGGGCGGCCAGGTTTTCGTAGGGGCCGCAGACATGCGGCCCTTTCCCGAATCCCAGCGCGGGCCGGTTTTCACCGGCCCCTACGAATACAGGGCGACCCAACATATAGACGCCCTGCGCGCACGGGAAGTTACGACATCATCCCCAGGCCCCAGTTGCCCAGGCCCGTCATGATGCCGATGGCGATCGCCGCCCCCCAGTCGGTGGACAGCGCGGTGCGGGCGACGATGCCGGTCATGACGCCCAGCAGCGCGGCGCAGCCGGCGGCCAGCCACATCGAATCGAGAAGCCACATGGACAACAGGTAGCGGACGAGGATGAAGGGCAGGAAGCTCACCGCGGCGGCGAACAGGCAGCGCCAGAGGTCGGCGTACTCAATCTGGGCGACGAGCGCGCCAAGCCAGATCAGCACCGTGTGCACGACGAACTGCCAGAGGGCCGCCACGAAGAACAACGCCGCACCTCCGTGCGCGCGAATCCCAAACGCGAGACTATCTTAGCAGTAGCGCCCGTAGGGGCCGCAGAGATGCGGCCCGCGCCCGGTGGCGCAGGCGGCTCGCCTGCAGTGCCTACGTCGGGGCGGCTCGCGAGCCGCCCTCCCTGGGAACGCTGGCGCCCTGCCGGCACTTGGGCGCGTCGCGACGCGCCCCTACACCTAGAGGGCAGGCGTCACTGCCTGCCATCCTCTCGGTGCGGGCCGGTTTTCACCGGCCCCTACGCATGCTGCGCCGCTCTTCTGCGGCGACTACTTGACGAAAGCCCTATGCCGCGTTCTAGAATCGCATGCCTGGACCGCACGCCAGGATGGAGGGAACGATGTACAAGGACCACGGAACCGGCTGGCGATGCCGTAGTTGCGGCTACGAGAACGACGGCGACATGCCAAGCTGCGTGTACTGCGGTGAGCCCAACGCGGACGAGATGCTGTCCTACGACGACCTGCCCGAGGTGGAGGAAGAGGAAGAGTAACAGCCCCACGTCCGGCGCGGCTGCGCAGTGGGGATAGCGCAGCCCGCAAAGCCGCCTGGCGCCGCCGCCTGCTGCATGGCGGCAACTTCAGCCACCACGACTCATGCATCTACCGTGCGCCGCCGCACGCTCCCCGCTATAATCGCCATGATGCGTCCACAGGTCCTGCTTCTGGATTGCGGCGGCACGCTGTCCTGGACGCCCTTCGACCGCCTCGACGACATTCTCTTCGACCTGCGCGGGCGGCGCATCGGCATCGAGGCGCACTACCGCGCCTTCTGCCGCGGCAACCACGCGCTCGACGACTACCTGCGCACTCATCACGGGCGCTACCCGGTGGGCGACAGCTTCACGCTCAACCACTGGGTCTACGAGGAGGGCGTCGCCCGCGAGGGCTACCCCGGGCTGTGGACGCGCGAGTGCACGATGGAGGTGCTGCGCCGCGACAAGCGCCTGGGCAAGTGGGACTACACCTTCCCCTGGGTGCGCGAGGCGCTCGAGCGCTTCAAGGCCGCAGGCATCCGCCAGGCGGTGGTGAGCAACTCCGACGGCTACGTGCGCGAGCTGCTGCGCGACCTGGGCTACGCGGCGTTCATGGAGACGATCATCGACAGCTGCGTCGAGCAGGTGTGGAAGCCGGACCCGCGCATCTTCTACCTCGCGCTGGACCGGATGAAGCTCGGCGAGATGGTGGCCCAGGCGATCCGCGCCGCGGACAAAGAGGGCGAGGCACCGCCGGTGATGTACGTCGGCGACAACTGGCGCAGCGACTACGAGGGCGCGGTGGGCGCGGGGCTCATGATCCGGCTGATCGACCCGCTGGGGCTCTACGCGGAATGGACGGATCAGCGCACGCGGGACATCGCCGCCCTCGCCGACGAGCTGTGCGGCTATGCCAGCGGCGACCCGCCGTAGCCCAACCCAGTCGGCTGAATCTCGTCCACAGGTGAACGGGCAGCCGCATATGGTAGTCTGTCTCTATTGAAGGCGGTAGGAGGCACACATGCCCCGAGAGGTCAAACTGCAGTTCGTCCCAGCCCTGGGTATGGCCTCGATCTTCGCCGACCACGTCACGCTGCAGTCCATTGGTGACGTCATCCTGCTGACCTTCTACCAGGTTGAGCCTCCTATGGTCTCGAAGGAGGAGGCTGAGAAGATCGACACTGCCACCGCGTATCCCGTTGCGAGGATTGCCATTAGACCCGAGGCTGCCAAGCGCTTAGGCGCTGGCTTGACCACGGTCGTGGCAGCCTTAACTGAGGCACCTGCGGAGGTCAGCCACGATGTCGGCCCAACTTAGCGAGCGATTCGCGCCCCCCTCTCCAGTGAAATGGCTGCCGCAGCGCCGCGATTGGCATTACGGGGCCCCCGTTGAGCTTCCGCGGCAGAGGAAGACCACCGTCGAATTCGTCTTCCAAGGCGAGGTCTACGTTCTGCGGCTCAACGAGCCGCTCCCGGGGCAGCCTGACTACAGTGGCTATCCAGAGTACGTAAGGTGGGGATTGGCGGCAGGCATCACAGACGCTTGGATCTTCCCCACCGCCACGGCATTCGCAACTGCTAAGCACGTGCCGACATTGCCTGCTTGGTACTGCGCGCTGGAGAGCGCAATCGAAGAGCAGGTCACCTATGATCCGGAAGAAGGTTACGCGGTGGCCGACAACAGCGCGAAGGCGGGGGCCGCGCGGATCGCGAGGGAGCTGTATGACGCACTGGGTGAGCGCACGCCGGAGCCGTACTTCGATGTAGCCCCAGATGGGGGCGTGGACGTGTACTTTGACTTCGCCGGCAACGAGCTGCAAGTGCACGTACCTCCTGCTGGGTCCCAGGACTACTACCTGTTCTACAGGATTGGTGGCGAGAGAGCCGTAGAGCGTTGCTCTGATTTCGATAGGGCTAGGGCAGGTGAGATCCTCAGGTGCGTGGTGGGGATGGATGGCCTACAGAAAAGATGATCTTCTGGTAAGCACATGCCCTGCCGCCTCGTATGTGTTCCGAGTTGCTAGGGAGTGCGAAGACCTCAAGAGGCGCAAACGACTCCTCACACCGAAAAGGGTCGATCGGAAGCCCGATCATTGCTCGCTGAGCGGATTCTGGTGCCGGGAGTGGCCGCTTGGCGTCGACCACATCTGCATCCCCGAGGAAGTCACGCAACGTGCCGCTATGCTGGCCTTTGACCGGGCGCAGGCCCGCGAGATTGGCATCCCGTGCACTAATGACCACCCTGGCCATGACAATCACGTCGACATCCGGCTGCCACGCTTCGGTACCGACGAATACGATGTGTTGCGTGACCAGTTGCTAGTTTTGCTCAAGCTAGTCTGGGCAGACTGTGACCCACCTGTTGACTGCCCCTGGACATGAGCGCACCCATGCTTCGTGTATTGCATCAAGCTCTGGCTGCACTGCCTCGGCCCATCGCGTTCGATGAGACCCGCTCTCATCTTGCTGGGCGCGGCTTCGGCCCTGTCGTAATGCGCTAGAATCGGCGCAGGTAGGGGCCCACGACTTCAGGGAGGCACGCATGCAAATCAAGGGATCACGCACCGAGAAGAACCTGCTCACGGCGTTCGCCGGCGAGAGCCAGGCCCGCAACCGCTACACCTACTTCGCGTCCAAGGCGCGCGACGAGGGGTTCGTGCAGATCTCGGCCATCTTCGAGGAGACCGCCGGCCACGAGCGCGAGCACGCCAAGCGCTTCTTCAAGTTCCTCGAGGGCGGCGAGGTGGAGATCGCCTGGGCGTTCCCGGCAGGCAAGATCGGCACGACGCTGGAGAACCTCCAGGCCGCGGCTGGCGGCGAGCGCTTCGAGCACACCTCGATGTACCCGGACTATGCGCGAGTGGCGCGCGAGGAGGGGTTCGAGAGCGTGGCGCGGGCCTTCGAGTCCATCGCCGCGGTGGAGAAGCAGCACGAGAAGCGCTACAGCGCGCTGGCGGCGAACATCGAGGCCGGGCGCGTGTTCAAGCGCGATAAGCCGGTGGCGTGGCGCTGCCGCAACTGCGGCTACGTGCACGTGGGCGACGAGGCGCCCCAGGTCTGCCCGGCCTGCCTGCACCCGCAGGCGCACTTCGAGCTCAACGCGGAGAACTGGTAAGCGCAGGCACACCTCTTTGGGTGGGGCGGGCGGCCCTGCCCGCCATCCACCGCGGCCAGGGGCGCCGAAGGCGCCGCTGAGAAGCGGCTCATCCTGCAATCCCTGGGGGCGTGGAAGGCTATGCGGCAGCGCCTGCAGGACGACGTCGTTTCAGAGTTCGGATCTTGACCATTGTATTGAGACTGAGTCTCAGTCTCAATACGTGCCGAAAAACAACAAAGAGCCGACTCCTGGCGCTTGCGGAAAGATAGACCCCGTGCTGCCGGTGTTACTTAGCCGTGTAGCGCCCTGCCTCGCCGGTCATCGCGCCATATGCCAAAGTCTGCACCCGCGCAGGCGGGGCGTCCGCGCTACACCTCTTTCCCCTTGGCCCCTGGCTCTGCCGGGGCCGCATCTCCAGGGCCCCTACTAGTCGCAGTGCAGCAGGGCGTAGTCCTGGAATCCCAGCTCCTGGTCCGCAGTGCAGGTACCAAGATCCTGCTTGAGGGTGCCGGAGGCGTCGTAGAGCTTCACCTCGATCGGCGCGGGTATAGGCCCGTAGATGATGTAGTCGATGCTGATCAGGTAGTCCCCGGCGGGGGCGATGGGCAGGAGCTTGACCCAATCGAGAGGAGTATCCGGGGGCTGGGGTGGCTCGTAGAACTCGAACCAGCCTGTAGGCTCGTAGTACACGCTCGGGTCGATTGTGCCGTCGGGCACGCGGACTGTGAGCATGATGCTGTCGTCAACGTCACCCCATGTCGCCTCGAGGCGGTCCCCCGGCTGCCAGTCGGCGTGGACAAGCCTTGTGGGATCGAAGAAGCGCAGGTCGGCGTACCAGAACGTCTGGCCGGTCTCCACCGGGTACTTGCCCAGGTCGTACTTCAGGGCGCCGGATGAGCCGAGGACCCTGACGCTCACATCCTCCGTTGGGAACGGATGCCAGGGATCGCCGGACAGCGACAAGGTGTAGAGCATCGTCGGCGCCGTCGGGAGCAGCTCTGCGCTCTCGTAGGGGAGCCCGCTGGTCAGACTGTCCTCGCTGAATCCGAAAGTGTCATCCATTTCACTTGGATCGCGAGGCAAGGCGATGCGCGCGTTCTGGTCGATCATCATGAGATCGGGGTTCGCCGCCGGGTTGGCCCAGCTCAGCTCAATCTTGTCCCCGGGCTCAAAGGGCAGCTCAAGCATCCGCCCCTCTTCATCAGGGGTGGAGCGCATGACGTTTCCGATCGTCGTGGTGTTGCCCACGCTATCCCGCGCCCGCACGGCGATGTCGTAGCTCGTGCCGTTCTCAAGCGCCATGACCCACGAGCTTGTCGTGCCGGTCACTTCCTTCGCCGGGGTGCTCAGGTTGATGCCCGAGGCGCTCGGCGCGCAGTAGATCAGGTAGGTGACGGGCGGAGAGACGCTGTCGAACGCCTCGCTCCAGCCGAGCTTTACGTGCAGGTGCCCTGACCCAACCCAGGCCACGCCGGGAGTCCCAAGCCACTGTGGAGGGTCGGTGTCTGGCGCCACCTTGACGTCAACCCAACTCAAGTCCGCCGATGCGCCTTCGGGGCACACCAGGGCCAGGAAGAAGCCGCTTTGCGGGCCGAGCGCTGCCGAAGCGGTTACCTGCACTTCTAACCCCTCAGCGTGGGAGGCTCCCCCGTAGGGTCCTCCCAGCCACTGCCAGCAACCGCGCCGGTAATCGGCTACAGCCAAGCGAAGCCCCGTCATTGTCCCCCACATGCTCACCTTATCCGGCTTGAATCCCCCGGTCTTCACGCCCACGACGACGTAGCTGAAGCCCTCTTCTTGGAGCGCGAACGTCTGGCCGGACATTGTTGCGCCCTGAGAGGCGACCATGTCAAAGACGTCGAAGACGTGGAAGTGCGTATCCCCGTCCACGCTGGTGCGAGACGGCCCCGCCGGCAAGGCGATGAAGTCGCCAGCCGGCGAGCCCGCCGGTGGGCCGACTCCCGCTCCGAAGTCACCCGGCGTGCCCGGATGACTGCATCCCCAAAGCGCCGCGACGCCGACTAGTGCGAGTGAAAGGCGGCAGCCTCCCATCGCCCCACCTCCGTCGGACGACTCACTTACGACTGTGTTATACCCCTATGGGGGATTTGCCAACGCGGCGCGGGGCTTCCCGTAGGCGCCGCTGAGAAGCGGCGCAAGGGTCTCGCCGTGACGCAATGACGCGGGCCGCATGTCTGCGGCCCCTACGCAGCGACACGGGCGGCTCGCGAGCCGCCCCTACGCCGGGCTCCAGAGACCGATGACGTTGCCACAGGGGTCGGTGAAGCGCCCGTAGTAGCCCTGCTCGAAGCTGATGTGCGTCTTGCCCACCACCGTGCGCGCGCCCAGCTCCCCGGCGCGCTTGAGCACTCCCTCGATGTCATCGGTCTCGACGTAGACCACCACGCCGCCGGTTGAGGGCTCGTCGTCCAAGGAGAAGCCGCCCTTCACGCCGAAGCCGGTGTGGAAGAAGGCGTAGCGCGTGCCGGCGAGCGGCTGGCAGATCCAGCCGAAGAGCTCGGAGTAGAACTTGCAGCTCGCCTGGAGGTCCTTCGACGGTATCTCGACGAAGCCGATGACGTTCATGCTGCCTCCTTGGTGGTGGCGCTGATTATACGCGGGGCGGCGGTGGCACGCGGGTTCCCCAGGTAGGCGGGGTTTCAACCCCGCCCCGCGATTGCGGGACCGGCGGCACTGAAGTGCCGCCTACCAGCCCCAGAGCAGTTTCCAGTTGTCAGTTACCAGTTGCCAGTAGGCAGAAGGCGGAAGGCAGAAGCGGTAGGGGCGAAGCCGTGCTTCGCCCAATCACGTCGGGGCGAACGATAGGTCGCCCGTCCTGCCGTAGGCGCCGCGCGTGCGCGGCGCGGCTGTAGGGGCCGCACTTGCAGGGCCCGTTCTTGGGCCGGTTCGCGAGCCGTCTCATTTCTTTCTTGTGTTTTCGACGATGAGACTGAGACTCAGTCGCAATGCAGAGAAACAGTGCAGATCATTGCCGCCGTCTCCTGACTGCCGTGTGGCCGCCACGCCCCGTGGTGGCGGCGTGGCCGGCGTTTGCCGCCGATGTGCTTCCGCACGCCCGCCCCGACGGGGCGTCGGGGCTATGCGTCAGGCTCCACGGCGGCCTGGTAACCGTAGCGCAGGCGTCTCCGCCTGCGATTCCGCTTCAGGCACGGAGGCCTGACCTCCTGGTATGGGTGGTCAGTTGCCAGTTGTCAGTAGGCAGAAGGCGGTAGGCAGTATGCAGTGGGCGCTTGGTAGCCGCCCCTACCTGATCCCTAGTCTCTCTTCCCGCGGCCCATGGCCCGCAGGTTCACCACGTAGTAGAACTTGAAGGGCAACGGCTCATAGTCGAGGTCGCCGTTAACATCCCGCTTCTCGTCGCGGAGGAGATACACGTGTGGGTATTCGACGGGCAAAAGCAGGAATGGGTATGAGTCCAGGCTATAACTCGCTGTTACCTTCATGTAGATGCCTTCACCTGGCTCAGGGACCGTGCCCTGCCTGGTGACAGTGCACGGCACAACAGGGAGCTGCTCGGACTTGCTATAGCGCTTAAGATGATACCGTGTCAGGGGGGGTGCATTCGTGCCGTCGTCTATCGGCCGGAAGGCATCTACCCGGTATGAGCCCGTGATCCGACCTCCCTCTATCCTCAGCGCCACCTCCGGCGCGACAAGAGCGCTATCGTGGTTGTAGTTGTAGGGCAGCTCCTTCCATTGCACCCAGCCGAAGTAGTACGAATCGGACAGCGCATCGGCTGGTACATCTTGGCACACCCACGCTCCGACGCTGCCACTGCCTGGTCCGTCCAGCCCCTCAATCGAGATGTAGTGCTCGTACACGTTAGAAATCCAGAAGTACGCCAGCCGATAAATAAGGACACATGACTTGCCGTCGTCTTCGAAGCGCTGGGTAGTGAACTCGACGCCTTTCCAGCGGGACACAAGCGCCCGGTCAGTCTCGTGTACCGCAGGCAACTCCTCGGGCTGGCCAGCCTGTTTCTCTGCGGCAGGCTCTTGGGCCAGCTGCCGGTCGACTTGCACCCCGCTGGCATCGCGCTGTGCCCGGGGTGTGCACGTCGAAAGGCACGAGACGAGAAGCAGGACAAGCACCATCATGTCAGCACCGCCCATGTCAGCATTGTAACGCGCCAGCAGCGCGGGCGGGAATCAATCGGCGGCAGGGACGCCGCCGCTACGGGGTATTCCCTCGGCCCTCGGCCCTCGGCCCTGCGCGGGCGGGCGCGGGGGCCCGCCCCTACGGGGGCGCCGCAAGGTACGGCGGGGCGAGGGGGACTTGCAGATCCGCCAAGCGGCGCATCACGCCCAGCAGCAGCTCCTCCTGCACCCGCAGGTAGTCCTGCCATTCCACCACCGTGGTGAAGCAGTAGACGAGGACGTCCGCCCCGGCGGGCTGCACGGCGGTGAGGTTGACCACCCAGGTGCCCTGCTCGATGCGCGCGTCGCCCTGCACCAGCTCGCGGACGGCTTCGAGCGCCGCGGTGAGCTTCTCCGGCGTGGCCGTGGGGTCGAGGCGCAGCGTGAACTTGATGCGCCGCTTGGGCATGGCGGAGTAGTTGTGCACGTTCTCGCCGCTCACGGTGCGGTTGGGGATGCTCGCCACGCTCTTGTCGAACTTGCGGATGCGCGTGGAGCGGATGCCGATCTCCTCCACCACGCCCTCCACGTCGCCGATCTGCACCCAGTCGCCGCTGCGGTAGGGCCGGTCGGTGAAGATGACGAGGCTGCCGAAGACGTTGGCCACCGTGTCCTGGGCGGCGAAGGCGATGGCTAGGCCCCCCAGGCCCACCCCCGCCAGCAGCGCGGTTGGGCTGTAGCCCCAGTTCTGCACGATGAGCACCAGCACGGCGATGATCAGCGCCACCTTGATGAGATCGCGCAGCAGCGGCGCCAGGTGGCGGTCGAGCAGCCCGCCGCCCGTCCGCCCGGTCATGCACAGCAGCAAGTCGAGCACGCTGTAGAGCAGCGCCGCCACGGCGATGAGCACCAGCGAGCTGAAACCCCGCCAGGCGACAGTGTGCCAGTCCACGGGATGCGTGGGCAGCGTGAGCATGCTCAAAGCCAGGAACAGGCCGCTGAGCAGGATCGAGTAGCCGAGCAGGCGGCGCAGTGCGATGTAGGCGTGCGTCAGCAGCTCGCTCTGGCGGCGTCTGACCGCCCCGCCAAACAGCCGGCTCAGCATCCACAGCACCAGCGCGTAAAGGGCAACAGCGGCGGCGAGGATGGCCAGCGCGATGGCGAAGTCCACCGCATGGAGCCCGGCGCCTTTCAGCCCCTCCGCCGCCGGTGGCAGCACGTCGCGGGCGGTGGACTGAATCTGCTGCGCCGCCTTGCCGACGCTCTGCGTGAACTGCTCGACGGCGCTCTCGCGCCCCCCCGCCGCCACGCTCCCGGCTTTGGCCAGCCACAACATCACCGGCCCATTATAGGCGCGCGGGTACAATGGCGCCATGCCCATCGAAGTGCTCAAGCGCATCGACGACCCGCGCCTCGTCCTCGGCATCGCCGAGGTGGAGGGCGGCGAGGTGCGCGAGGCGAGCGCGGAGCTCAAGGCCATCGCGGCGGAGCTGGCGGCGCGGATCATCGAGACGGCGTGGGAGATCCCCGAGGAGCAGCGCCGCAGCGTGCGCAACCTGCTCAAGCTCGGCGGGTTCAGCGCCACCGGGCGCAACCGCCCCGCCCACGAGCTGCTCGTCAACGACTTGAAGGAGCGCGGCGAGTTCCACCACATCAACAACGTCGTCGACGTGAACAACGTGCTCTCCCTGGAGACGCTCCTGCCGATCAGCATCTTCGACCTGGACAAGCTCACGGCTCCCGTGAGCGTGCGCATCGGCGAGGTGGGGGAGGGGTACGTGTTCAATGCGTCCGGGCAGTGGCTGGACGTAAAGCGCTGCATCGTCTGCTGCCACCACCCGGCGGGCGCCCCTGGGGCGGGCGACGTGGGCGAGCCCATCGGCAGCCCGGTGAAGGACAGCATGGCGACGAAGCTGTTCCCACCCGCAAGCCGCATCCTCGGCGTGATCTACGGCCCATCTGAGACGTGCAGCGCGGCGCAGATGGCCGCTCACGCCCAGCGCTTTGCCGAGCTGCTGGCGCAGGAGACCGGCGGGCGCATCGTGCAGAGCCGCGTGCTATAGGCCGAAGCCGCCGCTGAGGTTGATCACCGTCCCCGTGACCTGGTCCGACGACGGGCCGAGCAGGTACCACAGCGCAGCGGCGAGGTCCTCCTGCGACACTGCTCGGCCCGTAGGCAGCCGCCCGATGTCCACCTCCGGCGCGCCCTCCACTGCAAGCTCTGTCACGCCTAGCGCGATGCAATTCACCGTGATCCGCGCTGGGGCCAGCTCGCGGGCCAGGCTGCGCGCATAGCTGAGCAGCATCGCCTTGCAGGCGGCGTAGAGCGGCACGTCACGAAACGCCTTGGCCGACTCCACGCCCGCGCTGAGAAAGAGCACGATGCGCCCCCCGGGGGGCACGTCCGCAGTGCCCTCCGCCACGGCCCGCCCCGCCAGGCGCAGGTACGGCGCGGCTGCCACGACGGTGTGATGCGCGCCGAGCACGTTGCTCTGCCACAGCGCGGTCAGCTCCTCGCCGCTAGTCGTGATGATCGCGCCGCCTTGCGCCATGCCGGGGCAGTAGATCAGCGCATCGAAGCCGCCCGCCGCCTCCGCCACACGGCTCATCAGCGTGCGCGCCTGCTGCTCGTCGAGCACGTCGGCGCGGTAGATGGGCACGACGTGCCCCGCGCCGGCCATCTCGCGGGCGAAGGTCTCAGCGGCGGCGTCGTCGCTGCGATACACGGCGTGCACGCGATGGCCGGCGGCGAGCAGCGCCTCGCTCACCCAGCGCCCGATGCGCCTTGTGGCGCCGATGACCACCGCCGTCCGGGGCATGGGGCTATTGTAGACGCGGGGCGGGCGAGGATGGCGCCGCTACTGAAGGGTAGGCGGCACTTCAGTGCCGCCGGCATGGAGGCCCGGATGAATCCCGGCCTACCGGGATCTCTTGGCGGGGCTAAACCCCGCCTACCGCGCCTCGGTCTTCATCTCTTCGAGGATGCGCAGGCTGTGGCTGGTGCCGATGATGTCCGCGCCGGCGGCCACCATCGCCTCCGCCTCGTAGCGGTTGGTGATCCCCCCCGCCGCCTTGATCAGCTTGTGGTCGCCGACGATGTCGCGGATCAGGCGCACGTGGTCCAGGCTGGTGGGCTCGCGGCCGTAGCCCGTGCTCGTCTTGATGCACTCGATGGGGCTCTCCAGCAGCACCTCCACCGCCCAGCGCAGTTGCTCCTCGGTGAGGATCGGCGTCTCGATGATCGCCTTGCACATCACGCCCGCAGCCCGCGTCAGCTCGCCCAGCCGCGTCGCCTCGAGCTCGATCTTGTGGCGGTTGCCGTTGACGAGCGCGAACAGGTCGAGCACCACGTCCACCTCGTCCACCTGCTGCTCGACCAGCTCCTGCAGGGTGAAGACCTTGGCCGCCAGCGAGTCGGTGCCGAGGGGGAAGGCCACGGCGGCGCTGACGCGCACCTGGGGGTGGTTCTTCTTCACCGTGGCGGCGAGCGTCGGCGGGACGCACAGCGCGCGCAGCTTGTGCTCGATGACGAGGCGCACGGCGTCGCGCAGCGCGTCCACGGTTGCGTGGGAGTCCACCTTGAGGAAGGCGTGGTCAATCCGTGAGGCAAGCTCAGCCCCGTCCATCGTTCCGCCTGCGTTGCGCCATCGCTGTGCCGTGCCCTGACGCGCCCTCTCACCCAGCCCGGGGGAATTATAGCAGAACCGCCGCGGGAGAGGGAACAGGTGACAGGTTACAGGGGACAGGTTGCAGGGGACAGGTTACAGGTAGGGGCGGCGACCAGCCGCCCGAAACCCGTAGCGGCGGCGTCCCTGCCGCCGGATTGAAAGGTCGCCCGGCAGGGGCGCCGTAGGCGCGGGCGCTGCCGACATGACAGGAGCGCGTGCGACAATCACGGGGGGGTGCTCATGGGCGAGTGGGTTCATGCATTGCGCGGGCTGGGCGGCAACCCGCTTTGGCGCTATCTCGCGCGCCCGCCCCGGCGCGGCTGGCAGCGGTGGTGCAACGTCGCGCTGGCGATTCTCCTCGGCGCATTGCTTCCTGTCGCAACGATCATCGGCTATGCCTATGACCTGCCCTACATGGTTAGCGTGCACATGCCCTCCCGCGGCCCCCTGGATGTAGTGCTGTGCGCCGTCTGCGACCTTCTAATCCTCTTTGCGTTCGTTACGCTCGCGGTGAGCCTGTTTCTCGTGACCGGCGACGCGCTCGGCGTGCTTGCCGCGCCGGGACGCCGCCTCTCACGCCAGCAGCTTGACGACGCCGTGGCCCTGACGAGTCTCAGACCATGCGAGATCGTCGTGGCGGTCGTGGCGACGAACCTGAGGCGGCTATTCTGGCCGATCCTCGCCCTTTCGTTCTTCGTGGGTGTGGTCCACTGCGCCTCCGCCGCGGGACTCGCGTGGATACATGGCCTTCCCGGCCCCTTTGGCATCCTGAGCTTAGTAGGCCCGGTAGCGCTAGTTCCTCTGAGTACCGCCGGCACGTTCGGCTGCGGCATGCTCGCGGCGACCCTGCTCATCCTGGCGATGCTCGCGCTCGGCCGCGGCGTCAGGTCCGGGATTGTGCTGACTGCCGCGGGCGTCGGCCAAGTGGTCGGGCAGGTGCTTTATGTCTGCCTCGCGCCCATGATCCCACTGATGGCGGCCCTGGAAATGCCGTATCTCTTGGCTCCTAACAACCCAGCCTACACGCAGACGTTGCTGCTCACTTCCGGCGGCTTTCCCCCGGCACTTGCGGCGACGCTGCTGACCGCGGTGGCGCTGGCCGCCCTGCTGGGCCTTGCCCGCTGGAGCGTGACGCTGCGAGCCGCCCTGGCCGCATGCTGGCAACTCCTGGCGGGCATTCCGTTCCTCGCCCAGGCGCTCAGCGGCTGGCCGCCGTCGCTCTTTGGGCTGGCGAGACTAATCTACTCACCTGCAGTGCTCAAGCCAGGGTTCGTGAACAGCGCCCAGGTCTGGGGGCTGACGCTCCCGCTGAACCTCTTCGCCGTGCCTCATGGCGGCGCGCTCGGCCTGCCAATCGACGATCCCCTGCACATCCCCTACCTCGAGTGGTACCGCTGGCCGCTGCTGGTCGCAGCGCAGCTCGCGCTCATCGCCTTCGCCGCGGCGCAGGCGCGATCGGCGGTGGTGCTGCGCTTCCGCGGGCAGTGACGCTCGCGCTGCCGCGGGCGGGCGCAGGGGCCCGCCCCCACACCGGCGGGCCGCCGGTGCCACCGAACGTGCCACCTGCGCCACCACTATGCCCGCCTCCCCACCGCGGCCGCGCGTACCCTCGCCGCTTCCCCCCGTTCCGGCACCACCCCCCTCACTCCGCGCTGACCCACCCCCCGCGCCTACCCGCTCTCCGCCCCTTCCCCCCTTCCCGCCGCCGACACACCCTTGCTCGCCTTGCCCCTCCCTCCCTCTCTGCCGCCACTCGGAGAGTGCACTAGTTTATGCATACAGTGATACAGCGTATTCTCGACTCGCCTGGGGTGCATGGGAGAGGACGGACTAGGCGGTCGGCCCCACTGAAGCAAGGTAACACGGCGGTCCGGCGCCACTGACAAGAGCCCGCCTGCGCCACTGCTGCGTGCGCTACGCCTGCGCCGCTGCCGCCCGCGGCATAGGTGCCTGCACCGAGGTCAATCATGAACTGAGACTGAGTCTCAGTCACAGGACTGATCAACAACGCCGGCCACTGCTGCTAGCTGCTCCGCACGCAGAGACGCGTGTGCCGCGAGCTGCTTGACGGGCGGACACGGCGGTCCGCCCTACTGCGGGCCTCCCAGGGGCAGCCCCCACTCTGGCCTTTCCCCTGGGACCTTTCCCCCGGCGCTCCCAGGCGGGGCGAAGCATGGCTTCGCCTCTACGGATCGGGCGGGCGCAGGGGCCCGCCCCTACACCGGCGGGCCGCCGGTGCCACCGCCGCCAGCTTACAATACACGCCTGTGCTGATCGACACCCACTGCCACCTCTACTTCGACGCCTTCAACGCCGACCGCGAGCAGGCCATCGCGCGCATGCTGTCCGCGGGCGTGGCGGGCGCCGTCGTGGTGGGCATCGACGCCGCCACCAGCGACCAGGCGCGGGCGCTGGCCCTGTCGCATCCGCAGCTGCGCTACAGCGCCGGCCTGCACCCGGCGGAGGAGTTCCCCGTCGGCTTTGTCCACGGCGGCGATTTCGACGCCGAGGCGTTCCTTACCCGCTTCTGGCAGGGCGAGCCGAAGCCCATAGCCGTCGGCGAGTGCGGCATGGACCTGCACTGGAAGACCAACCCGCCCGCGCTGCAGCACGCCGTGTTCACGGCGCAGCTCGCCTTCGCCCGCGAGCGCGAGCTGGCGGCCATCGTGCACTCGCGCGAAGCGGACGCCGAGACGCTGGCAGCGCTCATGGCGGTGCCCGGGACACGCGGCGTGCTGCACTGCTTCGCTGGCAACGCCGGGCTGCTGGACTTCGCCGTGCGGCACGGCTGGTACGTGAGCTTCGCCGGTAACGTGACTTATCCCAAGGCGGAGGAGCTGCGGCGGGCGGCGTGGAACGTGCCACTCAAGTTCCTGCTCGTCGAGACCGACGCGCCGTTTCTGGCGCCCCAGTCGCGCCGCGGCAAGCGCAGCGAGCCCGCCGACGTGGTGGAGACGGCGCGGACGCTGGCGGCCGTGCGCGGCATCCCCGAGGACGAGATGCACGCGATCCTCAGCGCGAACGCCAAGCGCCTTTTCGGCCCGCGCTGGCCGTCGCCCGCTTGAGCGCTACCGCTACTTCAGGCCGTTGTACGCGCTCAGGAAGTAGTCGCGGAAGTAGAGCGGCTGCCTCGTCGCCGGGTCGAGCGCGTAGATCTCCTCGAAGTACTCCAGCGTCAGCGCGGCCAGCAGGAAGAACTTCTGCTCGTCGAGCCCCAGGGCGGCCGGCGCCTGAGCAGTGAACGCCCGCTTCTCGAAGAAGCGCTTATCGGCGTCCATCCCGCCGCGGTCGAGCAGCTCGGCGACCAGTGCGTTGCGCACCTTGGGCTTGGCGAAGGGGCCCTTGAGGCGGGTGAACGCGCCGATCCAGTTGTCGATCTCGCGGTACGGCTCGCCCGGTGTCTGCAGCGGCGCGACGAGCCGCGCGTGCAGGCTGGACGCGTCCTCGCCGTCGAGCTTCAGCCACTGCGGCGGATAGGTGAGCAGGACGGCGCTGAGCCACGCCTTGAAGCCCGGGTTGCGCGCCAGGCTGAACCACTCCGCGTCGTAGGTGCTGTAGAAGGCGAACACCGCGGCGGTGTCGGCGTCGGCGGGCAGCTTGCCGGCGATTACGCCGTCGAGATAGCGGCTCTTGGCGAGGCTGCGGGGCGCGAAGTGGCGGTAGCCGTCGAGGAACCAATCGGGGATCGCCGGGCGGACGTTGGCCGTCTGCTTCTCGCCGTAGGGCGTGAGGGTGTTGAGCTCGGCGAGCACACCGCGGGCGAAGTCGCCGCGCGTGCTGCCCGAAGGCAGGCGCTTGCCGCTCACCTGCTCCAGCGCGGCGTAGGCGAAGCTGTCATCGTGCTCCACGTCGACGAACCCCGTGTGCGGCTTGGGCAGGTTCGGGTCCCAGGGCCCGGAGTCGCCGGCGGCGGTGGCCGCGACGGATCGGACCAGCGCGACGGAGCAGGCCAGCAGCAGCGAGGCTGTCAGCAGCAGCGGTTTCATCGGTTCACCTTCCGGGTGGATTCACAGCGTTGGGCGCCTAGTGTACTACGGACGCGGCCGGGCCTCAGGGCTAGCCTTGGTTCTTCTTGCGCTGGCGGGCGATGCGGCGGCGCAACGCGCGCTCGTGCTTGCGCCAGTAGGCCAGCTCTTCCTCGCGGGACATCCCGGCAGTCTCTGCAAGCACACGCGCTTGGCCGGCGTCTTTCATCGCCAGGCAGCTGAATCCCGGTATCGCAGGCCCGAGCTTCTCCCAGTCGATGCCGGGCTTGGCACTCTCAGGCTTCTCCTTCTTCCGCGTCATGGGTGCCTCAGCTCACCTGGCCTTTGGTCACCTTCATGAAGATGTCCTCCAGGCTGTTGACGGCTTCCCTGAAGCTCAGCACCTTGATGCCCTGGCCGAAGAGGTGCTGGATGAAGGCGGGGATCTCCTCCGGCAGGCCGTCGAAGTGCACCTCGATCTCGTCCTCGTCCTTCACCTGGCTCTTCAGCACCTGCGGGTGCTCGGCGATCAGCGCCGCCGCCGCCGCCGATTCCCCCGCCGGCACGCGCACCGTGATCAGCTGCCCCTTGCTCACCGCGCGCAGGATCTCCTCCACGTCGCCGCTGACCACCATCCGCCCGGCCTCGATGATCCCCACCTTGTTGCAGAAGTCGGAGAGCTCGGTGAGGATGTGGCTGGAGATGAACACCGTCTTGCCCATGCTCTTGAGTTCCTTGAGGAGCTCGCGCATTTCGATGCGCGCCCGGGGGTCCAGCCCGCTCGCCGGCTCGTCGAGCACCAGCACCTTGGGATTGTGGATCAGCGTGCGCGCCAGGCACAGCCGCTGCTTCATGCCCTTGGACAGCTCGGCGACGAAGGAGTCCTTCTTCACCACCAGATCGGTGAGGTTGAGCACGTCGTCGATGATCCCCACGCGCCGCGCCCGCGGGATCTTGTACGCCGCGGCGAAGAAGTCGAGGTACTCCCAGACCTTGAGATCGTTGTACACGCCGAAGTAGTCCGGCATGTAGCCCAGGATCTGGCGCACCTTGTCGCTCTCCGAGACCACGTCGTAGCCGCCGACCTTCGCCGCGCCGGCGGTGGGCAGCAGCAGCGTCGCCAGCACCTTGATCGTCGTCGTCTTGCCGGCGCCGTTGGGGCCGATGAAGCCGTAGATGTCGCCCTCCTCGACGCGGAAGCTGATACCGTCAACGGCCTTCACCCGCTTGTAGTGCTTCACCAGGTTGAATACTTCGATCATCGCGTCCCTCGCAAAGACCATCCCGCCGCCCATGGCGCGGCGCTGTGCTGATTATAACGACAAGGCGCAAGCGGCGGTGTTCCCATGGGGCAAGACGCGCTGGGGGGCAGGGCGTTACCTTGCCTAGCGCCGGATTTCGAAGCCGCGGAACCGCTGGGCGGAGGACAGCGGCGCGATGGTACAGTCGTCCACGGCGGCGTGCGGCGGGCCGTGCTTCATGCGCACCACGAGGTCGCTGAGCACGCCGCTCTCGCTATGCTGGATCACTGCCAGCACGCCGCCGTCCGGCTCGTTGCGCACCCAGCCCGCCACGCCCCGCGCCCGCGCCTCCTGCTGCGTGAAGTAGCGGTAGTTCACGCCCTGCACGATCCCGCTGACGCGCACCTCCCAGGTGTGCAGCTCCCGCGGCGCCTGCTCCGCACCCGCCTGCTCCGCTGGGCCGCGCCCGCCGTCCACTACTGCCCCCTAGACCCCGGGGATCAGCGAGTGCGTGATTCGCCCGCCGCACAGCGTGAGCAGCACGCGGCCCTTGGCCGTCCAGCCTGCGAAGGGCGTGTTGCGGCCTTTGCTCTTGAACTGCGCCGGGTCAATGACCCACTCCGCTTCGGGATCGATGAGCGCCAGGTCCGCCGCCAGCCCCGCGGCGATGCGCCCGGGCGAGCAGGCAAGCTCTCGCGCATCCAGCGCGCCCAGGGTCGATTGCCCAAGCAGGGGGCGAGCGTCAGCGCGGGCGAAGGCGCCACGGCATGTAAGGATGTCCGCGGGCGCGCTGGTCAGCAGGCGCAGCACGTGCTCAGGCCTGATGATCCCGGTAACCGTCGGGGTGCCCACCACGTGCCCCAGCAGCAGGCCCAGGGCGATCTCGAAGCCCGCGCAGCCGAAGGGCGCCGCCTCCATCCCCACTGCCTTCTCGTCAGCCGTGTGCGGCGCATGGTCGGTGACGATGGCGTCGAACACGCCGCCCGCCAGCGCCGCCAGCAGCGCCGCGCGGTCGGCCTCGCTGCGCAACGGCGGGCTGACCTTCGCCAGCGTCCCGTGCTCGCGCACCGCCTCGTCGGTGAGCAGTAGGTGGTTGAACGTCACGTCGGCGGTGATCAGGCCAGGCTGGCCGCCTTGGCTCGCCAACTGCTTAGCGAAGCTCACGAGCTGCACCGAGCGCGCGCTGCTGACGTGGGTGACCTGCACCGGCTGGCTGGCGCTAAGCGCCGTGAGCACGGCGCGCGCCACGGCGATGTCCTCGCTCAGGCTGGGGATGCCCGGCTGGCCGAGAGCGGCGCTCACACTGCCCTCGTGCATCACGCCGCCCGCCAGCTCGCGCGTCTCGGCGTGGATCAGCGCGCGCGCGCCACTTAGCATCGAGAGGTACTCGAAGGCGTGGAGCAGCACGTCGGCGCGTAGGGTGTCGCTGCCGTCGTCGCTGAACAGGCGCACGCCCGCGGCGTACAGCCCGCCCAGCTCCGCCAGCTCCTCGCCGGATCTGCCGCGCGAGATGCACCCCGCGGGCAGCACGCGGCAGCGCCCCGCTTCCGCGGCGCGGCTGACGATGTACTCCGCGATGGCCGGCGTGTCCACCGGCGGCACGGTGTTGGGCATGCACACCACGGTGGTGTACCCGCCCGCGGCGGCGGCGGCAGTTCCGCTGGCAATGTCCTCCTTCCACGTCTGGCCCGGGTCGCGCAGATGGGCGTGCAGGTCGATCAACCCAGGCGTGAGCAGCAGCCCCCGCGCGTCGATGACCACTGCGCCATCCTGCTCGCGTACTGCCGGGGCGGTGCTGGGCGCGGGGCCTCCCCCCGATGTGGCGGGCGCGATCTCCACCACCACGCCGCCGCGCACAACCACCGTATGCGGGCCCAGCATGCGCTCGCCGTCGAACAGGTCCGCGCCCTCGATGATTAGCGCCTGCTCGCTCACAGGCCACCCTCCTCGGGGATCAGCGGCCGCCCGCAGGCCCAGCAGAGCAGCGCGCAACGCAGCGCCACGCCCATCGTCACCTGCTCGTTGATCCGGCAGCGGCTGTCGGCGAACACCGCCTCGACCACCTCCACGCCGCGGTTCACCGGCCCGGGATGCATGATCACCGCGTCGGGACGCAGCAGCCTGAGCCGCCGCGCGTCCAGGCCGTAGAGCGCGCTGTACTCGTCCGCCGGGGGCAGCATCCCGCCGCCCATCCGCTCGCGCTGCATGCGCAGCATCATCACCGCGTCGATCTCGGGCAGTACGCGGTCGAGGTCGGTTTCCCAGACGGTGCCAGTGGGCGGCTCAGCGCGCCAGGCGGGCGGCATCAGCGGCGGCGGTGCGACGAGCGTCACCTTCACGCCGCGCGATGTGAGCAGCGCGATGTTCGACCGCGCCACGCGACTGTGCAAGATGTCGCCGGCGATCGCCAGGTGCCTGCCGGCTTCCAGCATCCCCGCGCGCGTAAGCACCGCCGCATCCAGCAGGGCCTGCGTGGGGTGCTCGCCCCGCCCCGCCCCGCCGTTGATCACGGCTCCGGCGAAGTGCTCTGCGAACAACTCCACACTGTCGGCGCTGCGGTGGCGCACGACGGCGATGTGGAAGCCCATTGCCGAGAGCGTCTGCGCCGTGTCGACGACGCTCTCGCCCTTCTCGACGCTTGAGCCGCTTGACGTGACTGAGATCGTGTCGCTGCCCAGCAGCTTCCCCGCCAGCTCGAAGCTGACGCGCGTGCGCGTCGAGGGCTCGAAGAACATCAGCAGCGTGCTGAAGCCGCGCAGGGTGGTGAGCTTGAGCTCGCCTGCGGCGATATGCGGGAAGTACCACAGCGCGGCGTCGAGCAGTGCGTCTACATCTGCGGGGGACAGATCGCCGATGCGCAGCAAGCGCCGGGCGGGCATCGGGATCTATTGTAGCGCGGCGGCGCCGGGACGCTCAGCCGGCGTTAGAAGACGTAGCCGATCAGCCACTTCACGGCGGAGTACAGGAGGCAGGCTGCGACTACGCCCACGGCGAGTAGGCTGCCCGGTCAAATGCGCCAGCGGCAGAACATCTAGGCTCCCTCCACGCCCGCCTTTCCGCTCGGGTGGGTGCGACTTCCGCCAGCCTGCGAGCCGCATCCGCCCGGCCCGCATTCACCGCAGCAATCGCCCGTGGCGGGTTCGAGCTTCGCGGTGCACCCGAGTTTCTTCATCGCCGCGATGAGCTGCGCGCACGTCACCTTGGCGGGGTCGTACTGCACCTTGGCCAGCCCCGCGACGTTGTCGGCGGACACGGTGATCACGCCGGGTAGCTTGATCAGCGCCGCTTCGATCGCCGCAGCCGACTTAGCGTCCTTCATGCCCGTGACGCTGAACACGCTCGTCGCCAGCTTCGGCTGCGCCGCGCGTAGGTTGGCGTTCGCGCCACTGAGCGGCGGTAGCGTGGCGGGCTTGGGCACTGCCTCGACCGGCGTGGCCGTATCAGGCGAGACTGCCTCCGGCGTCCGCACTCCCTGAGCAGCAGTGCCTGCGCCGTCCAGCGTGAACTGCTGCGCGCGGGCCGAGGGCTCGTGCTTCGCCGGACACCCGGCAATCGCGGCTGCGCAGGCGAGCGCTGCTGCGGCCACGACCGTTCTCACTGCTACATATGGGATGGCGTTGATCACTGCTGCATGTCCTCACAGACTAGATTCAGAATACCACCGCCGCACCCGCGATGGCCTACTCCGCTGCGCGCTCTGACGGCTACGCGCGGGGGCATGCTAAGCTTCGGCCATGTCGGTGATCGCCATCCGCGGCGCTAAGCCGCTCAACGGCACGGTAGTGACGTCGGGCAGCAAGAACGCCTCGCTGCCCATCCTCTGCGCCGCGCTGCTCAACGAGCAGATGGTGGTGTTGCACGGCGTGCCCGCGCTGATGGACGTCACCGTCATCGGCGACGTGCTTGAGAGCCTCGGCGCGAGTTGCGAGCGCCAGCTGCCCGACCACACGATCCGCGTGAATTCGTCGGCTGCCGCGTCCATCGAGCCGCCCTGGGAGCTGGTGAACAAGATGCGCGCCAGCTTCCTCGTGCTCGGAGCGCTGCTGGGGCGCTTCGGCGAGGCGCGGGTGCCGCTGCCCGGCGGCTGCGAGATCGGCGCGCGGCCGGTGGGCGAGCACCTCAAAGCGATGCACGCGCTGGGCGCGGAGATCACCCAGGAGGGCGGGCTGATCATCGCCCGCGCGAAGCGGCTGAGCGGCACCGACATCTATCTCAACATCGCCTCGGTGGGCGCCACCGAGAACACGATCATGGCCGCCAGCCTGGCCGACGGCGTGACGACGATCCACAGCGCGGCGGAGGAGCCGGAAGTGGTGGACCTGTGCCACTTCCTTGAGCACTGCGGCGTGGAGATCGAGGGCGCGGGGACCAACACGGTCGTAGTGCACGGCCAGCGGCGGATCTCGGCGGGCGTGGAGTACACCGTCATCCCCGACCGCATCGAGGCGGGCACCTACCTGCTGGCCATCGCCGCCACCGCCGGCAGCGGAGTGGTGGAGGGCGCGCGGGTTGACCACCTCGAGGCGCTGGTGCTCATGCTGCGCGAGTGCGGCGTGGAGCTGGCGGTGGAGGACGGGCGCATCGGCGTGGTGCACGCCGAGGAGCTTTCGCCGGTGGACGTGCGCACCGCGGTGTATCCGGGGTTCCCCACCGACCTGCAGCCGCAGATGACGGCGCTGCTCACCCGCGCCGCGGGCGTGAGCACGGTGAGCGAGACGATCTTCGAGCGCCGGCAGAGCCACGTGTCGGAGCTGGTGCGCATGGGCGCGAGAATCCAGATCAGCGGCGACAGCGCGGTCATCGAGGGCGTGCCGTTCATCCCCGGGCGCGCAACCGCGGGCGAGCACGGCCTGATGGGCGCATCGGTGGAGGCCCACGACCTGCGCTGCGCGGCGGCGCTGGTCATCGCCGGGCTGATGGCCGGGGGCGAGACGCGCGTCTACGGCCTGCACCACCTGCTGCGCGGCTACGAGCGCCTGCCGGAGAAGATCACCGCGCTTGGCGGCGACGTGGAGTACGCCGATGGGGAGGAAGCCGCCGCCGCGTCGGGCTAGTGGCGCGGACCTCCGCGCGCGCAAACGCGCCCTGCATGACTCATGGGTACCCCTGCCGTGCGGCCCCGCCCCGGGGGTTTAGGTGGTGGGCATGAACCAGGCCAGGCCGGCGGCCATGCCGCGGCGGCTCTCCTCGGCGACGAACTTTCTCAGCCGCTTGACGGCGCGTCCGTGCAGGATGCTGATGTTCGCCGGGGTGCAGCCCATCTTCGCCGCCAGTTCGCGCTGGCTGAGCCCGTCCACGTAGAGTCCATTCACGATCTCCGCCTCGCGCGGCGAAAGCTCGCCGAGCCTGCTAAGAAGGAAGTCGAGCCGGTCGAGGCTGACCTTGTCGGGGCCCTCCCCGGCGAGCTGCGTGAAGTAGTCGAACTCGCGCAGCTCCGCGCCCTTGACCGCGATCTTCTGCGAGCGCAGGTAGTCGATCATCGAGCCCTTGATGCGCAGGTAGGCGTAGCTCTTGAACGGCACGCCGCGGTGGTGGTCGAAGTTGTCGACGGCGTGGATCAGCCCCACCGTCCCCTCGCTGATCACGTCCACCCCTTCCTCGCCCAGCATCATGCCCAGCCGGCCGTAGATGTGGAAGACGAGGGGCTGGTAGGCCACGATGATCTGCGCGCGCGCGCGGGTGTCGTAATGCTCCCAGAGGTGCGCCTCGTACTCGGGGCTGAGGCCCGTCCGGCGCCTGCTTGTCTCCGCAGTATCGATCACTTCGATTCCGAGTCGTGCGTGCACGCGCACCCGCCATCCCTGGCTGGCTGCACGTCCGGCAGTGTAGCACCACAGGTGTGCGCCGTCAAGCGCCGGTCTCACACGTAGGGGCGGGCCCCCGCGCCCGCCCGAGAGACGTAGCGGCGGCCGCCCCTGGCTGCGGTACTACGGCCGGCCCTGGCCGTAGACCTTTAGAACGTCTTGTGCTCGGTGAGGCGGTTGAGCGCGTCGTAGGTGAAGTACGAATAGAGGTAGTTCGTCTGGGGCGTGGGCGGCTTGCCCAGCTGGCTCTCGTCGACCTGCGTGATATTGCCGTTGGCGTCGCAGGTCACGGCGCAGCCGTAGTTCGCATCGTCGCCGTCGCTGATCGCCGTGAGGGCGTTCACGCAGTTGAAAGTGTAACTCAGGTTGTACACCTTGCCGTAGTCGCTGTTGTATCCACCCACGACGTTCCTGTCGTACGCCGTCCGGTTGCTGTTCTTGTCGTAGGCCTGCGTGACGTCGTAGCGGTTCACGAACGACCCGCCGGAGTAGTCCTGGCGCTCCTCGTAGTACTGCCGCCCCAGGGCGCCCCCGGGGCGCCAGGAGTACTGCGTGCGGAAGCTGTCCGCCCACCTCCCAGTGCTCTCGCCACCTTCGGCTCGATGCCGACCCAGGTCATTCGCGCGTATTAACGTGTCGACACGGACGGCGTCTCGGGGAACCCCCGATTCCAGCGCCAGTACCCACAACTCCTCCTTTCCCCCAACGGGGAACGCTGACAACGGGATCCGGAACTGCTCCTCAACCTTCCAGTGGGCATCGGGCTTCACCCCGCTCTCGTACAGCAATCTCAGTTGTGGCTCAAACACCTCCTCGAAATGGAGGATGGCACCCCGCTCACGCAGCCTCGACCACTCTCGGAGAACGCGCCCCCGTTGAGCCCCCCAGGAGCCACTGACCACGTAAATCTGATCGATTTGAGAACCGGCTGCACCCAACACGCTCGTGATGCGAACCTCTGTGCCGTTGACGGAGACACTGCCTATGCTGGGATATCGCTCAACGCACGACACTGCTGTCATCCACGCGAGAAGAACCAGGGCGGGAATCGTTGCGCGAGACACGGGCTAACCTCCGGGCAGGAAGTGTGGCTGCATGATCCACGGATCGTATCCCTTGTGCTTGCCGTCGCAACAACATCCCTGCATAAGCTCGTGAGCGATGGTATCCGCCTGGTTTACACCAACACCGTAGACCTCGCTCTCTAAGTAGGGGCGCCATAAGATTGTGGGGATGAATAGGGCTGACGAGAAACTCACGCCAAGCACCTTGGGCAAGAGATTCCTCCATTCCGGCGCGGTTTGCCCGCATTGATGCGCTGCCTCATGGAGGATCGTATCCCACAGGTAGCATTCCGATTTCTCCCTGAAGTCGCTCATGCTGATCCAGATGATCGGGGGGACGGTCCACCCAGGAATGGTCAGACCTGACCACGGCATGCCTATGAGGCTGAACAGACCGTGTCTGATGATGTCGCATATACAGGCCGCCATGTACTTCCCACTGTCACATACACATTGGTCGAGCCGGGCGAGGATAGTACGAAGCCGCGGGTCGGTCCCAGTATTGACATTCCCGCCGGGAGTGCTTGTCGGGCCAAACCCCGTGTCAAGGATGCCACCACCGCCGCATGTGCCGCCTCCGTCACAAGCTCCGGGTCCGCTCCCGCGCATCGCGCCCTCCTGCTCGGGGGTGTCGAAATAGCAGTCAGACGTCGAACGCTTCAGTCCCAGCACAATGCACCACGGGAACACGGCCTCCCAGTCCAGCAGGCATACGCGGCAGTCACCCCCGCCCCCCGGGAAGTACATCCCCCAGCAGGGGTTCTTGATCTTCAGGAAATGGTCATACAGCGGTGGTTCCGACTCACACGGCGCAGCGCCGCCCGGTATACAGCAGGGGCAGCACTCGTCGTCGCACGGCGTCGGCGGAAGCGGCGTCGGGCCTTTCTCCGGGTCCGTCGTCCCTTCGACCTGCCCCTGATTGTTGACGCTGTTCCCTATGCCACGAGCGGCAAGTCCCCTCGGGACCCTCGGTGCAATCCTGCCGAGGTTTAGTGCACCCGCGACGTATGCCATGCCATCACCCCGGCCAGGGGGATTGAGATCCCTTCCGATTGGCTCGGACGTCACACGGCTGTATGACCCGGCATATGAGAAACCAGTTCCGAAGATCCCGATGCGTTGCTTCTCGCGCGCGTCCGTCGCACGATCCAAGCCAGTGGTCACCGTGCCCTCGAAGAAGAGACGGGATTCGACAGGATTCTGATTCGCGTTCTGCGGGGCTGAGATCGTACCTTGATACCAATTGGCTCCAGAGCCTGAGCTGTCTTTGGCCATGGGTCGCCCCTGGCCCGCGCATGCCCCGCCGGTCATCGTGTGGCGCTCACCCGTCGTCGAGCATCTCCCGCCCACAAGCGGATTATACCGCGCCAGCCGCGCCATCGCGATCGCCTGCCGCGTGCACGCGCCTGCCGCACCCGCGCACCTCTGCCCCGCCCCGCGCACCCCCCTCCGCGCCGCGCATATGAGAGTGTACTAGTGTATGCATAAAGTATTACAGGGAGTTTCTCGCCGCCTTTCGCGCGGGGATGAGGCGAGGTATCGGCGGTCCTGGCGGGGTGGTTGGTGGGGCAAGGTGTTAGTGTCTGGCGGCGAATCTCGGGCAGGCAGGGCCGCTGCTAGCGGCAGGCTGCCGCCGCTAAGGGCGCGGCACATGCGGCGCGTCCGCCTCGGCCATCCGGGACCGCAGCCTCTCACATTTCTTTGATGACACCCGTTTCGTCCGTCTGATAGTCAGGGATGCTTGTCGAATCCGTGACTGCCGTGGCGGTGAAGCCCGTCTTGCTGCCCCTGCAGGTGATGGTCATCTCGGGCAGTGTCCCGGTGGCCAGCAGTGCGTCAATGTAAGGTGTCTGCGGCGCGGGCGGGGCCCCGAGCTCCGCCAGGTCGGTCGCATAGTGGCCGTTGGCCGAGTAAAACGCCGCCTGCGCGGACACGATAGTGGTTAGCGAGTTGCGCGCCTTCTCCTGGATTGCGTTCTGGCGCGCCGAGAGGAGCATGGGGATCGAGAATGAGGCGATGAAGCCAGCGGCGAAGATGAACAGCGGCAGGCTGCAAGCCACGGCGATGAGGATGATCGCTATGGTTGGCAAGCCCTGGGAGGCCGGTCGTGGCGGGGGAGGCATCGAGAGGTATGGATGCTGGGGATACGGGGCATAGCCGGGAGCCGGCGTGGGTGGAAAGGCCTCCGGCGGCCCGGATGAGACAGGGCCGCCGCCTGCCGTCATGCCGCACTGGCGGCAGGCCGCCCCACCTTCCTCCAGCATCGCACCGCAGTTGGTGCAGAAGCGCCGTTCGCCGCCCATCGTTCACCTCGAACGTCTCTAAGTCAATCGTCCTCGAAGCGTCTCCTCCGTGACGCATCAATCATAGTGCATTGCTGGGGCCGGGCGCCGTCAAGCGCCAGCCCGCCTGCAGGCGGAGGCTGTGCTAAAGTGTATCGTATCGGGGATGAGCATGCACCCCTCAGGTGAGGCTCCAAGTGGGAGATTGCGGGTTCTCAGCTCAGACTGGTGGCGACAGGTTCTGGGGTTGCTGCTTGGCCCAGGTCTGGTGTACGCGTATTCAATCGCGGTATCTTCGAACTACCTGAGCGAACGCTGGCTGTCGTTTCACACACACGGGTACCTGTTGCACTACCTATTGGAGATAGCCTTCTATGCGGGCTTCTTGTGCCTGTGGCTCTGGCTTGTACTCCGTTTCGTCTGCGGCGAGCGGTTGCGCAGCCTGAATCGCAAGTCTGGCAGCTTGTGGACCGATCTGGTGCATGGCTGCGCCATCTTCTTCTTGACGCTGGTCGTGTCTCATTATTCGCTCAGTCTTTTACGAACCCATTTCCACACTGGGGAAACCACGGCAGTCTATGGAATGACGAGAGCAGCGGCATTAAGCCCGATTCACTTCTGGCTCGAGCTTGGGCCAGGCATCTGGTTGATGGCAGCCATGCGTGAAGAGTTCATGCGGGTCATGCTTCTGAGCAGGCTGTGGAAACTGGGAGGTAGCATGCCGTACCAGCTTGCCACCGTAGGTCTGTCGGCAGTCTTGTTCGGTCTATGCCATGCTTACCAGGGTACCACGGGCTTCATTGACGCAACCATTGCGGGGGTGATCCTCGGTTCGTACTACTTGATCTACGGTCGCCCTTGGGCCTTGATCCTCGTGCACGGTTTACGCGATAGCTTCTGGCTTCTCGGCAGTGTAGCGCACTATCTAACTGTACATGGTTCGGTGCACTGAAGTGACCATGGTGGGTTTGCTGATTTCCTAAGCGGAGCACAACCTTATTAATCCTGGGCGGGCGCGGGGACCCGCCCCTACTGCCTTCTGCCTACTGGCAACTGACAACCGGCAACTGCACGCGGCACTGACGCCTACCCGCGCCGCGCACGCGCGGCGCCTACCCGTCCCGCCTAGAACGCATAGCCGACGGCGAAGGTGAAGCCGCGGTCGTTGCCGTCCAGCGACCAGCCGTACCAGCCCCCCGCCTTGAGCCCGCCGAGAAGCGGCAGCTGCATGATCGCCCCCAGCCCGACGGTGTTCACGCTCTGCAGAGTCGCCACGCTCTCGCCGATGAGCGCGTTGTCGCTGAACACGTAGGCCTCGCGCTTGCGCTGCGCATCGAGGGCGAAGCGGTACTCCGCGCGCAATCCGAGCTTCTTCGTCCCCAGGTAGCGGTCGCCCACCAGGCTGCGCATCACGTCGCTCTTGTCCGCGCGCAGCTCCTGGCTGTAGGGCACGCTGCCGTACTCCGCCGCGGCCTGCAGCTCCACGGCGAAGCACGCCGCCGGGAACAGCTCCTTGGCGCGGTTCCATCCGCCGTCCCAGTCCGCGCACTTGGGGCGGATGCCCAGCACGTTCGCCGCGGGGATATACGCGCGGCAGTCCAGCGCCGCCCGCGTGAAGTCGAAGTCGCCCATGTGGCGCTCGACGAGCGCACTGCACGCGTAGCCGTCGCAGGGGGCGAAGACCTGGTCGCGACTGGCGCGCTCGTAGTACAGCCCGACGAACTCAGCGTCTCCCGCCTGGGCGACATCGCTGCGCGGCGCCACCCCGCCCTGGGTGGGATCGCCGCGGAAGACGAAGTGGTCCTGGCTGTAGACGCCGGCGCCGAGGCTCAGGCTCTCGCTCGACAGCCCCAGCCGCGAGGCGTGGCGCGTGCCGAGCCGGCCGCTGAGGTAAGTGATGCGGTCGCGCAAGTCGGCCTCGGCGGGGGTGAACTCCATTCGCCGCCGCCACTGGTTGTACACGCCGCCGGCCACGCTGAACGCGGCCCGGCCGCCCTTGAGCGTGTTGTCGGCGTAGCCAAAGGTGGCCTTGAAGTCGTCGGGGTAGTTCTCGTTGCTTCCCACGGTGGCCGTCAGCTGGCGGTCCTTGCCGCCGTAGTAGTAGTCGTAGTACGTCAGCTCGCCGATCCAGCCCGCGATGCGGTTGTGGCTGCCGTTGGGCTTCCAGCCCGCGTGCGCCCGCGAGCTGTAGCTCAGCTCAAGGTCGATGGAGCCGTCGTCGTTGGGCTTGACCGCCCACTGAAGCTCGGAGAAGATCCCGCGGCCGTAGGCCTCGCGCGCCAGGCGGAGGAACCGCGTCTTGACGAAGGGCGCGCCTGGCGGCACCTGCAGCAGCAGCATCGCCTGCTCGGGCGTGACGAAGCCGCTGTGCGCCACCACGCGCGTCTCGTTGATGAACAGCAGCTCGCCCGCCTCGTAGGCGTCGGCGTACTCGGTGATGTCCGCCAGCGTCAGGTTGGCCAACGCCTGGGGGGTGGCCAGCCGCCAGACGATCTCCGGCAGGCGGCTCTTCAGCTCCGGGGGGATCTCGTCCATCGTCACGGCGCAGGCCGGCCGGGCGTGCAGGATCGTCCCGCCGAGCAGCAGCACCAGGAGCACGCGCCGAACCATTCTTGCCTTCCGCCTCGCGCCAGATTCTAACATGACTGAGCCGCGCTGCCCCTACCCAGCCCCTCCTCCGCGGCAGAATGGGGATGTGCGAGTTTTGCTAGAATGGCGCGCCGTGACCCACCGCGCCGGGGTACTCGCATTGCAGGGCGACTTCGCCGCGCATGCGCGTGTGTTCAGTGGCCTTGGCCTGGACGTAGTCCTCGTCCGCCGTCCCGCCGACCTGGCCGGCCTGAGCATTCTCGCCATGCCCGGCGGCGAGACGACGACGATGTCCATGCTCCTTGACTCCACGGGCCTGCGCCAGCCGCTCAGCGAACTCATCGCGCCGCGTAGCGCGGGCGGCGGCGGACTGCCGGTGCTTGCCACCTGCGCGGGCACGATTCTTCTCGCCCGCGACGTGTCCCGCGACGAGGGCAGCGTGAAGGTGCGCCCCCTCGGCCTCCTGGATGCGGTCGTGGAGCGCAACGCCTACGGCCGCCAGGTGGACAGCTTCGAGGCCGACCTCGCGGTTGACTGGGGGTTGCTTGAAGGCACCCCGGACTCCCCGTCGTTCCACGGTGTCTTCATCCGCGCGCCGCTGATCCGCCAGCCCGGCCCCGCAGTGCAAACCGCCGCCCGCCACAGGGGCGAGATTGTGCTGGTCCGCCAGGAGAACATCCTCGCCGCAACCTTCCACCCCGAGCTCAGCGGCGACAACCGCCTCCACGCGGCGGTGCTGGCCTTCGGTCCCTAGCAAGCCGCTAGGAAGAACCCCACTCGGGGGAAAATCCGGATATGGGTTGAACAAACTCGTGTTATAATCCGCCATCCTGTATGGAGTAGGGGTACGACAGAAGGGTCTGTCGAGATGGATGTGAGAAAGTGCGCCGGCTGTGATAAGGAGCTGCCCGTCGGGTATGTCGGGACGCTGTGCAGCCTGTGCGCGATCGGCTTGCTTCCGGCTGACACCGTGGATGCGAGGGCTGAACACCAGACCGCCTTCGAAGTCCAGGGCCGCGTGCTCAGCGGCCTTTACTGCACCCACTGCCATGCGGAGCTGAACCTGGCGGACCTAAGCCGCCGCAGTTGCTCGATCTGCGGCGCCCACGTCGACCCCGAGATTCTGCGGGCGATGGCGCGGCAGCCGGCAATGGCCAACGGGCCCACGGGCGTGCGCTGGCCCGACGACGCCCCGGCCGACTAGCGCCCCACCCCCCTCACAGCGGCCAGGGAGACTCATCTGCTCAATGGTCCGCCGCCTTGAGCTGCCATGTCGAACTCGGCGGCGATGCGCCTGATGCTCTTCCAGTGCATCAGCTCGTGCCAGACGAGGCGGCGCAGCACCTTGCGCACGGACCACTGGTCATCCGGCTCCTCGCGGAGGCGCAGCAAGTCCGGGGAATCGCGAAGCAGTTCGAGGCAGGCCGACGTCTCCGCCCGGTGCGCTGCGAGGTATGCCCGCCAATCGCCCTCGCCGGAGGCCGGCGCGAGCCGCGTCTCATGCCCAATGGTGGGCAGGTAGTAGCGAGTCTCCGTGTTCGCGATGTGCGCGAGGATCTGACGGATGGTCCGCCAGGACGCCCAAGCCTCGAAGTGAGCGTAGGGCGGGTCCCAGTCGAAGGCATCCCTAGGCAGTGCTTCCAGCGATCCTAGCAGATCAGCGCGCGAGCACGCGAGCAACCTAAGAGTGCTGTCGATCTCCGCGGGCGTCGCGGGATCGCGGTCAGTGCCGAACAGCACCTCGTTGCCCGCCACGCGCCCCGCGACCTCCACGCGCTCCATCGGCGGCGGCCGCGGCAGGCCGTGGCGCTCAAGCCACGCGCAGTGCCAGGCGAACTTGCTCGGGATGCGCTGGATAAGCGCTGCTTCCGACTCAGCGTGCGTGGCGAATCCCAGGAAGTCGAGCGCGCAGGCATCGAATCCCGTCTCGTTGCCCCGGGCTTCGCGGATCCAGACTTGCAGGGTCGTCATGGCGCACTTCCCATCCCTGGAGCGTACCCCACGGCGGTTGCACCGCTCGCGGGCGGCGCTCCGGCCCGGCGCTCCGCCGCTACTTCACCCGCTCGCTTCTGCCGATGGCCATCATGCGGTCGATGGCGACGCGCGCCCGCCTGATCACCTCCGGCTCGAGCACAATCTCCTGCTCCACCCGCGCCTCCGTCATCGCCTCCAGCACGCGGCGCAGCTCGACCTTCTTCATGTACGGGCAGAGCACGCAGGTGCCGACGAACTGGCGGTCGGGGAACTGCACCTTCAGCTTGTCCGTCATCCCGCACTCGGTGATCAGCATGAACCGCTTGACCTCGTCGTGTTGCGCGATGTAGCGCTCCATGCCGGAAGTCGAGCCGGCCATGTCCGCTACGCCCACCACCTCGGGCAGGCACTCGGTGTGCGCCAGCAGCGCCGCGTCGGGGTACTGCCGCCGGAATGCGTTCACCTCGGGCAGCCCGAAGTCCTCGTGCACGATGCACGTGCCGTCCCAGGCGATGATCTGCTTCTTGGTGTGGGGCCGCAGGTTCGCCGCCATCAGCTTGTCGGGGATGAAGATCACGGATTCCCCGGGCATCGCCTCCACCACCGCCAGCGTGTTGGCACTGGTGCAGCAGGCGTCGCTCTCGGCCTTCACCTCCGCCGAGGTGTTGACATAGCTCACCACCGGTACGCCGGGATGCGCTGCCCTCAGCGCGCGCACGTCCGCCGCGGTGATCGACTCGGATAGCGAGCAGCCCGCGTCGGGAGCCGGCAGCAGTACGCGCTTGGCGGGCGAGAGGATCTTCGCCGTCTCGGCCATGAACCGCACGCCGCAAAACACGATCACGTCCGCGTCGGTGTGCGCCGCCTCCTGGGAGAGGCCCAGGCTGTCGCCGACGTGGTCGGCGATGCCGTAGATGATGTCGGGGGTCTGATAGCTGTGGGCCAGGACCACCGCGTTCTGCACCTGCTTGAGGCGGTTGATCTCCGCGGTCAGCGGCGCGATCAGCTCGCACTCGGAGAGGCTCCAGCCCACGCTGCGCAGCCGCGAATGCAGGCGCCGCGCCTCACGGTCCAGCTCCGCCGCGGACTCGACCTCTGCCACTGTTGTTTGCCCCATGGGCGCTGTCATGCTTGGCTCCTTCAACCCCCAAAGCCTGCTACCGGGATAAGTGTAGATACTACACTAATTCCCGAATTATTGTACCATATACACGAATTCCCGCAAGGCGCGCGGTAGGGGCCGCCCGTGGGCGGCCCGGGTAGCGGCGGCATCCTGCCGCTGGCCGAAGCGGGCGGCTGGAAGCCGCCCCTACCACCATCTGCGTCGCCGCATCGCGCAGCCGAAGGTGTTAGAATTAACGTTCGGCGCGGAGCGGACTTCGCGCCGGGCGGAAATGATGCGGCACGGGGCAAGTTGGCAGCTGCGGCCACGGCAAGGCGCGCGCGCCGCCTCCCGAAGCAGGGCGGCGCTGTCCATGACGCTGCGCAGCACGACGATTCTCGCTGTGCGCCGCGGAAGCGTCACGGCGATGGGCGGCGACGGGCAGGTGACGGCCGGCGACAGCGTGCTCAAGGCGCGGGCGGTAAAGGTGCGGCGGCTGCAGGACGGCAACGTGGTGGCGGGGTTCGCCGGCTCGGTGGCGGACGCGCTGACGCTCTTCGACCGCTTCGAGGGCAAGCTCAAGGAGCATCCCACGCTGCGCCGCGCGGCGGTGGAGCTGGCCAAGGACTGGCGCACCGACCGCTTTCTGCGGCGGCTGGAGGCGATGATGATCGCCGCCGACGCGTCGTCGATGCTGCTCATCAGCGGCACCGGCGAGGTGATCGAGCCCGACGCCATGGCGCCTGCGCGTCCAGCAGGGGAACCCCTGGCTCAAGGTGAAGGCTCACAGGGCGCGAACGATGATGAGCGCTGCTTGGCGGTGGGCAGCGGGGCGGCCTACGCCCTGGCGGCGGCGCGGGCGCTGCTTAAGCACACTACGCTCAGCGCGCGGGCCATCGTCGAGGAGGCGCTGCGCATCGCCGCCGAGCTGTGCGTTTACACGAATGACCACCTGAGCATCGAGGAGGTGGGCGGATGAGCGCCGATGACGAAACCCGGAATGACGCCAGCTCGCCACCGGAGCCCCCTCGCGCGCAGGGTGAAGGCGCGGCACGGCGCACCATTGACCACATCAAGCTGGAGAACTTCACCGCGTTCCGCCACTTCGAGAAGAGCTTCTCTCCGGGCATCAACGCGTTCATCGGGGAGAACGCAACTGGCAAGACGCATCTGCTGAAGCTCATCTACTTCGCCTGCAAGCATGGCGGAGCCATCCTGACACCCCCGGCTGCCCTGCATGCCTATTTCTTCTGTAGATTCGAGAAGACGTGGAATGTCGTCAACTTCGACGCCAAGATCCGCAGGGCTTCATACGCGGTGACGTCAGGCGAGGAGGAGGTCGAATGCACCCTGTTCGATCACGGCCGGCAGGAGATCGGCTATTCCACCACAGAGACAAGCGGTCACTGGTTCTCTGCTGGAGCGATACCTGCCGTCTTGATCCCCGCAAAGGAGATGCTGTCCCACAACCTGTACTTCCGATCCACCTATGAGAAGCGGGAGATCTACTTCGAGAAGCAGTATGTGGATATCCTGGCAGCTGCGGGGCTCGGCCCGCTTAGGAAGGTTGATCCGCGCATCGAAGAGGTGCTTCGCCGACTCGAAGGGAAGATCGGAGGCACGGTTGTTCTGGAGGACGAGGTCTACTACCTCAAGCAGCAGGATGGACGGCTCCTCGAGTTCACACTCGTTGCGGAAGGCTACCGCCGCTTGGGTCTGATATGGCTCCTTTTGAGAAACGGGGAAATCGCCCCCGGCACTGTGCTTCTTTGGGACGAGCCGGAGGCCAACCTGAACCCGAGCCTCATCGGCACGGCGATCCAAGTGCTGCTGGAGCTCCAGCGCATCGGGGTGCAGGTCTTCTTCGCCACGCACAGCTATGTCGCACTCAAGGAGCTCGATCTGCGGGCCGAGAAGGACGACGTCGTGCAGTACCACGGCCTGTCTAGGAAGGACGGCGACATCGTCTGCCGGTCGGTCGGTAGCCTGGCAGAGCTGGAACCGAATGACATACTCACCGCTTACTCCAGCCTGTTCGACAGGCAGGTCGAGCGGGCATTGGGGGGGCATAAAGATGAAGGTTAGGGAGGGAGAGCTGGAGGTCAGCTTCGAAGGATGCGAGGTTGACGAGCTGGACACCAGGCACGAAGGTAAGCGCAGGCCTCAGGGGATGCGCTTCGTAGACTGGGTTGTGGAGAGGCCAGGCGCCCCTGTATGGCTAGTCGAAGTGACAGATCCATGTGCGACCGGCGCGACGCAGGAAGAGAGAGGGAAGTTCGTTGAGTCTCTCAGAGGCAAGACCCTGGTTGAGCAGGAGCTTGTGCCCAAGGCTCGCGACTCCTACTGCTACCTGCACCTCATGGAAAGAGGGACTGAGGAAGTCGTCTTCGTTGTCCTCATAGGCTCAGAAGCCCTTCAGCTAGATCCCGGCTTGTGGGGCCCGAAGTCGACAGAACTAGAGGCGGCCTTGCTGAAGGAGGGCTATGAGCCCTGGAAGAGGAAGTACGTGAACCAAGCAATCGTCGTAGGCTCAACCGAGTGGGCCAAGCACTTCCCCCAATACGAGCTCGCCCGAGTTGCCGGAGGCCAGGCATGACCCGGGCGTCGCGCGGTGGCTCCGACCCGGTGACGATCGGCGCGGCGCTGCGCAGTACGGCGGGGCCGCTGATGCGCCAGCTGCGCAAGGTCGCCGCGCTCAGCGCCTGCCTCGAGGAGCTGCCGCGCGAGCTGGAGGGCCTGGCCGCCCCCTACGATATCCGCCTGGCTGCACCGCAGGGCAGCATCGGCGGGGCGGCGTCTCAGGGCGGCTCCAGCGCAGCGATGTCTCAGGGCGCCGGCGCGGTGGCGGAAGTGAGCACGATGTACATTTACGTTGCCTCGGCGACGGTGGCGGCGGTGCTGGAGCAGCGCAAGGCGCAGCTTGTGGCGGCGGTCAACGCGCGGCTGCCGTACCCGGTGGTCGAGGACCTGCGCTTCGAGCAGGCGAGCGCGCAGAAAATCGGGCGGCAACTGAATATTCTGGCGGCTGCACCCGACTAAGCAGTAGGCGGATGATTCACTCGTGGGCATGGTGAAGTGAGAGGCGGAATGGCGAAGGCGGGATGGGCGCTTACAGCGGCGCTGGCTCTCGCATGGCTCGCGCTGAGCATGCCCGCGCGCGCCGCGGAGTGGCAGACCTACTTAAGCGAGGACTTCAGCACCCAGGACACGATGTTCGCCACCGGCCAGCACGGCGAGGCGCTGTACTCCATCGACGACAGCGGGCGCTACGTGATCAGCGGCATGGACGCCACGCGCGACAGCCTGTCGGTGATCACCGACAACCTCTACTACTACTACCTCGAAGCGAGCTGCGAGATACTCTCCTCCAGCGCGGAGAACCTGGCCTTCGCCGGGCTGGTGTTCCACTACAACAAGAAGACCGAGGGCAAGCTCAGCTACTACGTCTTCTACATCTACAGCGACGGCTACTACGGCGCCAAGCGTGTGGTGGGCGACGAGGTGGACATCGTCATCCCGCTGACGAAGTCGGACCTCATCGACCAGGGCAAGCCGAACACGCTGGGCGTCGACGCCCAGGGCACGCGGTTCGACCTGTACCTCAACGGCAAGTACGTCCAGGGGTTCACCGACCTGCGCATCGACGGCGGCGGGTTCGGCTTCTACGTCAGCAAGTTCGCCGAGGCCAGCTTCGATGACTTCTCGGTGCGCATCGAGCAGCGCCCGGGGGGCAAGGAGGAGCAGAACCCCGCCAACGCCGTCGAGGGCGCGGCGCCCTCCACCTTCGAGAAGTACTCCCCGCCGGTCATCCCGAAAGACCCCAAGCGCCCGATCTATCCATGGGAAGTGGGCGTGGACAAGAGCCATAAGAAGAAGAAGGGCGCGCCGGGCGGGGAAGGCGCCGCAGGGCCGGAGGGTGGGAAGGAGGCGCCACCGCAGGCCGGCGAAGGTGAGCAGCCGTCCGGCGGTGAGGAGCAGCCCGGCGGAAAGGAGGCCGAGCCGCCGCCCAGCGATCAGGGGGCCGAAGGCGGGCAGGGCGGGGGTGAGCAGGCTGGCGGTGGTGATCAAGGAGAGAAGCATCCTCCTCCTCCGGCGAAGCCTCCACCGCCCGGAGGGAAGAAGCCTGAGAAGCACCCCTCGAAGCCGCCAGAAAAGCACTCGGAGAAGAATAAGGAGAAGGGCGCTGGAGAGAAGCCCAGCGGCACGGGCGGGAGCGAGCCCGCCAAGCAGCCGCCTGAGCACAAGGCCCCCAAGGAGCAGTCCGCCACGCCGGTGCAGATGCCAGCGGATGAGGGCGCTGCTCCGGCCCCTGGCGCAACCGCTGCGACGGCTCCCGCTGAGATGGCACCCGCGGAAGAGCCCCAGCCGCCCGCCTCGCCTCCGGCGTCGTTCAGGCAGGGCGAGTCCGAGAGCGCAGCCTCTCCGCCTGCGCCCCCGCCCGCAACGGAATCGGAGAAGCAGCCCGAGGAGGTGGCGCCACCCCCGGCCAGGGCCGCGGTAGGCGCGCCGCCGGCGCCTGAGTCCGTGCCCGCTGAGGAAGCCGCGCCGACGGAGGCTGCGGCTGCCACCGCCGAGCCGGCACCATCCGAGACGCCATCCGCCGCCGATGGCTCGCCCCCCAGTCCGCCTGCTGAGAAGCAGGGAGAGCAGCCTGCCGAGAAGCAAGGCGACGAGGGGGTGCAGGCGGAGCCGCGACCGCGCGATCGCTTCACCGGGATGCGTGGCCGCCAGGATGACTGGGCCGACCCGAACCGCAGCGGCACGCCGGTAGAGCCTCCGTCGCCGCGCAAAGAGTCCGCGCCGGCCGCTCCCGCGAAACCAGCTAGTGAGACGGCTGCAGCCGCGCCTGAGACAGTGCCTCCTGTCCCGGAGCCGCCCGCAGAGCCCGCCCCAGCCCAGCCTGCGGCTCCGTCGCCGGAGGCTGGACAAGCGGCGCCGCCCGAGGCCCCCGCCGTGGAGCAGCCGCCCGCGGAAGAGAACGCGTCGGTCCCCGTGACGGAGCTGCCGCTGCTCCCGTCATCACCGCCTGAAGCTGCGCCGCCTGCCCCCGAGCCTGCGCCCGAGACTGTGCCGCCCGCTCCAGAGCCTGCCCCCGAGACTGCACCGCCTGCTCCCGAGCCTGCTCCGCCTACTCCGGAACCTGCGCCAGCCGTCACGCCCCTGGAGCCCGAGACAGAGCCTGCGCCAGCCGCCCCGCCAGCTGCGCCAGAGCCTGAGACTGCGCCGCCCGTGTCGGACACGTCGGTGGCGGATGCCCAGGCGGCACAGAAGACGCCTGACTCGCTGCGTGCGCCCAGCACTTCTGTGCAGGAGCTGCAAGCCGCGGCGGGAGCACAGGAGAAGGGCAAAGGGCCGATGGCCGAGGGCCAAGGTGCGGAAGGCACCGCGCCTAGCAACGAGAAGCCAGCCGCCCAGGGTTCCGCGGTGGATGTCGTGGTGCAGCCGCCAGGCGAGACGCAGCCGCCGGGCGAGACGCCCCTCCAGCCTTCCAGCTTGCCTCAGCCGCCGGAGTCCCCGGCCCTACCCGCCGCGCCTCCAGCCGCAGGTGCCATTGCTCCCGCCGCAGAGATGGACGCGTTCGCCGACGGGACTCCCGGCCTCGTGGTGGTCAGCGACGACTTCAGCCAGCAGCGCTGGCAGGTGTCGCAGACGCCGAGCTGCACCTACCGCTACTTCGGCGCGGCCTACGAGATCGACAACCTCAAGGCCGACACGATGGCCATCTCCTACCAGCAGAACGCGCTCAAGGGCATGGACCTGTCGTGCAGCGTGGACTTCATCGACGGCGTGAGCAACGTCGGCTACGGCATCGCCCTGCGGTTCATGGTGGCCGAGGGCAGCGTCTCGTACTACGGGCTGTTCATCTGCCAGAACGGCGAGTTCGCGGTGCTCAAGGTGGTGGGCGGCGAGGGCAAGTTGCTCAGCAACTGGACTCCCAGCCCAGCCGTCAAGGCGGGCCAGCCCAACCGCTTGCGGCTGGTGGCGCTGGGCACTGCGATCACCGCCTACGTTAACGGAGTGCGCGTGGCCACGCTGAGCGACGCGGCGCTCAGCGGCGGGGGGTATGCGCTGATGGCCGGCCCGGGCATCTACGCGCGCTTCGACGACCTCGCCCTGCGCGGCCTGCCGTAGCTCTGCATGTCACATCCTCGAGCCGGACGCCTTATTGTCGCTCCTCGCGTCAATCAGGACGATGTAAGGGTCTCCCTCCATCTTCAGATCCTTGAGTATCTCCTGGACGCGCTTCCCCTCTGCCTCGGTGAAATACACAATGACCTTGAATCCCCGCTGAGCACTAGATGCCTTCTTGTAGGTCTCTAGCTGGCTGACCAGGTTCGCCGCTAGCCGCCGGTTCGACGCCAGCTTGAACTCCACCAATGTCGTGTCACGCGGACCGCCTGTAACCTGGAAGTCAACTGGTCCCCGACCGTCATTCACCTCAGCGCTAACCTTCACAGGTGAGTCAAACCACGTCATTCTGAACAACCTATGCAAGTCCTCCTCCCTTCTTAGAGGCTCCCCTCTTACGTAGAAGAACCTGTGCCCTCCCTTGTTCTCGATTACGTCCTTCAGGTACAGTATTCTCTTCTCTGTTTCTTCCTTCGAGCTTATCGTGAGATCATAGAAGCGAGTCTTTTGCTTCAAGAGGATGACCAGTTCCATAACCTGCGCACATAGTTCCTCGACCCAGTTCACCCTGTCCCTGCTTTCTGAAATGGCCTCTCGGCCCGATTCTTCCTTTCGACGAATGTAATAATCGCACAGCTTGGGAAACAACCTGAATGCGCGAGCATTGATTGCCCTCTCTTCTGCATCTGTGATCGAACGACCAGCGGGTATCTGTCGCTTGAAATACTCATTCAACTGCTCACGAAGGACCTCATCATCAGTGGCCTCCTGTATTTCACGAAAGCGCCTGAACATGTCCGCCCTGTTTATCCAGGTCTTGTCCTTGGTCAGCATGTTACTGGGCGTGAGAATGATGAAGTCGTCTTGGTAGAGTGGTAGAACGTACTCCTTCTGGTGCCAGACGGCGTGATCGCGGTCAAAGACAGTCCTGGCCACCGAGAAAGTTCTCACTTGAGATGGCCTGAGGTAACGAGTCGCGAAGGCTTGTGTGTACTCGAGAAGGAAGTCCTTGATCAAGTTGGTTGTGAAGTCACTTATCATGTCTCGGCCGACACCCTCGTCAATCAGGCACAGCTTCTCAAGATGTGGACTCTGTGTAATCTGCTCATGTCCGAAATCAGCGAAGACCTGAACTAGGTTCTCGTTCAGGGAGGTCGCGAAAGCAGCGCCCAGGCCGCGCCCCCTGTTTCCTGTAGCGCTGAACCCGAGCCAGTTCTGTTTCACTTCAGAGAAGGTGTACAGCGCCTTCAGCTGGCCACGCGATACGCCGCCCCGCTCGGATCGGTCCTTGAGACATCGCAGGTAATCGATGATCTGATCGTGGAGCTTCCTATAGCGAGGATCGGAGCTGTAGAAGAGGAGAAAGGGGTCAATGAACAGCGGTAGGTCTGTTAGCAGCGAGATGTTCAAGGCCCCATGCTCATCAACGGTTTCTGGGTGTAGGTCAAAAGCGTCACTGAAGAAGAAAGTCCACGTCTTCATCGAAGTCCTCCTGGCGCACACCGCCCATTGGGTGATTATACCATTGCAGGGAGGCCGGATGTGAATGTGCGTTCCCAGTGAATCTGCCGCCTGCACGCCGGAATGACACCGGCGGCAGGGACGCCGCCCCTACCTGGGAGCGCTGGCTTCCAGCCGGCATTCTGAATTGCCGCCAGGATGGTGGCGCTCCCATGCGGGCGACCTATCGGTCGCCGCTACGGCCTTTCTCCCTCCGCCCTCGGCCCCTGCGCCTAGGCCCTTGGCCCCTGGACCTAGGCTCTGCATGGGTGAAGCATGGCTTTGCCCCTACGGGGAATCACAGGCGGGCGACCTCCGGTCGCCCCTGTGCCACCGCCCGGTAGGCGGGGTTTCAACCCCGCCGCTATGCCGGCGGCACTAAAGTGCCGCCTACCGCGCATCACCCTACTCCGGCGACACTAAAGTGCCGCCTACCACCTGATCTAAGGTCGCCCGGCAGGGGCGCCGGGCGCTACCCTCTTCTCCGCCTTCTGCCCTCCGCCTGCTGGCAACTGGCAACTGGCAACTGAGAACTTACAGCGGGCGGGCGCGGCGAGATCAATGGCGGACACGGCGGTCCGCCCTACCCAATCACGGCGATCGCGGGCCGCCCACGGGCGGCCCCTACTAGAAGTATTCGCAGAAGGTCCTGTCACCCTGGTCGATCAGGAAGCAGCCACGTTGCTCGGACCAGAATCCGGCACCCTGCTCCTGATCGTCGCTGCCAGGCATCAGCATCCGGACCTTGAATTGCGCGCCCTCGCAGCCCTTCAGATCGATATGGATGTTCTGCACGCTCTCCCCCCATTCGCGGAACTCGCAGCGGAGGACTTGCTCCGGGCCGTCCTTCACTGGGTCGATATGGTCGACTGAAACCAGCTGCCCGTCAGGCCCAAAGTGGAGCTTCAACAGGACGTAATCCAACTCAAGCCGCAGAGGCGCGTGCTGTGGACTACTCAGCTCCAGGCGCAGATCGAAGCCGTCCGTGCTCTCGGCTCCAAGCGAACAACGCAGCCCTGCACGAGGTGGAGCGGGTACCTGCTCAATGGTCCAGGCATACGCCCGCAGTAACGTCAGGCAATTCGACGCACCGACAGTCTTCGCGACGATATCGCCCTGCGGATCAATGAGGTAAGCCGCCGGGCCTCCTCCGACGTTCCAGCTACGGCACACTTCTGGGCCCTTGTCGCCGAAGTACAGCACGGGGAAGTACACTCCATTCCTGATAAGGGTCCTTCTCAACTTCCGCGCGTCCCGAGCCGTGTCTTCTGTTGCGAAGAGGACCCGCAAGCCACCTCGCCCGGTGTATTGCCTGCTAGCAGTGACGAATCCCGCGAGCCCCCTCACACACGGTCCGCAGTTCACGGACCAGAACTCGAGGTAGGTCCAGCTACCCAGGCTGTCCTCGAGATGAACGACGCTCCCGGTCAGGATGTCCCGGCTGCTCAGGTCTTGTGCGCGATCACCGACGTGCGGCACGAATGCCCAAGCAGGTGCTTGAAAGACCACGACGCTGAGCACCAAACAGAGGATGAACAGTGCTTTGCTGAACTTCAACAAGAGCTCCTGCCGCCCGCGGCGGCCTACAAAGGAATGTTACCGTGCTTGCGGCGCGGGCGGGCGACTACCTTATTCTTTATCATCATCAGCCCGCTGATCAGCTTCGGGCGCGTGTCCCGCGGGTCGATGATGTCGTCGAGGTAGCCCACCTCCGCCGCGATGTAGGGGTGCAGCAGCGCCGCCTTGTACTCGTCCTGCAGTTTCTGCGCCAGCGCCGCGCGCTCCTCGGGCGTCTTCGCCGCGGACAGCTCCTTGCGCTTGGTGATCTGCACCGCGCCCTTGGCGCCCATCACCGCCACCTCCGCCGTCGGCCAGGCGAGGTTCCAGTCGCCCCCCACCTGGCGGCTGCTCATCACGCAGTACGCCCCGCCGTAGCTCTTGCGCGTCGTGACCAGCAGCTTCGGCACCGTCGCCTCGCAGTAGGCGTAGAGCAGCTTCGCGCCGTGCTTGATCACGCCCAGCCATTCCTGGTTGGTCCCCGGCATGAAGCCCGGCACGTCTTCGATAGTCACGATCGGGATGTTGAAGGCGTCGCAGAAGCGGATGAAGCGCGCGCCCTTGATCGACGAGTTGATGTCCAGGCAGCCGGCCAGCTCGCGGGGCTGGTTGGCCACCACGCCGACGCTGTGCCCGGCTAGGCGGGCGAAGCCGATGATGATGTTGGGGGCGAACAGCGCCTGGATCTCGAAAAAGGTGTCGCGGTCGAAGACGAGGTCGATCAGCTCCTTCATGTCGTAGGGCTTGTTCGGGTCGTCGGGCACGATCGTCGCCAGGCGCTCCTCGCGCCGCGCCGGGTCGTCGCCGGTGTCGATGAACGGCGGGTCCTCCAGGTTGTTGCCCGGCACGTACGACAGCAGCCGCTTGATCTGGTGGATGCACTCCAGCTCGTTGCGCGCCTGGAAGTGCGCCACGCCGCTCTTCTGGTTGTGCGTCAACGCGCCCCCCAGCTCGTCGAAGGTCACCTCCTCGTTGAGCACCTCCTTGATCACGTCCGGGCCGGTGAGGAACATGAAGCTCGTGTCGCGCACCATGAAGACGAAGTCGGTGAGCGCCGGGCTGTAGACCGCGCCGCCGGCGCAGGGCCCCATGATCGCGCTCACCTGCGGGATCACCCCGCTGGCCTGGACGTTGCGGTAGAAGATCTCCGCATAGCCGCCCAAGCTGTTCACGCCCTCCTGGATGCGCGCGCCCCCGCTGTCGTTGATGCCGACGAGTGGGATGCCCACCCTCAGGCAGGTGTCCTGAATCTTGCAGATCTTCTCGGCGTGGCTTAGGCCCAGGCTGCCGCCCATCACGGTGAAGTCCTGGGAGAACACGCCCACGCGCTTGCCGTTCACCGTGCCGAAGCCGGTGATCACGCCGTCGCCGGAGACGGGGCAGCTTGCGGAGGCGACGAACTTGCCGAACTCCTGGAAGCTGTCCTCGTCCAGCAGCAGCGCCAGGCGCTCCCGCGCCGTGAGCTTGTGCCGCTCGTGCTGCTTGTTGATCGCCTCGAGCCCGCCGCCGAGCAGCGCCTTTTCGTGCAGTTCCTTGAGCTTCTGGATGCGGCGCTCAGTGTTGCCGCCGCCCAGCTCGCGATAGTCGAGTGCCATCCCTCGCTCCTCTCCGCCTGGGGTGCGTAAACGAGCATTATATGCGCAGGGAGGGTGCGCTATGCTTGAGCCGTGCGCATCTACCGCTACCGCATCGGCCGGGCCGTGTACTACGGCCGGGAGCGCGCGGCGGGGATCCTCGAACGCTGCGTCAGGCCCAGCCCGGAGAAGTTCGAGCTGCACCGGGCGGGAGCGGAGGACATGCTCAGCGGCGTCGAGGTTCTCACGCCGGCCCTGCCCACGAAGATCGTCTGCGTCGGGCGCAACTACCGCGATCACGCGGCTGAGCTGGGCAACGTTGCCCCCGAGGACCGCCCGCTGCTGTTCCTCAAACCGCCCAGCTGCCTGATCCCTCACGGCGCGCCGATCGTCCTGCCCGCGGGAGCGGAGCGCGTGGACTACGAGGGCGAGATTGCCATCGTCATCAGCCGGCGCTGCCGCAACGTCTCAGCGGCCAGTGCCTATGACTACCTGCTCGGCGTGACGGCGTTCAACGACGTGACCGAGCGAACATGGCAGAAGCGCGATAGCCAGTGGACGGTGGCCAAGGGCTGCGACACCTTCGGCCCCTGCGGCCCGTGCATCGACACCACTGCCGCCGAGGCCCTGCGCCTCCATGAGCCGCGTCCGTTGCCGCTCAGCGTGGACACGTACGTCAACGGCGAGAGGCGCCAGCACGGCGACGCAGCCGCCCTGAGCTTCGACTTCGCGGCGCTGATCAGCTACATCAGCGGGCACATGACGCTCGAGGCTGGGGACCTGATCGCCACCGGCACGCCCGCCGGCGTGGGCCCGCTCAGCGTCGGGGACGAGGTGGTGGTTGAGCTGAGCTGCGGGGTGCGCCTCGCCAACGCCGTTGCCGCCGCCAGCCTTGCGTAGCGGCCGCAGACATGCGGCCCGCTTCCGTTGGGAGGGCGGGCGTCCCTGCCCGCCGCCAATCGCAGGCCGAGACGGCCGCCGCAGCCTGCGCCCGCGTCGGCGCGTCGCGCGGATGACTAACTATCGTTATTCTCGCTTCTTGACACTGACACTGAGACTCAGTCTCAATATCTCGAAATTGATAGAATCGGGAATGGTGCACAGGGGTGGGGGTCCCACAGCGTGCCGCGCCGGTTCTCAGCGGCGCCTACGAGGCAGCCTTTCGTAGGGGCCGCAGACATGCGGCCCGTGACGCCGTCTTCCTACAGCCGTGTAGGCGGTACGCCGCGCGCCGCCGGTGTTGCTTCCCCGCGCCGCCCCGACGGGGCGGCGGGGCTACCCGTCAAACTCCACAGTGGGCGGCTGGTAGCTGCCCCTACCGCGCCGCTTTTCAGCGGCGCCTACGAAGCGCCTCCACCCCACCGCGCCGCCGCGCCGCCCTACCGCGCCGTTCTCAGCGGCGCCTACGAGCCGGCCGTGACCTTGGCCGGGAATTGGATGTCGAGCAGCTTGAGCACCGACTTGGCGAAGCTGTTGCGAAAGCCGGTGAGGTAGTCCACGAACTCGCCGTCCTTGTCGAACACGTAGGTCAGCGGCGTGCCCAGTTCCTCCACCTTATACGCGTCGTTGGTGTGCTGCGCGTGCCGGTCGAGCAGTACCTCGAACGTCAGGTCTTTGTCCTCGATGAACTTCGTGCACTCCCCCTCGTCATCGTCGAGGCAGATCGCGACGAGGCGCAGGTCGACCGTGCCGTTGTCGATGAGGTTCTGCAGTTGCTGCACGTAGGGCATCTGCAGGTGGCAGACCGGGCAGTCGGTCAGCCAGAAGAAGATCACGAAGGGCTTGCCGCCCGCGGCGAGCTCCTTGAACGTCAGGTTCCCCTCCTGGCTGACGTAGGGCAGCTCAAAGGCGTACTTCTCCCAGGACGGATGCTCGTCGGTCGCGCTCGCCCGCGAAAGATGGCTGCGCCAGTCGGCCTGGGCCGTCCCGGAGGCGGCGGGAAGCAGCAGGAGGGCGAGACCCATACTCAGTCGCAAGATCCGATGCATCGTGTTCAGTGTCCTTCGTTGATCGTCAGCCGGGAGGCGAGGCCGGCCAGGTCGTGGCAGGTCATCAGCAGCGCATCCTCGCCGGTATCCGAATAGTACCCGCGGCGCACGCCGACCTGGCTAAACCCGAGCCTCTCGTACAAGCGGATCGCCGCCCGGTTGGTGATCCGCACTTCCAGGATGACGTACTGGAGTCCTTCGTTCACGGCCTGCAGCGCCGTGTAGGCCAGCAGCTGCTCGGCGAAGCGCCGCCCGCGGTATTCGCTCTTCGTGGCAATCGTCCCGACGTGCGCCTCGTCGTGGATGAACCAGCTGCCGATGTACGCCGCCAGCTCGCTGGTGTCCTCGTGACAGATGACGAAGAAACGGCTGCGGCTGTTGGCGTGCAGGTCCTGCTCGTACATCGACCGCTTCCACGGAGTAGGGAAGCTGTACTGCTCGATGACCATCAGTTGATCGAGGTCGCGCTCGCGCATCGGGGCGATGCGCCAAGAGTCGTACGGCTCGGACACGGCGGCATTATATTACCCAGCCCATGCGCGTATGGCATACCTGTTAACCTGACTTTGCGCTAAGATCACCGCCACTTGGCGAGGCGCAGCGAGGAGGCGGCTGGAGGCAGCGGACTGGCCCGCTGGCTTGAGCGTGCGCTGCCATCACTCGCCGCGATGGTCACGGTGTGCGCCATGGCTGCTTGTGCGCAGCAGCCAGCCGGGCCCGGTGCAGGGGTAGAGGCAGCCGGCGCTGCTCCCGCGACGAGTCCTCCGCGGGCGGTGATTCCGGCGGGGGAAGTGCCCGTGCCGCACAACGTCGTCCTGATGGATCGGCCGAACGACGATGGGTCGGCCGCGCTCGTCGTCTTCAGCATGGCGGGCGACGAGGCGACGCGCATCGGTGCGGAAGTGCTGGTTGATGGGCAGTGGCAGAAGTGCGTGCTGCGGCCGCAGCGGCTGGACGTGCTTGACCGCGTCGGCAAATCACCGGCGTACTTCGGCTGGTCGCCGCCGAACCCTGATGACAGGATTCTGACGGTTGATCGCTACCTCACTTTCGACGAGCACGGCGAGCTTGTCACGAACGATCTCGCGGCCGGCCACACTTACTCCGTGCGGCTGGTGGTGCACCAGGGCGCAGCGGAACGCAGCTTCGCCGTGGGCGACGTCACGCTGCACGAGGACTGGTTCAGCACCGCCAGCGTGAACAACCTGGTGTTCTGCGTGGTGTTCGCGCTGATCATCCTGGGCTTCATCCTCGCCGCGCGGCGCAACCCGCGCCTGTTCATCCGCCGCATCCAGGGCTTGGAAGCGGTGGACGAGGCGATCGGCCGCGCCACCGAGATGGGCAAGCCGGTGCTGCACATCAACGGCCTGGACTCGCTGGCCACGCTGTCGACGATAGCCGCGGTGAACATCCTCGGCCGCATCGCGCGCCGCGTGGCCAACTACGACAGCACGCTGCTCGTCCCCTGTTTCGATCCCGTTGTGATGACGGTCAGCCAGGAAGTGGTGAAGAACGCTTACCTCGAGGCGGGCCGGCCCGACTCCTACCGCGAGGACCACATCTTCTTCCTCACCGACCAGCAGTTCAGCTACACGGCATCAACCTGCGGAATCATGATGCGCGAGCGCCCGGCGGCGATCTTCCTGCTCGGCATGTTCTACGCCGAGTCACTGATGCTGGCGGAGACCGGCAACTCCATCGGCGCGATTCAAATCGCCGGCACCGACGCCCAAGCCCAGCTGCCGTTCTTCATCACCACCTGCGACTATACGCTGATCGGCGAGGAGCTCTATGCCGCCAGCGCCTACCTCTCGCGTGAGCCGATGCTGCTCGGCAGCCTGAAGGGCCAGGACGTGGGCAAGGCATTCGTGATGGTGATCATCGTCGTTGGCACCTTGCTCGCGACGATTGGCCTGTTCGCCGCGCAGCACGGCTTCGGCCAGCATTTCAACTGGCAGTGGTTGAACCAGCTGATCACCCCCTTGGTGTGAATGGTGTTTCTCAAGCGACAGCTGCCGGTGATCCTCGCCTTTGTGGCGGGGATCGTGTTGTGGGCGCAGTTCTACATTCCCAGCAAGGCCAGCCAGCAGGTGCTCGAGGTCTTCACCAGGTGGGCGATCATCATGAGCGGCGGCGCGCTGGTGCTGGGCCTCCTCAGCTCGGTGCATTACCACTGGACCAAGGTGGCGCTTCGCAAACCGGGCTTCGGCTTCAGCATCGTGACGTTGTTGACCTTCGGCTTCGTCGCCATCTCCGGGTGGTTTCCCGCGAAGCCCGTCTCTTGGTCGCTGTGGGTCTCGCTGGTGTTTTTGGGGATCGCGGCGCTGTTGTGCATCGCCTACTTGGTGCGGCGCAGTCGTGACCCCTCGGCAGCCCGCTTGCTGCCCGTGGCGGGTTTGCTTGCGGCGTTGGGCTTGCTCGGGGCGCTCGTCATCTACCCCATGCAGCTCAAGATGTTCACCACCCAGACGATTCAGCCGGGCAGCCTCTTCGACTGGATTTTCCTCCACGTCTTCGTGGCGCTGGACGCGACGATGTTCTCGCTGCTGGCGTTCTTCATCGCCTCGGCGGCGTTCCGCGCCTTCCGCGCCCGCACGCCCGAGGCGACGGCCCTGCTGATTGCGGGCTGCATCGTGATGTTGGGGCGCGTGCCGGTTGGCGAGTGGCTGGGCAAGATCCCCCACACGCAGATCGATCTGCCGGCGATCGCCAGCTGGATCCTCAACAATCCTAATGCCGCGGCGCAGCGCGGAATCCTGCTGGGCGTGATCCTCAGCCAGGTGGCGATCAGCCTGCGCATCATCTTCGGCATCGAGCGCACCTACATGGGAGGTGGCGACTGATGCGCAGCGCCGTCACCGCACTCCTCAACGTCGACCGCCGCATCATCTACACCATCGTGCTGCTGTGTGTTGCGCTGCCGCTGCTCTTTCCACTGAAGATCAAGTTCAGTCCTACGCGCGAGGTGCGCGACGCTTACGATGACATCCAGGCGTTGGAGCCGGGCAGCGTGGTGCTCATCTCCTGCGACTACGGCCCGGCGAGCATGCCCGAGACGCACCCGATGTTCATCGCCCTGCTGCACCAGTGCTTCCGCCTGAAGTTGAGGCCGATCATTCTGACGCTCGTGCCCGACGGGCCGGGCTTGGCCCTGCGTGGCTTGCGCAGCGTGCTGGAGGCGCGCGACGAGCAGGGCAACCTGCTCTACCCGGATCTCAAGCCGGGCGTGGACTATAGCTACCTCGGCTACAAGCCTGGCGGGCAGGCGGTAATGCTGGGCATCGGCCAGAGTTTCACGGTCACCTTCCCGCAGGACTACGCCGGTGATTCAACCTCGCAGCAGCCGCTGTTCAAGGAAGTGCCGGCGCTCGGCGACGTGGCGTACATCTTCGACATTGCCTCCGTGGGGTTGCCGGAGTTCTGGCTGCCCTACGCCGCCGCGCGCGAGAAGAAGCCGATGAGCGTCTCTTGCACGGCCGTGAGCGTGGCGCAGTACTACCCGTACTACGCGTCGCGGCAATTCCACGGCCTCGTCGGCGGGATGAAGGGCACGGCGGAGTATGAGCTGCTCACCGGCATGGAGCAGATACTGCGCCGCGTGCCGGACGCCACGCGCGGGATGGACGCCCAGAGCCTGGTGCACATCTTCATCGTGTTGTCGATCGTCATCGCGAATGTGTTGTTCTTCATCGACCGCCGCTACAAGCTGGCTGACCGGAGGACGGGATGAGCCACGCGGGATTGCCCATCGGCGAGATCATCGGCTTCTGGGCCAGCGCGGCAATGACGCTGATCATCCTCAGCTTCATCTACAAGGACAACCCGGTCTACAAGTTCGGCGAGCACCTCTTCCTCGGCACCGCCCTTGGCTACTCCTGGTGCATCTGCTACTACAACGACATCTACCCCAACGCCATCGGCCCGTTGTTCCCGCGGCACGGCGAGCCGCGCAACTACCTGGTGCTGATTCCGATCGTGCTCGCGATCTTCATCATGCTGCGCATGGTGCCCAGCCTGGCCCATCTCAGCCGCATGAGCTTCGCCGTGCTCATCGGCGGCTACGCCGGCCTAGCCGTTCCCGCCGTGATCATGGCCAACTTCCTGCCGCAGATCACTTCGACGATGGGCGCGCTCGGCCCCGACTGGGCAACCGCGATCAACCGCCTGGTGCTGCTGATCGGCGTATTCACCACGCTGATCTTCTTCTTCTTCAGCCTCGAGCACCGCGGAGTGGTGGGGCGCATCAGCCGCGTCGGCGTGCTGTTCATCATGGTCGGCTTCGGCGCCAGCTTCGGCTATACGGTGATGGCCCGTGTCAGCCTGCTCATCGGCCGCTTGCAGTTCCTCATCCAGGACTGGGTGATGCGCGCCATCCTCGGCCGCGGTTAGTGGTCGGCACCGTCGGGCGCTCTACGGCGGCGGCGCAGTGCGCGAGTTGGACTCATTCTCACATGCCCCGCTCGCCGGCTATTCCTTCTCCGCTTCGCTGCGGCTGGCGGAGAGGAACTCATGGCGCACCTTCGCCACCTGGTAGAGCGCCTTGGCGAGCTCCTTATGCTCGGGGTTGCTCGTCGCGCGCCCGATCTCGGCGCAGCACTTCATCAGCTCGTCGAGCGCGATGATCCGCATCTTAAGCCCGGTGCTATCAGCCATCATGGCGCACCCCCACGGGCACAACTCCTTTGGTCCAGCACATGCTGCTATTGTCTCACAGCGCGAGGGGTGTTTGGTGATGAGACGGTCGTCTCAGTTGCAACGAGCACGCGACGATCGAATCTTCGGCGAAAGTGCAGACAACCGCGCGAGCTTGAGCTATGATCTCCGCGGAGGTGTTCTATGGCTGTTAAGAAGGTTTACCACGTGAGGCCGTTGGACAAGGGCGGCTGGGACGTGCGCGCCTTAGGAGCGCGCGCCACGTCCGGCAAGTTCGTGGACAAGGCCAAAGCGGTAGCGCGCGCGAAGGAGCTCGCGACGAAGGTCAAGGGACCGTTCGTGATCTTCTCGAAGACCGGCGTAGTGGAAAAGGAAACGCCGTTCATCCCGCCGCCGAAGCCTGCTCCTAAGCCCGCGGCCAAGAAGCCAGTGGCTAAGAAGCTGGTTGCGAAGAAGCCGGTCGCCAGGAAGCCGGTCGCTAAGAAGCCGGTCGCTAAGAAGCCGGTCGCTAAGAAGCCAGTGGCGAAGAAGCCGGTCGCCAGGAAGCCGGTCGCTAAGAAGCCAGTGGCTAAGAAGCCGGTGGCTAAGAAGCCGGTCGCCAAGAAGCCGGTGGCGAAGAAGCCGATGGCCAAGCCTGCAGTGAAGAAAGCAGCACCAGCACCCAAGATAGTGAAGTAGCACTCGGCAACGCCCCTGCCGGGCTAGTGCTTCCGCCTTGCGGTATTCGGCCCCCGAGCGGTGTGAGGCCAAGCTCTGTTGCGCCGCGATGAGGTGGTTGAAGAGCGCGACCCCCTCGCGCGGCGATGGGTGGCCTTCTTCGCTGCGGTACAATGTGCGTGGTGCCCTGCGGTGTTCGACAGGGCCGCCAGCAGTGTGAGCCAATACTTCTAAACAGGGAGGCAGAGTCCATGGGCCTCAGGGTATCCGGCGAGCTTCCCCCTTGCTGTTGAGGCTCAACAGCGTTTGCGGTTCACCGGCATTGTGGGGCACCACGCCTTTACCCTGGGCAGATGCCGCACGCTTCGCTTGCCAACCTGCGTGAGTACACCGACACCGCCCTGGCCGGGCTCATGAGCACGGACGGGCCGCCGGTGTTCGTGCTCGTCTATGCCCCCTGGAGCAAGCCGGCGCGCACGATGCTCCACGTCGTCGACGAGCTGGTGCCTGCGTACTCGGGCCTGCTGCGGTTCGCGCTGATCAACGCCGACACGGCGCGCGAGACGGTCGCGCGCCACGGTGTGCTCAGCCTGCCTTCCTACCTGATGTTCCGGCGCGGGCGGGTGGTCGATCGGTTCATCGGCCTGCAGACCAAGGAGCGTCTCGTGGAGTTGATCGAGGCCGGCTTCCAGAAAGTGTAGCTAAGGGGTCGCGGCCACGCCCTCTTCAACTTGCGCGGCGATGTTCGCCGCGATCTCCCGGAATCGCAATGCGAGCTCGCTGTCGGGGTCTGCGAGCACCACCGGCTGGCCCGTGTCACCGCCCTGGCGCATGCGCTCGTCGAGCGGGATTTCGCCGAGGAACGCCACGCCCTTCGCCAGCGCCAGCCGCCACCCGCCGCCGCGATCGAAGATGTCGCTCTCCTTGTTGCAGTGCGGGCAGATGAAGTAGCTCATGTTCTCGATCACGCCCAGGGTGCGGATGCCCATGCGCTCGAACATGCTCATCGCCTTCTGCGCGACAGAGGCGGCGACTCCCTGGGGCGTGGTCACGACGATCGCCGCGGTCAGCGGCAGCGCTTGGATCAGACTGAGCGGCGCGTCGCCGGTGCCGGGGGGCAGGTCGACGATCAGATAGTCGAGCTCGCCCCAGTCGACGTCGCTGAGAAACTGCCGCACCACGCCGTGGATCATCGGCCCGCGCCAGACCACGGCTTGGTCGGGCTGCAGCAGGAACCCCATCGACATCAGCTTCAGCCCGCTGCGCTCGATGGGCAGGATCTTCTGCTCGGCGTTGATCATCGGCTGGCCGGAAGCGCCGAGCATCAGCGGCACGCTTGGGCCGTAGACGTCGGCGTCGAGCACTCCGACGCGCGCGCCGCGCAGCATCAGCGCCAGCGCGATGTTTACGCTGACGGTGCTCTTGCCCACCCCGCCCTTGCCGCTGCCGACGGCGATCACGTGCTTGGCCTGCGGCATGCCGGGAGCAGGCGCGTCCTGGCCGCCCGCCGGATGCTGGCTGGGCGCTTCAGCTTGCGAGGGAGATGGATAGGACTCGGGAGGCTTCTCTGCCAGCGCGTGGAACTCGATCGCCTCCACCCAGGGCAGCTCGCCGATCAGTTTGTGGATGCGCGCGCTCAGCTCGTTGTCGCTGATGGCCAAATCGCCGGCGAACAGATCGAACTTCACTTTGCTGCTGGCGATGCTGAGGTTCTTCACCAGCCCGAGCGCGACGATGTCCTGGCCCGTCGCCGGGTCCATCACACTCCGCAGTGCTTCGAGCACTTGCAGCGTCTTGCTTCCAGCTTGCGTTGCGGGTTGGTCCACGGTGGAAATCGCTCGCGGCAGGATACCGCCGCCCGCGTGATCGTATCCGACACGGAGGCTCATTATTCTAAGGCTAAGCCTGCCGCTGCATATAAGCGACGCGACGGGTGTTGGCGCGGGCGCACCGCGACGCAGGATGCTAGTATTGCCCTCGCAGTCCACGCGTCTGCCGCAAGGCAGGGCGCTGGAGCAGTCCTTCTTCGAGCAATGCACTATGGGCGAGCACCTGTTCACCAGCGAGAGCGTCACCGAGGGCCATCCCGACAAGGTCTGCGATCGCATCGCCGACGCGATCCTGGACGACATACTTGAGAACGACTCTCAGGCGCGCGTGGCTTGCGAGGTGATGGCCAACACCGGGATGATCCTCGTCTTCGGCGAGATCACGACCGCGCACTACTGCGACGTGGCGGGGCTCGCCCGCCGCACGCTGAGGCGCATCGGCTACAGCGACCATTGCGGCTTCTCCGCGGAGACCTGCGCCGTGCTGGTGAGCATCGACGAGCAGAGCCCGGACATCGCAGCCGGCGTGGGGCAGAGCCTGGAGACGCGCGAAGGCTCAGCCGATCCGCTGGACGTGCTCGGGGCAGGCGATCAGGGCATGATGTTCGGCTACGCCTGCATCGAGAGCGAGGTGCTGGCGGCGGGCAGCTTCATGCCGTTGCCGATCATGCTCGCCCACACGCTGGCGCGCCGTCTGGCCGAGGTGCGCCACAGCCATGCGCTCGACTTCCTCAAGCCCGACGGCAAGACGCAGGTCACGGTGCGCTACGACAATCTCGCGCCGAAGCTGATTGAGACCGTTCTCATTAGCACCCAGCACGCGGAGGGAGCGCAGTACGCCACGATGCGCGAGGCCGTGCTGGAGCACGTCGTGCGTAGCGTGCTGCCGGCGGCGCTCACGCCTGGGCGCGACGGCTTGCCCCGGCAGTTTCTCTTCAACCCGGCGGGGTTGTTCGTCAAGGGCGGCCCCGAGGCGGACAGCGGCCTCACCGGGCGCAAGATCATCGCCGACACCTATGGCGGGTCGGCGCGTCACGGCGGCGGGTCGTTCAGCGGCAAGGACCCGACGAAGGTCGACCGCAGCGCCTCGTACTACGCGCGCTACGCGGCGAAGAACCTTGTCGCCGCCGGCGCCGCGGAGCGCCTTGAGCTGCAGGTGAGCTACGCCATCGGCCGCGCGCGTCCGGTGAGCATCGCGGTGGACAGCCAGGGCACGGCGCGGGTGGACGAGGGGCGCATCCTCGGCCTGCTTGAGCACGGCGGCTTGTTCGACTTCCGCCCGGCGGCGATCATCGAGCGCCTCGGCCTGCTCAACGTGCGCTACGAGCCGGTGGCGGCCTACGGCCACTTCGGCCGCACCGACCTCGATTTGCCCTGGGAGCGGCTGGACATGGTGGACGCGATCAAGCAGGAGCTGGGGCTGTAGGGGCCGCAGAGATGCGGCCCGTGTCTTCATGGCGCCGCTCGCGCCGCTTCTCAGCGGCGCCTACGGGTGGGCGCCACGCCGCGCGGACGGGGCGTCCGCGCTACCCTATAATCAGCGCATGGGCGACCGACTGCCCCCGCATCAGCATGCGCTGCTCGCCGCGCTGGCGCAGAGCCCGCCGGACACGAGCGTTGAGAGTCTCAGCCGCCTCTCCGGCCTGGACCAGGCGCTGATCGCCGCCGCGTCGACCGAGCTCGCGGCCGCGGGTTTCGTGCAGGTCTTCGGGCGCAGCTACACCGAGCTTCGGCTGGGCGAGCTGGGCGAGGCGATTCAGCTGGGAAACGCCGAGCTGCCCGAGCGCGTGCTGGCGCGCAGTGTGCGGGCGCGCGGGGGCGCGGCGACGATCAAGGAGCTCAACGCTGACGCCGCTCTTGCCGCCGCTGGGATTCAGCCTGGCAAGTTTGCCAAGGGCTTGTCCGAGTTGGGCTGGGCGAAGTTCGAGCAGGGCTCGCTGACCCTCACCGGCGAGGCCATGTCTGACGAGCCGCCCGCCTGCGGCGTGGAAGTGGCGCTGGCCGCGGTGCACGTCGCGGGCGGCGTGATGGAGGTGGAATCTCGCGCCGATCAGCGCATCCTCGCTGGCGTGCAGTACGCGCGGGGGCGGCGCGAGCTGCTCTCGGCGCGCGAGCGCACGCGGCGCATCGTCACGCTCACCTACAGCGGCGGGCAGCTCGCCCTACGCGTCGCATCGGGCGAGGTCGGCGTGCTGCGCGAGGTCAACGAGCTGACGCCCGAGATGCTCGCCGACGGAAGCTGGCGCGACATGCAGTTCCGCGCCTACAACGTCGCGCTCGCATCTGAGCGCGTCACGCCCGGCAAGCCGCATCCGCTGTGCCGCCTGATCGAGGAGGTGCGCCTGGCGTTCCTCGAACTCGGCTTCAGCGAGGCCACCTGCCCGATGGCCGAGCTCGCCTTCTGGGGCTTCGACGCGCTGTTCCAGCCCCAGGACCATCCCGCGCGCGAGATGCAGGACACGTTCTACTGCGCCATGCCCGCCAGCCTGCCGCTGCCCGCTGAGGGCGGCTGGGTGGCGCGCGTGAAGGCGACGCACGAGGACGGCGGAGATACCGGCAGCCGCGGCTGGCGCTACAGCTGGAGTGAGGCGCGCGCGGCGCAGGTCGTACTGCGCACCCACATGACGGCGAGCAGCATCCACGCCATCGCGAAGAACCCGCGCCCGCCGCAGAAGGTGTTCAGCATCGGGCGCGTGTTCCGGCGCGAGACGGTGGACTATAAGCACCTGCCGGAGTTCATGCAGGTGGACGGGATCATCATTGACGAGGCCGCGAGCTTCAGCAACCTGCTGGGCACGCTCGCCAAGTTCTACGAGCGCATGGGCATTCCGGAGGTGCAGTTCAAGCCGGACTTCTTTCCGTACACCGAGCCGAGCGTGGGCGCGCGGGCGCTGGTCGGCGGCAAGTGGCTGGAGCTGTGCGGCGCGGGTATCTTCCGCCCCGAGGTGACGCTGCCCTTCGGCTGCAGCGCGCCGGTGCTGGCCTGGGGGATGGGGCTGGAGCGGCTGGCGATGGCGCGCTTCGGCGTGGCGAGCATCAAGGACCTCTACCAGAGCGACCTCGACTGGCTCAAAGCCGTCCCGCTCACGGCGTAGGGCGGGGCTATAATGATCCGAAGATGATCAAGGGTCTACGGGTAGTCGGCTTCAAGAAGCTGCATGACGTGACGGCGGAGTTCGAGCCGTTCAACGTGCTCATCGGGCCAAACGGGGTGGGCAAGTCCTCAATGCTGCAGGCCATTGACTTCCTGCATGGACTGGTCAGCTCATCAATCGAGGCCCATCTGAAGGACCAGCCCTACAACTACGACGACTTGCCCTCGCTGAACCAGAGGAACAAGCTCATGAGTTGGCTGGTAATGCTCGACCTGCCACGGACCGCGATAGGTCAAGACATGCGCGCAGCGTACTTCGTAGAGGTCGGACGCAAGCGCTACCCATACGTGAGCTGGGAAGGCCTTCACAAGGAGACTAGCCAGGATCCCCATAAGCAGGAGCTGCTGTTCGTCCGCAAAGGGAGGAGGTCGCGCATCCTAAACCGCAGGACGGGCAAAGACGATCCGTTGGCTACTGCGAGACTGCCTGCAAGCATTCTCAGCCAGCTAGAGGATGACCAGGCGTATCCTGAGGCAGTGCGCGTTCGCGACTTCTTCCTGGGCATCCGGAGCTACCTCCTGTGGGACGCCAAGACACTCAGGAAGCCGTCTGATGCTGTGAATGCGCCGTTAGGCCGCGACGGGCAGAACTTAGCCTCGTTCCTCAAGATGCTGCAATTGAAGCATCCGCAGCAGTGGAGCATGCTCGTGCGCACCGTGCGGTCCTTTGTCCCCATCCTTCGCGACATCCGTATCCTCGGCCCGGAACGCGGATACAAGAGCATTGAAGTAGTCGAGGCCGGAGCCAGGCGCAACTACGTCTACAACCACAACCAGATCAGTGACGGCATCCTTCGGGTGCTGGCTATCGCAAGCCTGAGGTTCATGCCTGATCCCCCCACGGTCATCTGCCTAGAGGAGCCGGAGAACGGCGTGCATCCGCAGCTGTTGGGCAATCTGATCGGGCTCCTCAAGCAGCTGACGAAGCGCAAGGACTCGCCGACTCAGGTGTTCATCGCAACGCACAGCCCCTACGTGCTTGACCACTTCGTCGAAGAGCCGGAGTGCGTCCAGGTGATGGAGTCCAACGGAGGTGACAAGGGGGCCAGGCTGACGAAGCTCAGTACGCGCAAGGACTTGCGCTTAGCGCGGCGCACTCTCTCCAAGTCCCTTGGGGAACTGTGGTACAGCGGAATACTCGGGGGCGGCGCCAAGGACTGATGCGAATCCTGTACATCACCGAGGGGGCACATGACGAGCCGTTGCACGCGCTGATCACGCGCGTAGGTTCTGACAGAGCGGATCTTAGCTGGCCAATCCGACCGGAGGACCTCGCACAGTACATGACGCGTCCCAAGAGAGGGCACGGCCGTGTTCTCCATGCCCTTCGCTGTCTGGCAGCGTACGCGCAGGGTTTGAAGACGAGGAGGCAGGAGTTCAAGGGGCTGCCTGACTTCGAGTTCCTCGTGGCGACCTTGGATAATCGTGCACCCGAGAAGGCGGAGTGCCGTACGCTCGCTGGGCAACTAGACGGTGTTCTCGGTATCGCCATAGAGGAGTTTGAGGCTTGGATTCTCTCTGATCGGCAGTCCATCCTGTCCTTCCTGAGTGTTCCTCAAGGGGCGTTCGATTCCTGTGTCGGCTCCATTCCCTACAGACCGGAAAGAGACCAGAACCCGAAGGCGACCCTTGACTGCCTCTGTGAGGGATCGGACTGGGGAGTTGGATGGGACGCAGTGATCGCCTCCCAGTTTGCAGAGGAGTGGGCCAGGTGCGCTGATATTGACGCTCTCGAAACCAACTCGCCAAGGGGATTCAAGCCTTTCTCCAAGGCGCTTGCAGTCCGGATGCGCCGCGCTGTCAATCTCTTGCCGCTCACCCGCTCAAAGCCGTCCCGCTCACGGCGTAGCGCTGCGGGTTAACTGAGACTCAGTCGCGCGCTTACCCCAGCGGCGCGAGGAAGATATCGTAGTCGATGGCTTCCGCCGCCAGCTCCGTGCCCAGCTTCTTGCTCGCCCACGCCAGCCACACCCGTCCCTTGCCGTCAATCCACGGGCAGGGGTGCTTGTCGTTGGCCTTGCCGTCGGTCAGCCTCACGATCTCGCGGCTCTTTAGGTGCATCGCGCAGAGCTGCCGCCGCCCGTCGCTGTTGCGCTCGTGGTGGAACGTGATCACGCTGCCGTCCAAGTAGAACGGGTGCTTGTACTGGTCGGTGCCAGTCGTCAGCTCCCTCACCGCGCCCGTGGCGATGTCGAGCTCAAAGAGGTTGACCACCGCGGGGATCTTCGTCTCGTCCGTGCCTTCGTAGGCGTGGTAGACGATGCGCCCGCCGTCGGGGCTGAACACCGGGTGGCAGTGCATCTGCGCAGTGCCGAAGGTCACCTGACAGCGCTCGCCGCTGGCCAGGTCGAGGATCCAGATGTGGTACACCCCCGCGCTGCCCTCGTCGCTGAAGTACGTGAGGCGCGCGCCCGCGGGGTCGTAGAAGGGGTGCTTGTAGTGCCACTGCGGGTCCGCCAGGATCGCCCGCGGCAGCGCGTCGCCCTCCAGCTTGGCTTCCCACAGCTCCCACTTCGAATCGTTGGAGTGCTGGTGGCGGAACACCAGCGCGGTGCCGCTGGGATGCCAGGCCGGCTGCGTGTTGTTGCCGCCCTGCGGGCTCACCGCCCAGGCGAAGCGGCCCTGCATGTCGGCGACGGACACCTGGATCGAGCCGTAGGGCCCGGCGTAGTACGCGATGAGGCGGCCGTCGGGGGAGATCGCCGGATGCTCGTGATTCGTCAGCCCCGCCGTCAGGCGGTAGGGCTTGCCCAGCCTAAGCTTGCGCAGCGCCTTCCTTTTCATGGGCGCTATTCTAGCGCGGCCCGGGGCGAAGTGCGCCGGATGGCGCTGTTATAATCCGGCCATCGGCGCTCACGCTCCAGGCTTCACCTTCTTCGCGCGGGTCTTCGGCTGCCAGATGAACGTGGCGGACGTGGAGGACATCGCCGCGCGGCTGGCACTGCACGGCGGGCGCGAGGTGGACGACCCCTGTCAGGCGGACCTGGTCCTCGTCAACACCTGCACCGTGCGCAAGAAAGCCGAGGACAAGGCGTTCTCCTACCTCGGCGCGCTCAAGGCGCTGAAGCGCGACGGCCCCGTCCCCGCGCCCTACATCGCCGCCATGGGCTGCGTCGTGCCGGGCCAGGGCGTGCGCCTCCGCCAGGCGTTCCCGCACGTCGACCTGCTCATCGACTACTCCGACCCCGACCTGGTGCTCGCTGAGCTGTCCGAGCATTTCGCGCCGCTCGCACCCTGGGAGCAGGGCCTTCCAGGCGGCAATTCAGAATGCCGGCAGGATGCCGGCGCTCCCAGGATGTCCGGCAAGCACACCTTTGTGACTGCGATCCGCGGCTGCGATCACCTATGTAGTTATTGCGTCGTGCCCGCCGCCCGCGGGCCGCAGCGCGACGTGCCGCTGCCTGAGGTCGTCGCCATGGCGCAGGCGCATGAGCGCATTGGCGAGCCGGACATCGCCGTGCTCGGCCAGAACATCCTCGCCTACGGGCGCAGCTCCGGCCCCGGCCATCCCGGCTTCATCGAGCTGATGGAGACGCTGCTGGCGGAGACGAGCTTCCCGTGGATGACCTTCCTCACCAGCCTGGCGGGCGATCTCACCGACGAGATGTGCGAGCGCGTGATCGCCCAGCCGCGCGTCACACCGCTGCTGCACCTGCCGCTGCAGTCGGGCAGCGACCGCGTGCTGGCGGACATGCGCCGCGGCTACGACACTGCGCACTACAGCCGCATCGTAACGAAGGCGCGCGCCTGCCGCCCGGACCTCTACCTCACGACGGACCTGCTCACCGGCTTCCCAACCGAGACCGAGGCTGACTTCAGGGCGACGCTGGCCTTCGCCGCGGAGATCGGCTTCGACGATGCGTTCATGTTCGCCTACTCCGAGCGGCCGGGGACACACGCCGCCCAGGCGCATCCCGATAGATTGAGCCGCGCGGAGAAGATGGCGCGCCTCTCCGAGCTCATCGCCCGCCAGCGCAGCATCAGCGCGCAGCGCAATCGGCGCTACATCGGAGCGGAGCTGCCGGTGATCATCGAGCACGCCGACGAACAGGGCGCCGTGGCCCGCACATCATTCAACAAGATCGTGCGCCTGCCCGCCACTGCGCACAAGCCCGGCGAGTACTCGCGGGTGCGCATCACCGGCGCCAAGGTGAGCAGCTTCGACGGCGAGGAGATCGGCTAGCTCCCACGGCTCGCCCCGGTCACCTGGCCTTTGCCGCCGCGCGGTTGAACAGCATGCCCCGCGGGGGAGTCTTACACACATCACGCCCTGGGAGGCAGGCCATGCGTAGAACATCCCGCTTGATCGGCGGAATGTCCGTGTTCATGACCACCGTCCTCGTGCTCGCCACGATGGCGTTCGCCCAGGAGGCGCGGGTTCTGCCGCCGCCTCCGCCACCACCACCCCCGCCGCCGCCGATGCCCCACCCCGTCATCCAGCGCGACCTGACGCTGACCGACATGAAGGTGACGATCGAGATTCGCGGCGCGGTGGCGCACACCACGCTGCGCCAGACGCTGCGCAACGATGGCAACTTCGTCGCCGAAGGGCAGTACATGATGCCGCTGCCGCCGGGCGCGAGCGTCAGCGACTTCGCCATCCTCGACGGCGACAAGCGCCTCACGCCGAAGGTGCTCAGCCGCGAGGAGGCCCGGCGCGTCTATCAGGACATCGTGCGCAAGATGCGCGACCCGGGGCTGCTGGAGTACCAGGACGCGAGCTCGTTCAGCGTCAACGTCTTCCCGTTCCAGCCCGGCCAGAGCCGCGCCATCGAGGTCAGCCTGACCCAGGCGCTCTCCGGGACTACCGAGCTCGTCAGCTACAACCTGCCCCTGCGCTGGGCGGGCTGGAGCCGCTGCGGCCAGGAAGGCCGTGGCACGAGCTTCGTGCTCACCTACAGCATCGACAGCGACTACGACCTGGGCTCGATCAGCTCGCCGACCTTCGGCCTGAGCGTCAACCGCGACGGGAACCGCAAGGCGAGCGGCAGCTATGAGGCGACGCTGAGCAACTTCACCAACGACTTCGTGCTGCAGATCGGCCGGCGCACCGGCGACTTCGCCGCCAGCCTGATGTGCTTCCCCGGCGAGGACGGCGAGGACGGCTACTTCCTGCTGGGCCTGCTCGCCGCGCTGCCCACGGACCAGAAGTACGTGCCCAAGGACTTCCTCGTGATCTTCGACAAGAGCGGATCGATGGCCGGCGAGAAGATCGACCAGACCAAGGGCGCGCTGCGCTTCATCCTCGGGCGGCTCAAGAGTGAGGACCGCTTCGGGATGATCTATTACTGCGACACCGTGAGCAAGGTCTTTGACGGGCTGCGCGAGGCCAGCGGCGCCAACGCCGACCAGGCCCGCAGCACGCTCGACAAGCTCGACGCCGACGGCGGCACGGACATCATGACCGCGCTTACAGCCGGCGCGGAGATGCTCAAGCCGGCGGGTCGCCCCGCTTATGCGCTGTTCCTCACCGACGGGCTGCCCACCGTCGGCGACACGGACGTGAACCACATCATCGCTGTCGCCAAGGAGCGCATCGCCCCCGAGGTGAAGCTGTTCGTCTTCGGCGTCGGCTACGATGTGAACACCACCCTGCTCGACAGCCTGAGCTACGACCATCACGGCAGCGCGACCTACGTCTCGCCGGGCGAGGACATCGAGGTCAAGGTGAGCCAGTTCTACGCCAGGATGAGCAGCCCGGCGCTGGTGGGGCTCAGCGTGAAGCTCGACGGCCTGGACACCTACGACCTGATGCCCAAGGACGCGCCCGACTTGTTCCACAACAACGAGGTGTTCATCGCCGGGCGCTATCGCGGCCACCCCGCGGGGAGCATCGGCGTCAGCGCCACGGGCAAGACCGATGCGGGCGCGAAGACGCTGAAGGCCACCGTGGCGGGCAACGCCAGCGCGGCGAACCACCAGGTGCCGCGGCTGTGGGCGACGCGCAAGGTGAGCTACCTCCTCGACCAGATCCGCCTGCACGGCGACAACCCGGAGCTGATCGGCGAGATCGACCGCCTGGCCACGCGCTATGGCATCGTCACGCCGTACACCAGCTACCTGATCACCGAGCCGGACAAGTACTTCGACCAGCAGATGCGCATCAGCAGCCTGGGCGCGAACATCGTCGGGGCGCGCGAGGAGGAGAGCGGCCAGGCAGCCGTGGGCCGCAGCAAGCAGAGCCAGGCCAACCAGGCGTCCGGCGTGGCCGCCGCCCCGCAGGTGGCGGGAGCCGCCGCTGGCGGTGGCGAGGTCGACGAAGTCAACGTGGGCTTCCGGTTGGCTGGAGTCTTTAATCCGCAGCTCGGCAAGGGAAGCGCCGACACCACCAGCACGGTGAACTACGTCAACAACCAGACTTTCGTGCAGCAGGAGGCGCCGAACCAGCAGGTGCAGTGGGTCGACGCGCGCTACGACAAGGACCATCAGCACGCGATCCGCGTCACCACCTACGGCGACAGCTACTTCAAGCTGCTCGACGAGTTCCCGGTGCTCGCCGACTACCTGAGCCAGGGCGAGAACGTCGTGGTCACCGTCTCCGACAGCCTCGTGCTGGAGACGACGACCGACGAGGTGCAGAACACGACGGCGGACCTGGACGAGCTGCGCAGTGCGCTGCGCAAGGGCGGCTACCTGAGCTGGGCGCGCAGTGACGACGAACGCCGCGAGCGCGAGGCGCGGGCGGCGGCGTTGCATCGAGCGGGTGGCGGCCCGCCCCAGGGCTGGGCGCTGGCGCTGCTGGTCGGCCTGGCGGCGGCATTCGCCGTCGGTGGCCTTACACTCTGGTCCCAGCGCGCTGAGCGCTCCGCCAACGCCCGCAACGAGCCGTAGCGGCGGTGTGCCTTCGTAGGGGCGGCTCGCGAGCCGCCCGTCTTGCGTAGGCGCCGCGCGTGCGCGGCGCGCCGTAGGGGCCGCAGAGATGCGGCCCGTGAGCGGCCCCGCCTGCGACCTCTCCGTAGAGGCGACCGATAGGTCGCCCGCCCTGGGAGCGCTGCCTTCCAGGCGGCATTCAGGATTTCAGTAGCGCCCGCGCCTACGGCGCCCCTGCCGGGCGACCTTGGCCTGAGTCACGAGAACGCCACCGTAGCGCGGGAACAACACCTCTACAGGTAATCTGGTACCACAATACCACCATGTGGGATGAAAGCCCCACGGAAGGTGGGGCACCGGCGCGAGCGCGTGTAAGTCTGTGCGGTTGTCAGGCACAGAGGCCTGACCCCCTGTTAGGGGGCAGCGCCCGGCGCCGCTACGGACTGAGCCGGTGCGCGGCGCATAGCTGTCTGCCCCCGGACATGGCGTACCGCCGTCTTTTCCGGTACTATGGTGCTATCGCCTTTGGGAGGTGCGGAATGACTGCCTATCGGGTTTGCGGTGTGGCTGCTGCGTTGCTAGTGATCGTCGGCGCCTCTGCGCCAGCGTCCAAGGACGCTGCCCCGCCCAGCGTAGACCAGCCGGTGATGCTCGCCGTGGTGAACGCCACCTATCAGGACTTCCTTGACGACCTGGCGGCGGCTTGGGCGCAATTCAGCCCGAAGTTCGAGTACTTGATCCTGCCGCTTCCTGAGGGGCCAAACGTGTATGTCTACTACGTGTCGCCGGATGATCGGCTCCGCGTTCTGGCACTGCCGAACTACCCCACTCCGTCCTTCCTGCACGACTGGCTTCTTGCCCGTGCCTCTGTTCATGGAGCGGCCGGGTCGTCACCTACGGACTTGACCCTGCCGCTGGCCGGTGTCGGGTTCCCGCATCGGTATCCCACAGTGGCGTTCTTTCAATTGGACGACTCCCACAGCGCAGTCCTCGCCGTCGCCTCCAATGGAGGTAGGGTCGCCAAGCTTGCGGATCCCTTGCGTGAGAGGTACTTCGCGGTCGAGCTACCTTCGAGCAGTCGCGATTCGCGCATGGGGAACTGGCAGCCTATCCACTATGCTTTGCAGAAGCAGGCGGGCAAGATCGTCCTGGATACAACTTCGGAAGAAGGGTTCGACCGCCCTGCTCCCCAGTGCAGGAGGGCAGTCTGGGTCGTCGCCAGCGAGTCAGGCCAGCAGCGGGACCTCATGTCGTTGCTGAGCGCCGCTCCTGCCTCTGAGTGGCGTCAGTCGACGTGCTGGAATGGAACAGCTGAGTATGCTGCCAACGAACAATACCTGTATCCACCTCTCGCCGATGAGAGAGCCTTGGAGTTCTGCCACCCAGCGGAACACGGCGGTGCTAGTGCTGCCATTGTCAGACTGGGTGATCCCGATCCATCACGCTGGCCATTCATGTGCCGCCACGTCGAGATCAATTATGTCGTTCAGGAGGTGTCGAAGTGGGATACCATCCTCGCAGGGTTCTTCGAGCTCCGCAACGGCTCGGTTGAAGTGCTGCTCTTCCGAGGCTACAAAGAGCCCCTGGAGTAGGGGCCGCAGAGATGCGGCCCGTGTCTTCCTGCCGCCACGTGCGCCGCTTCTCAGCGGCGCCTACGAGACGCGGCCCCCATGCTAGAATGCGCGGCCTGGGGAGGAGGGGCCTGCAGCAAAGACACACGCCGGAGGAACGGTGATGGCCACTAGCGATAGTGCTACCGGTCGCGATAGCGGCGCCGACAGCGGTAGCGGTGCGGAGATTCTCACCTTCTATGTCGCGCTCTACTCGCGGGTCCCGGCCTTCGACTCCGCCAGCCCCGCGTACGAAGGCCTGCACCGCAGCCACGTTGACTACCAGAAAAGCCATTTCAACGCGGGGCGGCTGGTGATGGGCGGGCCCTTCGTCGGGGAGGGCGGCGGCATGGCGCTCTTCCGCGCCGGCTCCATCTCCGAGGTGCAAACGATCGTCGCCGGCGACCCTGCGGTCCAGGCCGGCATCTACACCGTCACCGTCCATGAATACCAAGCCGTCCTGAACGCCCTCGGCGGACGAGCCACCCCCGCGACGGCGCCCGCCGCCCAAGCCGGTCGCGCCGAGCGACCCGGGCCCTGCCCGATTCTCCGCTCCTGCCCTTCCTGAGTTCCGCAAATGTGCTATTATTCGAACGTTCGATACTGAATCTCAGTCGTAAGCTCGCCATCCACGCCTTAGACAGGCAAGGAGGAATCCATGGCCGCGCGGTTCAAGCTACTCACTCTGGTCCTGCCGGTGCTTCTGGTGACCGCCCTCATCGGCGGCTGCGCCGGTTCATCCACCGCTCCCAACACATCGTCCGTGGCCCCGGGCACAACCGCCTCGGGTACCCAGGCCGGCACCACCGGTACAACCGCCTCCGCCACGCAGGCTGGCGCCCCCGGCACAGCCGCCACAGGCGGCGGCTCCCACTGCGGCGCCAACGGGGATCCTACGCAGGGCCTCATCCCGGTGAAGATGCGCCCGCAGCAACCCGTATCTCCGTCGTTTGGCGCCTTCAGTGTGCGCTCCGTCAGCAGCACCGCCCCCAGAGCCCTGCTCAAGCTGCTGCCGCCCGCGCAGCTTGAGTCGCCCTCGAAGCATCCTTCCAGCTTCAGTTGGAGCGCGTTGCATCGCGACGGCGCGCAGTTCAACCCGCTGTTGCCCCACAGCAACGTAGCGGCCTACCCGCCTGATCCCGGCGCGGTGCTGTTCAGCCCGCACTTCGACCCGACTGCGGGCCTGGGCAGTGCGGCCTTCTGCATCTTCGACTATATGCTGCCGGGCTACAGCACGGGAGGCGGTTCGCAGACGCTGGGCTTCAACTGGCTGCTTCCGGCGATCCAGAAGGCGGACCTCTGGGTCGGCCTGGCCAACTTCCAGAAGAACAGGTGGGACTGGTTCAACTACCCCGCCGACGACGTGCTGACGCTGGCGAGCTTCCTGCCGTACGAGCAAGCGGGCACAGGCAGGATTCTCATCGCCCTGCTTAAGGTGGGGTCGGAGGAGTCCAGCCTGAACTTCACCGACGTCGGGCAACTCGAGGAGCGCGGCATTGGCGACATGGGCCCGGCGCCGCTCGGGTTGCTGACGGAGTTACGCAGCTTCCCCATTTGGTATCTGCTGCCGGACGTCGTTGACTTGAGCCCAGGTTGCGCGCCGATCAACGACCAGGGGGGCATCGGCTCCTGCACGGCGTTTGGCAACGCGGACAGCGCCTTCAACTATGAGCTGGGCCAGACTTACGGCGTCTACGGCTGGGATTTCAGCAATCCCTTCAACCGCTGCGGTCCGCGCTACATGTACAACCAGACCGGCGTCGACCTGGGCGGAAGCTGCCCGACTGGCGGCCGCACCAGCACCGACGTCGGCACCTGGTTCCTGGGCCACGGCGTAGCCACGGAGCAGAACGCGCCCTACGGCTCGCTGAGCGCCGTCTCCTACAACTGCAGCCACTCCTGGAGCGCGGCGGCGCTGGCGGATGCGGCGCTGCTGAGGCCTGAAACCAAGATCTTCATCGGCACCGACATGGGCGGCGGCGACTACCACTGGACGGATGCTGACATCGCCATCGCCAAGAACGTGCTGAAGAACCTGAAGCACGTGATTGTCTTCCGCACCAACTTGGACTCCAACTTCGAGACTACCAACTTCGCCGCCGGGAACGCCTGGACCTACAACGGCTCGTACATCGGCGGGCACTGCATGTGCGTCGTCGGCTACGACACGAGCAAGGCCGGCGGGGTTGGCGCCTTCAAGGTGCGCAACAGCTGGAGCACGTCCTTCGGCGACAACGGCTACTGCTGGATCAGCTTCGACTCCTTCCGCAGCACTACGGCCGGCGTCTATGGCTTCTACTTCACCGAGGACTGCAACCACGACGTGGTGGCCCGGTTCCTGCCCGGCGCAGCGCCTTTCTTCTGGGTGTGCCGCGCCTGGATCGCCGTCCTGTTCACCGACAGGATCGTGCTGCACTGGGAAATCCCTGCGGGCGCCCTGCGCTTCGACGTCTTCCGCGACACGATGGACACGCCGATCGGCACCGCCAAGTCCGGAGACTCGTCGTACGAGGACATGACGGTGGATGACAACGACGCCCACGTGTACTGGATCGAGGCCATCGACGATCAGGGCATGCCCAGCCCGCCCAGCAAGCCCATCGTCGCTTGGCGTGAGTCGCCCACCTAGGCCAAGACGGAGCGACTGGCCAGTCGCGAGGAGTCGCATGCCGCCCCCGCCGCGGCACCCGATGCACGCAGGCCGCCGGTAGGATTGGGCGAGGGGGGATTCGAACCCCCACGGATCGCTCCACTGGATCCTAAATCCAGCGCGTCTGCCATTCCGCCACTCGCCCGTCCGCACGCCGGTGCCGCGGCGCCTGCCTGTCGGCTAAGCGCCTCTCCACGCCGCGGGGAGAGTGATTATACCGGCGCCCGCGGCGCGTGCGGTGGCACAGGCGTCGCTGTTAGCAGCAACGCGGCCGACATGGCCACTCTGAGTTCGGTGGCATACTTGCAGGAGGAGAAAGGAGGGATCGGTGATCCCCCTAGCTCCACCTAACCGACTCAGAGGATCGAGTGGCGATGAAACACCAGTGGCCTATGATGGGCCGGACGCCATCCCAAGAGTTCAGGGCGGTCAGCCGCGGCCCGGAGCACGCCCATGTCCTTTGGGTGTTCGAGCTCGGGCAGAAGGCGTACTTGACTCCACTGATCGCACAGGACGGAACAGTGTTTGCCGCCACCGCAAGCAGCCTCGTTGTGCTCGATCCCAACGGAGCCCCCCAGTGGTCGCGCCAATTCGACCTGAAGCTGCTTTCAGGCGGGTCCTTGCTCAGTGACAAGAGCCTGGTCATCGCAGACAGCGACGGAGTGGTCCACTGCGTCTCACCAGGGGGCGCTGAGAGATGGGTCTTCGATCCCTGCCGCACCTGCCTAACGATGCCCACCACCATGGGGATGCCCTTGTTTCCGGCGAACATGCCTGCAGCAGAACGCCCCAGAGCACCAGCGCACTGGCCCGGGGGCGTGACGGCTTTGGACGATGACAGCGTCGTGCTCTGCGACGGACTTGGCCGGACCATTGCTTTGGACCGAGACGGTCGCCTGCTGTGGGAGCACTACATGGAGGGCGCTCTGGGCGCTGGTCCTTGTGTTCACGAGGACGGGACCGTCTACGGCATCGCCCGGGGAAAGCTGGTGGCGAGGGTCCCAGACGGAACGGAAGCCTGGGAGTCGCAAGGGCGTACGATTCTCGAGGGCTTGGTTAACGGGCCGATAAGCCTGTGGTCAAAGGGTAACGTGGTGTACGCGGGCGCTGGCTACCCCTCGGGGTTGTTGGCAGTTTCCACCGCTGGCGACGAGTTGTGGAGGAGTCAGCTAGGGCAACCCCTGGGACCGATATCGGTCGCCGAAGATGGGCGCACAGCTTACTCCACCGTCGGGCGCGTCAACAGCGTTGGACCGGATGGAACCCACCTTTGGACGCGTCGCCTCTACTCCACTGTGTGCGGTCCACTCACATTCGATGCCCGAGGGTGGTTGTACTTCGGAACGGGCGATGGAGTTCTTCTGTGCGTGAATGAGAGCGGCGATGTAGTCTGGTCCCATGACTTAGGGGCACCAACTCTGAGTGGGACGTCGATAGGCTCGGACGGTCGGCTCTATATCGGCACGATGCGTGGTTCCCTATTCTGCATGGCGGGCGATTAGGTTCTGCCTCCGAGGTGACGAGTCCCGCGCGGGCCGTAGCAGCGGGCGGACACGGCGGTCCGCCCCAATCCCCTAGAATGTGCAGCTAAGGTACTTCTTGTGCAGTTCATTCGCGGAGGCAAGTCATGCAACCTGGAGAAGGTATCCCCGTGCCGCCCCAAGGGGTGAGTCCGGTGGAGCTTGACAGGGCGGGCTCATCGCAGCTTGCGGAAGGCTCGGCGGAGGGCCTGCGGGAGGGCGACGTGGTGCTCTTCGCGCGGCTGACGCTAATCCAGGCGTGGCGCGGCGAGGGGTTGCGCGGGCTGGTCACGTGGCTGGGCCACTGGGTGATCGCGCTCTTCAGCCAGTACACCGAGGGGCTCTACGACGGCTACTGGGAGCTGGTGCACGCCGGGATCGTCGTCGAGGGCGAGGGCGCATTGCGGCTGATGGAGTTCACCATCAACGGCAACGGGATGCAGCTCGAGGAGGTGCATCGCCGCATCCGCCGCTATCCCGGCGCGGTGCTGGTGATGCCGCTCGCCGCCCGCTACCGTGCCAACTGGGTGCCGTCCAGCGTGGCGGTTTGGATCAGCGCGCACCGGGATTGGAAGTACCGCTGGGGCGGGTTGCCCTTCGCCATCCTGCACAGCCACCTGGGCTGGCGCCTGCCGGGCCGCATGTTCTGCAGCGAGGCGGTGGTAGCGCTGCTCACCGACCTGCACATCATCCCGGACCAGCTCTGGGTGTGGAAGGGCGACCGCGTGGGGATGAAGCCGGTGAAGCCCCAGGGCTATGCGCCGTGCGAGGTGGCGAGATTGCCGCAGCTCAAGCGCAGCCGGGGCTACAGTGCGCGCACCGCACCGTGGTACAGCGCAGCGTCCGATGTGGCGCCGCAGCGGGCCTAGGTTATCCTTCCGGTCTGGTTAGCGGTGTACGTGAAGGCCGGGCTCGCGCTTGTTGCAGTTGCCGTAAAGGTGCTTGCAGTGACGTCGCTAATGGTGACGGTGATGCCATCACCCAGGGTGGCAGGATCGAACGTGCCCGGGTCAATGAAGACGGTGGAGCTCGCACTCGCCCCTCCAAGCTGGGCCGCTGTTCCGTACGTGCCAAAGCGCGCGTAGTAGGCGCACTCGGCCGCTACGACTGTTCCCAGAATACTGCGAGCCTTCTCACTGACCGCGCCTTGGCCCACCTCTTCCTTCTCGCCCTCGTGCTTCTTCATCTCCACCTGGCCGGCGGCGCAGGCGGCAAGCCCGAGGTAGTAGACCGCGTACTGCACGACGGCCTTGTTCAGCGTCACCTCACTCTCGCAGGCGTTATCGCCTTGCCGCGCCACGATGCGCAGGTGGCCCAAGTCGCCCTCCGCGGGCAGAGCCACGAGATAGGCCATGCTCTTCTCCGGCAGTTCCACGCCCTTGGCCAGCTCGGCGGCGGCCAGCTTGGCCAGCGGCGCGATCACCTTCTGATGCAGCGCGGCCAGGTTGATGTCCACCAGCGCCTGGCATTCGCCCACGCGCAGCGCCTTGCCCCGCGCCGCCTGCATGTGCTCCTGCGTCCTGGGCAGGTTCGGCGAGACGACGAATAGCTCGTCGTTGAACATCAGGCCCACGCCGGGTGCGGCGGCGATGGTGTAGCACTGCCAGCCGGCGGGTCCTTCAGCCTGCTCGAGCTTCGCTTGGCCGCCGAACTGCTGGATCAGCTGGGTCAGCATCTGCTTGTCGTTGATCCCCAGGAACAGCGCCAGGTCCAGGTCTGAGGGCTGCAGGTTGCCGTTCTGCAGGGCATCGAAGTCGGGCAGGCTGTAGATGACCATCCCCGCCTCGCCGCTGAGCGCCTTGAACAGCGTCTCGTCGAGCTTCAGCGCCTTGATCATGCCCAGGGCTTGCTCCATCCCCTGGGCGCCCGAATCGCCGAACATCACGCCCGACGCGCCGTTCTCGCCGCCCGCCTTCGCCATCTGAGTCATGTACTCCATCTGGAGCATCATCATCTGGGGCAGGTTGTTCACGGCGCAGTACATCAGGCAGTCCTCCGGCGCGATGTACTTCGCGGAGCGCAGCTTGGCGTTGGGCAGCGCGAGCAGCTTCGCCTGGAAGCTCTGCGGGTCGAGGCCGTCGAAGGTCTTGCGCACGAAGCAGTGCATCCGGTCGCCGGTGACTGCGTACTTGGTCTCGACGGTTGCCAGGTTGAACAGCCCTGACGCCTTGAGCAGCTCCGCCACCTGGGCCACCTGCGGGTACCGCCCGAGGTGCTCCGGGCTGGTGAGCACGGTGTACAGCCGCTGCATCAGCCCGGTCAGGTCGAGGCGTTCGACGTACAGCTCCTCCCATGCGGAGTTGCCCAGCACTTTGGGATAGCGCAGGCCGGCGTCCGTGCCGGACACGCCCGCAGTGCCCCCTTGCGGGCCGTAGAAGTCGTCCACCGCCAAGGACGGAGTGGCGAGGAGGACCATGAGGAATATGCCGATGTAGATTGCGCGCATGGAATAACCCCTGTTTGTGGAATGCGAGAGGATTATACTCCGGGTTGGCCTTGTGCTGCGGTTCAGCTCATAGGGCATGGCGGCGGCCACCGGTGCGGAAGCAGTTACAATACTGCGTAATGCTGGTGCTGACGCGCAAGCCGGGTGAACGGATAGTCGTCGGCAACGCGTACCAGATCGAGGTGGTGTCGGCCGAACGGGGCGTGGTGACGCTGGCGCTGCACGTCGATCAGCCCCTCACCCTGATGCCCGGCAACGTGCGCATCGAAGCGGTGGCGGATGAGCGGGGGGGGGTGCGGCCGATCCGCGTCTCGCGCAAGGTGGACGACAGCGTGATCATCGGCGATGACCTGGAGCGGCAGATCGAGGTGCTGGTCGTCTCGGTGAAGGGCGAGGCGGTGCGGGTGGGGGTCAAGGCGCCGCGCGACGTGCAGGTGCACCGCCAGGAGGTTTTCGAGCTCATCGAGCGGGAGAACATCGCCGCCGCCCAGGCCGCAAAGGTCGACGTGCGCCAGATGCGGCGGCTGCTCGACGCCAAGGAACCCCCGCCATCACCGGGGGAACAGGTCGAGACCCAGGCCGTCAAGGCGCCGGCGGGAGGCACGATCAGTGCGCTGCACGTCGCCTCGGGCGACAGCGTCACCGCGGGGCAGGCTGTTGCCACGCTCATGTCGGGCGCCAGGCAGTTCAATGTCGCGGCGCCCAAGCCCGGCGTGGTGCGCCTGCAAGTCGGGGAAGGGGACAAGGTGCGCTCCGGCCAGACGATCGCCGAGATCGAGTGACCCCTGCGGCATGTGGAGGCGCAGGGAACTAGCCCATCGCGCGGTGGATCGCCTGGATGAGTAAGTTGAGCTGCACGGGCTTGCTTAAGAGCTCGGTCACTCCGGCGCGGATGAAGTCGTGGCTCAGTTGCGCGGTAAGCATCCCCGAGCAGACGATCGCCATCGTGTCAGGGCGCCGCTCACGGATCAGCTTCAGGCACTCCAGGCCGTTCAGCACCGGCAGGTCGTAGTCGAGGATGATCAGGCGCGGGTGCTTGGATAGGGCCAGGCGCAACCCGGCCTCGCCGTTGTCCGCCACGCCGATGACCTCGTAGCCCAGCGACTCGATGGTGGACTTAAGCCGCATCTGCAGCAGCTTCGAGTCGTCGATGATCAGCACGCCTGCGAGCTCCGCCGTGTCCGCGTCCACCACCGCTGGTGCGGCCCGCGCGGCTGGTGCCGGCTCAGCCTCGCCTGAGGCGGGAGGCTGGCGGGGGGCGAGCGGCGCCGCCCGCTCCTTCCCCAGCTCTGCCGCTGCCGCCCCCTTCAGGCTGGCGGTCTCGGCGCGCAGCCGGGTGAGCTCCTCCCAGGCTTCGCCGAGCATCTCCAGCAGGCCTTGGATCACCTCCTGGGTGACCTCGATCTGCTCGGCCTGGTCGGAAGCCGGCGTCTCCGGACTGGCGGCGGTCTCATCCATCGCGGGTGACCCCGGGCGGGGCTGCGCATACTTGGATGCGGCTGAACGCCCGCATCCGCGCCAGAGATTATAGGGCTATTGCGACGGCTCGGACTGGCCCGCTTCCACTTGCCGCGCGCGGGCCTGCGCCACGTCGAGCGGCGGCTCCCCCGGCTCGCCGTAGTACGTGAGCAGTCGCGTGGGCAGCGCGCTGATCGTCTCCCGGTAGTAGCGCCGCAGCCGCTCGCCGCTGAGCAGCACGTGCTGCTGCTGCGAGACGGGGGCGAGGAACTCCACCAGCGGGTGGTCGTCGGTGTTCAGCGGCGTGCCCGGGCCGGGAGCGGGCCAGTCGCCGGCGTACAGGCTGACCATGTCGCGCGCGCCGTCGAGCGCAGGATCGCCGCTCAGCCGCGCATCACGCAGCGCGGACAGGCGCGAGTCGAGCAGCGCGGCGCTGATCTTCAGCGGCTCGTCGGTGCCGATCAGCGCGAGGATTGCTCCGTCCGTTCCGAAGCCGCCGCGCCAGAGCGTGGTGCACGGAAACACCGACGCGAAGCTGGACGCGATCAGCTCAAGCTCGCGCCCTCCGAGCTGGTACAGCGGCAGCCACTGGCAGAACATCCCGCCCCTCTTGAGATGGCGCCGCGCCGCGGCGTAGTGCTCCACCGTGTAGAGATAGCCCGTCTCGCTGTGCCAGGGCACGAACAGGTCGCTGACGATCACGTCGAAGCGGCGGGGCGTGGCGTAGAGGTAGTGCCGGGCGTCGTTGACGACGAGCTCCACGCGCGGTTGCTGGAGCAGCCCAGCGTTGTCATCCGCGAACAGCGCCGCCGCCTCGACCACCGCGGGGACCAGCTCCACCGCCACGACGTGCTGCACCTCGGGGTGCGCCAGGGCGGCGCTGGCGGTGATGCCCGTGGCGAGCCCCAGGAAGCACACGTCGTGGGGCGCGGGGTGCAGCAAGAGCGGGATGTGCCCCATGCGCAGCTCGCTCACCGCGCCGGAGTTCGACCCCAGGGTGTAGTTGTTGTTCTCCATCAGCCACAGCTTGCCGGACGACTCCTGCCTGAGCACGGTGATTACGCCGTAGGGCGTCTCGCGCTCAAAGACCAGGCTGCATCCGCGCGGCACATGGGCCACCGACGGCCCTCCCTGCGCCGCGCCAGCGACGATAAGCACCATCAGCACCAGCGGCAGAGCGGCGCTACGCAAGCTGTATCGCGTGAGCAAAGCGGCGAGCGCGGTGGCGACGTACAGCGCGGCGAGGAGCAGGAAGCAGCGCCAAAGGCCCAGCGCCGGCAGCAGCAGGAAGCTCGTCAGCAACGCGCCCAGCGTCGCGGCCAGCGTGTTCAGCGCCGTCATCGCGCCCACGACGCGGCCGTGCCCGCTGCCGCCCTTAAGCGCCGCGCTCCAGGTGTAGGGCATGACCGTGCCGAGCACTGCCATCGGGATGAACACGACGAGCGCGACCAGCCCCGCTGCCCCGGCGATGTAGCCGGTGAAGCCGCCCGCGCCGCGGAAGTAGCCCAGATGGGTGGCCCGCAGGAACAGCGCGACCGAGATCAGCACGACGGCGGCGCCGATGCTGCAGGCGTGAAGCGCCCAGGGCGATGGCGGGAGGCGGCGGCCGTAGCTCGACACGGCCCAGCCTCCGGCGCTGAGCGCGGCGAGGACCACCGCCACGACCAGGCCGAAGGTGTAGGTGCTGTTGTGGAAGATGAGGGCGAAGAGGCGCGTGTAGAGCACCTCCAGGCCGAGCGTGCCGAAGCCGGACACCGCCGCGAGAAAGAACCAGAACGCCGTGCGCTCGGGCCGCGGCGCATCTGCACGCCCAGGCTGCGGCGCTACCTTCACCGCTGGCTGAGGCGCAGTAGCCGCGAATGTCGCAGGCTCCTGCACCGATGCCGGCGCGGTCTCGCGGTGCCGCGCCATGATGAGCGCCGTGATGCCGCACGCTGCGCTGATCACCGCGGCGAGATAGCCGCTTTCGCGCACGCCGAGCAGCAGGATCAGCACGAACGTGGCGAGCAGCACGCCGCAGAACGCCCCTGCCGTGTTGCAGGCGTAGGCCAACGCCACCCGCCCGCTGCCCTCCGGCGCAACCTCCGCCGGGCCCGGCGCGTCATGGCGCGGACATTGCATGGCGACGTGCTGGGCGATGAACGGCAGCGTTGCGCCGAGCGCCACCGTCGCGGGCAGCAGAATCACGAACGCGGCGAGCGCGCGCACGGCGAGTTGCAGGCTCGGGTCAGGGTTGTTGAGCAGCCCTGCGATCGCGGGATGGGCGAGCAGCCCGACGAGCCAAGGGGTGAGCAGCGCCCAGGCTGCGACGCACAGCTCGGCGTTGCCGTAGCTCGCCAGCGGGCGCCGCAGCATCCGACTTGCCCGGCCCGCCAGCAGGTAGCCCAGCGCCATGCCGGAGAAGTACGCGCCGAGGACGACCGCCGCGGCGTGCACGGTGTGGCCGAACAGCAGCCCGATCTGCCGCGACCAGACGATTTCGTAGATCAGCCCGGCGGCGCCGGAGAGGAAGAAGATGAGGTAGACCACGAAGCGGGATTATAAGCCGCCGCAGCACTACCGATTGCGAGAAGGCAGGAGGCGGTATGCAGTAGGCAGTGCGCAGTAGGGGCGGGCCCCTGCGCCCGCCCGGGGATTCGGTAGGGCGGCGCCTACGGCGCCCCTGTCCGCTCCAGGCCGTGGGGGCGGCTCGCCAGCCGCCCACCCATGATAGGGGCCGGGCACCGTCCCGGCCCACCTGAACCGGTAGCGCCCGCGCCTACGGCGCCCCTGCCGGGCGACCTTTGGAACCAGTAGTTAGTTGTCAGTCGGCAGAAGGCGGCGGGCCTTAGGCGCCGCCCGTGGACGGCGCCCCTAGAGGGGATTGCGCGGGCGCAGGGGAATCCAGGCAGTGGATACTGTCGTGTTGTTCACGAAGTCAACAACTGAGCCTGAGTCTCAGTCTCAATGTGACGAGAAGAGCGATGAAGTCCAGGGTGATGACGTGCGCGGCGATGGCGGAGGACGCCGGCTCTGGCGTGGGGGGCACGGTCCCGGCCCATCTTCACCCGTAGCGCAGGCGTCCCTGCCTGCGTCCGTCAGGCACAGAGGCCTGACCTCCTTAACGGTATGCGGCGTCTCAGTGCCGCTCGCAGCCCCCGGGGGCGGGGGCGGGGGCGGGGGTGCCAGAGCAGGCTGCGTGGGCTAACGGCATTGCAGCGAGGCGCCGCTAGGCCGGGTCGTGTTTCGTAGCGGCCGCCCGTGGGGGGCGCGCCTAGAGGGGATTGCGGAGTCACCGGGGAATCAAGGCGGTGGAGATTGTCGTGTATCTCACCAACTCCACAACTGAGACTGAGTCTCACTCTCAGTGCGATGAGAGAAACGATGAGAACAAGGGTGACAAGACGCGCGGCGGGGCGTAGGGGCGAAGCCGTGCTTCGCCCTCCCGGGAGCGCCGGCTCTGGCGTGCCGGGCGCGCCGCGGCGGCACGAGGGGTTGCGCAGTCACCGGGGAATCAAGGCGGTGGAGATTGTCGTGTATCTCACCAACTCCTCAAGTGAGACTGAGTCTCACTCTCAGTACGATGAGAGAGACGGTAAAAAGAAGGGTTACAAGACGCGCGGCGGGGTGTAGGGGCAAAGCCGTGCTTCGCCCTCCCGGGAGCGCCGGCTCTGGCTCGGCGGGCAGGCGGCGGGGCCGCGGGGGGCCGTAGGGGCCGGTGGAAACCGGCCCAGGCGTCGCAGCCATGATGCGGACCGCCCACGGGCAGCCGCTACGAATGGCGGGACGCGGGCCGCATGTCTGCGGGGCCTACGTAGGGGAGGCGGGCAGCCGCCGTCCTGCGCGGTTGAGGCGGTGAGCGGCTAGCACGGCGAACTACGGGTCGGCGAAGGCGTAGAGGTTGCCGTCGTAGCTGCCGACGTAGACCGCGCCGTCGGCTCCGATCGCCGGGCTAGGACGCACCTTGCCGCCTGTGGGGTAGCTCCACTTCAGCGTGCCATCCGGCTTGATGGCGTATAAGCTGTGGTCAGCGCTGCCCACGTAGACCGTGCCGTCCGCGCCAATCGCCGGGCTGGAGATAACCCAGCCGTCTGTGGGGTACTTCCACTTCAGCGTGCCATCCGGCTGGATCGCGCAGAGGTCGCCGTCAGAGCTAAACACAGCGACGGTGCCCACATACACCGTGCCGTCGGCTCCGATCGCCGGGCTGGAGTACACATAGCCGGCTGTGGGGTATTCCCACTTCAGCGTGCCATCCGGGTTGATCGCGTAGAGGTTGTAGTCCAAGCTGCCCACGTAGACCGTGCCGTCCCCACCGATCGCCGGGCTGGACGCCACTTCTCCGCCCGTGGGGTACTTCCACTTCCGCCTGCCGTCGGGCTCGATCGCGTAGAGGCTGTCGTCATTGCTGCCCACATAGACGGTGCCGTCCGCGCCGATGGCCGGGTCGGCGACCACGAAATCGCTTGTGGTGTATTCCCACTGCTGCGTGCCATCCGGGTTGACCGCGTCAAGGTTGCCGGTGAAGCTGCCCACATAGATCGTGCCGTCTACGCCGATCGCCGGACTGGAGTGCACCATGTCGCCTGTGGCGTACTTCCACTTCAGCGTGCCTGTCTGACACCCCACGTATGGGCTTCTGCGGTTATGCTGCGGGTCGTGGCCGAACATCCACCAGTCGCCTGGGCCAACACTGGCGCCGCCCGCGGGGTTGGGCGTCCCGCCGCCCCAGCAGTCGCATGCAGCCAACACCAGTCCCGCCAGACAAGTGAGCCATACGCCTATTCTGTCGCCCATCGCGCACCTCCCGCGCCCACCACGCCGCTCACCGCGATCCGCAGATGGCGTGTGGTCTCCTAGATTGTAACAGTTCGCAGCGCTGCCGGCACTCCCAGGCAGCCCTCAGCGGCGCTAGGCGAATCCTGCCTGCTGCCGTGGTATTGCTCTGCGTGCGGTCGCTGTTACTCACTGCGTCCCTTCTTCTGAGCATGCTCACCCTCTCGTGCCACGGCGCCAAGCGCGAGCAAGCACCCGCAGGCGTCGCCAGCCCGCAGCTCCTGCGCACTGCAAACGAGGACCAACAGATGTACGACACATCCACGCTAAGCGGCACCTCCGTCGCGCCGGAACTCCCGAAGGACGACGAGTGGTTCAACACCCCCCGCCCGCTCACGCTGCGCGAGCTGCGCGGCAAGGTCGTGCTGCTCGACTTCTGGACCTACTGCTGCATCAACTGCATGCACATCATCCCCGACCTGAAGAAGCTCGAAGACAAGTACCGGAACGAGCTGGTCGTGGTCGGCGTGCACTCGGCGAAGTTCGAGACCGAGCAGATCGGCGAGAACATCCGCCAGGCGATCATGCGCTACGAGGTGACGCACCCGGTGGTCAACGACACCGGGATGCGCATCTGGGACCGCTACGGCGTGCACGCCTGGCCGACGCTGGTGCTGATCAACCCCGAGGGGAGGATCGTCGGCCAAGCCTCGGGCGAGGGCGTGTACGACACCTTCGATGGACTGATCGGCCAACTCGCGGACTACTACGGCAAGCAGGGCAAGCTCGACGCAACACTGCTCAAACTCAAGCCTGAAGCAGCCTCCGCGCCAGCGCACGACCTGGATTATCCCGGCAAGCTGGCCTACGACGCGGCGCACCAGCGGCTGGCGCTGAGCGACAGCAATCACAACCGCATCCTGCTCTTCAGCCTCGACGGCGCGGTGCAGGAGATCATCGGCGGCGAGGACGAGGGCTTCGCGGACGGCGACTTCAATGCGGCGCGCTTCCACCGCCCGCAAGGCGTGTGCTTCGACCCATCGGGCACTGCGCTGTACATCGCCGACACCGAGAATCACGCCGTGCGGGTGGCGGATCTCGCAGGGCGCGCCGTGACGACGCTGGCCGGCACGGGCGAGCAGGCGCAGGGGCTCTTTCTGGGCCGGCGCGGACGCGAGCTGAGGCTCAGCAGCCCCTGGGACGTTGTGCTGGTGGGCAAGACGCTGTACGTCGCGATGGCGGGCCTGCACCAGATATGGGGGATCAACGTGGACAGCGGCGAGGCGGTGATCCAAGCCGGTTCCGGGATGGAGAACATCATCGACGGCGAGCTGAGGCAAAGCGCGCTGGCGCAGCCCAGCGGCATCACCACTGACGGGACGCGGCTCTACTTTGCCGACAGCGAGGTAAGCGCCGTGCGCGAGGCGGACATCGCACCCAACGGCGCGGTGCACACGCTGATCGGCGTCGGGCTGTTCGACTTCGGCGACATCGACGGCGCGTATCCCTCGGCGCGGCTGCAGCACCCGCTCGGCGTGGACTGGCACGAGGGTGCGGTGTACGTCGCGGATTCCTACAACCACAAGGTGAAGCGCGTCGACCCCGAGACGCGCACCGTGACCACGCTGATCGGCACCGGCCAGCCGGGGCATAAGGACGGCGAGGCGCTGAAGGCGCAGCTCTACGAGCCGGCCGACGTCTGCTGGGCCGGGGACAAGCTGTACATCGCCGACACCAACAACCACAGCGTGCGCGTCTACAGCCCGGCGAGCGGCATGGTGTCAACCCTGAAGCTGCGGTTTCCGTAGGGGCCGCAGACATGCGGCCCGCGCTCGCCCGCGGGCGGCCCGCTTTGGTAGGGGCGGCTCGTGAGCCGCCCTCCCGGGCGCGTCGTGACGCGCCCCTACGCCCCGGCGGCAGGGAGGCCGCCGCTGCGGAGGCGGACACGGCGGTCCGCCCCACTGGGCCGGGACCGTGCCCGGCCCCGATCAGCACCTCACAGCACACCGCGGAGCAGCTCCCCCGCTGGGGCAGCTCCCTCAGGCTGGACTGGTATCCCTGCGTTGAGACTGAGACTTAGTCTCAAATCAATGAATGAAAATGATCAACACAAAATTCATGGTGGAAGTGGCGGCACGTCGTCGGAGAACGGCGGCAGGGACGCTGCCGCTACGGGGGGACGGGGGTTTGGGTTTCTTCCGGGCGCCTGGATCTCGGCCTAGGCCCTTCGTGCCTAACGGGATCCGGGCCGCATCTCTGCGGCGGCTACGGCACCCGCCGGTGGTAGTATCGACGGAGCGGCGCGATGCTCATCTCGACCTACTACGCGGCGGTCGGCGACGAGATCACCTACCGCCTGTGCCTGCTCATCGGGCGCTTCCGGCTCAGCGTCGGCGAGGTGGCGGCGGCGCTCGAGCTGCCCCAGCCCCGCGTCTCGCACAAGCTTGCCAAGCTGCGGCGCTACGGCCTGGTGCACTGCGAGCGTGAGGGCCGGCGGGCGTACTACGCGCTCTGTGATCCCTGGCGCACGCTGCTGCTCAGCACCGACGAGCAGTGGCGGCGGCTCAGCCGGTCGTACATGCGGCAGTGGCGCAGCGACCAAGAGCGGCTGGGTCGCGCGCTGGGCAAGACGCTGGCTACGCGCGAGCTTCACTAGAGCTGCGCGGGTGCCAGCTATGCTATGCTCGTTTGGGCGGCGCCGTGAACCCACCCGCCGTCCTGGAGCATCGTCAGGGAGGCGGCGTGAAGCGCATCATACCAATCGCGGTGCTGGTCATTGTGGCAGCCATAGTGCTCACGTATTTCGCACCGGGGCTGTACCGCGCCATGCTCTTCCGCCGCGACTGCCGCCACTTCATCGACGACGTGCAGGCGGGGCGCCTCACTCAGGTCGTGCAGATCATCGAGCCTGCCCAGCAGCAGGAGATCGGGAGGCTGATCGAGCAGCGCGTGCCACAGGACTACTACACCCACATCGTGTCGCTCAAGCTGACGACCTGGGAGGAGCGGGAGCCCGGCGACATCTGGGCGATCGTCACTCTCAGGGTGACCAACGGCAGCGAGGGTGTGTACCAGGGCAAGCTGCACTGGCGGATGGCGAAGAGGCGCTGGTGGTGGGACTTCGATGGCAGCTACGGCGCGGAGTTCTCGCTCTCCGGCGAGCCGGAGTGGGAGCGCCTGACCGACCAGGTGCCCTACGCGGAGCTGCTCTGATGCGCGCACTACCCAACCCGTACGCAGCCGGCACGGACGAGCACTTTATCTTCGAGGCGCTGCAGCTAGCCCACCGCGGCCTCGGCTGGACCTCGCCCAACCCTCCGGTCGGCGCGCTCATCGTGCGCGACGGCAAGGTGATCGGACAGGGCTGGCACAGCCACGACGGCGAGGAGCACGCCGAGGCCCGCGCCCTGGCCGACGCCGGCGACTCGCGTGGCGCGACGTGCTACGTCAGCCTCGAACCCTGCACTCACGCCGGCCGCCAGCCGCCATGCTGCACGTTGCTGGCCCAGGCGGGCGTGGCGCGCACTGTCTGGGGCTGCGACGACGCCGATGAGCGCACCGCCGGCCTCGCCGCCGGCGTGCTCACTGCGAGCGGCATAACTGCGCAGGGTGGCGTGCTCGCCTCCGACTGCGCGCGCTTCCTCGACCACTACCTCGTTGCCCACCTCGCTGGCTCGCCGTTCGTGCACCTCAAGCTGGCCCTCAGCCTGGACGGCAAGGCGGCCTGCGCTGGCGGCCACAGCCAATGGCTCAGCGGCCCAGTCAGCCTGGGGTATGCGCATTACCTGCGCCAGCGGCATGACGCCGTGCTCATCGGCTACCGCAGCGTGCTCTATGACGACCCGCGCCTGAGCACGCGAAGGGAGGCGATGCAGCCGTACCGCGAGCTTGCCCCCGGCCAGGCGCCGCGCAACCCCGTGCGCGTCGTGCTCGACCCGCGCTTCGAGCTTGTCCTGCGCCTGGGCCAGCTGCGTCTCGCCGATTTCAGCGGGCAGTTCCGCGAGCGCTTCCCCAAGCTGATCATCGCCGGCGACGCCGCCTGCGCCCCGGTGGGATTCCGCGAGACCGCCGAAGTGACGTTGCTGCCTTTGACGGGCGCGGCGGCGGGGCGCCTGGACTTCGCCCCGCTGTTCAGTGCGCTGTGGGCGCTGGGCATCCGCAGCGTGTTGGCCGAGGGCGGGCCGGGGCTGGCGCGCGAGCTGCTGCGCCAGCGCAGCGTCCACAAGCTCAGCCTGGTGCACACGCCGCTGCTCATCGGCGCGGACGGCCTCGGGTTCACGGGGGAGATGAGCTGCGCGGAGATCGGCCAGTGCCCGCGGCTGCATGGCGCTCGCGCCGAGGTGCTGGGGGCGGACACGCTCTCTGAAGGCTATCCCCCCTGGGCCCTTGCGGTGCTCCCGCGTGGTATATTATTAGGTGCGTGAAATCGTAATGAAACGGCGCCGCCTACTTGAGGAATGCCGCCAGTTGGGTTAGAATCATATTGACATTGGTATTCCCATAGACGGGGGGATGGTTTCGAGGAGATGTTGGTGATGCCTAAGGCGAATCCACAGGAGAACGATCTCGGGCGCTACCTGAAGCTTCTGCGCATCAAGAACAGCCTGACGATGATGCAGACGGCGGACCTGACGGGGATCACCCAGGGCTATATCAGCCAGATTGAGAACGGGATCTATTCGCCGTCGGCCAAGACGCTGGCCAAACTCGCCCGGGCGTACAAGGTCCCCGAGATCCAGCTTCTGCGCAAGGCCGGGATCGTCCAGATGTCGAGCACGTCGCCGGGGGTTGACGACCTGGACAGCCAGTTCATGACCAACCTCTTCGAGAGCGACACGCTGCTGGACCTGACCGATTCCCGCGGCCTGGCCGAGCTCTTGCGGCGCGGGCTGGCCAGTCTCGAGTACTTAAGCGACCAGATCCGCCAGCGCCGCCAGGTGGCGAGCCTGGCCAGCGCCCCGCTGGGCGCGCTGCGCGGCGACTTCATGGTGGGCGAGGAGATGATGCTGCAGGTCTACGACGCGGCCTGGCAGCCGTTCGCCAACGCGCTGGGCGAGCCCGCGGCGATGCGCCTGCCCGCGGTGCTGTGCGCCGGCGACCCCGATGCCTTCGTGCTCAGCGTGGCTGACAACTCGATGACCCCGCTGATTCATACCGGCGACTGGGTGGTGATCAGCCCGGCGACCGAGCTGGACACCGGGCAGGTGGTGGCGATCAACGACCGCAACCAGATCCAGCTCCGCAACTACACGGCGGTGAACGGGATGCTGGCGCTCACGCCGCTGAACCCGGAGTTCGCCGCCAAGGCGCTGCTCATCGACCTGATGCGGGACAAGGTGGAGATCGTCGGGCGTGTGCTGCGCCTCGTGAACCGCGAGCTGTAGCCACCCGGCGGGGTGGGGCAAGCAGGGCGGCGGTGGGCACGCCGCATCTTCCAGGGCCCCCGCGCTCAGCGCAGGCCGAAGAACGCCTTCATCACGTGCGTCGCTACGTCGGGGTTCTCGCGCAGGCGGCGGGTGGAGTAGGCGTACCACTCGCTGCCGAAGGGGACGTAGACGCGCAGCGGGTGGCCCAGCGAGATGATGATGCGCCTAAGCTCGGGGTCCACGCCCAGCAGCATCTGGAACTCGTAGCGGTCGCGCGTCAGATCGTAGCGGTCGATGAGCGCCAGCGCCTCGTGCACCAGGTACTCGTCGTGGGTGGCGATGCCCACGAACGCGCCCCGGCGCATCAGCTTGTCCAGGGCGGCGACGTAGTTGCGGCGGACCGTCTGATAGTCCCTCCACGCGATGGCCCGCGGCTCGATGTAGATGCCCTTGCAGAGCCGGATGCTGGTGCCCTCCCTGGGCAGGGCGGAGATGTCGTCGAGGGTACGCCTGAGGCAGGCCTGCAGCACGGCGGTGACGCGGCCGTGCGCACTGAGGAGGTCCTTGTAAGTGCTGAGCGTGAAGTCGGTGGTTGAGCTGTCCTCCATGTCGATGCAGACGGAGCTGTTGTGTCCCTTGGCACTGAGGACGATCTGCTCGATGTTCTGGCGGCAGAGGGCGGGGTCGATCTTCAGCCCGAGCATCGTCGGCTTGATCGAGACCGTGCTGTCCAGCCGCTCCTCGGCGACATGGTCGAAGAGGCCGATGTACTGCGCGGTGAAGTCCAGGGACTTGGCCGTGTCGGTGACCGACTCGCCGAGGATGTCGATGGTGGTCGAGGCGCCCTGGGAGTTGAGCTCGCGGATGGTGCGCACGGCGTCCTCGAGCTTATTGCCGGCGACGTAGCGCTTGGCCACGAAGCCGACGATCCCCTTGGGCACGATGGGCAGCAGGCGGACGACGAGCTTGCTAACGAGGTTCACCGGGCCTCCCAGTGCGGTCTGGGCGCGGCGCCAGCTGGTGAGCGGAGGCGGGGGGCGCGGCCCAGCTCAAAGGGGGCATGGGCCGCAACTGACGCACCTGCGGATGCGCCTGCGCTGCGGGCATGATAGGCCAGGCGCGGGGGTGTGTCAATTCGTCCGCGGCGCGCACAGGGCAGCAGGGCCGGAGCGGCGAAGGAGGGCTACTTGCCCGCCTTGGCACCGGCGCCCGGCGCAGAGGGGTTGTTGGCCAGGTTCTCCAGCTCCTCCTTGGTCAGGGGAGCATCACCGCGCGTGAGGTTCTTGAAGACCTTGCGCGAGTGGTCATCCGTCTTTTCCAGGTAGAGCAGCTTCGGGTCGGCGGGGTTGCTGAGGGCCAGCTTCGTCTCGACGAGCTTGCCGTCCGTAATCGAGTAGAAGTTCATCTTGCCGCTGCGCTGGTCGTACTGGTACTTGAACTTGGTGGTGGCGAAGAGCGCTCCCTTGCGATACGTGTCGTACTGCAGCGTGCCCTTGAAGCTCACGGTCAGCAAGTCGTAGTAGTCGTCGTTGTGGTTGACCACGAGCTTGCCGTCCTCCTCGCGGATACTGCGCCACAGCCCGACCACGGTCTTGGCGGGTTCAAGCTTGGCCTGGACCTTCTCCGCACCCTGGGTGCCGGCGGTCTGACCCCCCGCCTCGCCCGCCTTCTGCTCCACCCGCTCGTCGGCTGGCAGCAGCTCCTCATAGAACTGCCGCACGGCGGGTTCGATGTTCGACGCCTTCCCGCCGCCGGGCACGCCCTTCAGCTTCAGCTGCACTTCCCCGGCGCACACGCTGATGGGCTTGCCGTAGGCGGTGGTGCCCGGCCCGGTGATCGCCAGCGTGCTGGCGTCGTAGGTGTAGCCGTAGTCAGGGGCGAGCCTAACCAGCAGATCGTTGATGATGGCAGGATCGGCCTCTGTGGATGGAGCGGCTGTGCCGCTCGATGCGGCGAACTTGGCGCTGCCGCCCGGCGGCGCCGGCGTGGTCGCAGCGACCTTGGCCTTGTTGCAGCCTGCGGCGAGCATGAGCACCGCCCCGATACCGACGATCACGACATGACGCATCGCTGAACCTCCAACCATTTTAGGACGGACGCAAGGATTCCTGGTTCACTCAACTCACCGGCGAACCGGGGGCGATCGGCCCCTCGGGGATCAGCAGCGTGAGCTCGCCGCCGGCGCTGGTCGCCGCCAGCAGCATGCCCTCGCTGAGAAGCCCGCGCAGCTTGCGCGGCGCCAGGTTGGCGAGCAACACGATTCGCTTCCCAACCATCTCCGCCGCTGGATACTGCTCGGCGATGCCGGCGACGATCTGCCGCTCGCGCTCGCCATCGAACACCGTAAGCGCGAGCAGCTTGTCCGCTCCCGCCACTTTCTCGGCCTTGCGCACCTCGGCGATGCGCAGATCGAGCCTGGCGAAGTCGTCGTAGCTCACCGGAGGGGCGGGCGGTTCGTGCGCGGGCGCTACGATGGTAGGCGGCACTTCAGTGCCGCAGGCGCGTGGCGGGGCTAAAGCCCCGCCTACCGCTGAGATGAGGTGCGCGGGAGCAGGAGCCGCAGAAGCCTGGGCGGCCTCGGCCGGCCTGAAGAGCTTCGCTGTGTCGATGCGCTGGAACACCGGCTCGCTCACTCCGACCTTGTGCCCGGCGGGCACGATAGCCTCCAGCGCGTCGAGGCGTTGCTCCTCCAGCGTTCCCGGCAAGCCGAGCATGCGCCACATGCGGTTGGCCGCCCCGGGGATCACCGGATAGCCGAGCAGCAGCACGATGCGAATCACGTTGACCAAGCGGCTGAACACCGTGGACAGCTCGTCGCGGCGCTCCGGCCGCTTCTTGAGTTCCCAGGGCTTCTTGTCGTCGATGTAGCGGTTGGCCAGGCGCACGAGCTCCCAGATCGCCTGCAGCGCCTCGCTGTACCGCAGCTCGTCCATCAGCGCGCACACCTCGGCGGTCTTCTCGCGGCGCTGCACTTCGATCTCATCGTCCGCCGCCGTGACGCCGAGCACCTCGGGCACTACGCCGCCGAGGAGCTGGTGGAGCATGCTCACGGTGCGGTGGACGAGGTTGCCGAGGTCGTTGGCGAGGTCGAAGTTGAAGCGGTTGACCAGCGCCTCGTGGTTGAAGGAGCCGTCGCCGCCCAGCGGCACCTCCCGCAACAGGAAGTAGCGCAGGCCGTCCACGCCCACAAGGTTCACGGCGTCGCGAGGGTCAACAACGTTGCCCACGCTCTTGCTCATCTTCTCGCCGCCGAAGTTCCAGTAGCCGTGCACGAGCACCTGCCGGGGAAGCGGCAAGCCGTAGCTTTCGCACATCGCCGGCCAGATCACCGTGTGGAACCACGTGATGTCGCAGGCCATGGTGTGCAGGTCGCAGGGCCAGAAGTTCGAGCGCGGCTGGCTTCTTAAGTCGGCGCGGGTTGTCTCCCAGAGCGGCTCGCGCACCTCAGTGGACTTGCCGCCCTCGAAGGTCTTCTCGAAAGCCTGGATGTCGAAGCCGCTGCCGGTGACGTAGGCCAGCAGCGCCTCGATCCAGACGTAGAAGACGTGTCCGTCGTCCCAGGGCAGGGGGATGCCCCACTCGGTGCTGGTGCGGCTGATGCAGATGTCCTTCAGCCCGGCGCGGATGCGGTTGAGCATCTCGTTGCGCCGGAAGTCGGGGATGACGAACTGCGGGCGGGCCTCGTGGAAGCTAAGCAGCCAGTCCTGGTACTTGCTCAGGCGGAAGTAGTACGCCTCCTCCGTGAGGTACTTCAGCCGCGGGTGGCTCTCCGGGTTTTCCGGCACTTCGTCGTCGTCGAGGAAGCGGTTGTCGCTGGTGTGGTACCAGCCGGAGTAGGCCCCTTTGTACACGTCGCCGTTGTCGTAGACGCGCTGCCAGAAGGTGCGCGTAAGTTCGTGGTGCTTCTGGTCGCTCGTGCGCTGGAAGTGGTAGCTCTGGATGTCGATCAGCTTCCAGCAGTCGAGGAAGGTGACGATCATCTCGTCGCAGAAGGCCCGCGGGTGCTTGTTAGCCGCCGCCGCCAGATCGGCGATGTTCTGGCTGTGCTCGTCCGAGCCGGTGGTGAGCAGGGCCTGCTCTCCGCGCAGGCGGCGCCAGCGCGCGGCAGTGTCGGCGATGATCGTCGTATAGCTCGTCCCGACGTGCGGGCGGGAGTTGACGTAGTAGATCGGCGTAGTCACGTAGAACTTGCCGTCATGTTTGGTCATCTCGCTGGCACCCGAGCCTGCTGCAGAACCGCAGCCGGTATGGAGGCTGAAGTATAACAAAGCCCCGCGGCGCTATTCCTCCACCCGCCGGCTGGCGTCAATCTGCTGGCGGCGCTGCTGCAGCGCGCTGCGCAGCTCGGTTCGGGAAGGAACCCAGCCGGTGGAGATCATCACTCCGTCCACGGCGATGGACGGCAGCAATTCCACTCCGCTCATCCTCACCTGCTGCGCGTCGGTCACGATCTGCACCGTGGCGTCGAGGCGCATCTCCATCACGATGGAGCGCAGCTGCCCCAGCGCGGCATAGGCCGCGCCGTCGCTGGGCTTGCCGTAGACCATCACCGTAATGGGCATCGTCCTTCCTCCGCTAAAGGGTGTCTACCTCGCCCTCCGCCAACCTGTGACTACCCCACCCTCTGAGCGCCTGGTGTTGCTTCGCCTGCCGCGGCCCTACTGGGGTTCGTCGGAGGTGAGCATCATGATCAGCCCGTCGCGCGCGCCGTTGGGATTGCCGAGGGCCAGCTGGCCGCCCTCGCCCCCCGCCGGGCCGTAGGGCGAACCCCACAGCGGGCCGATGTGCCCGCGGTTCACGCCCCGGGTCCAGGAGGGGATGCCGAGCAGCTCGTAGGTGTCCACCGTCTGCTGCGGCAGTTCGTACTTGCCGGTCTGGGGGTTGAACATGAACGTCGCGGCGCGCGGCCCGCGCAACGTGCCGTGGAACGCAAACAGCACCAGCGGCTCTTCGCCGAGAATGTCCATGCCCTTACTGCGCATCGAGCCCCAGACGCCGAGGATGTACGAACTCAGGCTGATGGGATACGTCGCCTCGCCCCACAGGTCGTTCTGCACCAGGGCTCTGCCAGCGCCGACCTCCACGATCTCCCGCCCCTTCGCCTTACCCGCGTTGGGCACCACTTCGCCCATCGACTTGTACATGAAGCTGCCCGAGAGGTACGGCCGGCACCTGCCTCCGCGCCAAACGTCGTAGAAGTCGTAGGGTATGTTGCACCACGTGTCGAGCATGTACGACTGCTTCGCCGCCTCGTCCCAGTACTGCCACCTCAGCCAGCGCGCGTCGCACAGCACCTGGCCCATCGTCATGCCCTCCGCGCCGAAGCGCGTGCCCAGCTCCCGGCCCGCCGGCGACGCGCTGCGCAGCGGATCGCCGTACTGCGCCTGGAGCTGCTGAACGGGCTCGGTGTTGCGCACGAAGGGGTTGCGCGGGTAGCTGCCGAGATAGCCGCGGCGGATCAGCGGGTCGGAGCAGTGCTCAGGCGGCGTCTCACTGTAGACGTAACGCACCTCGTTGTCGGCGCCATAGTCGATCTCTAGCGCCCGGTTGTCGCCGCCGATTAGATACGGCGGATAGTTCCCGTCGTTGTCCACGGCGAACCGCTCGAGGTCGAGCTGGATGTTGTGCAACGCCGCCTTGGCCTCCGCCTCCTTCGCCTTGTCCTTCACCTTCACGTAGTTGGGCAAGGCGAGCGCCGCCAGCAACCCGATGATCACCAGCACTACGGCGAGCTCGATAAGGGTGAATCCACGCGCAAGGGGCCGGACCCCACGGTCCGGATTGACGGACCGATTTCCTGCGCAGAGCCGCACTATTACCCCCATGCAGCCGCTACACCAGTTTGCGCTGCATGACGCCTGAGCATTGCTCAGCCGGACTACGCATGATTATAACTCAAAAACGGGAGCGTGGGTACAACTGACCCGCGCGTGCGGAGGATCGGCCGGGGAACTGGCGGACGGCGCGCGGCACGGCCAGACCCCAAACGCTACGGTTATAATTAGCGATCTGCCACAACGAGGCACATATGGGCCGGGCATCCGACAGGCGGCTAGCGCAGATGCGGAGCTTCATTCTCCGCACGCTTGACGACATCATCCGCAGCGAGATCAAGGACCCGCGCCTGGGGATGTTCTGCCTCACCGACGTGCGCCTCTCGCGCGACCTCACCTCAGCCGAGGTGAGCGTCTCGGCGCTGGGCGATCCTCAGGCGGTGCACCAGACCTGCCGCGTGCTGCAAGCGGCGGCGCCGCTGCTCTGGAACCGCCTGCGCCGCCAGACGGACCTGCGCAGCGTGCCGCAGTTGCGCTTCACGCCTGATCTGGCTGGCCAGTACCAGGAGGAGATCAGCAAGCTGCTTAGCACGATCCCCCGCCCGGCTGATGAGCCGGAGGGCATTGCGGAGATGGAAGTGGCCGGCGATCCAGACCCGGACGAGGAGGCCTAGCACGGCAGCGCGTGATCAGGAATCGGGCGTGATGCGCGCGGGGTACATCACCGAGTACGAGCGCGCGGTGCTGATCGACGAGATCGGCGGGCGCGTGACGGCCGCGCACAGCTTCTGGCTGTTCAGCCACGAGAACCCGGACGGCGACAGCCTGGGCTGCGCCCTGGCGATGTTCGCCGCGCTGCGGGCCATCGGCCGGGACGTCAAGGTGCTGACCACCGAGCCGGTGGCGCGCATGTACCGCTTCCTCCCGCACCACGACAAGATCACGCACACCACGGTGCTGCCGCCCGGACTGCCGGACGTGATCATCGTCAGCGACACCGGCAACTTCCACCGCCTGGGCAGCACCTACGAGGACCAGCTCACGGCCCGCGGGGTGGGGCCCAGCGCCAACCCCCGGGAATCGCGCTGCACGCTGATCAACCTCGATCACCACGTGGGCAACGAGCTCTTCGGCGACGTCAACCTGGTGGACCCCTCCTGCGCCGCCTGCGGCGAGCTGTTCTACCACCTCCTGCGCCAGCTCAAGCTGCCCTTCACCGTCGACGTGGCGATCAACATCTACGCCGCGATCCTCACCGACACCGGGCGCTTCTCCTACGCCAACACCAACCGCGAGACCTTCCGCATCGCCAGCGACTTGATCAGCCTGGGCGTCGACCCGTACGAGGTCGTCGACCGCGTGTACAACACGCGCACGCCGGCGCAGATCAAGCTGCTCTCCAAGATCCTCGACACGATGACGATCGACGACGGCCAGTACTACTTCTACTGCCAGGTCACGCAGGAGATGCTGCGCGTCACGGGGACGGTGATGTCCGACACGGAGGGCGTGGTGGACACGCTCAAGACGGTGGAGAACTTCGACGTGTGCTTCCTGCTCAAGGAGGAGGGCGACGGGCGGGTGAGGGTCAGCGCGCGCTCCAACGACCGCTTCGACAGCAACACCTTCGCGCGGCGCTTCGGCGGCGGCGGCCACCCTGCCGCCTCCGGGTTCACCCTGCGCGCCACCCTCGGCGACGCTCCCCAGCTCCTCAGCGACGCGCTCAAGCAGTACCGGCAGGAGATTGCCCGTAAGCGCCAGCCCATGCAGGAGCCCCAGCGCTGATGGCCGGCGCACTCGCCGCGCCCAGCGGCTTCCTCGTCATCGACAAACCCGCGGGGATCACCAGCTTCGACGTCATCCGCGAGCTGAGGCGCACGCTCGGCATCCGCAAGCTCGGCCACTCCGGTGTGCTGGATAAGCCCGCCACCGGCGTGCTGGTCATCGGCGCCAACCGCGCCACGCGCCTCTTCGAGCTCTTCGGCGGCTTCGAGAAAGACTACCGCGCGCACGTCTGGCTCGGCCTGGCCACCGCCACCGACGACCTGGCGGGTGAGCTTCTCAGCGCCCTGGGACCGGGGGAGCTGGCGCGCGAGCGCGTGGAAGAGGCGCTGGGCGCGTTCCACGGTGAGATCATGCAGCAGCCCCCCGCCTTCAGCCTGGCGAAGAAGGACGGCCGCGAGCTCTACCGCTACGCCCTGGCCGGGGTGGAGGTGGAGGTGGAGCCCAAGCGCGTGGAGGTCCACGAGCTCGCCCTCACCTCGTTCGCTCCCGAGCAGGACGTGCGCGACGAGCTGCCGCAGGACAGCAAGCTCGCCGGGCTTGAGCTGCCGCTGCTGGCCTGCGTGGGCATCGAGCTCACCTGCTCCGGCGGGCTCTACGTGCGCAGCCTGGCCCGCGACCTGGGAGGGGCGCTGGGCGTGGGCGGCACGCTGGGCCGCCTGGTGCGCACGCGCGTCGGGCCGTTCACCCTCGCCCAGGCCGTCCCGCTGGCGGGCATGGCCGAGGCCGCTGCCCAGCGGGGCGGCGCGGCGGGCGTGCTCATGCCGCTGAGCACCATCGCGCCGGAGGAGGCGCGGCTGTACCTGGACAAGACGCAGCTCGAGTTCGTGCGCCACGGGCGCAGCGTCCGGCGCTTCAAGCACCTGCTGCCGCCGGCGGCCCAGAGCCGCGGCGACTTGGTCTACGCTGTCGCGCCCGACGGCGAGCTGGCGGCGGTGCTCAGCGTGGCCAGCGTCGACCCCCACGGCCTGGTCGAGCTGCGCCCCAGCCTCGTGCTGGGGTAGGGGCCGCCCAGGGGCAAACGCTGACGCAGCCTACGCGCCTTCCTACAGCCACTTCCCGGGGTTGAGGATGCCCTTGGGGTCGAAGGCGCGCTTGAGGCGCTTCAGCAGCGCGATGTGCTCGCTGTCGCGCATGAGATGCAGGTACGGCGCCTTGATGCTGCCCACGCCGTGCTCGGCGGTGATCGTGCCCCCCAGCGCCACCGCCAGCTTGAACGCCTCATCCAGCGCGGCCAGCCCAGCCGGCAGGCGCGGGTCCTCCTCGCTCTCGAACATCAGCGTGAGATGGAAGTTGCCGTCGCCGACGTGGCCGTAGTTCAGCCACTTCAGGCCGTAGCGCGCGGCGATGGCTTTCACTCCCCGCAGGTACTCCACCATCCGCTGCCGCGGCACCGCGACGTCCTCCGCCAGCTTGTACTGGCCGAGCTGCGCACAGGCCGGCGACACCTCGCTGCGCACCCGCCACAGCTTGAGCGCCTCGGCGCGGTCGGTGGTCATGCCGATCGTCCGCCCGCCGCAGCCCTCGAGGATCGCGCGCAGGGCGTCGAGCTGCGCCAGGGCGTCCGGCTCCGTGTGCGCGTCGGTCTCCAGCGCCAGCACCGCCCGCCCGCTTCCCTCCTCCGCCGCCATGTCCCCCAGCACCTCGCGCGCCTCGTCGCCGAGTTGCCGCGCTACGCACCAAATGGCAAGCGCGTCGAGAAACTCGATGGTGCGCGGCGTGAGCGGCGAGGCGATCACCGCCTCCGCCGCCGTGAGCGCCGCGATGTCCGAGTCGAAGATGAACACCGCCGTGCCCACCGCCGACGGCAGCGGCAGCAGGCGCAGCTCCGCCTCGACCACGACGGCCAGCATCCCTTCGCTGCCGCAGATCAGGCTGGTTAAGTCCAGCCCCGCCACGTCCTTCATTGCATGGCTGCCGGTGGCCAGCATCCCGCCGCCCGCCAGCACGCACTTCAGCCCCAGCACCCAATGCTTCGTCGTGCCGTACTTCACCGTGGTGATCCCGCCCGCGTTCTCGGCGATGTTGCCGCCGATGCTCGAGATGTCGTGGCTGGACGGCCACGGCGGGAACCATAGGCCTTGTTCGCTGAGCTGGATGTTGAGCTGCTGCACCGTCAGGCCGGGCTCGACGCGGCAGGAGCGGTTGCCAGGCTCGACTTCGAGCAGGCGGTTCATCGGCGAGACGTCGAGCACGATGCCGCCCTGGATGGGCACCGCCCCGCCGCTTAAGCCGCTGCCCAGCCCGCGCGGGTACACCGGCGCGGAGAAGTGATCCGCGACGTGCAGCACGTGGCGCACGTGGTTGACTTCCTGCGCGCGCACGACGAGCTCGGGGCGCCCGCGCGCCATGCTCGTGTCCTTGCCGTACTCGAGGAACTCCTCACCGTGCGTGAGCAGGCACTCCCGCGGCACCATCTCTGCCACCGCCGCGGTGATCAGCATCATGTCGAGCGGCGCACCCTCCTCGGGGGGGAATTCCGACAGGTCGAGCGGCTCGAAGGGCGCATCCACGCGCCGATCTTAGCGTGCAGCCAGCCGTCGTAGGGGCCGCAGAGATGCGGCCCGCACGCCCTCGCCCGGAGCGCAGGCGTCCCGGCCTGCGATACGACGGGCGGCCCCCTGAGCAGCGGGGGCGGGTCATAGTCCCGCCCCCGTTACGAATCGAGCCGGGACCCGGTCTAGCCGATTTCCAGCTTGAACCACTCCACGCAGAAGTCGGTGTCTCCCACCTTCGTGTAGTCGTCCGTACCGCACGCGGTGAGCGAGAAGCGGATCGTGTCCCAGTCTCGCACGTCAGAACCTGTGTACTCCACTACGCCCCACTGGTTGTCGGTCAAGTCTCCCAGCTTGTCACCGCTGATGTACGTGTTGCTCACGCCATCAGTCAGGCAGAACTCCAGGAACTTGAAGCGATCCTTGTTGTTCACCCTCACCCGTGCCTTGATCGTGCATAGGATGGGGTCGTCGCCGCCTCCCACCTTCGGGCCGAGTGAGCCGACGGCTACCATCGCCCCGTGGGTAATCGTCCCCCCGCTTTGCGTGGATACCCAAAAGTGCCGGAGGTGGCACGCGCCTAGGACCCAGGGATCGCCGGAGGTACCAGTCCAGCCGAAGCCAGTGACGTTCGTAGTAGTCACCACCGTCGGTCCCGCACCTATGGGGAAGTCGCCCTTTACCCACGCTATCAAGTACGAGCCAGCTGCCGGGGAAACCGGGCCTCCCACGGCCGGAAAGAAGTGAATATCCATTATCGTAATGTCCTCCTTACCTCTCCAGTATTGGAGACTGTCGCCCCTTCGGGCGTTTCCATAGTTAGATGCATGTGGCTTCAATAGCCGATGGTGATCGCCTCCTTTCTCAGTAGTACATGGCAAAGCGGAGCTGG